>Ga0172375_10002622_pt1 | contig 27911 bp, 28 predicted proteins | sample LakKiv1m_FD_114537 | JGI IMG/M metagenome (GOLD analysis project Ga0172375, IMG submission 114537) | Freshwater microbial communities from Kabuno Bay, South-Kivu, Congo - kab_092012_11.1m | ecosystem: Environmental > Aquatic > Freshwater > Lake | place: Democratic Republic of the Congo... | reverse complement strand
TGCTCCACCTGTTTCCCGGCGCACCGCTCAAGGAAGTGTATGAGCCCGTGCATCCGCTCAAGTTCGGCATGAGCCCGTCCTACACCCAGTCGGTGCCACCCGGCGCCCGCCACCTGATCCGGACGCACGGCTACAAGCGCGTCGGCATCCTCTATCAGGACGACGACATGGGCCGCGAGGTGCTGCGCGGCATCGACACGTTGCTCGGCGAACTCGGCCTGGCGTGGTGCGAACGGACCAGCTACAAGCGCGGTGCCACCGACTTCGCCGCGCAGATCGCGAAGCTGCGCGCCGCCGACTGCGACTTCGTCGTGCTCGGCACGGTGGTGCGCGAAACCATCGGCGCCTACACCGAAGCGCGCCGCGGCGGCTGGCAGGTACCGATGATGGTGACCGCCTCGGGCTACACCGCGCAAGTACCGCAACTCGGCGGCGCGGCGATGGACGGTCTCTACGCCGTCGCGCTGATCCCGCAGCCCGAGCCTGACGGCGCCAACCGCGCGCTGGCCGACTGGATCGTGCGCTACAAGGAAAAGTTCAAGACCGAGCCGAACACCTGGGATGTCTATACCTGGGTCGGCGCGGACCTGTTCGTGCGCGCGCTGCATGCAGCCGGCTCGCAGCCGACGCCGCAGAACGTTTCCGCCGCGCTGGAACGGCTGCAGACCTCGCGCGACTTCTTCGGCAGCCAGCCGATCGCCCTGTCGCCAAGCAACCACCTCGCGCTCGGGCAGGTACGCGTCGCGCAGATCCGCAACGGCCGCTGGGAAAACGTCACCGACTACCTGCCGATCGCGCATTAAAGAGTGCTGAAATAAGTCGGCGCTGGCGGGATGGCAGGTGGTGGCCGGCAACCGCCTGATGCCATGCAGACGGGCGCAGCGAGGTAGGCCCACTGTTACGGACGTTCAATTACTTGCGCCGGGGGTTGTCCAGAGTCGTCCGCGAGAGAATGACAAAGCGGGTCGAATTCGGTACGGCCGTATGTTTCATTCCTGCGCGGTCCGCTCGAGCGGCATGCAGTCCAGCCCTGCTTCAAGCCAAGCAGGTAATCCAGTCGTGCCCAAAATGTGTCGAAGCCAACCGCGATCGGTTGCGCTCGAGGCAGGAAATGCCCATGCGTCTGCACTTTCATGGTTGCCGGATAGATCAGGCTGGTTATGGGTTCCGCCCCCAAGGCGAAGGTGTCGGTCAGATACTGGCCCTGCAGCTGCACGCATACGCCCGTCCCGTCCGGCTCCGGCCGCGTGGCGATCGTCCAGCTCTCGTCAACTATGCCGCGATATGCCACCAGCAGCAGGTAGAACGAGTGATCCCGACGAACCTCGGCAGTGAGCCTGTGCGAAGAGCGGATGATCTTCACATCCTCCCTCCAGGTCAGTCGCAACAGGCGCTCTGCCTTCTCCAGCACCTGATGTTCCGCAACGCCAGGCAAAGATCGCACTCTTTCCGAAAGCTGTTCCGGGTTGGACCAGCATTCGCGCTGCGGGGGCGGCAATCGTGAAACGTTCCAGCAGCCAGACAGCAGGCCTGACACTATCGCGACAATGAGGGCCTTGATCGTACGCATTGGCCCTCGCCGTCTCGAGTGCAGTCGTGTTACACCCCGTGCTGCTTGAACCAAGCCGTCAGGCGATTCCAGCCATCCTCGGCCGCGTCTTTGCGGTAGGTCGGGCGATAGTCGGCATGGAAGGCGTGCGGCGCGTCGGGATAGACGTGGATTTGCGACTTGTTGCCGGCCTTGGCGAGAGCGGACTTCATTGATTCAACGTCGTCGAGCGGAATACCCTGGTCCTTACCGCCGTACAAGCCCAGCACGGCACCCTTGATTTCGCCGGCGACATCGAGCGGCCACTTCGTCGTCTTGTCGTTCACCTCGCCGTCGATGCGGCCGTACCACGCCACGGCGGCCTTGACGTTGGAGTTGTGCGCGGCGTAGAGCCAGGTCTGGCGCCCACCCCAGCAATAGCCGGTGATGCCCAGCCGCGCCGGGTCACCGCCATTGCTTTTCGCCCAGTTGGCGCAGGCGTCGAGGTCTGCCATGACTTCCTTGTCGGGCACCTTGCTGACGACGCCGGCGAGGATGTCCTGCACGTTGGTCATCTTGCGCGGATCGCCGTAGCGGGCGAAGAGTTCGGGCGCGATGGCGAGGTAGCCGAGCTTGGCTAGGCGGCGGCAGACGTCGGCGATGTACTCATGCACGCCGAAGATTTCCGAAACGACGAGGATGGTCGGCAGGTTCTTGCCGCCTTCCTGCTGGGCGCGATAGGCGGCCAGCTCGCCGATCCTGATTTCGCCGGCGACCAGGCCGGTGCTATCTGTCTTGATGGCGGTCTGCGCCGCCACCGGTCCGGCCGCCATGGCGAAGCCGGCGCCCAAAGCCGTGGCAACAAAGCCGCGGCGGGTGAAGCCGACGGCGGGAACGAGGCTGTCGAAATCGGGATTGCTTCTCTCTGCGGTCATGGTGTTCTCCTCTTGTTGTAATGGGAACTGCCGGGGTGTTACATCAGCACGATGTCGTACTGTTCCTGATTGTAGCTGGGCTCGGCATGCAGCGAGACCGGCCGGCCGATGAAGTCGGAGAGCATCGCTACCGCCTGCGATTCCTCGTCGAGGAAGAGGTCGATGACGGCCGGCGCGGCCAGCACGCGCATCTCGCGCGCCTCAAACTGGCGCGCCTCGCGCAGCAGTTCGCGCAGGATCTCGTAGGCGACGGTCTGCGCCGTCTTGACCACGCCGCGGCCGCCGCAGGTCGGGCAGGGCTCGCAGAGGATCTGCGCCAGCGATTCGCGCGTGCGCTTGCGCGTCATCTCGACGAGGCCGAGCTGGGTAAAGCCATTCACCGTGATGCGCGTATGGTCGCGCGCCAGCGCCTTGTTGAGTTCGGCGAGGACGGCATTGCGGTGGTCCGGCGATTCCATGTCGATGAAGTCGACGATGATGATGCCGCCGAGGTTGCGCAGGCGCAGTTGCCGCGCGATGGTCTGCGCCGCCTCGAGGTTGGTCTTGAAGATGGTGTCGTCGAAATTGCGCGCACCGACGAAGGCGCCGGTGTTGACGTCGATGGTCGTCAGCGCCTCGGTCTGGTCGATGATCAGGTAGCCTCCGGACTTGAGGTCGACACGCCGCGCCAGCGCCTTCTGGATCTCGTCCTCGACGGTGTAGAGATCGAATAGCGGCCGCTCGCCGGTGTAATGCGCGAGCAGCGGCGCGAGCAACGGCATGTATTCGTGCGCGAAGGCATAGAGCTTCTGGAAGTTCTCGCGCGAGTCGACGAGGATGCGCGTGGTTTCCGGACCGGAGAGGTCACGCAGCACGCGCTGGGAAAGCGTCAGGTCGTGGTGCAGCATCGCGGGCGCGACGGCATTGCCCGCGCGGTGGCGGATCTCCTGCCAGAGCCGGCGCAGGTAGGCGATGTCGGCGGCCAACTCGTCATCCGTCGCCTTCTCGGCCATGGTGCGCACGATGTAGCCGCCGGCCTCGTCGGCCGGCAGCAGGCGCTGGATGCGTTCGCGCAGCAATTCGCGGCCCGCCTCGTCCTCGATCTTCTGCGAAATGCCGATGTGCTTTTCCTGCGGCAGATAGACCAGCAGCCGGCCGGCGAGCGAGATTTGCGTCGACAGGCGCGCGCCCTTGGTGCCGATCGGATCCTTGAGCGCCTGCACCATCAACGTTTCGCCCTCGGCAAGCAGGCGCTCGATGGGGCGGGCGTTGCCGTTTTTTTCCCCGAAGATGTCGGCGACATGCAGGAAGGCGGTGCGTTCGAGGCCGACCTCGATGAAGGCCGACTGCATGCCGGGCAATACGCGCACGACGCGGCCGTGATAGATGTTGCCGACGATGCCGCGCCCGCCGGTGCGCTCGATGTGCAGCTCCTGCACGGCACCTTGCAGCATCATGGCGACGCGTGTTTCCTGCGGCGTGATGTTGATCAGGAACTCTTCGTTCATTTATAGCCCGCCCATCCCCGACCCTTCCCTCGCGGGAAGGGAGACTTTGTGCTCACCGGGCTCGTTAATCATAGCGGGTAACCGAACTCGCGCAGCAGCAGGGCGGTCTCGCACAGCGGCAGGCCGACGATGCCCGAATGGCTGCCGCGGATTTCCTCGACGAAGATCGCCGCGCGGCCCTGGATGCCATAGGCGCCGGCCTTGTCGCGCGGCTCGCCACTGGCGACGTAGCGCTGGATTTCGTTGTCGGTTAGGTGGCGAAACCGCACCTCGCTGACCGACAGCCGCGTTTCGATGCGCGACTGATGAGCAAGGGCGATGGCCGTCAGCACGCGGTGGGTGCGGCCGGACAATTTTTCGAGAATGTCCGTGGCTTCCGGGTTGTCGCGCGGCTTGCCGATGATTTCGCCATCGACATCGAGGGTCGTATCCGCCGCCAGCACCGGACGCGGGGGCAGCCGGCGATAGGCCAGCAACTGCATGCCATGGCGCGCCTTGGCGGCTGCCACGCGCAGCGCATAAACATCAGGCGACTCGCCGGGCAGTACATCCTCATTGGTTTCCGGATCGACGCGGCTGTCGCCGCGAAACAGCAGCAGGTCGAAGCGCACGCCGATCTGGGTCAGCAGCTCGCGCCGGCGCGGGCTTTGCGAGGCGAGATAGATGCGCGGCTCCAGCGTGCTCACATTAGTCCCGATGGTAAGGATGGCCGCAACGCAGGCTGTGGGCGCGGTAGAGTGCCTCGGCGAGTACCACGCGCGCGAGGCCGTGCGGCAGCGTCAGCGCCGACAGGCGCAACTTCTCGTGCGCGCCCTGCTTGAGCGCGGGATCGAGACCATCCGGCCCGCCGATGAGGAAGGCCACGTCAGCGCCACCCTCTTGCCACTGGCCGAGGCGCTGCGCCAGCGCCTGCGTGTCGAGCGTCTCGCCGCGCTCGTCGAGCGCGATGCGGTGGCAGCGCGGCGGCAAGGCGGCTTCGATGCGCTTCGCCTCGGCGGCCATCATGGCGGGCACCGTCTTGCCCGTGGTGCGTGGCTCGGGCTTGATCTCGACCAGTTCGAGCGGCAGTTCGCGCGGCATGCGCTTCGCGTATTCGGCATAGCCGGCGTTCATCCAGTCCGGCAGGCGCGTGCCGACGGCGGCCACGATCAGCTTCACCCCTGTCCGGCTGCCGCCTTGGCAGCCCGCTTTGGCCGCGTCTGCCAAAGCGCTTCGAGATCGTAGTAGGCCCGCACGTTCGGCTGCATCACATGGACGACGATATCGCCGGTATCGACGAGCACCCATTCGCCGCCCTCCTCGCCCTCGACGCCGAGGATTTCGCCACCGGCTTCGCGCACCTTCTCCGCGACGTTGCGCGCCAGTGCGCGCACCTGCCGGTTCGAATCGCCCGTCGCGATGACGACGCGCGCGAACATGTCGGAGAGCTTGCGCGTATTGATGACTGCGATGTCCTTGCCCTTGATGTCCTCGAGGGCGTCGACGACGATGCGTTGCAATTTGCGGATGTCCATGAATCAGATGCGGTAGAGATGATGTTGGCGAATATAGTCGAGAACCGGGGCGGGCAGCAATTCAAGCAGCCTGCCGTCCGGCGCGCCCGCCGCGATGAGCGCGCGCGCCTCGGTGGCCGACACCGTGCCGGCGACGAGTTCGAAGGGATAAATGCCTCCGGCGGGCTCCTGCGCAAAGTCGGCGCTGGCAAGACGGCAGCGGCCGAACACATCGGCCAGCGGCGCATCGAGCGCCGTCAGCGGAAAACCCGGTCGTGTCGCGACGGCGATATGCGCGAGGCCGAGAATCGCCTCCCAGCGGTGCCAGGTGCGCAATCCCCGGAAGGCATCGGCCCCCATCAGCAACACGAGCGGTTTGGCAGGGCCGTAGTGGCGACGCAGGCGCTCGAGCGTATGCACGGTGTAGCTCGGCGCGCTGCTATGCGCCTCGCTCGCATCGAGCATGCAGCGGGGTTCGTCCGCGATGGCCAGCCGCACCATCGCCAGCCGGTCTTCGGGGGTCGCCTGCGGCGGTGCCCGGTGCGGCGGGTGGCCGGCGGGAATCCAGCGCACCTGCGCGATGCCGAGGCGCGCGAGCGCGGCGCGCGCGAGCGCGAGATGGGCGAGATGAACCGGATCGAAGGTGCCGCCAAGAATTCCCAGGGGACCCGGGGGAGCGCCGGGATCAGGCATTCGTATCAACGGCCGGCTGGAAGATGTCGCGGTAGCTGACGTAGATGCTCGCCGTCAGCACCGGCGCGACGAGGAAGACGAGGATCATGCGCAGGGCGACGAAGGCGGCGGACAGCGCCATGCCGGAGATCTGCCCGATGACGATGAGGATGAAGCCGGGCAGGATGCCGGCGACGGCGATGCCCGCCGCGGAGAACATGAACATCGCGCGCCAGTTGCGCAGGCTCGCCACCACGCTGAAGAACAGCGACTTGACCGGCCCGACGCGTTCCCAGCCGACCAGGAAGGGCGCGAACCAGAAGGCGACGATCAGCGGCGTCGCCAGCAGCAGCACCTCCATCAGCTTGCCGAGCACGGCAGCCTGCGCGGCGGCCTCGGCGGCAGCCGGACCGTTCCCGGCGCCTTCGCCCATGTTGGGCGCATCGTGAGGAGCAGGCAGCGTCAGCGGCGCCGAGAAAGGATCGTTGCCGCCGTTCAGCAGCATGCTCAGCAGGATCACCAGCATGGCGCCGAGCAGTTGCAGCCCGCCGAGCCGGAGCATGGCGGGGAAGTTGTCTGCCACGCCGTGCAGCAGACCGGCCTTGTCGGGTTTGCGGTTCAGGTCGACCAGCCGGCAGCCGTTGGCGACGATCAGGGTCATCACCGGCAGCAGCAGCGGCAGCAGGATCGGGCCGATGCCCGGCAGCACGCCCGTGAGAATCTGCACGACCAGCAGATAGACAAGCGTCAGCGCGGTGATGAGCGGGGGATTGCGGCGGAACAGCCGGAAGCCTTCGAATAGCCAGAACGCGCCACGCGCGGCCGGCAAGCGGCGGGCCTGCATCTAGCTCAAAAAGTGTGGATGACCCACATCGGCACCGAGATGCCCTTGTCGCCGACGGCGGTCTCTTCCTGCATGAAGCTGCCGTTGCCCTTGCGATCGACGAGGTAATAAGGTTTGCCGTGCGGCGGCGTGACCTTGATCATGTAGAGGCGGCCGTTCATGCGGTATTCCTCGACCTTGTCCTCGCCCTGCTTGCGGATCGTGACCTGCGGCGCCTGTGGCTCGTCGACCATGCCCGGCGGCGGGGGTGGCGGCTCCGGCAACGGCTGCAGGTCGGCGGGACGCTGCTGCGCGGCGGCGGTCAGGGCGAAGGCGGCAAGCAGCGAGGCAGTCAGGAAAATGCGCATGGCGATTGGCAAAAACGGGATGGGAATGCGCCGATTGTATCTACAAATTCAGCAGCAGATCGTGCTCGGCCGGGATGCGCTCGAAGCCGCGCGTTTCGTAATGCTTGAAGATTGCCGCGACGATCGCCTCCGGCTCGTCGATGATCTGGATCAGGTCGACGTCTTCCGGGTTGATCATGCCTTCGCCCACCAGCCGGTCGCGGAACCAATCCACCAAGCCGTTCCAGAAGCCGTCGCCGACGAGGATCAGCGGCATCCGCGGCGTCTTGCTGGTCTGGATCAGCGTCAGCGATTCGAGCAGTTCGTCCAGCGTGCCGAAGCCGCCGGGCATCACCACATAGGCGGCGGCGAAGCGCACGAACATGTACTTGCGGGCGAAAAAGTGGCGAAAGCTCTGCGAGATGTCCTGATAGGGATTCGTCTTCTGCTCCATCGGCAACTGGATGTTGAGGCCGATGCTGGGACTCTTGCCGAAGTAGGCGCCCTTGTTGGCCGCTTCCATCACGCCGGGGCCGCCGCCCGAGATCACCGAAAAACCGGAATCCGAGAGCAGCCGGGCGATGCGCTCGGTCAACTGGTAGTAGGGCGAATCGGGCTTGACGCGCGCGCTGCCGAAGATCGACACCGCCGGCTTCACGCCCGCCAGCCGCTCGGTCGCCTCGACGAACTCTGACATAATGCCAAACACCCGCCACGCCTCGCGTGACGACGATGCCGGTGCCGCCAGCCGTGGGTCGGCGATTTTGGGCAGCTTATCTTTCGCACTCATTTTTTAGCGCTCATCCCATGCTCCTGCTTGTTGACGGTTCCTCGTATTTATACCGCGCTTTTCACGCGCTGCCCGACCTGCGCAACCATGCCAACGCGCCGACCGGCGCGATCAAGGGCGTGCTGGCGATGCTGCGCCGGCTGGTCAATGACTATCCAGGCGCCGACCGGCGCGCCGTCGTCTTCGATGCCAAGGGCAAGACCTTCCGCGACGACTGGTATCCCGAGTACAAGGCGCACCGCCCGCCGATGCCCGACGACCTCATCGCGCAGATCGAACCACTGCACGCAGCGATTCGCGCGCTCGGCTGGCCGCTGCTCTGCATCGCGGGCGTCGAAGCCGACGACGTGATCGGCACGCTCGCCACGCAAGCCACCGCGCGCGGCGAGGACTGCGTGATCTCGACCGGCGACAAGGATCTCGCGCAACTGGTGAACCAGCACGTCACGCTGGTCAACACCATGAGCGAGGAAACACTCGACCCGGCCGGCGTGGCGGCCAAGTTCGGCGTGCCGCCCGAGCGCATCGTCGACTACCTGACGCTGGTCGGCGACGCGGTGGATGGCGTGCCGGGCGTCGCCAAGGTCGGCCCCAAGACCGCCGTGAAATGGCTCGGCCAGTACGGCTCGCTCGACGCCATCGTCGCCCATGCCAACGAGATCGGCGGCGTGGTCGGCGAGAACCTGCGCAAGCATCTCGATTTCCTGCCGCTCGGCCGCAAGCTCGTCACCGTCGCCTGCGATCTCGACCTCGGCAATATCGAACTCGCGCCTGCCGCGCCGGACACGGAACAGCTCAAGACGCTCTACGCCGACCTCGATTTCAAGACCTGGCTGCGCGAACTGAATGGAGAAATGCCGGCAAAGTCGGCACCTGCAAAAAAACTTGCCGTCTCGCCAGCGCCGACTTTTGTGCCCAATGACACGACGGACACGGATCGCTCCAGCTACGCCTGCATCCTCACTCCGGCCCAACTCGACGACTGGTTGCAGCGCCTGAACGCCGCCGAACTGGTTTCCCTCGACACGGAGACGACCGCGCTGGAGCCGCTGCAGGCCAAGCTCGTCGGCATGTCGTTCTGCATTGAACCCGGTCAGGCGGCTTATCTGCCGCTGGCACACCACTATGCCGGCGCGCCAGACCAGCTGCCACTGCACGACACGCTGCTGAGGCTCAAGCCCTGGCTCGAGTCGGCCAAACACAAGAAGGTCGGCCAGCACCTCAAGTACGACCGCCACGTCTTCGCCAACCACGGCATCGCGCTGGCCGGGATTGCCGACGACACGCTGCTCGAATCCTATGTGCTGGAATCCGACCAGTCGCACGAACTCGGCGCGCTCGCCGCGCGCCACTGCGGACTCGCGACGATCAGCTACGACGACGTGACCGGCAAGGGCGTCAACCGCATCTCTTTCGCGCAGGTCGATATCGAGCACGCCGCGCAGTACGCCGCCGAGGACGCCGATGTCACGCTGCGCGTGCATCAGGCGCTCGCGCCGCGCCTCGCGGCGGAGGAAAAACTGGCACGCCTCTACCGCGACATCGAGCTGCCGGTCGCGGCGATCCTCTTCCGCATGGAACGCCACGGCGTGCTCATCGACACGCAAGCGCTCGCGCAGCAGAGCGACGCGCTGGGTCGCCGCCTGATGGAGATCGAAGCGACGGCACATCAACTGGCCGGCCAGCCCTTCAATCTCAACTCGCCGAAGCAGCTCGCCGAAATCCTCTTCGCCAAGCACGGCTTGCCGGTGGTGAAGAAGACGGCCTCGGGCACACCCTCGACCGACGAGGAAGTGCTGCAGAAGCTCGCCGAGGATTACCCGTTGCCCAAGTGCCTGCTGGAGCATCGCACCCTCGCCAAGCTCAAGGGCACCTATACCGACAAGCTGCCGAAGATGGTCAACCCCGCCACCGGGCGCGTGCATACCAGCTTCTCGCAGGCGGTCGCCGTCACCGGCCGGCTCGCGTCAAGCGACCCGAACCTGCAGAACATCCCGATCCGCACGCCGGAAGGCCGCCGCATCCGCGCCGCCTTCGTCGCGCCGGCCGGATGCCGTCTCGTCAGCGCCGACTATTCGCAGATCGAGCTGCGCATCATGGCGCACCTCTCGGGCGACAAGGGGCTGCTCGACGCCTTCGCGCGCGGCGAGGACGTGCATCGCGCCACCGCCGCCGAAGTGTTCGGCATCACACCGCTCGAAGTCAGCGACAACCAGCGCCGCGCCGCCAAGGCGATCAACTTCGGCCTGATCTACGGCATGAGCGCCTTCGGACTGGCCAAGCAGATCGACGTGGATCGTGCGGCCGCGCAAACCTACATGGACCGCTACTTCGCGCGCTATCCCGGCGTCGCGCACTACATGGAAGAAACCCGCAGTGCCGCTAAGGAACGCGGCTACGTCGAAACCGTCTTCGGCCGCCGCCTCTGGCTGCCGGACATCCGTTCGTCGAATGTCGGCCGGCGGCAGGGCGCCGAGCGCGCCGCGATCAACGCGCCGATGCAGGGCACCGCCGCCGACCTGATCAAGCTGGCGATGATCGCCGTGCAGGACTGGCTCGACCAGGAAGGGTTGAACTCACGCCTGATCCTGCAAGTGCATGACGAACTCGTGCTCGAAGTGCCGGACAGCGAACTTGACACCGTCAGGCACGCCCTGCCGCCGCTGATGGCCGGCGTCGCCAAGCTCGCCGTACCGCTGCTCGCGGAAGTCGGCGTCGGCAACAACTGGGACGAAGCGCATTGACTTCCTCCATGCCAATTGCGGTAGCATATCGCCATGGCATACACGCTGCAGGTCGAAATCCACCCGCTCGGAATCGTCGTCCAGAACGAGGCGGGTGAGCGCGAGTTGCTGATCGAGGGCGAAAGCTGCTGCGGCATCGGCTACGACGAGCTCAGGCAGATTGCCCTGACGCAGCGCTACGTCGAGATCGACGAGGCGGATGCCGCCACCTGCCGTCTCAAATAATCGGGAGGGGTTATTCGGCGCGCAGTGCCTCGACCGGATCGAGGCGCGCCGCGTTGCGCGCCGGCAGCACGCCCGCTGCAAGGCCGATGACCACGGCAACCGCTTCGGCAAGCAGGACGAAGGACAGCGGCGTCTGTACCGGCAGCGCGGGGAAGGCCAGATGCGCGAGCTGGGCGATGCCGATGCCAAGCAGCAGGCCCAGCACACCGCCGAGCGCCGAAAGCGCGACCGCCTCGCCGAGGAAAATGCCGAGGATGGTGCGCTCCCGCGCGCCCAGCGCCTTCAGCAGGCCGATCTCGTTGGTGCGTTCGGTGACGGCGATGGTCATGATCGTGACGATGCCGACGCCGCCGACCAGGAGCGAGATGCCGCCGAGCGCGCCGACCGCCAGCGTCAGCACGTTGAGGATTTTCGACAGCGTGCGCAACATGTCTTCCTGCGTCGTCAGCGTGAAATCCTCGCGGCCGTGCCGTCCCGCCAGCGCCGACTTGATGGCCGCGGCGACGTCGCCGGCCTGCAGGCCTTCGCGGTAGGTCAGGTGGATGCGCATCAGGCCCTCGCGGTTGTAGAGCTCGAGCGCGCGCGCCGTCGGGATGAACACGGTGTCGTCGAGATCCATGCCGAGGAACTGGCCCTTGGGGGCGACCACGCCGACGATGCGGAACTGCATGCCGCCGATGCGGATTCTCTGCCCCAGCGCATTCTCGCTGCCGAACAGCTCCTGCTTGAGCTTTGGCCCGAGCACCGCAAGCGGACGCGCATGTTCGTAGCTTTCCTCCGGCAGGAAGCTGCCGCTTTGCAGCGTCATCTTCATGATCTCGAGGGTGCCCGGCCCGACGCCCTGAATGGTGGTACGGCGCAGCCGGCCGTTGGCGGCGACTTCCGAGTTGCCCCAGACGTTGGGCGTCACCGCGACGATGCCCGGCACGCGTCCCAGCGCCACGACATCGTCGAGCGTCAGCAGGCGCACCGTCGTCTGCAGGCCGCCCGGCCCGCTGCTGGCCTTGGTCTTGCCCGGCGCGATCTCGATGACGTTGGTACCGAACTGGGTGAACTCGTTGAGCACGAAGCGATGCACGCCCTCGCCGATGCTGGTGAGCAGGATCACCGCCGCGATGCCGACAGCAATGCCCAGCAGCGTGAGGAAGCTGCGCAGCCGGTGCGCGGTGAGCGAGCGGGTCGAGAGCGTGAAGAGATCGGCGGCGCGCATTATCTTTTTGCCAGCGCCTGCACCGGATCGAGCCGCGCCGCGCGATTCGCCGGCATGACGCCGAACAGCAGGCCGGTAGTCAGCGCCGTGCCGAGCGCGGCGGCGACTGCCCAGTCGGGCGGGTAGGCGGGCAGCACGCGTATCGCCGTGCGCAGGGCAAAGGCCCCGGCCTGCCCGAGCAGGTAGCCGGTGACTGCGCCGGCGGCCGACAGCAGCGCCGCCTCGGCGAGGAAGGCATTGCGGATCGCCGCCCCTTCCGCCCCCAGGGCCTTCAGCAGGCCGATCTCGCCGGTGCGCTGCGTCACCGCGACGAGCATCACGTTCATGACGAGGATGCCGGCGACGGCAAGGCTGATCGCCGCGATGCCGGCCACACCATAAGTCAGCGTGCCGAGGATGCGGTCGAAAGTGGCGAGCACGGCGTCCTGCGTGATCGCCGTGACATCGAGTTCGCCATCGTGGCGCGTCTTGAGGATGGACTCCACCTGCGTCTTGGCGGGTTCGACGAGCGCGCGCTCCTTCGCCTCGACGAGGATGCGGAACAGCGTGTTGCTGTTGAACATCGCCTGCGCCACCGCCACCGGCAGGATCACCACCTCGTCGGCGTTCATGCCGAGGCCCTGGCCGCTGCTGGCCAGCACGCCAATGACGCGCACGCGCCGGTCGCCGATGCGCAGCACCTTGCCGAGCGCGGGTTCGGTGCCGAACAGTTCGCTCCGGATTTTCGCGCCGATCACGGCGACCGCCGCGTTGGGCTCCTCGGCCGGCAGGAAACGGCCTTGCGCGAGGTCCATGCGGCGCAGCTTGAGGTAATCCGCCGTTGTGCCGACGATGGTGACGTCGCGCAGCTTGCCGTTGAAGACCACCTCCGAGGTGCCGATGGCGATCGGCGCAGTGCGCAGCACCGCCGGCGCGCGCGTCAACGCCTGCCCGTCTTCCACGGTGAGGTCGCGCGGCGTGCTGGTCACGGCATTCACCGGATTGAAGCCGCCGGTTTCGGAGCGGCCGGGCAGGACGATGACGAGGCTGCTGCCGAGCGAGGAAAATTCGTTGATCACGTAGCGCCGCGCGCCATCGCCAAGCGCGGTCAGGACGACCACGGCGGCGACGCCGATGCTCATCGCCAGCACCATCAGGAAGGTGCGCAGCGGATAGCCGGTGGCGGCGCGCGTGGCGAAGCGCAGGGTGTCGACAGGCTTCATGCGACCGCCTCAACCATCCGCGATCTTGCGGCCGTCCTGCATGACGACGCGCCGGCCGGCGCGCGCGCCAAGCGCGGCGTCGTGCGTCACCATGATCAGCGTGACGCCGCGCGCGTTGAGCGTTTCGAGCAGGTGCACCACTTCCTCGCCGGTGGCGCGGTCGAGGTTGCCGGTCGGCTCGTCGGCGAGGATCACTGCCGGTTGCATGATCGTCGCACGCGCGATGGCGACGCGCTGGCGCTGGCCGCCGGAAAGCTGGTCGGGGCGGTGGTCGGCGCGATTGGCGAGGCCGAAGTCCTCCAGCGCCTTGCCGACCCGGCGCGCCCGCTCGACCGGGTCGATGCCCGCGAGCATCAACGGCAGCGCGATGTTCTCGGCGGCGGTCAGGCGCGGTACGAGGTGGAAGCTCTGGAACACGAAACCGATGCGCTCGCGCCGCACGCGTGCCTGCTCGTCGGGTGCCAGCGTCGTCACGTCGCGGCCCTCGAGCCGATAGGTGCCGGCATCCGGCCGGTCGAGCAGGCCGAGCAGGTTGAGCAGCGTCGATTTGCCCGAGCCGGACTGGCCCATCACCGCGACATATGCGCCCGCCTCGATGCTCAGGTCGAGGTTCGCCAGCGCATGCACCACGCTGTCGCCGAGCGTGAAGACCCGCTCGATGCCCGTCAGCTCAATCAGGGGCATTACTTGTCCTCGATCACTTGCGCGCCGGCCTTCACGCCTTCCTTTTCGAGCGACAGCACGATGCGGTCGCCGGCAGCCAGCCCTTCCAGCACCTCGGTGAATTCCCAGTTGGCCAGTCCCGGCTTGACCTGCCGCGCTTCCAGCCTGCCGTCGGCGCCGAGCAGCAGCACGCGGTTGCCTTCCTGCAGCGTGGCGGTCGGGATGCGCGTCACGTTGTCGCGCGCTGCCAGCAGGATCTCGACGTCGGCGCTGTAGCCGACCAGCAGGCCCTGCGCCTCGTCCGGCGCGGCGAAATCGACCTCGACATCGACCGTGCGCGCCTGCTTCTCGACGGCCGTCACGTACGGCGCAACGCGGCGCACCTTGCCGGCAAAGACACGGTTGGCATAGGCATCGAGGCGGATGCGCACGCTCTGGCCCGGATGGATCTTCGGTGCGTCGAGCTCGTCCATCGGCGCCTTGACGTAGAGGCAACTGTCGTCGATCAGGTCGATCGCCGGCGGCGTCGGCACGCCGGGGGGCGATGGCGTCGAGTATTCGCCCACCTCGCCGACGATCTTGGCGACCGTGCCGTCGAAGGGCGCATACAAGGCAATGCGCCCCTGCTCGATCTCGGTCACGCGCACGCGGGCTTCGGCCTGCGTCACGTCGGCTTTTGCGGTGGCACAACTTGCCTGCTTCGCATCGGCTTCGGCGCGCGCCTGTTCCTCGCGCGAGATCGAGACGAAACCGTCGCGCCGCAGCTTGGCAATGCGTTCCGCTTCGCGCGAGGCGTTCGCGGCGAGCGTGCAGGCCTCGCCGATGCGCTGGCGCGTGAGGTCGCGCTGGGCGAGCGCGAGCGCGCGTTGCGCCTGCTGGTCATCGTTCCAGAGCTTGAGCAGCAACTGGCCCTTCTTCACGCGGTCGCCTTCCTTGACAGCGAGGATCTCGATGCGCCCGCCCATGATGGTGGACAGCTTGGTGCGCTGGCAGGCTTCGACCGTGCCGGCGCGCGTATTGGCGAGCGTGGCTTCGACCTTGCCGGTCGCCACGGTGTGCAACTTGACCGGGATCGGCTTCGGACGGGTGAACCAGCCGACGGCGACGGCGATGATCGCCAGCATGGCGATGGCGATGAGGAGACGGCGCAACAGTGGGGACATGATCGGGCCTTGCGAAGGGTAAAAGTCGGCGCTGGTGGGACGGCACCGGCGCGCTTAAGTTCAGGCGGGCAGCATTTGTTGCCATTGCGCGGCGAATGCATCGGCCGGCTGCGGCTCGCCGAAATAGTAACCCTGGATTTCGTCGCAACCATGAGCGGCCAGAAATCCGACCTGCAGCGCGTTCTCGACGCCTTCGGCCACCGTGGTCAGCTGGAGGCTGCGGGCGAGCGCGACGATGGTGCGGATGATCGCCTCGTCGCCGGAATTTTCGCCGATGCCGATGACGAAGGCACGGTCGATCTTGAGCGTATTGACCGGCAGCTTTTTGAGATAGGACAGCGAGGAATAACCGGTGCCGAAATCGTCGATGGCGAGGTGCACGCCGAGCCGGTGCAGGTTGTCGAGGATCGTCAGCGAATCCTCGATGTTCATGATCACGGACTCGGTGATCTCCAGTTCGAGCGCGGCCGGATCGAGCCCCGTCTCGACGAGTACCGAGCGCACCAGCGCGACGATGTCGATCCTCTCGATCTGCTTGACCGATAGATTGACCGAAACCTTCGGTATCGTCAGGCCCGCCGCGCGCCACGTCACTATCTGCCGGCAGACCTGGCGCAGGATCCATTCGCCGAGCGGCACGATGATGCCAGTCTCCTCGGCGAGCGGGATGAAGCGCACCGGCGCGACGCTGCCGAGTTCGGCGCTGTTCCAGCGCAACAGCGCCTCGGCGCCGGTCGGCTGGCCGTCCGGCGAGACCTTGATCTGGTAATGCACGACGAGCTCGTTGGCTTCGATCGCCCGGCGCAGCAGTGCCTCGATGCGATTGCGCTCGCGCGCGTAGGCGGTCATTTCCGGCGAATAGAAATAACTGCAGCCGCGGCCGTTGGCCTTGGCCTGGTACATCGCGGTGTCGGCATTGCGCACCAGCGTATCCACGTCATCGCCATCGGCATCGTAGAGGCAGATGCCGATGCTGGCCGAGACGAAGATTTCGTGCTCGAGGATCTTGAACGGCTGCGACAGCAGGGCGATCAGCTTGTCCGCGACGCGGCCGGCTTCACTCGCGTCCTTGATGTCTTCGAGCACGCAGACGAATTCGTCGCCGCCGAGACGCGCCAGCGTGTCCGAGGTGCGCAGGTGGCCGGCGAGGCGATGCGTCACCGCGATCAGCAGCTCGTCGCCGACCGCGTGGCCGAGCGTGTCGTTCACTTCCTTGAAGCGGTCGAGGTCGATGAACAGCACGGCGAGCTGACGGGTGCCGCGCGACGCCAGCGCAATGCTGTGCTTGAGGTTCTCGATGAACATCAGGCGATTCGGCAGGCCGGTCAGCGGATCGTGGTGGGCCAGGTGGTCGAGGCGCGCCTCGGCGCTGCGCCGCTCGACGACTTCGGCCTGCAATTCGCGCGTGCGCAGCTGCACGCGATCGTCGAGCTCGCGGTTGACTGCCTCGAGCGCCTCGCTTTGCTTGTCGAGAATGCCCTGCGCGCGCCGCACGACGAACAACTGGAAGAGGAACAGCAGGGTCAGCACCGCCAGCACGGCATTGCGCACGGTGGCGTTCTCGAAATACGCGCCGACCAGCCCGCTCGCCAGCGCGATGAAGATGAAGGACAGCGTCGAGAAGTAGCGCGTCAGGTTGAACATGGCGCCCGCTGTGCCGTCTCGTCAGCGCCGGGTTTCAGCGGACGGCGAAAATCGCATCGGCCGCCGCCACGGTCGCGGCAATGTCGGCGTCGCTGTGGGCCGCCGAGACGAAGCCGGCCTCGAAGGCCGACGGTGCCAGATAGATTCCCTTTTCGAGCATGGCATGGAAGAAGCGGCTGAAGGCCTCCTTGTCGCAGGCCATCACCTCGGCATACGAGGTCGGGCAGGCGGCGGCGAAATAGAGACCGAACATGCCGCCCACCGATTGCGCGCTGAAGGCAACCCCGCGCGCCTTGGCGGCAGCGGACAGGCCATCGACCAGCGCCTTGGTCTTCGCCGTCAGATTTTCGTAGAAGCCGGGCGCGGCGATCTTCTTCAGCGTGACGAGGCCGGCGGCGACGGAGAGCGGATTGCCGGACAGCGTGCCGGCCTGATAGACCGGACCGAGAGGCGCGATCTTTTCCATGATGTCGCGGCGACCGCCGAAGGCGCCGAGCGGCATGCCGCCGCCGACCACCTTGCCGAAGGTCGACAGGTCGGGCGTGATGCCGAACAGGCCCTGCGCCGAGCCGGGCCCGACACGAAAGCCGGTCATCACCTCGTCGAAGATCAGCACGGCGCCGTATTGCGTGCACAGCTCGCGCATCGCCTTGAGGAACTCCGGCTGCGGCGCGATCAGGTTCATGTTGCCGGCGACCGGCTCGACGATCACGCAGGCGATGCCGTTGCCATGCTTTGCGAAGGCGTCGCGCAGCTGCTGCGCATCGTTGTAGTCGAGCACCAGCGTGTGCTGCGCCAGGTCGGCCGGCACGCCGGACGATGAAGGATTGCCGAAGGTGAGCATGCCCGAGCCGGCCTTGACCAGCAGGCTGTCGGCGTGGCCGTGGTAGCAACCCTCGAACTTGACCAGAGTATCCCGTCCGGTGAAACCACGCGCGAGGCGAATCGCGCTCATCGTCGCCTCGGTGCCCGAGGAAACGAGGCGCACCAGTTCCATGCTCGGCACGCGCTGCACCAGCAGTTCGGCCAGTTCGATCTCGGCCTCGGTCGGCGCGCCGAAGGACAGTCCCCGCGCGGCGACGTCCTGCACGGCCTTGACGGTATCGGGTTCGGCGTGGCCGAGGATTAGCGGCCCCCAGGAACCGACGTAGTCGATATAGCGCTTGCCGTCGGCGTCGAAGACATGGGCGCCCGCGCCGCGCGTGAAGAAACGGGGCGCGCCGCCCACCGAGCGAAAGGCGCGCACGGGCGAGTTGACGCCGCCGGGGATGGTTTTCTGGGCGCGGGCAAACAGGGCTTCGCAAACAGTCATGCTATGGGTCATGAATGGATTTCCTTGAACAGCTTCTGGAATTTTTCGGCCTGTTTCTTGATGTCCATCGCGTCGAACAGGTCGGTCAGCACGGCGATCATGTCGGCGCCCGCGGCCAGCAGCTGCGGTGCATTCTTTGTCGTGATGCCGCCGATGCCGACCACCGGCACCTTGAAGCGGCGCTTCGCCTCGCGGATGAGATCGAGCGAGGCGCGTGTCGCCTGCGGTTTCGTGACGGAGGGAAACATGCTGCCGAAGGCGATGTAATCGGCGCCGGCGTCGACCGCCACTTCGGCGCGCGCGAGGTCGTCGTAGCAGGACACGCCCAGGACGCGATGTGCGCCAAGCGCGTTGCGCGCCGTCTGCAGGCTGCCGCCGGGCAGGTCGTCGCGTCCGAGATGCGCGCCGTGGGCGCCGATCTCGACGGCCAGCCAGACGTCGTCATTGATGATCAGCTTGGCGCCGTAGAGCTTGCAGACGCGCAGCAACTCGCTGGCCTCGGCCTTGCGCAGCGCCGCCGGCGCGATCTTGTTGCGGTATTGCACCCACTTCACGCCGCCCTGCAGTGCGCTTTCGACCAGCGCCGAAAGGCGCGGCAGGATATTGTCGTCGGGTGTCAGCGCATACACGCCGCTCAGCGGCAGCTTGCGCTCAGGCGATGCAGGCATTGGCGACCTCCGGGCCGGTTCTGTTCGGGTGCAACGCAGCCCGCCACAGGCGCTGGGGCACGAACTGTCCCATGCCGGGGCGAAAACCCTGGGCGAGGCTGTTCCATGTGTATTCCTGCGCGGCGCGTACCGCTTCCGGCATGGGCAGGCCCCAGGCGAGGTGCGCGGCGATCGCCGAGGCGAGCGTGCAGCCGGAGCCGTGGTAGCTGCCGGGCAGGCGTTCCCACTCGTCGCTGCGCAGCGGGCCATGGGAACCGTAGAGCGTGTTGACGACGCGCGCGCCCTGTTCGTGCGTGCCGGTCACCAGCACATGGACGCAACCGGCGCCAATCAGTCGGCGCGCGCATTCCGGCAGGCTGGGCGTCGGCGCGCCACCGCTGCCGAGCTCCTGCGCGAGCCGGCGTGCCTCGAGGCTGTTGGGCGTCAGGATGTCGGTCAGCGGCAAGAGCATCTCGATCATCGCATCGACGGCATCCTCGTCGGCGAAGGCATCGCCGCGCCCGGACGCGAGCACCGGATCGAACACCACCGGGGTATCGGGATAGTCGGAGAGCACCTCGGCGACCGCGCTGATTGCCTCGACGCTGCCGAGCATGCCGAGCTTGAAGGCGGCGACGGGCATGTCCTCAAGCAGGGCGCGCGCCTGGTCGGCGACCCAGTCGCCGTCGAGCTGCAGCAGACCCTCGACGCCCACCGTGTCCTGCACGGTCAGGGCCGTCACCACCGTCAGCGGATGGCAGCCGTGCGCGGCCAGCGTCAGCAAGTCGGCCTGCAAGCCCGCTCCGCAAGTGGGGTCGGAAGCCGCGAAACTCATGACGACGGGTGGAACGGCGCTGGACATGGCGTATGAATAAAAGGACGCGGGCGGGAAGGGTCGGGTGATTCTAACCGAAAGGCGCCCGGTCAAGCCCGCTCGCCCCGGCCGCGCACCTTGGCAAAGCGCGCCAGCGTGCGTTCCCGCGCCCGCGCGTGATCGATGATCGGCGCCGGGTACGCGGCCGGCGGCGTCGGCATTTTCCACGGCGCGTGGATGTACTTGTCGGGTACGCCCTCGAGTTCCGGGACGTAGCGGCGGATGAACCTGCCCTGCGGGTCGAACCGCTCCGACTGCGTGACCGGGTTGAAGATGCGGAAATACGGCTGGGCATCGCAGCCGGTCGAGGCGGCCCACTGCCAGCCGCCGTTGTTGGCCGCGAGATCGTAGTCGAGCAGCCAGGCGGCGAAATGCCGCTCGCCCAAGCGCCAGTCGATGCCCAGATCCTTGGTCAGGAACGAGGCGCTGACCATGCGCAGGCGGTTGTGCATCCAGCCGCTGGCGAGCAGCTGGCGCTGGGCCGCATCGACGAGCGGGTAGCCGGTGCGGCCCGCTTTCCATGCCTCCAGCAAAGCGGGCGCGTCGTCCCAGACGAGCGCGTCGTATTCCGGCTTGAAACTGCGATCAACGACGTCGGGGCGATGCCACAGGATCATCTGATAGAACTCGCGCCAGACCAGCTCGTTGAGCCAGACTTCCGCCCCCCTGCCACCCGGTTGCAAACTCTCCGCATGCGCGGCGGCGGCCAGTTGCCGGATCGACACCGTGCCGAAGCGCAGGTGCGGCGAGAGGTAAGAAACGCCCTTCACGGCCGGGAAGTCGCGCGCCTCGTGGTAACGGTCGATGCGTGTCAGGAAATCCTCGCACAGCTGCGCACCGCCGGACATGCCGCAGGGAATCTTCAGGTCGGTCGCAGCGAAGCCCAGGTCGGCCAGCGCAAAAGTCGGCGCTGGCAGGACGGCATCTGTTGCGGCAAGTTGTCCCGGTTCAGGATTGCATGAATGCTCCGCCAGATCGCCGGGGGTCAGCCGCGCCCGCCAGGCCCGCGCATAGGGCGTGAACACCGAAAACGGCGTGCCGGCCTGCGTCAGCACTTCGTCGCGCTCGAAGATCACCTGATCCTTGCAGTCGATGAAAGCGCGGCCCTCGGCCTCGAGTTGGGCCGCGACCCTCGCATCGCGCTGGCGGGCGAACGGTTCGTAGTCGCGATTGGCATAGACCGCGGCCACGCCCAGCGCGGCCGCCAGCCGGGGAATTTCATCCGCCGCGCGGCCGTGGCGCACAATCAGCCCGCCCCGCCCGCCGCTCTTTGCGCGCAAGGCGGCATCGAGTTCATTGACCGCGCGCAGGATGAAATCGACGCGGCGGTCCTGCCTCGGCAATCCGTCGAGAATGTCAGTATCGAAGACGAAGGCGCAAAACACCCGCGCATGGCGCCGCAGGGCCAGCGCGAGCGCGGCATGGTCGAAGTCGCGCAGGTCGCGCCGGAACCAGACGAGGGCAGGCGAGTGATTTTCCATGGCGAGAGATTACAATGGCCGGCACATCATGAGCGACGCCGCCCGCACCATCGAACCCGTCAGCCTCGCGAATCATTTCCTGATCGCCATGCCCGCCATGACCGATCCGAATTTCGCGCGCACCCTGACCTACCTCTGCGAGCACAACGCCGAGGGCGCGCTGGGCATCATCATCAACAAGCCGCTCGAAATCAACCTCGGTTCGCTGTTCGAGCGCGTCAGCGTGCCGCTGGCGCAGGGCGAAAACCAGATCAAGTACCGCGACCTGCCGGTTTACTTCGGCGGCCCGGTGCAGACCGACCGCGGCTTCGTGCTGCACCGCCCGGCGGGCGAGTGGCAATCGACGCTGCACGTCACGGATGAAGTCGGCCTGACCAGTTCGCGCGACATCCTCCAGTCGATGAGCGATGACGGCACGCCGGAGGAAGTGCTGGTCTCGCTCGGCTATGCCGGCTGGGCCGCCGGCCAGCTCGAATGGGAACTGTCGCAAAATGCCTGGCTGACCGTGGCGGCCAGCCCGGACATCATCTTCGGGCTGCCGCCCGAGGAACGTCTGCCGGCGGCGCTGCAGCTGCTCGGCGTCGATTTCGCCCGGCTGTCCGATGTCGCCGGCCATGCCTGAAGCGGAAACCGCTCATTCCGAGACCGTGATGGCCTTCGACTTCGGGGAAAAAAGGATCGGGGTCGCCATCGGCGCAACCCTGCTGGCCAGCGCGCGCGCCCTGACGACCATCGAGGCGGAAGCCGGCGCACAGCGCTTCGCCGCCATCGGCAAGCTGATCGACGAATGGCAGCCCGCCCGCCTGATCGTCGGCCGTCCGGCGCATGTCGACCGGGAAGCACCGCATGAATTTGCCGCCCGCTGCGAGCGCTTCGCGCGCCAGCTCGCGGGCCGCTATCGCCTGCCCGTCGAATTGATCGACGAGCGCTACTCATCCACTGTTGCCGAAGAGCGCCTGTCCGGCGACAAGAGAAAAAACAAGGCGCGCCTCGACGCCGAGGCCGCCGCCGTCATCCTCCAAGCCTGGTTTGCCAATGGAAAAAATGCATCATGCAATCACTCCCCCCCGCCAGTGAACTGATCGACCAGCTTGCCGATCGGCTGCGACCGGCGATCACGCCCGCCACCGTCCTCGTCGGCATCCATACCGGCGGCGTCTGGGTCGCCGAGGCCCTGCACGCCGCGCTCCAGCTGACCACGCCGCTCGCCAGCATCGATACTTCCTTTCATCGCGACGACCACCATCTCGGCAACGGACTCAAGGCCGCCGGCCGCGTCTCGCACCTGCCGGACGACGTCGAGGGTGCGCACCTGATCCTCGTCGATGATGTGCTCTACACCGGCCGCACGATCCGCGCGGCGCTCAACGAGCTGTTCGACTACGGTCGCCCGGCGCGCGTCGATCTCGCCGTGCTCGTCGATCGCGGCGCACGCGAACTGCCGATCGCCGCGACCTTCTGCGCCTACACGCTATCCAGGCCGCTGCCCGCCAGCCAGAGCTTCAACCTGGCGCGCGCCGCGGACGGTCAATTGAGTTTCAGCCTGGGGGAGAAATGAACAACCCGCAACTGAACAGTAACGGTGAGCTGATCCACCTGCTTTCGCTCGACGGCCTGTCGCGCGAGATCATCCACGGCATCCTCGATCGCGCGGCACCCTTCACGGCCGTCGCCGAACGCGAAGTCAAGAAGGTGCCGCTGCTGCGCGGCAAGAGCGTGTTCAATCTCTTCTTCGAGAACTCGACGCGCACGCGCACCACCTTCGAAATCGCCGCCAAGCGCCTCTCGGCCGACGTCATCAACCTCAACATCAACACCTCGTCGGCCGCCAAGGGCGAAAGCCTGCTTGACACGGTGGATAACCTCGCCGCGATGCAGGCCGACATGTTCGTCGTGCGCCATGCCTCCTCCGGTGCGCCCTACCTGATCGCCCAGCACCTCGCCGCGACCAGGCGCGACCACATCCACGTCGTGAATGCCGGCGACGGCCGCCATGCGCACCCGACGCAGGGCCTGCTCGACATGTTCACGATCCGCCACTACAAGAAGGACTTCACCAAGCTCTCGGTGGCCGTGGTCGGCGACATCCTGCATTCGCGCGTCGCACGCAGCCAGCTGCACGCGCTGGCGACGCTCGGCGTGCCCGACATCCGCCTCGTCGGCCCGCAGACGCTGCTGCCGACGGCCGCCGACCGCATGATCGAAGGCGAGGCGACGGGCGCCCCGCTGCGCGTCTGCCACAAACTCGACGACGGCCTGCGCGGCGTCGATGTGGTGATGATGCTGCGCCTGCAGAACGAGCGCATGCAGGGCGCGCTGCTGCCGAGCCCGCAGGAGTATTTCAAGTCCTACGGCCTGACGCCCGAGAAACTCGCACTCGCCAAGCCCGACGCGATCGTCATGCACCCCGGCCCGATGAACCGCGGCATCGAGATCGATTCCGCCGTCGCCGACGGCAAGCAGGCCGTGATCCTGCCGCAGGTGACGTTCGGCATCGCCGTGCGCATGGCGGTGATGAGCATGCTGGCCGGAGGAGGAACCGCGCAATGAAGATCGAAATCCGCAACGGCCGCGTCGTCGATCCGTCCAGCGGCCTGGACCAGCCCGCCAGCGTCTATGTCGCCGGCAGCAAGATAGTCGGCGTTGGCGAGACGGCACCGCGCAGCTTCCAGCCCGAGGCCGTGCTCGACGCCACCGGCTGCGTCGTCTGCCCCGGCCTCATCGACCTCTCGGCCCGCCTGCGCGAGCCGGGCTTCGAATACAAGGCCACGCTCGAGTCCGAAATGGCGGCCGCGGCGGCCGGCGGCATCACGCGCCTCGTCTGCCCGCCCGACACCGACCCGCCGCTCGACGAGCCGGGCCTCGTCGAGATGCTCAAGCACCGCGCCCGCCAGCCGGGCTTCGCGCAGGTGCATCCGGTCGGCGCGCTGACCACTAAACTCGAAGGCAAGCGCCTGACCGAAATGGCCGAGCTCGCCGAAGCCGGCTGCATCGCCTTCGGCCAGGCCAGCGTCAGCATCGTGGACACGCAAGTGCTGATGCGGGCGATGCAATACGCGGCCACCTTCGATTTTCCGGTCTGGCTGCAGGCGCAGGACACCTACCTCACCCAAGGCGGCGTCGCCCACGACGGCGCCGTGTCGGCGCGGCTGGGCCTCGCCGGCATTCCCGTACTGGCGGAAACCGTCGCTTTGACGACCATCCTCCAGCTCGCGGGCGCCACCGGCGCGCGGCTGCACATCCGCCGGGTCTCCTCGGCAGCCGGCCTGGCGCTGATCCGCGCCGCGCGCGCCGACGGGCTCGCCGTAACCTGCGACATCACGATCAACCACCTGCACCTGTGCGACCGCGACATCGGCTTCTTCGACGCCCATGCGCGCCTCGACCCGCCGCTGCGCGCGCCGTCCGATCGCGATGCGCTCGCCGCCGGGCTCGCCGACGGCAGCATCGACGCGCTGATTTCCGACCATACGCCGGTCGACGACGACGCCAAGCAAACCCCCTTCGACGAAGCGGAAGCCGGCGCCACCGGTCTCGAATTGCTGCTGCCGCTGACGCTGAAATGGGCAGCTGAGCGGCAGATGCCGCTCGCGCAGGCGCTGGCAAAAATCACCAGCGAACCGGCACGCATCCTCGGCCTGACGGCGGGCTGCGGTTGCATCGCTCCGGGCGCGGTTGCCGACCTGTGTATCTTCGATCCGGCCGCGAAATTCACGGTCAGCCGCGAGCGGCTCAAGAGCCAGGGCAAGAACACGCCCTTCCTCGGCAAGGAGCTGCAAGGCGAAGTGCGTTACACGCTTACCGAAGGCCACCTCGCCTATTCGGCCGACCGTCTGCTTTGATGCCGCATCATCAATGTTGATTGTGTTCAAGTCCGCCGCCTGCGCCGACCTGCTTTACTTCGGCGACGTGGCAAAGCTCATGATGGAGCTGATGGGCAAGGAGGTGACGGACCAGGGCGTCATCACGGTCGAGCAACTGCCGGACGCGATCGCGCGGCTCGCAGCCGCCGTTGCCAGCGATCGGCCGCAGCATCGCGAGCACCTGCTGGCCGACGAAACGAAGGAAATCGACCCGGACGGCAACGAGCGCCCGCGCGTTAGTCTGACGCGTCGCGCCCTGCCGCTGCTGGAGATGCTGAGGGAAGCGCTGAAGGAAAAAGAACCCGTCGTCTGGGGCGTGTAAGAGCCGCTCAGTGTGTCTGCCCGCCCTCGCGGCCAATGAAATTGACCGGGAAAACGGCCTGTTCGTCGGCCTTGCGGCTGGGCATGCGCTCGTAATCCGGCATCTGCGCGGCGATACCGCTGCCCTGCACGAGCTTCTGGATCAGCACCTGGATCTGTTCGTCGTACCAGTTGCTCTCGATGCGCGTCGGCAGGTAGCGCAAATCGCGCACGCTGTCGGGCACCTCTTCCGGGGTGAGGATCTCGTTGGCCGCGTAGGCATTCGAGAAGAACGGGCCGGCGATGAAGCGCAGCTGCCAGTCGCCGCCATCGGCCTCGGGGTCGAGCTCGATGACGAAGATGCGCGCGCCTTCGGCGGTTTGTTCCTCGTCGTCGCTGCGGTCGCCGAACACCGGCATGGCGCAAAACGCCGCTTGTTGTTTCTGCATCACGTAGGCTACGGCTTCCTTGAAGGACAGGCGGCCATCGTTCTCTTGGGATTCGGTCATGAAAATCTCCTTGGGGGTCACAACAGGGGAGCGAGCCATTTTTCGGCTTCTGGAACGGGGTAATTGGTGCGTTTCGCCCAATCTTCAAGCTGGTCGCGGCCGATTTTCGTGATCGCGAAGTATTTGGCCTGCGGGTGGGCAAAGTAGAAGCCGGCAACCGAAGCGGCCGGGGTCATCGCGCAGCTCTCAGTCAGCCCCATGTCGGCGTTGGCCGGCGCGTCGAGCAGCGCGAACAAATCCTGCTTGACGGTGTGGTCGGGACAGGCCGGATAGCCGGGCGCCGGGCGAATGCCCTGATACTTTTCGGCGATCAGGTCGTCGACGCTCAGCTTGCCATGTTCGGTATCCCGTGCGTAGCCCCAGTCGTCGATGCGCACGCGCTCGTGCAACCATTCGGCGGCGGCTTCGGCGAGGCGGTCGGCCAGCGACTTGAGCATGATCGCGTGATAGTCGTCGTGCTGCTTTTCGAACTCGGCGAGCTTCGCCTCGATGCCAAGGCCGGCGGTGACCGCGAAGGCGCCGATCCAGTCCGGCGTGCCCTTGGGTGCAATGAAATCGGCAAGGCAAAGGTTGGATTGATCGCTTGGTCGCTCGTGCTGCTGACGCAGGCCTCTCCAAGTCATCAGTACGGAGTCGCGCGTCTCATCCCTGTATATCTCGATGTCGTCGCCGACACGGTTGGCGGGGAACAGGCCGAACACGGCGTTGGCGGTAAGCCAGTTTTCCGCGACGATCTTCTTCAGCATCGCCTGCGCATCGTTGAATACCGAGCGCGCCTGCTCGCCTACTTTCGCGTCTTCGAGGATCTGCGGATAGCGGCCGGCCAGATCCCAGGTCTGGAAGAAGGGGCCCCAGTCGATGTAGTTGGCGAGGGTGGCCAGATCGATCTTGCACAGCGGGCGGATACCCGGCCGGCGCGGCGGGAAGGGTTGATACGCCAGCTTCGCGCCGTTGGCTTGCGCATCCGCCAGTGTCAGCAGCTTCACGCCCTGCTTGGTGGCATGCTGCGCGCGCACTTTCTCGTAGTCGGCGGCGATCTCGGCCTTGAAGCCGGCGGCCTGCTCCTCCGACAGCAGCTTGGTGACGACGCCGACGGCGCGCGAGGCATCCGGCACATAGACGACGGTGCCCTGGTAGTTGGGCGCGATCTTGATCGCGGTGTGGGCGCGGCTGGTGGTCGCGCCGCCGATCAGCAGCGGTGCCGCGAAGCCCTGGCGCTGCATCTCGCTGGCGACATGGCTCATCTCCTCCAGCGAGGGCGTGATCAGGCCGGAGAGGCCGACCGCGTCGGCATTGTGTTTCTTCGCCGCGTGGAGAATCTTGTCCGCCGCGACCATCACGCCGAGGTCGACGATCTCGTAGCCGTTGCAGGCGAGCACCACGCCGACGATGTTCTTGCCGATGTCGTGCACATCGCCCTTGACGGTAGCGAGGACAATCTTGCCCTTCGCGGCCGCGCCGGTGCGCAGCTTCTCTTCCTCGATGTAGGGCACGAGGTGGGCGACCGCCTGCTTCATGACGCGCGCCGACTTCACCACCTGCGGCAGGAACATCTTGCCGGCGCCGAACAGATCGCCGACCGCGTTCATGCCCGCCATCAGCGGGCCTTCGATGACATGCAGCGGCGGCTTGCCGGCAGCCGCGAGCGCCGCGCGGCATTCCTCGGTGTCGGCGACGACATATTCGGTGATGCCGCGCACCATCGCGTGTTCAAGGCGCTTTTCGACCGGCCATGCGCGCCAAGCCAGGTCGACGACTTGCTCCTTGGCCTGTCCCTTCACCGAAGTGGCGAACTCGACCAGCGCGTCCCCGGCGCCTTGCTTGCGATTCAGCACCACATCCTCAACCTTCTCGCGCAACACCGGGTCGAGTTGGTCATAGACGCCGAGCTGGCCCGCGTTGACGATGCCCATCGTCAGGCCCGCCTTGATCGCGTGGTAGAGGAAGACGGTATGGATCGCCTCGCGCACCGGCTCGTTGCCGCGGAAGGAGAACGAGA
>Ga0172375_10002621_pt1 | contig 27914 bp, 23 predicted proteins | sample LakKiv1m_FD_114537 | JGI IMG/M metagenome (GOLD analysis project Ga0172375, IMG submission 114537) | Freshwater microbial communities from Kabuno Bay, South-Kivu, Congo - kab_092012_11.1m | ecosystem: Environmental > Aquatic > Freshwater > Lake | place: Democratic Republic of the Congo... | reverse complement strand
TTAAATATAACCAGGTCGTTGGTCCCCAGAAGGGGATGCTATTCGAGCCCTATTCCGCCCACTTTCACTTTTGTTAAATATAACCAGGTCGTTGGTCCCCAGAAGGGGATGCTATCCCCATAAGGCGGGGACCATGTTCAAGCTCTATACCGGGGTAGAGCACCCGGCACTTTTCCGCCCACTTTCATTACCACTCCTGCACCCTTTCCACACTCGCGCCGATCTCGCTCACCTGCAGGTTAAAGGTCCGTGTGGATAATCCAGCCTGATCAAATGCGGATACCATCGCTTCCGCCGCAGAGCGCATATCCTCCAACCCGAAAGCGATCACCGCCGGACCGGCACCGGAGAGTACCGCAGCCGCGGCACCACTCTCCCTGGCTGCCCGGATGGCTGCCTCAGAACCGGGGATCAGTTTTAAGCGGTAGGGTTGGTGCAGCCTGTCTTGCATCACCTCGCCCAGCAATTCCATATCCCCTTCCAGAAGTGCCTGAATCACGAGCGCAGTCATGGCGTTATTGTAGACCGCGTCTGCCAGTGGGACGGCCGTTGGCAGTGCTGCGCGCGCGGCATGTGTGGATAACTGAAAATCAGGAAGTACGACCGCAGTTTGAAGCGGTTCTCCGCCCACACGCAGCATCCCCAGAGGATAAGTGATCAACCTCATGCCGGTATTGCCTACCAGCACCAATCCGCCTGCCATTGCCGCCGCGGCATTATCGGGGTGCCCTTCCATCTCCACTGCCAATGCCAGCAGTTGCTGCCTCGAAAGCGGGCTGCCGCACAACTCGTTTGCCCCCAGCAAGCCTACCAGGACAGCCGCCGCGCTGGAGCCCAAGCCGGAACTGAGAGGGATCTGGTTATTGCATAACAGGGAGATATTTTCAGGGGTCTGACAGCCGGTGAGTGTGAAGACGCGCTGCATGGCTTGCCAGACCAGGTTGCTTTCATTCCGCGGCAAGCAATCCTGCCCTTCTCCATGGATGCGGATGGTCAGCCCTTCTCCTGCTAAGTCGATCGAGAGGTCATTCCATAAATCCAAAGCCATCGCCAGGCAATCAAAACCCGGGCCGATATTAGCAGTTGTCGCGGGAACATGCACCAGCACTTCAGACATGGCTCACTTTCCTTTCAGAACAACTGCTTCGATCGCAACGGCATCCGCTGGAAGGGCCTGATAACTGAACCCGCGGGTGACGACTTCGGGGTCTTTCAAACCATGCCCGGTGCAGATCGCGACAATCCGCATCCCTCGAGGGTTGATCCAGCCTTCGCGAACCTGTTTCCGCAGACCAGCCAGGCCGGCTGCGGATGCCGGCTCCACCCAGATGCCGCTGGCTGCCAGCATTTTTTGCATGGCGAGGATCTCATCATCGGTGCAGGCGATGATACACCCGCCAGATTCTTCCGCTGCCTGCAGGGCCTGCTCTCCACGCGCCGGCCGGCCGATACGGATGGCTGTTGCCACGGTTTCGGGATGCTCCACGGGATGCCCCAGAACCAGCGGGGCAGCTCCGGCTGCCTGGACCCCCAGGATGCGCGGCAGGGAAGTGCCCTTCTCCTGATCATATTGTTTGAAACCCATCCAATAGGCTGAGATGTTGCCTGCGTTGCCTACCGGAAGGCAAAGCCAGGCTGGCGCGGCACCCAGTACATCACAGATCTCGAACGCGGCTGTCTTCTGCCCTTCGAGCCGGTATGGGTTGAGCGAATTGACCAGCGCCACCGGGTAGCGGGAGGTCAGGTCCACCACCAGTGAGAGTGCATCATCGAATGAGCCCTGTATCTGCAGCACTTCCGCACCGTAGGCAATCGCGCCGGCCAGCTTACCCGCAGCCACCTTGCCTTCTGGGATAAGCACAATACAGCGCATGCCTGCCCGTGCCGCGTAGGCTGCAGCTGATGCCGCAGTATTACCGGTGGAGGCACACATGACAGTGCGTACCTCCCTGCCGGCTGCTTCGCTGATGGCAGCCGTCATACCGCGGTCTTTGAAGGAGCCAGTGGGGTTGAGCCCTTCGAACTTAACAAACAACTCAAAGCCACCGCCCAGCGCATCCGCCACAGTCGGCACTGGGATGAGCGGAGTGCTCCCTTCGAGCAGGGTGACCACCCGCGTGTGCGCAGGCAGGTTTAAATAACTACGGTATGCTTCGATCACTCCCGGATGCGGCATAAAAACTCCCATGAAAAATTATTAACTAGATATCTTTTTAGGATGGAGGAATCTCTATTGCATTGATTTTACCATCCGACTCGGTTGGAAACTGCGTAGACAAGCAGCCATTCTATGATAAAACACCGTGATATAATGCATGCAAAGCGAAGACTGGGAAGAGTACCTCCGTCCGCCGCAGACAGGAAAGGCAGCCATGACTGAGAGCCTGCCGCTGCTGCCCGGAGGGAAAACCACCCGTGAGCTGAGAGCTGAAAGCCAGCGGCCATTAAGCGATCCGGCAGCAACCGTTATCTGCAACAGGAGATATCCCCCCAGGGGATAAATCCGGGTGGAACCGCGTGAAACTCTCTCGCCCCGGAACGGGCGAGAGTTCTATTTAACACAGACAGCCCTCCGGCATGGAGGGAGGAACGAGGAGATATGGAAGACCACTACGAACAAAGCAAGCTGTATCGCATTCGCCACTCTGCCGCGCACATCATGGCACAGGCAGTGATGGAACTATTCCCGAATGGAAAGGTAACCATCGGCCCGCCAATAGAAGACGGCTTCTATTACGACTTTGACCTGCCACGCGCATTGACCCCTGAAGACCTGTCTGGTATTGAGAAACGCATGCGGCAGATCATCGCCGGCCGGCATCCGTTCGTGCGGCGTGAGCTCAGCGCGGAGGAAGCCCGGCAGTTCTTCCAGGATCAGCCGTACAAAGTGGAACTGATCGACGGGTTGGATCAAGGCGGGCAGGATGAATACGGCCACCCGATTGCGGATCGTCCTGTGATTTCCACCTACACGCATGACAGCTTCACTGACCTGTGCCGCGGCCCGCATGTTGAAAACACTGGCCAGATCAACCCCTCTGCCATCAAGCTGATGAGCGTTGCCGGCGCTTACTGGCGCGGAGATGAGAAGCGCCCGATGCTGCAGCGCATCTACGGCACAGCCTGGGAAACCCCCAAAGAGCTGGAGGAATACCTGTGGAAGCTGGAAGAAGCCAAGAAGCGCGACCATCGCAAGTTAGGCAAAGAACTCGGTCTGTTCTATTTTTCAGAGGACGTCGGCCCCGGGCTACCCCTATTCACCCCTAAAGGGGAAATGCTGCGACATTTGATGGAAACTTATGTGCGCGATGTTCAAACAAAGTACGGTTTTCAGCATGTATGGACGGGGAATTTGGTCAAAGAAGACCTGTACAAACGATCCGGCCATTATGAGAACTACAAAGATGCCATGTTCCCACCGATGGTGGATGAGAACATTGCCTTCCGTCTGAAACCAATGAATTGCCCCAGTCACATGACTCTCTTTAATGAGATGGGCCGCCACTCTTACCGCGAACTACCGCTGCGCTTTGCTGAATTCGCAACTCTTTACCGTTATGAGAAGACCGGTGAACTAAACGGGTTGACCCGTGTACGCGCCCTGACACAGGATGACTGCCATACTTTCTGCACACCCGAGCAGATCGAAAGTGAGTTTTCGCTGGATCTGCAGGTGATCAAAGAAGTGCTGCAGCGTTACCGCTTCACCGATTACCGGGTACGCCTATCTCTGCGGGGTGAAGGCGGAAAATACGTGCAAGATCCAGAGAAATGGGATAAAGCCGAAGCCGCGCTGCGCAGCGCCCTGCAGGCTAACCAGGTGGATTATTACGAAGCCAGCGGTGAAGCCGCGTTCTATGGGCCGAAAGCAGACTTTATGGCTCGGGATGTGCTAGGCCGTGAGTGGCAACTTTCTACCATTCAGGTGGATTTCATACAGCCAGCCCGCCTGGGATGTAATTACATCTCTGACGACGGCATGGAACACACACCCGTGGTGCTCCACCGGGCGGTGACCGGGACGACCGAACGCTTCCTGGGTGTGATCATCGAACACTTCGCCGGCGCTTTCCCCGTCTGGCTTAGCCCGGTGCAGGCTGTGGTCATCCCTATTGCTGACCGGCATGTGGAGTACTGCCGATCCCTGGTTACCCGGCTCAAGGCGCATGGTTTGCGGGTGGAAGTGGATGAGCGGGGTGAACGGATGAATTCCAAGATCCGTGATGCTCAGAAACAAAAGGTGCCATACATGCTAGTGGTAGGAGACCAGGAAATGGAAAACGGTCAGGTCGCCTTGCGGCTGCGCAATGGAGAGAATCCAGGCGCAATGAGCTTGGATGACTTCCTCACGCGAGCTACCGTAGAAATGGAAGCGGGCGATTAATTTCATGGGTTTGAAGCTGAATCTTTGCCTGAGACGGCTTCATTATTTGACGATTCTGGTTGATTCGTGGTATCATCAAACGAATTAATGCCGGCAAAGCCGGGTATGACGCAATTATTCAGGAGAACACTATCAGCACAACTACATTTCGGGTAAATGATACCATCCGCTCTCCTCAGGTTCGCCTGATCGGAGCCAAAGGCGAGAATGTTGGCGTTGTAGATACCTCTGTGGCGATGCGCATGGCGCGCGACGCAGAATTAGATCTGGTAGAAGTAGCGCCAAATTCTGATCCACCTGTTTGTCGCATTATGGATTTCGGCAAGTTCGTCTATGAGAAAGAAAAGAAGGAACGCGAAGCCAGAAAAGCGCAGACCAAGATCGAGATCAAAGAGATTCGTCTTCGGCCGAAGACCAACGAACACCACCGCGGCTTCAAAACCCGCGATGCCCGCAAGTGGCTACTGGATGGGATGAAGGTCAAAGTGACTATCCGCTTCAGAGGCCGCGAGATCACCTACCCGGAACTGGCTTTGGAAGACCTGAAAGAGATTGCCGAAGAGTTGGCAGATATCGCCACCGTGGAAGTTCCCCCATCCATGGAAGGCAGGGTGATGAATATGGTGCTCAGCCCGGCAAAATTCAGCAAGAAGAAAACTGCTGCCGAAGCCGCCCCAACCGCAACACCCGCGGAAGAATAACCCAGGGATTAGCCATTCTACGTGTAGAATGTGGAAGCCTGCGGCAGATGTTCACTGCCGTAAAAACCAATGAGAGGAGTATGCTGTGCCCCGCAAGTTAAAAGCAGGAAAAACCAAACTGAAGACCCACAAGGCAACCTCAAAACGTTTCCGCCTGACCGGGTCCGGTACGCTGATGCGCACCAAGGGTGGCAAGAGCCACCTGCGCCGTCGTACCTCTGAGCGCACCAAGGATTTGCTTTCCGAAATGATCCCCGTTCAGGGTGAGAATATCGTAAAGAGCGTGCGCCGTCTGGCCCCGTACATGAAGAAGGATTAAGTACGGATCAACCTTCGCGTAGAGCGCGAAGCTCATCAGCGCAGCTGTTGGGTGCGCACAACTGGCAAAACACTGCCGGCGCCCAGGGGTTTGCAAAGGAGTAACATATGGCTCGTGTGAAAGGTGGACCGAAAGGTCACCTGCGACATATCAAAGTATTAAAGATGAACCAGGGCTACTTTGGCACTCGCCACCGTCTGTTCAGACGGGCGAACGAGGCAATGCTCAAAAGCCTGTTTTATGCAACCCGCGACCGCCGTGTCCGTAAACGTGACCTGCGGAAGCTGTGGATCACCCGTATCAACGCGGCTGCCCGTATCAACGGTGTCAGCTACAGCCGCCTGATCAATGGTATGAAAAATGCCAAGATCGAGCTGAATCGCAAGATGCTAGCCGACCTGGCTGTTCGTGATCCCAAGGCTTTTGCTGCAGTTGTTGCCAAAGCAATGGCTGCGTAACTCAACCTCTCATACAGACCGGGAAGGCTTGCCTTCCCGGTTTTTGTTTTCATTGTGCTACAATTCAGACGAGCCTATGATCACCTCCATCCACAACCCCCTGCTGCAGCGGATGCGGCTGCTCCTATCCCGATCTAAAGAACGGCGTGAAGAGCAGGCATATATTTTAGAAGGCGTGCGTTTGCTGGAAGAAGGCTGGAACGCCGGTTTTCAGCCGGAGACTGTGTGCTATTCCAAGTCGCTAAGCGCCCGCGGACAAGAATTGTTGACCCGCATGCAGGCGGCAGGTATCCATACCGAGGAAGTACAGTCTGACCTTTTGGAACGTCTGGGAGACACGGACACTTCGCAAGGTATTCTTGCGATCCTGCCATATCAGGCACAGGCGCTGCCCACCGCAGCAACACTCACTCTCATTCTGGATGGAATTCGCGACCCTGGGAATCTGGGAACGATTTTACGCACTGCGTGTGCTGCAGGTGCGGACCTGGCATTGCTTTCTGAAGATTGCGCGGACTTCCTTTCTCCCAAGGTTCTGCGATCCGGGATGGGATCACATTTCCACATCCCCGCGCTATCCCTACCGTGGGTAGCAATCGATACCTGGTGTCGCACGCATCTGCCGGTTGGGTCTATCTTTCTTTCCGATGTTTCTGGCGGGCATCCGTTATGGCAGTGTGATCTACGGCAGCCGTGCGCATTGGTCATCTGCAATGAAGCGCGTGGAGCTAGCCCGGAGGCTCGCAGCCTGACCGCCGAAAGAATACACATCCCGATGCCCGGCGGCTTTGAGAGCCTAAATGCTTCCACAGCTGCTGCTATCCTGCTATTTGAGGTCGTCCGTCAAAGGGGCTGAAATGAAGATCCGTTCTCTAACCTATTTTATCCACCCACCGGCCGGCTTACCCACGCAGATACAGCCGGCCGTCCAGCATGCCCGGGAACTCTCAGAGCGTCTCCTTCAGGCGGGGATGGAAGTGCAGACTCGCCGTTTAGCCACCACTGCCTTTCCGCGTTGGATGGATGTTTCAGATCGGAAGCATTCTATTGAACAGGCGGTGGATCTGGAAAATAATGCAGCAGCAGAAGGATTTTCGTATACTGCCATTGGTCCGGCAGACCCGTTGCTCCCCGATAGTTATGACATCGTTAAGGAAGTTCTCACACGCACCCAACTCTTTGCCAGCGCGCATCTCACCCGTGGTGAATGGCTGTATCCAAGAGCCGTGCGTGCCTGCGCGGGGATCATCCACAAGCTTGCTAGCGTAGAAGAGAGTGGCTTCGCTAATCTACGCTTCACCGCATTGGGTAATGTACCCGCTGGGTCTCCTTTCTTTCCTTCCGCCTGCGCGCCCTCGGAGGAATTATCTTTCGGCATCGCCTTCGAAGGGGCAGACCTGGCTGTAGAGGTGTTTGGCAGCGCAACATCCGTTTCCGAAGCCCAATCTAACCTCACCCACAGATTGCAAAGCGTGGCAGATGAGTTGACCGCCATCGTTAGAAACAACCCTGCGGCTATCCATTTCGCAGGGATAGACATGACTCTCGCGCCTTACCCGGACGAGTTCACCTCGATTGGCGCAGCCCTGGAACGGCTGGGGGTATCCGCCTTTGGTCAGGCAGGGTCGACCGCAGCCGCAGCCATCTTCATGTCCGCCATGCAAGCGGTGAATTATCCCCGCACGGGTTTCAATGGATTAATGCTGCCCGTTTTAGAAGACACTCGGCTTGCACGGCAAGCCGCCCGGGGAATTCTGGGAGTGCAGGATCTCTTGCTATATTCCACCCTCTGCGGTACCGGTTTGGATACCATTCCATTGCCTGGCGATATTACGGAGGATCAACTGGCTGCCATCCTGATGGATACCGCAGCCCTTTCCCTGCGTCTGAATAAAGCCCTGACTGCCCGCCTGATGCCTATACCCGGCAAATATGTGGGCGACCGGACGGATTTTGATTTTGCTTTCTTTGAAAACAGCCGTGTCATAGATCCGGATTCTGATGGCTTATACGGGCTGCTGGCTGGAGAAGAACCGTTTAAAATCCTCCCGCGGAACTGATCACCGCAGTTGTTGAAAATTAATAATGATCAAGTTCTCATCACAATTTTCGCTGGTTGTGATGAACACTTTTTCAGATACGGCAGTACCCGCCTGGTTATATAACTGAACCCAGAGGGTTCGATAACTGTAAGATGGGATGTCATCCACCTGGATCTCGTATCCAGCCCCACCGTATCGCTGAACACTGCCGGTAATGCTCATCTCAGCGATTACATGGCCATGGAATGACCCGTATACCTGCACGCGCAGGCCAAGGATTGGGGCGCCGGTCTGATCTTCCACATTGCCCCCCACTCCCAACCAGGCGCAACCGATTTCAGGTACCATGGCACTGTAAGGCAGGGTGGAGGGGCTTCCCTGCACCACCGCAAAGGGATAAAGACCGTCTACGGGTGCCTGCGTCTCTTCAGCGCCAGGTGTCTTTGTGGGCAACAGAATCATGAAGGGTGTGTAGGCTGTGGTCGGGGTGCTGGTTTCGGTTGGTAACCCTTCTGTTGGCGTGCTGTTGGTTACCGATGTTGCTGTGGCAGTTGGCTCAGGCACAGGGGTGGCTGTGGATGTCGGAGAGGATGTGATGGTTGGGATTACTGGAGGAACCGCTGTGGCATGAGGAGGAAAGAGGTTATAAGGTGCCATTGGGTAATGATAGACCGCAACCGCATAGGAGATAAAGAGCAAGGTGCAGGTAAAGAATATCCCACTCAAGAGGTTCAAACCCCAGCGGCGCCGCGGGGATCTCTGCGGTTCAGGATCTGGAAACTGCTCGTCTGAATAATCCATCCATCCCCTGTTCTTAAGGAACTACTGAGATGTTTGCTTCTGCCTGTCGTTCCATCAACCAGGATTCAATCGCCTGTTGCTGTACAAAGAGCAAAGCATCCGGTGTCAGTGGATGCGCATCATCCTTTTCCATCACAAAGATTATATGGAAACCTACTTCTGTGGATATCACATCACTATACCCGCCAACGGATAAGGAAAATGCAGCCTCATCCACAGCCGGCTGAACCAGATATCCTTGCGGGAACCAACCCAGGTCACCTTTTGTCACCGGATCCACCTGGGCTGCCAGGTCTTCAAATGCTACCCCTGCCTGCAGCTGAGCAAGAACCCCGCGGGCAGTGGATTCGCTTAAGACCCGAATCTGCCTGACATGGACCTGCGGTGCGGTGAGTGGGACTGCCGTCGCGAGCGCATCACGGACACAGGCAGCCTGACTGGTACGTCTAAACGCCACTCTGAAAGTTGAGGTGTCATAATAATTCTGCTGCAGCCAGGTATTGAATGCTTCCTGCCCTCCGACTGCCGCGATCATCCCATCTATACGAGTTTGCAGCCCGTTGTCATCGAGGGTGCAGGAAAACTCTGAGGCAGCCTGATCCATCAAGACCTGGCGGATCATTTCCTGCTGCACCGCTGCTGCCAGTTCGGTTTCTACTGGCAGGGGTTGCCCGGCAGCCTGTATGCCTGCGCGAATCCTTTGTAGCTCAGACTGGTACTCTACGACTGTGATACCCTGCCCGTTGACCGTGATTGCCATTGGCTCGCTGGTGGCAGTAGGGAGCGGTAACGCAGTTGGCACGTCACTTGTAACTGTAGGAAGAGAGGCTGCATTATTGACGGCGCAGCCAGAAACCAGTGTCAGTGTAAGGAGCGCAGCCAGGATTCGCACGGTGGGAAGGATGTTTTTACTCATCCATCAAATTATAACTCATCTGCTGGCTACCTCGCCGAGGTGACTCAGCGCTGCCTTTGGAAACAGGAGAAAACCATGAAAACCAAAATCAAACTGCTTTTACCCCTCATTCCCATCCTACTTCTGGGATTACTCATCCATACGACCGGCGTTTCAGCGAAAACAGTCATCCCCGGTATTGATATCGTTAGTGTCGTCCCCGGAGAGGTCGTCACGATCCAGACGATCAACTTTCCACCCAACCTGGATTTTGATGTAGTGATCGGACCTTACGGTAAATACGGCCTGACAGGGTATAAGGTCGCCACGACAAATTCCGGACAGGGGGGTGCTTTTACTGCCACATATAACATCCCCACCGACTATAAAACCTCCGCGCGGCTAGCAATCCGCCTGACGAATCAGAGCAAGGGATATTATGCTTACAACTGGTTTGAAAATGTGGTTCCCACACCTGCGCCTACCTCAATTCAGAAGACTCCTATTCCGGGATATAGCGGGACACCCTCCATCAAAATCCAATCCGTAGAAAGCGGTCGGTTCGTTGGCGTGGAAGGGACGAATTTCCCGCCCAACGCTGAGCTTACAGTGAGGATGCATGTCCTCGGGACGCGTGGGGTGAACGGGTACAAAGCCGGCACAGTTAAGGCAGGTGATACTGGCCTATTTACCTCCAAATTCAGCATACCTTCGGAACTGGGGCGACTGTTCATGATCGCCATCCGTGTTGAAGATGAAGCCAGTGGATACTATGCTTATAACTGGTTCTTCAATCTCACCTATCCAACGATCAGCTCTCAGCCTTCCACGGAACCTACTGCGCAGGCAGGCAAAACGGATTCAGCACCGGCACAGACGGCAACTCCGGCTTACCAGGGTTTCCCAACACTGGAGATCACCGCCGTAGAGATGGGCAAAAAGGTCACCCTTAATGCTGCCAACCTACCGGCTGGTAAAAGTTTTGATGTCTACCTTGGAAGCCTGAAACAAATGACTGGCGGAGGTACCAAGGTGGCCAGCCTACAATCTACCGATGAAGGTAAAGCCACACTGACGGTTGAGATCCCACCTGAGCTGAGTAACCTGTGGCAGTTATCTGTACGCATTATCAGCCCGGATAGCGGGTATTACGCTTATAACTGGTTCTATAATCAGACATATCCGTAATAGGATTACAATAGAACGGCATGTGAGTCATTTCACATGCCGTTTTTTTCGTTATATTATAATGAAACCAATTACCATGTTGATAGGATCTTGCATATGAAACCTGCCTTCCGTCTGATACTGATCGTTATGATGCTGGTTGTCCTTGCCGCCGGTTCCTATACCGGGGCAACCGGCTTGATCGAAGCCATGATGCAATATCAGAGCCCTCTGGCGAATAATCCACCCGCGCCGGCTGCTCCATTGGGAGAACCCGGCACTCGACAGCTTGTGATCATCCTGGTGGATGCCCTACGGTTGGATACGGCATTTGATAATCGCATGATGCCAACTCTAAACGGGCTGATGCAGGCTGGGGCTTCTGCTCCAATGCAGTCCCGTCCACCCAGCTATTCCGCTCCCGGGTATTCCACATTGTTTACAGGTGCCTGGCCCGAGATCAACAGCGGGCCGGCTTTCAACACTGAGTATGATCTGATCGAACATCCCTGGTCGCAGGATAATTTATTCTCAGCGGCACATCGTGCCGGGCTCAAGGTTGGGGTGAGCGGTTTCAACTGGTTTGAGAAGCTAATCCCGGCTGAATCGGTTGATCTGAAATACTACACCCCATATGAAGATGATCTGGCTGATACAGGTGTATTATTAGCCGCATTGCACTGGTTGGAAAATCCCACCTCCCAGGTCATCCTCATTCACCTTGACCAGTTGGATTATGCTGGTCATCATCAGGGAGGTCCGCAGGGAGATGGTTGGCAGCAGGCTGCCATTCGGGTGGATCGGATGATTTCGAAGGTGGTCTCAGCGGTTGATCTTGACCAGGATACTGTTGTAATCTTTGGGGACCACGGTCAGATCGACACGGGTGGACACGGCGGTACTGAAGAAGTAGTTTTACGCGAACCATTCATCATGGTTGGTAAGGGTGTGAAACCCGGAGAGTATCCCCAGGTTATGATGGTAGATGTTGCTCCCACCCTTGCAGCCTTGCTCGGGACAAACATCCCGGCCAGTAGCCAGGGCAGCGCGCAGCTAGAAATGCTTAACCTACCACCCGTGGTGGAATCCGCTGTTGAAAAACAGCAGTCCGCGGTGCATACCGAATTGGCAAAAGCATATCAAACAGTGATCGGATACCACGGCCCGATTGAGAACATTGATGATTCGCGTGAAGCTCTGCTAAATGTGCAGCGCGGCTGGCGTCTGCCTGTGGCACTTCTACTGGCAATCGGCCTGCCTTTGGTATTCCTCTGGAAAAAAGTCCGAGCACGCATCCCTGTATTAGCAGGCGGTCTGATCGCCTTCTTACTCTTCCAGTTGCGATACGCGGTGCTGGATGGCAAAGGGTACTCTTTTAGCGAGATCTCTTCACCAACTGAACTGGTAACCTATAGCGCCATCACCATTTTAACTGCGATGCTGCTTGGTTTCATTTTTGCTGTGGTGACCCACCACCAAAAATTCACACATCGCAGCGAAGCCGCATTTTTCACTGCAAGCTATATTTTTGCCAGTATATATTTTTGGCTGATACCCCTGCTGATCAATTTCTGGTGGAATGGGTTCCTACCTGGTTGGACCTTACCTCAACTGGATGTTTATTTCTGGGCACTGCTGGGTTACATCGGAATTTTATTCAGTGCAGCTGGTGGATTGTTGTTGCTGGCGATCGTCCCTATCTTTACGAAAATAAATCAAAATAAAATCTCTAATCATTCTGGGACATGAATGTAAACTCCAGGCTGAATGGTCGCTAACCAGCCTAAGGATTCTGATTTCTATGCAAAGATCTTCATCACTTCAACGAATTTTTTCCTCCTTTCAGCACCCAAATTACCGCCTGTGGTTTGGCGGACAACTGGTATCACTTGTAGGTACATGGATGCAATCCACAGCCCAGGGATACCTCATTTACACTCTGACGGGTTCCACAGCTTACCTTGGGTATATATCGATCGCGGCCGGGATTCCTACCTGGATCTTCATGATGTACGGTGGTGTCATCGCGGATCGCATTCCCCGGCGTAATCTTATTATGATCACCCAGGCTGCGATGATGGTTCTGGCTTTTGTTCTGGCTTTGTTGGTATTCTCCCATACCATTCAGCCCTGGCACATCCTGGTTCTGGCATTTTTACTGGGAGTAGCCAATGCCTTCGATGCGCCAACCCGTCAATCCTTTGTGCTGGAACTTGTTGGCCGTGAAGACATGACGAACGCCATTGCGCTTAATGGAGCGATGTTCAACCTGGGGATCATTATTGGCCCTTCGATCGCCGGTATCACCTACGCAGCAATCGGGCCGGCCTGGTGCTTTCTCATCAATGGGATATCGTTCATAGCCGTGCTGATCGCATTGGGCTTGATGAAGATCACCTATGTGCCAGAAAGATCGCCTTCGCGTCATGTGATGGAGGAATTGAAGACCGGTATTCAGTATGTTGCACAAAACCGCGAAGTTCGCTCGTTGATCACAAACCTCGGGCTGATGTCCATTTTTGGCTTCGGTGTCGTCGCGCTCATCCCCGCCTGGGCAGTGGAAGTATTACATGGTGATGTCCGTGTGAACGGATTACTGTTGACTGCCCGAGGCGTTGGCTCGGTGATTGCCACGCTGTGGATCGCCTCGCGTGGAAACCGGCATGGCCGTGGGAAGATCTGGCAGTTTGGCAACCTGCTTCTTCCGGTCTTCTGGATCATCTTCTCATTGATTACCGATCTACCCTTTGCACTCATGGCAATCGGCGTGGTCGGTTTGAGTTTTATCCTTTCCAATAATCTGTCCAATTCGATCCTGCAGACTGCCGTACCCGATGCCTTACGTGGCCGTGTGATGGCCATATATACCATGGTCTTTTTTGGCCTGACCCCGGTCGGATCTTTGCTTGCGGGTCTGGCAGCCGAGAAATTTGGCTTAAAAATGACCGTGCTGGCCAGCGGATCGATTTTCCTGGTGATCGCGCTTTTTACCTTCTTCAGATACCCCTATCTCCGAAAGATGGATTGAGATGGGATCGAGAACTATCTTTTGAGATTGTAGATGACCCATCAATTGATCTTCAATGCGGATGATTACGGGCTGACAGCGGGGGTTTCGCGAGGGATCCGCCAGGCTTCTATGCACGGTGTGGTCACTTCCACTACCTGCATGATGGGCATGCCCGGCACCACGGCTGAAATTCAAACTGCGGTGGCGGATTGCCCCAATCTTGGGTTGGGAGTCCACCTGACGCTGACTGCGGGTCGCCCCGTCTTATCCACAGAGGATGTGCCGGGTTTATGCGATGCTGATGGCCGCTTTCTTCAGCTAAGCCGGGTGCTGGGAAGCCGCCATGAACTGCCATTGGACCAAGTGACCGCTGAGTGGCGTGCCCAGATTCATGCTTTTATTCAGGCTGCTGGGAAATTACCCACTCATCTGGATTCACACCATCATGTTTCATATTTCACACCCGCGTTGTTCCGTATCCAGCTGACCCTGGCCAGGGAATATGGCTCCGCTATCCGCTTTCCGTTTGTCAGCCAGGATCCTTACCTTGCCACCGGGTTACCAGATGAAGTCAATGGCGAGCTGGAAGCCGCCCTACCTGCATTACTCACTGAATTTGCACCCCGGCGAGTGGATGGATTCTGCGCATATTTTTACGATGTAAACGCCACATGGCAGACCCTGACAAGTTTTATTGATCAGCATCCTACCGGTACATGGGAAGTTATGTGTCACCCGGCTTTTTGGGATGATGAGTTGCAAAGAATATCCAGTTACAATTCCCAGCGTCAGCTGGAACTTAACCTGCTTACAGACCCGGCAACGTTACGGGATCTTCACAGCAGGCATGTCAAACTGGTGAATTTTATATAGCCTGTTCCCGATTTCGATGCATCACCGGGGAAATATCCGAAATTATTTAAAGTGATAGACTGGGTGAACGCAAAATAAACCCGTGGGAACTGAAAAGATCCTAGCCTTGAAGAGGTTGGCTTGAATGATCGTGGTTTAAATGGAAAATGAGCGAGGAGAGGATCGAACTCTCAACAAATGGCTTAAAAGGCCACTGCTCTGCCATTGAGCTACTCGCCCACAACGGCTCATATTCTATCATTAGCCGGTATTTCAGTCAATAACCATTAATGGGCAGGGAAGAATAATTCTAGCAAGGTCTTCGCTGTACTTGAGCAACTATTGTTGATTGCTGTTGCTGCCGCTGCATAATACCAACCGCCGGTTTGCATGGCAGCACCTATCCCTGCGGCGCACGACATCGCTTTCATTTCTTTAGATAGCGTATCGAAAAAGGTATCCATGAACACTTCTTCGTTAAAGTCTTCAGTGTAATATGCCACAGTATCCAAAGCGGATTTCATTTTCAGATACATACTATCCAGTGGGTCCTGAATCGGGTTCAAGATGGAGCCTTTTTCACCACCCACACAGCCGTACCCTGGAACATAAAGTATCTCAACCCTTGTAGAATCATAGGGTTGGTCCAGCACATCAAACAGACAGGTGTCTGAGCGAGATTGATACGTATACAGGTCGAGGTAAGTCACATTGATCTGTGTAAAATTGTCGGCCCACCACCAACCTTTGGTATATGCCATGCTAAACCCAGTCGGATCCGTTTTATACCAGGTACTCCAGTAACCACTCTGGTTATACCCCCCGATGCTGACACTGGTCAGCAGGATCTTGGAATCATCTACAAAAAATACGATTTGTCGCCCCGTAGAAACTGTCGCCTGGCTGTTCGCAAGGACAGGCGAAACTCCGGTGGACATCAGGAAACTGATGATGAGCAGAATTATGATTCCTTTTTTCATTATTTTCTCCTGAAACGATTTGATCTTATTGTGGATGAATCAATGAACAATGTCAATAGCCCAGGGCTATGATTTAAATAATCAGGCATCTCATTTTATTAAATCAGATGCCTGAAATGTGGTGTTAATCTCAGTCGGGTTGGATACCCACTAGGGAGTACACTGTTGCCCGTCCCATGTACAGCCATTACTCGTGCAGGTGGATTTATCTGAATATGTCTGGCATGCCTGCGGGTCTGGATTGCTATGACAGGTGTAATCGAGCCACAGGTAGCAGCCATTCTGCGCGCATTCGTTCGGGCTATAATCTCCGCAGGTAGTTTGGTGTGGTTTGGGAGTCGGGGGCACTGCCAGTCGGCAAATTGGCGGTGTCAGCTCATATCGCAGAATATATCCGACACCATCACTGTATCTGCCTGTAACGAGTAGATCTACTCGGGTCTCAGAGAGCTCACCCGGTACAAGACAGGTCACTTGAGAAGTCCCCATCCCGGTGCAGTCACTGGCTGGCGGGGGTGTTCCATTGAGCGCGACAGTGTCAACCGTGTTCCCGGCATCCACCTGGATAGACAGAACCGGTGCCTGGCCGGTACAGGTTATCTGCGCAGTGTTTCCCGGTAACGAACGGGGGGTGCAACCAGGTGTACAAGATTCCCCGGTATGCGCATTGAGGTAGTTGATCACGATCAAAACATCAATCGGGCTTAATGCCCCATCTCCGTTAACATCAAAGAAGCCAGCGCCAGCTGGACGCGGGGTAGGCAGCGGCCCTGAACCGAACGTGTTGATCCGGTTGATGATTAGCAGCACATCTCTGGCGGTCACGCAACCATCATTGTTCACATCTGCAGGTAAACCGGGGTGATTCCAGGAGGAAATAGCGGCATCATCCGCACAACTGCCGCTGCCGGGTGTGGTGGGGGTATTGGAAGTGCTACACTGTTCCGGGGTGAATGTGGTCAAACCGTCATATGAATGAGAGATTGTCGAGCCATCGACCAGCAAAGCAGTAAGAAGTACAACCGGTCCAGGGCTTGCCGCGATTACTGAGCAGTGGAAAGTGCCACTCGTCGATGTGTCAGCGCTGCACGGGATGACCCCGGAAGCAGTAGAAGCATTAACCGCCAGCACATTCGGACCGCCGCTGATACTGACCGCCAGATCAAACCCGGATGCGCCCTGGGGCAGGCAGCCAGGCATTACGGTCCAGATGGCATTTCCCGGCTGACTGCCGCATTGCGCAGGCAGCTCTGAGCTGGTATACGGGTTCGGCTGGCATAAAACATTTACCCCATCCAGGGTTGCACAAAACTGCAGGGCGATTGGCAGTGGAACAGGTAGTTCACAGGTATATGTCCTGGGTGAGGATGTACCGGAATAACACGGCACCAGCGCGCTGCCCGTGTCGACAAGTATTTCTGCCGTTCCTGCCGGGCCAACAAACTGCACGGTTGTGACCGCTCCAGGTAAACCGCCGGGGTGACAGGATGGTTGGCCAAACAACAGAGCCGCCTGAGTTTCGGGCACCTGGGGACAATTTGCCGGCAGGAAAACCTGCTCGGGGACTGGAACCGCAGTGGTCGGGTCACTGGATAATGAACAGGCTACGTCCAGATGTACCTGGCCATCACTCGCAGCCGGAGGGGTCAAGCAATCCCAGCGGGTTGCCGTACCACCGCTTGTAGTACAACTGACCGGGGTATTAAGTGAAATCAGCAGACTCTCCGGCGGTGTGGATGAAAGCATAAAACGGGAAGCCCCTGTCTGATCACAGGTTGTTTGCAGTAACAAGGAAGGCGTATTACTTTGCTGACTGCAGGCAGGCACCTCCCCTGAGAAAGAAGCCCGGTAGCGAGTTACCCCATCCAGGGTAATCAGTGTAGCCTCTCCCTCTACTGACACAGGGCCGGTAATTCCTGCCAGCGGGCAGTCAGCGGATCCCACCACAGCCAGGCATTCACTGATTGGGTCTGAAAATACCTGATTTCCTGAGGTTGAGCGAACAGAGATGGAATTGAAAACTGCAGGAACAGTAGAAGTGAGTGCCAGAGAAGAGGTGCCTTCCGGAGTGCAGTGTGCCACGGCTGAAATCACAGCCCGATTCGTGGATTGATCTTGACCCTGACAGGATGAGAAGAAACTATCGGGCAGGCGGATGGCAAACTCACTATCCGATAACGGGGTTCCATCTTCGCGCGTAATGAAAAAGCGCAGATCATGGCTTGTACTTCCACCCGCTGGCTCCGGCGTGAAACTGCACATCAACATGGAGCGGCTGCCGTCATACACACAAGACATCGGGGCGCTATCATGAGTTCCAGCATAAGAACCACCGAAGGTGTTATCAGCCGGCAGGTAGACTAATCCCTCACCCGCCACACCACACAAATGTACAGGGTTACCCCAACTCCATGAGCGGGGAATATCCCCCGGTTCGCGGTAACCGCGTAACCCGGATTCGACACTCTCACCGCCTTCCCGCCCGCGGTGTAGAGGATCTGATCCGCTAATACCAGGAACATCCACCGCATCTAACACACAGCGAAAGCCTACATCATTGAAGGCAGCTGCCGGGTCTACCCCCGCTCGGTTTGCGTTACGCAACTCACCCGCGGTGGAATTCCAGCCACCCCCACGGATTACCTTATAGGTTCCTGTCCAGGGACCGACCGGATTCAGATCCGCAATGTATTTATAATAATTGGCATCATACCAGTCATTGACCCACTCCCAGGCATTCCCTGCAAAATCCAGCCCCCCCAGGGGGGTGTTTCCCGCGGGGAAGGAACCCACCTGAAATGGATACGGTTCTTTACCACATCCGGACATGGCGGTGTTTGTGCAGTCTGCGGGAGTGCTTCCCCAGGGGTACAGGTTTTCGCCGATTCCGCGGGCAGCGGCTTCCCATTCGGCTTCGGTGGGGAGCCGGCCGCCGAACCAGCGGCAGTAATCAGAAGCCATGTACCAATCTACCCCTACGACTGGCATGTCTTCAGTCATACCCGGAGAAACTGACGGAGGCAGGCAGGCACCCGCAGACACGCAAGCCTGGTACATTCGATTGGTCACCTCACTCCGTAAGATCCGGAAGCCGATGATTTCTACTTTATGCAGGGGCATTTCATGGGGTAAGGCAAAGACATCCTGATCATCGCTTCCCAGAACATAGATTCCGCCGGGTATGCCGATACTCCCGTCAACTGGTGCTGGGGTAGGAGGTTCAACGATCCCAGACGTAGCTACTGGGAGAAGAGCTTCAGCGGTGACCGTTTGGATCGGTGCAGGTTCTTCTGTTTTTGTGCAAGCTGACAGGGCAAGTATTAAGCTGAGCGGAATGATGGTCCACAGGGTACGGATGATTTTTTGCATATTGCCTCCATATAGTTTCCGGTTTTATTATTGCACTATCCTGTTATTTTTCAACAGAAAAACCCCACGAAAAATGTATAATATCCACAGGAGAACCAATGACAAAACTTATTTCTGTAAACACTGCATCTCTCAATGATCTGCTAAAGGCTTCCACTTTACCCGTGCTTGTAGATTTTGGCGCTACCTGGTGCGGCCCCTGCAAGATGATTGAACCTTTGGTTGAGAAACTGGCACAGCAATATGAAGGATTGATGACGGTTGTGAAACTGGATATTGATGAGAGCCCGGATACGGCATATACCTACCAGGTAATGGGCGTACCCACCTTGATGCTTTTTAAGAATGGCACAGTTGTAGAGCGGACCAGCGGCTATCAACCCTATGAAAATCTAGTGAGCCGTTTCAGTAAACACCTCTGAACCGGTTGGATGAAGACTAAAATTCCTTACGGTACCTGGCCATCAACCATCACACCGGATGCAGTTTCAAGCCGGTTGCGCCTTGTTGATGCCAGAGCCACAGCAGGAGGCTGGGTCTGGCTGGAAAACCGGAAAGAGGGGACGTACTTCCTTCAGCAGTCAGGGGATCGGTTGGAAGAAACCTACCTGCCAGTGTCACCGCGGGGAGGTTTAGCTTATGGTGGAGGAGAATTCGACTACCGATCCAACCAGTTGGTATATTGCGGTAAAGATGGTTATTTATACATCCGCAAACCTGATCAACCGGTTTTCAAAACCATACCTTTGCCAGCTGGCAGTACTTCCTCCCCAACCATCTCGTCCGATGGACAGTTGGCTCTCTTTCTGCATTCGGATGGCGCGAACGATTCCATCGGGCTGGTGAGCCTGGCAGGTGACCAATGGCCAATTCGCCTGATACACGGGGAGGATTTTTACATGCAACCATGCTGGCATCCATCTGGAGGACAGATCGCCTGGGTGGAATGGAACACTCCGGCTATGCCGTGGGATGCCAGTCTACTGAAGCTGGCCACATTTTCTCGTAGTGAACGAACGATATCGCCAGGTGTGATCCTTGCCGGTGATACGCGTACACCGGTTTTTCAACCCGAATTCTCACCGGATGGACGTTCGCTGAGTTATATCACCGGTTCGGGAGACACAGATGAGTTGGTTCTCTACGACCTGGGGAGCGGTGAAAAGCGAATACTGTACCAAGGGAAATACCTGCTTCCCCCCGCCTGGGTGATGGGGATGCGAACCTACGGATGGGATTCCTCTTCTGCGGCGCTATTTGTGATCATTCAGACCGGAGATGGCACGGGGTCGCGAATTGCCCGGATTTCCGTCAGCAGCGGTGAGGTGGAACTGTTAGGTCTTCCACCATTTACCAGTTTTTCGCAACTCGTTCCCTCGAAAGGACAGCCTGCCTTTATCTGTCAGGCATCTTCGCCACTGCTTACCAGCAGCCTGATCGTATGGCAGGATCATTCAATTCACGAGATGCGTTCGGGTCTTTCCAGACCCTTTGCAGTGGAAGATATTTCCTTACCGGAGCCTGTCTCCTGGACACACCCTGATGGTTCCCTGGTGCACGGCTTGTATTATCCACCACAAAACGCGCGTTGGACCGCAGAAGGGCTACCTCCGGCAATCATCCATATCCATGGTGGCCCAACTGCCGCCGCTGAAGCAACCTTCTCATTGGAGACCGCGTATTTCACCAGCCGAGGTTATGCCGTGCTGGCCGTCAATTATCGCGGCAGTACCGGTTATGGCCGTTATTACCAGCAAGCCCTGAATGGGCACTGGGGGGAATATGATGTGGAAGATGTCTTGCAGGGAACACACTATCTGGTGGAAAATCGTATGGCTGATCCGCAAAAGCTGGTTATCAAAGGAAGCAGCGCGGGCGGTTATACCCTGCTGAATACGTTGATCCGGGAGCCAATGCTATATCGAGCTGCGATCTGTTCTTACCCGGTCGCCAACCTTCACACCATTCTGGAAGAAACTTTCAAATTTGAAGCCCATTACTACGACTCTCTGATCGGACCTTATCTAACCGAAAAGTGGAAGTACGATGACTGGTCTCCCATCCAGCGGATCGCAGTTTTGCGCACCCCCATGCTACTGTTTCACGGCGATTCAGATCCGGTGGTTCCACGCAGCCAGAGCGATGAGATCGCCCGGGCACTTGAACAAAATCAGGTGCCTTTCAAGTACCAGATCTTCCCCGGGGAAGGCCATGGCTGGAAGCAATCGGAAACGATCGAAACCTACTACCGCATGATCGATGAATTCTTACTGCAACAGGTGATCCATGTCTGAGAGAACCGGCCGTCTGGCGAGAATATCTCTTCTTCTGGCCAGTTTTTTTCTAGTGGATAAAATTCTGGCGATTGCCCGACAATTGCTGACTGCACGAGTATTTGGGCTTTCAGCGGAGCTGGACGCCTTCAATGCTGCCAACAATCTACCTGACCTGCTCTTTGCATTGATCTCTGGAGGTGCGCTGGCCATCGCGTTCATTCCGGTTCTTTCAGAGGTTTTCACTCGCGAAGGAAGTGCCCCCGCGTGGCGCCTTTTCTCGCGGGTGGCCAACCTGGCTTTCATCACAACCGCTGTTCTGGCAGCGATCACAGCCATTTTCGCTAACGAATTGGTCAACTGGCGGTTGGGGATTGCCCCCGGCTTTCAGCCAGAGCAACGCGTACTTGTTGCTGAGCTGATGCGCCTGAACCTGATCGCAACACTGATTTTCTCCATCAGCGGTTTGGTGATGGCTGGATTGCAGTCCCGTCAGCATTTCTTGCTGCCGGCAGCTGCACCTTTGTTGTATAACCTGGGGCAGATCATCGGTGCGGTGATTCTGGCGCCTACCCAAGGCCTTCAAATTGGGCCGTTGCTGCTTCCTGCTTTTGGCCTGGGAGTGGAAGGATTGGTCTACGGAGTGATATTTGGGGCCGCCCTGCACCTGCTGATCCAATTACCGGGGTTGATCAAATATCGTTTTATCTGGCAGCCGGATTTCGGGCTCAAAGATCCCCATGTGTGGCGGGTACTGAGCCTGCTATTGCCCAGACTTGGAACCATGCTTTCCATCCAGATGATTTTTATTGCAAGGGATAATCTGGCATCTTCCCTCTCCATTGGAGCTGTATCTGCACTCACCTATGGTTGGATGATTCTACAGGTGCCAGAAACCCTCATCGGAACTGCCATCGGTACAGCCTTGCTACCCACCCTCTCTGAAATGGCAGCGCGCCAGGACAGGGAAGCATTTAAAGACACGATCACACGCGCCATCCGCGTACTGACAGGCCTGACCATCCCAATCGCTGCTATACTCGCGTTGTGGCTGCGACCGTGGATTGCGCTGGCATTTGGTTTTGACTCTGCGGGTACAAACCTGATTCATCTGGTGACAGCCGCTTTTCTCGCGGGGCTGCTGGCTCATTCTGTGATCGAAATCGAAGCCCGCTCTTTCTACTCCATGCAGAATGCCCGTCTGCCGCTTCTAGCTTCCCTCCTGACTCTTGCAGTCTTCCTCGCGGCCGGATCACTATTCACATCGAAGTGGGGGGCTGGTGGTATTGCGATTTCAGTTAGTTTGGCGTTTACTGTGGAAATGGTTTTCCTCGGCGTGCTGTTGACCAAGCATATCGGTTGGTCTCCCCGAATGGGCAATTTCCTCCTGCGCGGGCTGGTGGTTGTGCTCGCGACTAGTATTATGTATATACTTGGGATTACCTTCCTCCCATCACACTCTCCTCTCACCTCACTGCCTGTATCTCTCTGTGGGATGTCTGCCAGCGTCCTTGTTTCTTTCTGGGTGCTGCGTCCAACACTGCGTGAGCTGATCCGCTTGTAGTTGAGAGATCCCTGATTAGGGTATAATCACCCCATGCCAAAAAAGAAAATTGTACCTGAACCTGACTCAACCCCTGAGGTTTCTGAAAATCTTGCAACCTCCCTGGATGCTGATGCTGTCAGGCCGATCCAAAAGAAGAAGGGTGGCTTATTCGCCCTGGGTATTCTGGCTGGTGTGCTGGTCATTACAGCACTGGGTGGACTGGCAGGGTATTATGCCGGGCTGCAGGTGCGCCGGGCAGCAGAAGAAAACAATCGTGCCGTGGCAGCTGCCACCCAGTATCAATTGGGACTGGAAGATTTCAATCGCGGAAATTATCACTTTGCCCAGCAGCGTTTTGAGTACGTCATCCAGTTGAATCCATCTTTTCCAGGTGTATTGGAGAAGATGGCAGAGATTGCTATCATCACCAGCTCGACGGCAACCCCTGTGCCAAGCCCGGCAGCCACACCCATGCCGACTTTTGATTCACGTAATGTGGATGGGTTGCTCGGTCAGGTCCAGCAATTCCTGGTAGCACATGACTGGGATTCAGCCTTACTCGCGCTCGATGCCATGCGTAAAGAAAATCCATCTTACAAGACACTCGAAGTGGATGGCCTTTATTACTTGACTTACCGTAACCGGGGAATTGACCAGATCCAGAAATATGGTAAGTTGGAAAAAGGCATTTTCGACATTGCGATGATGACCCTCTATGGACCCCTGGATAAGGATTCACGCGACGCAACGGAATGGGCTTCATATTATATCTACGGCGCCAGCTTCTACAAAATCGACTGGGGCCGCGTTATTAAAGATCTGCAAATCGTTAACGACAACTACCCCTATCTCTTAGACCAGGGAGGTGTGCCAGCCACCACACGCTATTGGACAGCGATGTATAAGTACGGTGTGCAGCTCTGGCAAGAGAATAGTACCAAGAACGCCTGCAAGGTCTATAACGATTATTACATGCCGGCATGGAATATGAATCAGAATATACCGCAGGAAGATCTGGACAAACTGGTAAGTGCAAAAAATTTGTGTGAAGAGCAGCTGAAGAATCATCCACCCACATTTACAGTCTCGACACTACCAGACGCACAGGTAAGCATTGCGTATGATGCCAGCATCACAGCGACTGACCCCGATAAGGATAAACTTCAATTTTCAATCACGAGTGGTGATCTGACAGCGTACGGTTTGGCGATGGACAGCCAGGGGCATATTACCGGCACCCCTACCACCTCTGGTAGTGTGACGATCTCGGTGCAGGTAACCGATAACCGCGAAGACGGCACTCTGAACTGGGACTTTACTCTCAATATCCTCCCATAAACCGCATTCAACCCTAAAAAATACCCGCCTGAAAGGCGGGTATTTTTACTTTCGCCGCTTTATTTCACCCGTTGTCCTGAGAGGTCATGCGCCATCGCACCATCGATGCGGACCTGGATAAAGCTGCCCATTTCTGCTTCACCCGGGCAGATCACCAATCCGTCAATTTCAGGGGCATCGCGGTAAGTGCGCCCTACTGTGATGCCATCCCCTGCGCCTTCTACCAACACCTGCAAAGTTTTACCTACCAGTGCCTGATTCTTCTCGAGAGAGATCTGTTCCTGAACTTCCATAAAGCGCTTCATTCTTTCCTGTTTTACTTCGGTCGGTACAGGGTCACCCAGCGGTTCGCTGGCTGTCCCAGGTTCGAAAGAGAAGGTGAATGAACCAGCCCGATCCAGCCGGATCTCACGCAAAAACTGCAGCAAAGCATTGAATTCTGCTTCGGTTTCTCCGGGGTATCCCACAATGAAGGTGGAGCGGATAGCCAGGTCTGGCATGGCAGTACGCATTTTCTGTAACGTGTTACGTACCCAATCGAGAGAATGCGGCCGTTTCATTCTTTTCAAGGTATCCGGATGTCCATGCTGCAGAGGGATATCCAGATAATGCAAAATCTGCGGACGTGAAGCCATGATGTCGATCAATGGATCGGTGACATAACCAGGGTAAGCATACATGACCCTCAGCCAGGGGATATCCGGCACATCGCGTGTCACTCGATCCAACAGCTCTGCCAATCCATTCGTCAGACCCAGGTCCGTACCATAATCGGTCGTATCCTGAGCGATCAGAACTACCTCATTTACGCCTGTATCACGCAATGACTTTACCTCTGCAACGATCGATTCGATCGGCCGGCTAACCGGCAGCCCTTTGATCAGGGGAATGGCGCAAAAGGCGCATGGGCGACGGCAGCCATCCGCGATCTTCAGGTAAGCACTACCTCCCTGAACCGCAGCCCGCCGAACACCTGCCACCTCCCCACCGCTGCCGGGGACTTCCGGCAAATGGTAGAGCGTTTTCACTGGCCGAGTTTCCCTGAGAGACTGAACCACCTGGGCAATATCCATCCAGCGTCTGGTTCCGAGAATCCCATCAATGCCCGGTATCTGCGCGGCTACAGTTTCACGGTATCGTTGGGTCAGGCATCCGGCTGCTATCAGCAGCTGACCCTTTTTTTTGGTTGCAGTCAACTCTTGCAAGACCGAATAAGATTCATCCCGCGCGTCTCCAATAAACCCACAGGTATTAACGACCACCACCTCCGCCCGCGCGGGATCGTCAACCAGGTGGAAGCCATCCCTACCCAGCACCTGGGCCATGGATTCTGAATCTACTGTATTCTTGGCACAGCCAAGAGATATGATGCAAACAGTGCCTTTTTTCATGATAACCTCAAGTTATGGAGTGGGAGTACGCGAGGGTGTCGGAGTCCGCGTTGGCCACTGGGTGGAAGTGGGTCGGGGTGTTCGAGTAGGCGGGTAGGTATTTGATGGGATCGGAGTCTTACTCGGACGTAAAGTAACAGTCGGTGTGGTAGTTGCTGTGAGGGTTGGTGCGCCGTAACTGTTCTCAGTAAAGATGAGATCGATCACTGTTCCCTGCGGCCCCAGAGTACCCAGGTCCAGCTGGTTATAAATCACCTGGATCGCTGTCGCATTCCCACATATCAGTTCAATTCGCTTCTTACCTTCAAAGTAATAAGGTGTTCCAGCCTTTACGCGGCCAACGAAAGCGACCTTGCCATCGACGATCACCTGCAGGTAAGCCTGCTGCCTGGCCACTACGAATAACTGAATAGGCGCACCCGAACGAGTTGGCGCCATGAGCGTTGCGGTGGATTCTTCCACATTGACCGCCGGTGTGATTGTTTCTACAGGATAAAGCGTGTTGGTAGCCACGGGGAGACTGGCGGCAGCGTTTATTGTCCCCTGCGCAAATTCTACTTCGGCTGTCTGTGTGAGTCTGGGATCCAACCGGTAGCTCAAGACCCGACTGCCACCCCAAATCAGGATCACAAATGTAATCAATGCCAACCCTAGAATGATCAACACATCCATGGAGATCATATTGCGAAGCAGGTGCCACCATTCGCTGGCAGGTACATCCACCTTGATCCGCTTTTTTGGCTTGATGGGTGGCGCCGTGGTGGGATTTACCTCCTGCCGCCTGATCTGCAGCGCATCAGCGAATGCCAGCAGAAGGTCTTCGACTTCCATATCCATGTAATCTGCATAATTCTGCAGTAAACCGCGGGCTTGCACCGGGGAAGGCAGGTCTTCTAACCGACCTTCCTCAAGAGCACGCAGGTAGTGCACCGGTATGCGGGTCACCTGCTCAATACTTTCCAGGCTGAGAGTCAACCGGCGACGACGCTCCCGCAGTTGAGAGCCTATCCGCTTGAATTGCTCGCTGGATGAAACGATCGCTGTTCCAGTCGGTTCCTCATCTGGAGGTGAATTCTCTTCTCGCTTGTCACTCTCGCGGGCTGGCGCCGGCGGGGTTCCTATTGTCGTTTCTGGCAGGGTGGGAGGAACGGTGGTTGTTTGGGGTATGTGCCAGTAGGCATCCAACTCCTCCTCTGGGAGGTTCAGGTATTCCCAGTATAAGCGGATGAAACCACGACCCTGCACAGTGGATGGTAAGTCCTCCGGACGGTCTTCTTCCATAGCCAACAGATATTTTTCGCGGATGTGCAAATCCGCATATGCCTGCCTCAGGGTAATCCCTTTTTGCAGGCGTGCCCGCGTAAGTTTTTGACCGATGGTTTCTGATAACATGTGATTGATTATAAAACAAACCAGCCTGCCACCCTATGGGAAGACAGGCTGATATGGTTTTTCTGACACAGTTTATTATTCAGCTGTTTCTGCGGCGGGCGGTTCAACAACCGGGGCTGCAGCCACAGGTTCCGCGATCAGGCTGGCGACCGCTTCCCCTTCGCGGTGAACGATGATTTTAATTTCAGGCATGAGATCAACAGTCAGGCGGATATGGGCTTTCTTTTCACCCAGGGTGCGAATCGGTTCCACGTCGATCTGGTGTCGATCCACAGTGATGCCTGTTTTGGCTTTGATCGCATCCGCGATCATCTGATGGGTAATGGAACCGTACAGCTTACCGGTTTCACCAGCTTTGGAGGGAAAGGCCAGAACCACTTTAGCCAGTACTTCGGCAACACTGCCCATTTCTTCATTCAGTGCGACGCGGCGGACAGTAGCCTGTTGGCGGATGTGATCCACCTGTTTTAAGGCACCGGCAGTTGCCAGTACGGCCAGGTGCTGGGGGATCAGGAAGTTACGGCCAAAGCCATCAGCTACACGTTTGACATCACCGGCACGTCCTAATTTGTATACATCTTTGAGGAGGAGAACTTTCATTCTTCAAGCCCTTCTAAATAGAATACTCTGAGGCGAAGGGTACAACGCCGCAGGCGCAAGGAGTATACCATAAAATGCGTAACTTCTAGCGGGAGGATGGATTTGATCTAATGCCTGTTCAAACCCAGTGCCTTGAGCACTGGCATGACTACCAGTATGCCGGTGCCCGGTTGGTTTAAGTCACCTGCAATTTGTTCTGTACGCTCTAAAATATTGTTCATCAGCTCCTCCCCTTCCACCACGGTGAACAATGTGCGGTTGAGTGTTTCGCCACTCTCGAAAAGGGAGTTCAATGTGGGCAATAGGGGCATATCTTCCCGTAAACCTGCCTGTTGAGCCAGTCCGTTCATCCCGATGCTCTGGAGAACTGTCACTCCTTTTACTCCGGCTTCGCTC
>Ga0172375_10002620_pt1 | contig 27920 bp, 34 predicted proteins | sample LakKiv1m_FD_114537 | JGI IMG/M metagenome (GOLD analysis project Ga0172375, IMG submission 114537) | Freshwater microbial communities from Kabuno Bay, South-Kivu, Congo - kab_092012_11.1m | ecosystem: Environmental > Aquatic > Freshwater > Lake | place: Democratic Republic of the Congo... | reverse complement strand
ATGCCATTATCGCGGGGCTTGATCCTGATTTTAAGGTGCTTACCCAGTCTGAAGCCGCTGTATTCTTTCGCGAACATCTCTTTGAGTTCAAGCTGCAATATTTCCGCCCTCTGGCAGATCCTACGCGTTTTATCGAAGCGCTCATCTCATTCTTTTCGCGCTGCAAAGACGAAGATATCTCACCGAAGGATTACCTTAAATACGCCCAGGATTTCGTGATTAAAGCTAAAGAGTCCCCGGATGATGCAGCCATGCAGGAATTGGCTACGCAACAGATGGAGGTGGCGCTCGCTTATGAGAAATACCAGTCTTTATTAGCTAAAGAAGGCTTATTAGATTTCGGAAATCAGTTTTATTTAGCGCTTCATCTTTTACGCGAGCATCCACTGATCCTTAAAAAATATCAGGATAAATTTAAATATATTCTCGTTGATGAATTTCAAGACACAAACTACGCTCAATATCAGCTGGCGCGTATTTTAACCGGCAAAGCCGATAATATCACGGTCACCGGTGACGATGATCAGTGTATCTACCGTTTCCGCGGAGCGGCATACTCCAATCTTATCAGTTTTATCAAAGATTTCCCGCACGCCGAAAAGGTCAGTATCATTAAAAATTACCGCTCAACACAGCCCATTCTTGATTCCGCGTATCAATTGATCCAGCAGAATAATCCGGAGCGCTTTGAGGTCAAAGCGGACATTGATAAGCATCTTGTCTCTCAGGCAAAAACAGGGGATGCCCCGGAGCACCTGCATTTTGATACTAATTCCACCGAGGCTGACCACGTCGCTGAGATCGTTAAGAAAAAAGTCGCGGGCAAAAAATTTAAGTATCGCGATTTTGCCATCCTCGTGCGTTCCAACTCTGATGCTGATGCATATTTGCAGTCTCTGAATATGCAGAATATTCCCTGGCAATTCAGCGGTAATCAGGGGCTTTACAGCCGGGAGGAGGTCAAACTCTGCATTAATTTCCTGCGGGTGATCGCCAATCCCTCGGATTCTTTAAGCCTTTATTTTTTGGCAAGCTCTGAAGTCTATAAATTAAATCTCTCGGACTTAAGTTTATGTAATCATTATGCTAAACGCAGGAATAAAGCGTTGTATCTCGTGTTTAAAGATGTAGAGGGGACGCCGGAGCTTGCCGATGTGGGCGAAGAGTCGCGCAAAATTATCAAAAATATCCTTGAGGATATAGAAAAATTCTTAAAAATTGCCCGCGAAGAGACTACCGGTAGGCTTTTATACGCATTTTTGACCGACACCGGATATTTAAAGAGGCTTACTAAGAATCAGAGCCTGGAAAATGAGAATAAAATCCAGAATCTCGCAAAATTCTTTAATCACGTGCGAGATTTTGAGCTGGTAGCTAAAGTTGACCGGGTGATAAATTTTGTAAGTTACCTGAATCTTTTGATCGAAGCCGGAGATGACCCGCCGACAGTGGAAGCGGATCTGGATACGGATGCGGTAAATGTACTTACTATACATAAGGCTAAAGGCCTGGAGTTTCGCGTGGTCTTTATGGTGAATCTGGTACAGGGTAAATTCCCCTGGCCGCATCGGCCGCATCCTTTGGAGATTCCGGATTCATTGATCAAAGAAGCGCTTCCCAAAGGGGATTTTCATATTCAGGAAGAGCGACGGCTTTTTTACGTGGGGATGACCCGGGCAAAAGAAGAATTGTATTTAACTTCTGCCGAGGATTACGGAGGGAAACGCTTACGTAAGGTGAGTCAGTTTGTTTTAGAGGCCCTGGGAAAACAGGCTCCGGATAAAGAAAAGAAGAAGGCAAGCGCCATAGAAGCTATCGAGCGCTTTGCTCCTACCAAAGGTTCGGTGCAGCTAAAACCCGCGGGAATCCCCGAAGGTAAGCCCATCAAATTAAGTTATTATCAGATAGATGATTATCTGACCTGTCCTCTTAAATATAAATACGTGAATATTATCCGCGTTCCTATATTAGAGCACCACACCGTCATCTACGGACGGGCAATGCATGATGCGGTCAGTATTTATTATCAGCATAAAATTTCGAAAGATCCCATGGAACTCGGGGATCTCTTGCAGGCATTTGAGCGCAGCTTTGACCCGCAGGGATTCCTGGATAAAGCGCATCAGGAGGAGAGGTTTAAGGTCGGGCGCAATGCATTGGCAGGTTTCTTTAAGCGCGAAGAGAAGGAGAAGAGCGTTCCGGCATTAATTGAGGAGCCGTTCTCCTTTATGTTTGAGGACAACAAGATTACCGGCCGCTTTGACCGCGTGGATAAAACGCCGGACGGCGCAGTAGTCATGGATTTCAAGACCTCGGAGATTAAGAGCCAGAAAGAAGCGGATAAGCGGGTTAAAGATAATCTGCAGCTAAAATTGTATTCCCTGGCATACTTGGAATGTTTTAAAGAGCTTCCTAAGCGGGTAGGATTATATTTTCTTGAGTCCGGATTGATCGGATATGCGGATGTGGAAGAAGGCGATCTGGATAAGATCAAGGAGGGCATCCGCACTGCTGCCGCGGGATTGCGCCGGCAGGACTTCTCCGCCACGCCCAACTTCCAGGACTGCAAGTATTGCGCTTATAATCAGATTTGTCCGGAGGCAATGGCGAAGTAGGGCGCGCTTGTCTCGGTCTGTTTCTCGCAGGACCGCTCGCTTTGGCCCAGCGCGCCAAAGCTTCGCTCGAGTCGGCTGCGTCGCTCTCCCCGCCTGCGGCGGGGAACCGTGCCCGCTCCTTGCCTCCACGTCCTGCTCGAAATCAGCCCGAGCCAACCGCGCAGCGGGGATCAAGGTTGTAAAGGCGGTAATTTAGGCGTAAAATATACTTACTTGACAAAAGGAATGTATTGGTGTATAAAGAAATCAGACAATTAGGTGTGGTATCGTTTGAAGGGGGAACTGCCACGTTAAAATAATGAAAACCTTCGCTAGAAATGGCGGAGGTTTTTTATTTAACTATGAAACTAACAGCTAACAATTATGCTTTTATCGATAGTCAGAATTTAAATTTGGCTATCCGGGATCAAGGATGGAATCTCGATTTTAAAAGATTTCGAAGGTATTTAGAGGATAAGTATGGTGTTAAGAAAGCTTTCATTTTTATAGGGTATATTGCTACCAATGAAAGTCTGTATACATCCTTGCAGGAATACGGTTATATTTTGATCTTTAAACCTACGCTTATGTTACCTGAAGGCAGGGTAAAGGGTAATATAGATGCCGAGTTAGTACTTCATGCTATGATAGAGTATCCTAATTACGAGAAAGCAGTTATTGTAACCGGAGATGGTGATTTTCACTGTTTAATTGACCATCTAATAAAACAGAACAAATTGGAAAAACTGATTGTTCCAAACCGGTATAAGTTTTCTTCTTTATTGAGGAAATTCTCTTCAAGGATGGTTTTTATGAATGATTTGAGGCGGAAGTTGGAGTACAAATAAAAAAAGAGAGGCATTACCTAAGGACGAACCTTTTGGATAGCCTCCCATCGTGATTCGGTTAAAGTGTACAATAAAAATATGTAGCTGTCAAGGCAAAAAATACCAGGAGGCAGATTTATGTCTAAACGGCTTAGGAAAGATTTGCAAATTGTTTTAGATTATCTCTGGTACGATGAGAAAAAGCATTACCAGTGTGGCCCATCCAAAAAGCATATTTATATTGTCCTAAGAAGATTAGCTAAAGAAATAGGGTATCGCGCATCCTAGGAGAGACTATTAGCATGCATTTGAATCTCAATACAAAACTTGCCGAAGAATATAATAGTGCATCCCAAAAAATTAGGATATTAACTGAAAACTGGGTTAATGATGAGGTATTTTGTCCAAATTGCGGCTCCGGCATAAACCATTATGAAAACAACCGTCCAGTCGCTGACTTTTTCTGTTCAGATTGCAAGGAAGATTATGAATTAAAAAGCAAGAGAGATCAAATCGGCAATAAAATCGTTGATGGCGCTTATCGTACGATGATTGGCCGTTTACAAAGCGATAATAATCCCAATCTATTTTTACTAAATTACGGTTTGAAGAGTTTAGAAGTTTTAAATTTCCTTGTCATTCCCAAACACTTTTTTGTGCCAGAAATTATCGAGAGAAGAAAGCCTCTTTCCAATAAAGCGCGAAGGGCTGGATGGGTAGGTTGTAATATTGCTTTGCAGGGTATTCCACAAAGCGGAAAAATCTTTTATATTAAAAATGGACAGATTGAAACGAAGCAAAAGATATTAAAAGGTTGGGCTAAAACCTTATTCCTACGAGACGAGAAAACGACTTTAAATAAAGGCTGGATTTTAGATGTAATGAATTGTATTGATAGGCTTGGGAAAAAAGAATTTAACCTTGATGAGGTTTATTCTTTTAAAGGTTTCCTGCAGGAAAAGCATCCTCAAAATAAACATATTCATGATAAAATACGCCAGCAATTACAATTATTAAGAGACAAAGGTTATCTGTGCTTTGTCTCAAGAGGTAAATACAGGCTTGTTTAAGGATATAGCTGTAACTTTAAGCCCGTTTTGGGCGAAAATCATTTTAAGGGTAAACCCAATTCATAGATTAATCGTTGTTTGTAAGGGATATAGTGAGGATTACGATAATTTTACAGAGCTTGTTTGGGAAGATGATAAATACCTTGATTTTTACGATAATGAATCATATCCAGAATTTCAGCTTTGGGGAATTTGAGTAATACGAAAGTTTAGTTATTGACTATTGGAAAGGTAAAGCTATGGAAGATATTATTTGTCCACAATGTAGCGATATTATTAGGGCTAGCGATGATTGGGATTTTATGGATAGTGAAAAACATGAAATAGTCTGTTCTTGTGGATGCAAGTTTTTAGTTATCATCGAACGACCGATTCAGTATTGTATGCTAGAGATAAGGTAAGAAATATTAGCCGTTTTTAATTTTTGAGGAATAGAACCACTGTCCTGAGGTGGGGGATTGAAAAAGGAAATATAGAGATGAAAAGTTTGTGGAATATTAGCAAGGGGGCGATGATGGCGAATTTTGTGGTGAGATTGGCGATTAATGCGTTGGCGATTTTTATTGTCGTGCATATTGTGAAGGGGATAGAGGTTTCAAGCACCGCGACTGTATTGGTGGTTGCGCTGGTATTGGGGCTTATCAATGCTTTCGTAAAGCCGCTGATTATCCTGGTTACTTTACCGATCAATGTACTTACTTTGGGTGTTTTGACCTTATTTATTAACGGAGCCCTGTTTTATCTTGTATCTAAAATTGTAAAAGGTTTTGTAATTACGGGTTTCTGGCCGGCTTTTTGGGGTTATATACTTTTCAGTATTATTAGCTTATTATTAAGTTCTTTAGCTGAATCTGTTTAGATAGGATCGCGGAGTTTTTTGTTTAATAGATTAATTAGAAGTTAGGATTAGTTTTGATGCGTGTTTCTGTCTGCTGTATAAGCTTTAACCTTCGCCATGGGCGAGTATGCCTGGCGAAGGTTTTTATTTAGAGGGGAGAAAAATGAGTAAATTTATTAAAGTATCCTTAGTGGTTTTACTTGCAGGAGCGGTGGCGTATATAGTTTACTTATCTAACCGCATTCAAAGGATAGAAAATAAGCTCGGCGGACACAAGAAGATATCTTGTAACGAGAAAGATGCCGTGGAGAAGGTGCGGCAGTCGGTGGTGCGTATTGTGGGAGGAGACTCCGAGGGTTCGGGTTTTGCTATTAAGAAGGGCGGCGTTATCCTGACTAATTACCATGTGATTGATTCTGAACCGGCCCCCAAGATAGTATTGCCGGATAATACCTTTGAGACCGGCGAAGTCATTATGGCCGATGCGGATGCTGACCTTGCCATTATTAAGATCAAAAAAAATTTACCAACGGTTAAATTCGCGCGCCTGGATTGGCTGTGTCCTGCTGAAGAAGTTTTGGCTATAGGGTTTCCTCTCGGAGGAGATCTTTCGGGTGAATCTTTTGTCATTAAGGGCGCATTCTCAAGAAGCACAAAAGATAAAGAGAACGGCGTTGAGTATCTTCTCACGGATATGACTATGCTTTCCGGGATAAGCGGCGGGCCGATGGTGAATATATGCGGGGAAGTGGTCGGGATAAATACCTCGGGATTAGTCTTGGGAGGGATGGGGTTAGCCGTTTCCTCCGATTCTATAATCGAGAAATACCTTCAAATGTCCGCATCAAAGGAGCCGCTTAAGGACGTGCAGAAGACCGTTTTTGAGCCTAACAGAAACGCGTTGGAAGCGGTGAGGTGTTTTTATAATTACCTTAAGGCCCGGAAGATGGAAAAGGCCTTTGAGCTTTTGTCGGATAATTTTGTCGCAGGATACACTTTCGAGCAATGGACGCGCGGTTACCGGCCGATGCTGGATACCAGCGTCCTTATAATCAAGCGCGACAAAAATATTGCTGACAGGATACAAGTCAAGCTCTCCACAAAAGATTTGATCGATAACGAGATCGTGTATAAGTTTTTTGAAGGTTACTGGGATGTCCGGCAGATTGACGGCAGGTGGCTCCTCTGGCATCCGAAGATCAGGGAAGTCAAGGAGCCGGATAAAAACTGGTTTCTGGATCAGGAAAGAATAGGCGAGATAGAAAAATTCGTCAAGGCCCGTAAGATTCCCGAGGACCTTAAGTATGATATGTATAATATAGCCCAGGAGCCGGGCAATGAGGATTTAAGCCTGCAGGAACTTTATAATAAGGCCAAAGAGGTAAAGAAGTAGGTTTGTAAATATTTGCGTTAGATTTGCCCTCTTTTTACGTCTATTGATGTAGAAAGGGGGCAAATATGTCTAAGGTGAATGTGGTAGAGGGTATTGCAACAAGGATCTTTGAAATAAGGGGGAGGAAGGTAATGCTGGATCGGGATTTGGCCGAGCTTTATGGAGTTTCAACTAAGGCTTTGAATCAGGCGGTTAAGCGTAATATCAGCAGGTTCCCTGATGACTTTATGTATCAACTTACCAGACAAGAGGTTGCAATCTTGAGGTCACAATTTGTGACCTCAAACTTGAAATCACAAATTGTGATATCAAGTTGGGGAGGAAGAAGACATCCGCCTTATGTCTTTACCGAACAAGGCGTAGCGATGCTTTCCAGTGTTTTAAGTAGTGAAAGGGCGATTCAGGTCAATATTCTGATCATGCGGGCGTTTACTAAATTACGGGAAATCCTATTAAGTCATAAGGATTTGGCAGCAAAAGTGGAAACTCTGGAAAGAAAGTATTCCGAGCATGACGAGACGATTAAAGCCATTTTTGCAGCGGTCAAGCGACTACTGGCTCCGCCGCCGGTTAAAAGAAAAAGGATAATAGGATTTCAGGTAGAGAAATAAGAGCGGGTTAGTTTACTTGCAGACCTCTTCACAGTTGCCGTAGACGTCGCAGGAGGGGGTGCAGGTTTCGTTTGGGTTGTATTTACGACAGGTCTCGGTGCAATTGCCGTAAATGTCGCAGGAGGTGGTGCATTTCTTGGGCGGGTGGGTAAATCTCTTCCAGGCCGCGCAACCGGTTAATAATACCGTAATCAAAGCTAAAACCAGGATCCGTTTCATAAATCCTTTATATAACTTTAATTCGCGCTTGTCAATCATAGAATAATAGCGTGAGCTAAAATCTACTTGAAATATCGCCTTATTCGGGTATAAAATAATAACGCAATGTGGAAGATCAAATACCTTAATACTGTCCTTACCTTGATGCTCATCCTGCTTTTTCTGCTTTGTATGTTTATGATACAAATGCAGAGATCATTATCCGGGCTTAATCAGAGTCTGGGGTCTTTGTCTGCTTCGAATAACTCGATCATCCAGCTGAATCAAAAACTCGAAACCACTATCTCCGGATTAGAAGGGCAGATAGAGCGGTTCAATAAGAGATTCATTAAAAAATAAGGACGTTGTTTTACGAGGGCCGGGCTTAAACATCCGGCCTTTTTTATTTAAAGTAATCCTTAAATTCTGTTTCATTCGCGGTATAATAACCTTATTCGTAAAGGAGAGGCTTGCCTGTTTTTGATGAAGAAGATCATTAAATCCTATCAGTTTTTAATTATCGCTGTCTTTATCTGCGGGTCGTTGAGCGGCTGCAAGCTTCCGGAACTTTACAGCGATTGGCGTGACCGCGACATCGTCATTGACGGAAAATATTCTGATTGGCCGGATACGCAGACTTACTACATAGAAAAAGAAAACGTAATCATCAATCTGACGAATAATAAAGAATACCTCTACCTATGCCTGATCACCATGAACCGCGAGTTAGAGATAAAAATAATGGAATCGGGGTTCGTAGTGTGGTTTGATCAGGATGGCGGAATGAAAAGAGTATTCGGTATTGCTTTCCCTGTCGGGTTAAAGAATATGGGGATGTCCCTGAATGAAGAGAAGCGCAGTATGGAGAGCGACTGGGAAGACCAGCAAGATATCGGCGGGCTGATAGACAGAGATAAAGAGAGGCAGAGAAGCAAGGAATTTACCAAGCACCTTGAAACTATGGAGGGGCTGCAGGATAAATTAGGGCTTATGATAGGAAGTTTTGATATGAAGGGTAAAAGAAAGAAGCATCGCCCTGACTTAGACAAAAAAGAAATCGCCCCTAAGGATAGGCCAAAGGTGCTGACTCTGGATGAAACTGCATTGTTCGGCATTGAAGCCAAGGTGGGGAGGCAGAATAATTATTTTGTCTATGAGTTAAAGGTGCCCTTAGTAAAAACCCCAGCTCATCCTTATGCCATAGGCGCTAAACCGGGCCAACCGATTAGCATGGGTCTGGAAGTCGGAGCAGCAAGGGGGATGAATATCATGGGCGGCGGAGAGCATCAAATGCGCCGGGGTGGCCAGGATGAAATGTCTACAGATGAGGGTTATCCCATGCGTTCAGATAGCAATTTCAAATTCTGGGGTACTGTCATGCTTGCACCGGATGCACCGGCAAATTAAGAGGTCATTATTATGAAGAAAATCTTTGGTTTATTGTTCTTAACAGTGTTTTTATCCGGATGCGCGCATAGCCAGTGCGAAAAGAATGTATTATTCCAGTTATCCAACACTCATTTTCTTAAACAAGGGGATTATAACGGCAGGATCACGCTGGCGGAATTAAAGACCAAGGGCGGTTTCGGGATGGGGACATTTGAGGGCCTGGACGGCGAGATGATAGAGTTAGGCGGCGTTATCTATCAGGCGAAATCCGACAGCTGCGTTTATTATCCTGCAAAAGAGATCAAAGCTCCTTTTGCCATGGTCACAAATTTTTGTGCGGATAAAAGTTTTGATATCGAAAATGCCGGCAGTTATCAGGAGCTTACTAAATTGATCGAGGCACAGCTCCCGGATAAGAATAAGATCTACGCAGTCAAGATCGAAGGCGAATTCGCATACCTTAAACTTCGGAGCCCTCCTGCGCAAAGCAAGCCTTATAAGAGCCTTGATGAGGCCTTGAAGGGACAGTCAATTTTTGAACACAAAAATATCCGCGGGACACTAGTAGGATACTGGTTCCCCGCGTATATGGGGGAATTGAATTCTAGTGGCATCCACCTGCACTTTATCAGCGCGGACAAGCAGTCCGCGGGGCATCTGTTGGAATGTAAAACCGGACGGGTAAGAGCGGAGTTGGGTTATATCAAAGAATTCAGGATGTCTTTATGAAAAAAATATCAGCCGTAATTATTGCGGTATTTATTTTATCCGGTTGCGCTACGAAGATGGCTTATATGAATACCAAAAAGACGGCGGATGAGGTCAATAAAGATAAGGCCCAATGCCAGGCGCTGGTTGATGCCTCTGATTTCAATGACGCGGATTTGAAGCGGAATAAATTCAATCAGTGCATGAAGGATAAGGGCTACGATGTCGTCTCGGAAGATAAGGCGCAGAAGGTCCAGGGGTTTACCGGGCTCTGGATCAAACCGGGAGCGGACCTTAAGGCGTATGATGCAGTTTTCATCGGTAAGGTAGACGTAAGCAAGGCGCAGTTAACAAATACCGGCATTCCTAATACCAAGACGACCGATGAGGATGTACATAATCTGGGCGAAGAGATGCAAAAGCGTTTTTCTGACGCCGTGAGCGTTGTGATGCCGGTTATTGCGGATAAGTCGCAGGCGCAAGGTAAGAAAATCCTTTATATTGGCTTGAAATTAAATAATATCGTCCAGACTAACATCGGAGTCAACGCGGCGTTAGAGGTAGCGGGACATTTTACGCCCGTGCCTTTGCCCGGAGGTCCGGAAGGGACATTTTCTTTTGAAGGGGTGATCGACGATTATTCAACCCAAGAAGAGTTGATCACTGTTTCAGATGGGTGCAAAGAAAGCAAAAATGCTTCTTTGGCGGGGTTGGAGAAATTCGAAAAATGGAAGAGCGCTTATAATGTCATGGACTATTGGGCAGACCATATGGCGGGGTTGATCGCCAAGCAGCGCGGCCAGGGATATAAATCCAAGATAGGGTTCAAGCTGGTAGATTTTTAGAAAGAGTAAGAGAGATGCCGGGAAAATTAGTGAAATTTTTCTTTACGGTTTTCATAGCAATAAGCCTAAGCGGATGCATTGCCGCAATGTCCATAATGGCGGATACCGCAAAAGCAAAACAATGCCTCGATATTCCCTATTCACAGGCCCTGGATGTAGTAAGGGCTACATTCAAGGCGTTGGATATCCGCTTTAAGGGTGCGGACATAAAACAGGATATAGCGGAAGTAAAAGGAGAATATACGGACAGGAGGGTTATCCGTATCTTTATCTCCAAGGATAGCGATACCCGGTCTTGCATAGCAGTACGCGCAGGTACCAGCGGAGCCGGTAAAAAAGAAGCGGATAAAATCCTCAAAGCTATTATAGATTACTATGATTTGAGCAGGCAGGGGCCGGTAGATGCAGATGTTAAATAAAATATCAGCAGCGTTATTAACCGGTTTTTTAGCCGCATTTTTATCCGGTTGCGCCACAGTCGGCGTCGCTCCGGAAAGGGTGATTGAGCGCGCTCCTCCGGGTTCGCTTCAAAATCCTATCATCGATTGCGATATATCACTCTCAACCGCGCTTAGAAAGTACAGCCCGCCTGAATTTAAAAAAAGACAGAGACTGATAGACGTATTATATTATTCATTTGACGGGAAGATCCATAAAGGCCAGCTGGTCATTGATGAGAGGCTTGTCTCTGATATCCGGGAAGCCTTCAAAGTGGCGCTAAACACAGGATTTCCCATTAAGTCCGTCATCCCCATTTGCCATAACCGGTTTTATAAGAACGGTTTGTGGAATAGCGATGATCAGTCGATGCTCGCCAATAATACTTCCGCATTCAATTATAGGACAGCTACCGGCAGCAAGGTTCTTTCAAATCACGCTTACGGCTTTGCCATTGATATTAACCCGGCGCAAAATCCGTATATAAAAGGGAGGAAGATATTGCCTCCCGGAGCGGTGTATGATATAAGAAAGCCGGGGACGCTCTATGAGGGCTCCCCGGTAGTAAGAACATTTAAACGCCTGGGCTGGACATGGGGAGGGAACTGGAAAACGTTAAAAGATTACCAGCATTTTGAGAAGGTCCTGCCGCATGGCTAAAATAAAATTGGATCTGCACGATATTTTTAACCAGGGCCGGTCGATCGAGTCGGAACTTAATCGGGTCATTGAGGAGGCCGTGCAGAAAAGGATCTCTTTAGTAGAGATAATCCCCGGTAAGGGGAGCGGGCAATTGAAGAAGCACGTGCTCCGTTTCTTAGAGCAGCCGGAAATTAAAAGGCTTTATCACCGCATAGAAAAAGACGATAAGAATTTCGGCAGGGTCTTTGTGCATTTCAGGCATTAAGGGAGGATGAATATGAGGATAGGTATTATGCTGGTATTTCTGGCGATTTATTCATTTGTCCTTGCCGAGACTTATGTTGATTCAAAGGCTGAAGTCAGGATTCCTTTTGGCCAGGAAGAGCAGGAAGATACGGTCAATGCGATCCAAGCTTCTGTCGGGAAAGATTTTATAATCGTATTGGATGCAAATGCGACGACCGGATACAGCTGGGTACTCGCTCTTCCGATCGACGAGAGCCAGATCAAGCTGGTCAGTTCCGAATATGTCCCTGCTAATACGGGCCTCGTAGGTTCCGGAGGCAAATCAATATGGACCTTTAAAGCTCTCCGAGCCGGCAAGGCAAAAATATCATTTAAATATGTAAGATCGTGGGAAAAGGATATTCCTCCGGCCAAGGTATCAACTTTTGTAGTGGATATCCGGAATAAGAAATAAGGTAATATGAAGAGCAAAGTATATTTGATCCGGATAGGCGAGGGGGAAGGGATTCTTTCCGTTAGCGCTAAACTCAAGCGTTTGCTTGAAGAGAGCCGCGTGCTGGATTTTATCCGGCCGGATTCTAGGGTCGCAGTAAAGATGCATTTCGGAGAAGAGGGGAATACGGGATTTGTTAAGCCGGAATATCTGCGCGTAATCTGCGAAAAGATTTCTGCTAAAGGGGCAAAGGCATTTGCCGCCGACACCAACACTCTTTACAAAGGCAGGCGCACGAATTCAGCCGATCATTTGGCGCTGGCTGCAGTTCACGGTTTTACCCGGCAAGCAATCGCTGCGGAAATGATCGTGCCGGATGACAGCCAAAAAGAAAACACCATTGATGTTCAGATCGACCGGAAATTTGTCAAAACCGCCAAACTGGTCCGGTTTTTTGCGGATGTCGATGCCATTGTCGATGTCAGCCATTTCAAGGGCCATATCATGACTGGTTTCGGAGGAGCGCTGAAGAACTTAGGGATGGGTTGCGCTGCGCGCGTCGGCAAATTGCAGCAGCATGCGGAGGTTTCGCCGGTCGTGTATTTAGACAGATGCACGGGGTGCGGGGAATGCGAAAAGGCCTGTCCGGTAAAAGCCATTACCATTGAAAACGCGAAATCGGTTATTAACGGTTCTGTATGCATCGGGTGCGCAACATGTATTGCGGTTTGTCCGTTTTCAGCGATTGATGTGCCTTGGGGAACAGGTGCATCCACAATTCAACAAAAGATGATAGAATATGCTTCGGCAGTGGTGAAAAATAAAAAAGGCAAATTAGGATTCTTAAACTTTGCAATTAAAATCACCAAGGAGTGCGATTGTCTTGCCAAGGATGATCCGCGGGTTGCGCCCGATATAGGGATTCTGGCTTCGACTGATCCCGTAAGCATTGACAAGGCCAGCTTTGATCTGGTAAATCTTGCTTGCGGCCGGGATATCTTTAAGGAGCTGCATCCGGAGCGCGACGGGACCCGGCAGCTTAAATACGCTCAAGAATTAGGGCTGGGAAATTTGGATTACGAACTGATAGAAGTAAAATAGGAGGAAGAATGAGTTTAGAACAATTTTTGTTACTGAAAGTCCCGATGGTAATTCTGGGTATCGTATTTGTGGGCGGGGCTGTGGTTATTGCTGTCGGCGGCTTGCTGATCGTGCGCAGGCTTATTCCCCATCATCGCCTGAAAGTGCATAATGATGTTGCCGCGGCTATCTTCGGGACAGTAGGCGTGATTTACGCCGTGCTCTTGGCTTTTGTGGTAATCGTAGTCTGGCAGGGCCTTGATCGTTCAAAGATGAATGTCGAGAGAGAGGCCAGCTGTTTAAATGACCTCTACCGGGATTCTGTATCTTTTTCTCCTGATTTCAAAGCCAGGGCGCGCGCTTTACTCAAAGAATACCGCGATACGGTAGTCAATGACGAGTGGAAGGCCATGGCAAGAGGAGGAAAAAGTCAGAAGGTAGAGAAGGTCATAAATAATCTGTGGATTGCGTACAGCAGTTATGAGCCCACAAAGGAGAACGATAAAGTTTTCTTTGAAGAAGGCGTGCGCAAACTTAATCAGCTGGAGGAATACCGGTCGTTTAGGCTGGTCGATGCCTGCACAGGGGTAAATTTTCTTCTCTGGTTTGTCTTGATCGTCGGCGGAATAGCAACGATCGCCTTTACGGTTTTTTTCGGAGCGGAGAACTTAAAAGCCCAGGTGGCTATGGCTATGATCCTATCGATATTGATATCTCTTATCATCTTTACGATATTCAGCATGGATTATCCGTTTACGGGGGAGATAAGCATAGGCCCCGGTGTCTTTACCCACCTGCAAATGAATTAGCAGCCTGTATTGAAAAGATGACCACAGCGTGCTATATTAGGGTAAAATGAGAATAAAGGTAAATCTTAAGGCAGGCGAGTTAGATCTGGAAAAAAAACTGGCTGACGCCCTGCACGAAGCGGTAAAGGGCGAGGCGCGTCAGATCGAGATATCCTACGGCTCGCATGTCGGGGAATTAAAAAGGCGCATCCTTAACTTTCTGAATAAAAAAGAAAACCGCAAGCTTTACCACCGGCTGGAGAAGACCGAGGAAGGCTGGGGTAGAATCTTTATCCATTTTCGGCGTTAAGAAGGAGAGAAAAATGGAGACCAAGATAGGCCACTTAAAGGTTTATATCTTCAAGATAAAAAACCGCGAAGGATATGCTGCGGTCTGCTGCGACCATCTCACCGAAGGCCCTAACCAGCAAGTGGCTTATGACCGCATGGTCAAAGCAGTCCGTCGCACCAGCAAAAAAGGAAACGGGAACTAGGGAGGGAACTATGAAAAAAACATTGTTGACCATAGTTCTGGTGATTGCCGTGATTTTTGCCGCCGGGATATTAAAAGACCAGGCCATAAGAGGCGTAATCACGGTCGCGGCAACAGGCATAACCGGGGCTCCGGTGCACATGGACGGACTTTCTTTGGGGCTCTTCAATCATTCGGTGCGCATAGCAGGTTTAAGAGTTTATAACCCGAAGGGTTTTCCCCGCGGGATACTTGTCGATATATCTAAGATAAGGGTAGATTGCGATCTAGGCGCTTTGTTCAAGAAAAAATTACATCTGAAAGTCGCGGAGTTTGAACTCAAGGAGATGATCCTGGTAAAAAACAAAGACGGGGTGCTGAACGTAGACGCGCTTAAGGTTACCAAGGAGACGGGCAAAAAGGAGGAACCTAAGGAAGCCATGCCTATGCAAATCGATGAATTACGATTAAGCATCGGCAGGATCATTCTTAAGGATTACTCTGGGCCAAAACCTATAATCGAAGTCCACGATATCAATGCCAAGAAGATCTCCAGGAATATTACCAGCGCCCATCAATTAGTAATGTTGGTTTTAATGGAGGGTATGAAGTCCGCAGGCATAAAGGGCGCCCAGATGTATGCAGTTTCGGCTCTGGCGGGTGTAGCGATACTTCCGGTGGCCGCAGGATTTACTCTGGCGGGAAATGACAGCGCTGCGCAAGATTTCAACAGCAGCGAGGCAGCTGTTTTTGATGCAGGGCTTAAGGTCTTGAATTACTTAGGTAGAGTCACTAAGGAAGACTGGCAGGCGCGCGCCATAGAGGCGGAGGCCGATTCTGCGAGTATCGCCCTGAAGATATCTAAGGCTGAAACGAGGAAGACGCGCGTTACGGTCTCTGCCAGAAAGTTCCTGATGCCTAAGCCTGAAATCGCAGCGGGGATAATCTATCAGATATCGGAAAAGGTTAAATGAGGCACCCCGCGCTTATCGGAATTGCGCGGGTGTGTGTCTGTACACAAGGAGGGTAAGATGGTGAAGAGGATCGGTGTTTTAGTTTTTACGGGATTGCTCATCACAAACCTTTACGGTTGCGTATTATTGGCAGGGGCTGCGGGTGGTGCAGGGACGGCGGTTTGGATCGGGGATAAACTTAGCGAGCAGGTGAATGTTTCTTATGACCGGGCAATTAATGCGGCGCGCTCCGCTTTGCGTTCGTTAAAACTCGAGATCACTAAAGAGTCAAAGGGCACGGATGTGGCGCAGTTTTTGGCAAAATATACCGACGGCAAACAGATCTGGATAGACATCCGCCCGATAACGGAAAATAGCTCAAAGGTAGATGTGCGCGTAGGCAGGCTTTCGCCTGATAAAGCGGCAGCAGATAAGATCATGAGGCAGATCAAGCGTTATCTGTAATTTATGAAAAAACCGATAAAGATATTTATTTGGGTATTTGCCGTTTTCCTGGTGATCTTCATCTCTGCCAGTGTTTATATTGCATTTAACGGCAGGCAGTTGGTGGTCGATCAGATCGAAAAGAACCTGAAGATGAAGACGAGTCTGGAAAAGATATCGCTAAGCATGCCGCTTAGCGTGCATCTGACCGGGCTTAAGATAGGGGACTTGTTCAAGGCGGATAAAATAACTATTTCGCCGAATATCTTCAGCCTCTTTCCCGGAAAGATCGTTTTAGGCAGCGTTACTCTGGTAAGCCCCGAGGTTACGCTGGTCCAGGATAGCGACGGCAAATTAAATATCCCGAAGTTGGAAGGAGGAGGCGGCGCGCCACCGGTCCTAGTCACCGGCCTGACGGTAGAAAACGGAAAAATAAATTTTATTGATAAAAAAGTAAGCCCCGAAGGCCTGACAACAATACTCTCCGGAGTAAACGGCCGGATATCCAAAGTTATGATGCCGCTTACTTCGCTTAGCGCGGATTTTAATCTGAACGCGCAGGTGCAGAGCGCAGAGTTCAAGAGGATCGGAGACCTGTCTTTGAAGGGGTGGATCGATTTCCGGCGTAAGGATATGGACGCGGAGTTTAAGGTCAAAGACCTGGACGCGGTCTACTTCGAGCCTTACTACGGGGATTTTCTTTCCGAGAAGAAATTGCTCTCCGCGGACATGAATCTGGACTCCACATTCAAAGCTAAGGATAATGATTTGAATATTGATACGGATCTTAAACTGTCAGGCCTGGTTTATGCACCGGAGGAACCGGGGACAGAACAGGAACTGTCGATATTCAAGCTTGAAAAACAGGCGCTCGACCTGTTCACGGATAAAGAGGGGAACCTGAACCTGGAGTTTAATATAGAAACTAAATTGGATAAGCCGGAACTCGCAGGGAAGAAACTTAGGAAGGTAATTCTGGCTGCGGCAGCCAAGAATCTCATCAACCAGAACCCCGGTGACGTATACGAAAAGGTGATGGATATCGGCAAGCAATTCGAGCAAATGTTTAAGAAAAAGAAAGACTAAAATTATTAAAATTTATTTTGACAAAAGCGTAATTCGTGTATAATAAGGTTGATATGGAAAGAGCTGCTTCGACGTTAGAGCCGGGGGAAGTAAAGTCCGCCCCCGCAGATATAAAGAAGAAGACACAGATCTTCGGTTACGAACTCCTGCTTGATCTTTATGATTGCAAGCCGGGAGTCTGCGATGATCTTGCCCTCTGCTATAAATTCCTCGATGAATTCGTGGAATACCTCGGGATGGAGAAACAGTCTCCGCCGAGCATCTTTTTCACCGACGGGAAGCGTTTCCCGGATAAGGCCGGGCTCTCCGGCTGGGCGCCGCTGGTGGAAAGCTCCATCGTAATACATACGCTCTCTGTCACGAACTTTATTTCCATCGATGTTTATTGCTGCAAGGAATTCGATGTCGCAAAAGCCAAATCATTTGTCCGCAGGTTCTTCTCCCCTAAGCGCATAGATGAGCAATTCCTTCTGCGCGGCGTAGATTACTATAAATAAAACAAACCTAAGATGAAGATCAATTGTAATAAATGTATCCGGATGCATCATTGCTGTGCTACCGGGGCGTGGGCCGATCTGGAAGAGGCCAAGAAAATATTGGAGCTTAAGCTGGGAGGGGAATTTTACCATCTTGAGAAGGATCCGGATTTTCCCTCGGGTTATAAGATAGGGACCAGCATAGGGTACAACCCCTGCACCTTTCTTACCAAAGACGGGCTCTGTTCAATACATATCGCGAAATACGCCTACAAGCCGAAGATGTGCATCGAATTCCCTTATGAAAAGGGAAAACTCGCTCCTTATATTTACGATCTGTGCATAATGTACAAGAGGGCAAAAAATAAAGCTAAAAAACGCGCTGCCTTAAGGAGAAAGAATGTTCCGCGAAAAAATAAAAGTTCTTGATTGCACTATAAGAGACGGCGGCCTGATGAACAACCACAAATTCGACCTGCGCTTTGTGCGCGAGGTCTATAAGGCCATCTCCGAAGCAGGCATCGATTATATGGAGATGGGGTATAAGAATTCCAAGAAGTTATTTGCGCCCAAGGATTTCGGCAAGTGGAAGTTCTGCGACGACGCCGACATAAGGGAAGTGATCAAAGGGATTAAATCCAAGACCAAGATCTCGGTCATGGTCGATGTCGACCGCGTGGATATCGATGATGTTGTGCCTAAAAAAGAGAGCCCCGTAGATATGATCCGGGTGGCTACTTACGTAAAAGACGTGGATAAGGCGATATTCCTGGCGAACCACTTCAGCGATAAGGGGTACGAGACCACCATTAATATTATGGCGATATCCCGCGCTCTGGATAACGAACTTAATGAGGCGCTGGAGCAGCTGGAAAAAGAGTGCAAGGCCAAAGTCGTGTATATAGTAGATAGTTTCGGGTCTCTGTATCAGGAGACCACCGAATTCCTGATCAAAAAAGCCAAAAATATCCTGAAATCCAAAGAAGTGGGGATGCACGCGCATAATAACCAGCAGCTCGCTTTCGGAAATACGATCGAAGCGATAATCCACGATGCTAATTATGTGGATTGTTCTATTTACGGCTTAGGAAGAGGGGCGGGTAATTGCCCCACTGAATTAATGCTGGGTTTCCTGAAGAATCCTAAATTCGATATCCGTCCTATCCTTGATGTGATCTCTAAGGAATTCGTCCCTCTGCAAAAAGAGATCGAGTGGGGTTATTTTATCCCTTACGCCATCACCGGTATACTTGACGAACACCCCCGTTCCGCCATCGCTCTGCGCGACAGCGACAAAAAAGAAAATTACCGCGAGTTTTACGAGGGCCTGGTGGGAGAGGGTGAAGATTAAGTGAAGGTCTCCGAATTTAGAAAACTCCCGATCATAGCTATTTTGCGCGGCATCGAAGAAGATCGGATCGAGCCGCTGTGCGAAGAGATGATCTCCGCCGGTATTAAGACCGTAGAGATCACTATGAATACCAAGGACGCGCCTTTGTTGATCAAAAAAGCGGTCAAGGTCTCCTCGGGGCGACTTACTATCGGTGCGGGGACGGTCTTAGATAAAAAAAGTTTAAAAGCTGCGCTTAATGCCGGGGCGACCTTTATCGTCACCCCGGTTTTGATAAATGATGTCGTAGGCTACTGCGTTAAGCATAAGATCCCTGTTTTTCCCGGGGCATTGACACCCACAGAGATATACGCGGCGTGGCTGGCGGGTGCAACTATGGTAAAAGTCTTTCCGGCTAAGGTTTTCGGGCCGTCTTATATAAAGGAAGTAAAGGGGCCGCTGGATAAGATCGAGCTTTTAGCCTGCGCCGGGGTGACTCCCGGGAATCTGGGGGAATATTTCGCAGCGGGCGCAAGCGCGGTCACTTTCGGGGCAAGCGTCTTTAAAAGAGAGTGGCTTAAGGAAAAAGATTATAAAAGTATCGGTGATTTGATCAAAAAATATGTCTCAAGTTTTAAGGAGGTAGCGGGTAATGACAAGATCTCTGGATAATATCGAGCAGAAGATGAAGGAATTGGATACGAATTCACTGCGGTATCATATTTTAGAAAACGCCAAGAGCTTTAAGACCTCATGGGTGGAGTTAGGTAGGGCCCTGTATACTGTCTGGAAAGATAAGATGTATAAAGACTGGGGATACGGCACGCTGGATGCTTATACCGGCAAAGAGATTGGCATCAGGAAGCAGACGGCGATGAAATTGCTGAAATCATACTATTTTCTGGAGAAGGAAGAACCGCATTACCTAAGGCCGGATTACATAAATTCGGCAGACGCGGCGAATGTGCCGAGTTATGAGTCTATCGATGTCCTGCGCCTGGCAAAAAACAAGAAGGGGCTGGATGCCGAGGATTATTCCAATCTGAAGAAAGAGATCTTTGAGAAAGGCAAGGACTACCGCGAGGTAAGAAAAGACCTTACGACTATGATGCGCCAGAGGATGGAGCTTGAGCCGGAAGAGGCGCTAAAAAACCGGAAATTGAGCACGGTGCGCAGGTTCCTCGGCACCCTCAGGGCCCTGAAGCAGGAGTGTGAGATGTCTAAGCTCCTCCCGGCGCCCCTGATAAAGGAGGCCACCAGCCTTATCAAAAAGTTCGAGGAAGAACTCGCTTAAGATAGATTTTATTGACTCAAAACGTAAACTGTTGTATAATAACACAATTAAAGAATAGTGATAGGAGGTGAAGAGATTGGTTTTGGTAAAAGAAAGAAAGACAAAGATAATCGACGATTTTAAGGTGCATGCCCGCGATACGGGCTCAGCCGAAGTGCAAATCGCAATTTTAACCGAGAGAATCAATACATTAGGGGATCATTTCAAGTCCCATAAGAAGGATTTCCATTCTCGCCGCGGGCTGCTTACTATGGTAGGCAAGCGCCGCAGACTCCTCAATTATCTCAAGTCCAAGGATATCAAGAAATACGAAGGTATCCTGGAAAAACTCAGCTTGAGAAAGTAAACCGAGGTTCAATACAAAAAGGAAGATATTTTATGCAAGGAAATAACCTTAAGGTAAAGTTCGGCTCAAACGACATCATTTTAGAAACCGGAAGAATAGCCAAGCAGGCTAATGGTTCGATCACTATCTCTTGCGGGGGGACTGTAGTTTTGGTCACCGCGTGTATGTCCAAGGATATAAAGGAAGGAAGAGATTTCTTTCCTCTGACCGTGGAGTATCAGGAGAAGACCTATGCCGCAGGAAGGATTCCGGGAGGTTTCTTTAAGAGAGAGGGGCGTCCGTCCGAGAGCGAGATCTTGACCTCAAGGCTTACCGACAGGCCGATCAGGCCGTTATTTCCTAAGGGATTTTTGAATGAAGTCCAGGTCATGGCAATGGTATTATCCAGCGACGGTGAGAATGACCCCGATGTATTGGCTGTGACCGGGGCATCGGCGGCTTTATCCATTTCCGATATACCTTTTAACGGGCCTCTGGCGTGCTGCCGCGTAGGCCGCGTTGATAATCAGTTAATATTAAATCCTACTTACGCCCAATTGGACAAAGCAGATTTAGACGTGGTGATCGCCGCGAATAAATCCGGTGTTGTGATGCTGGAGTCCAGGGCGCAGGAAGTTTCAGAAGACGATTATTTAGCCGCGGTGAAGTTCGGCTATGAGAACCTGCAGTCATTGATCACTTTGCAGGAAGAATTCACCCGCAAATTCGGCAAGCCTAAGGCTACGGTTGCTCTGAAGATCTTGGACCCGGTGTTGGTAAAAAAACTTGAAGAGCTGGCAAAAGATAAATTAAAGACAGTCTATGATCTGCCCAGAAAAGAAGAACGCGAAGATGCGGTAGACGCTTTAGCCAAAGAATTACAGGAAAAACTTACTGCCGAGGGTTTTACCGCGGAAGATATAAAGCTTGGCCTGCAGGATGTGGAGCAGGACCAGGTCAGAAGGATGATCCTCGAGGAGCATAAGCGTTTTGACGGACGCGGCTTCAAAGATATCCGGCCGATCTCCTGCGAAGTCGCCGTACTGCCCCGCACCCACGGTTCAAGTTTATTCACCCGCGGCCAGACGCAGAGTTTAGCCGTGACGACATTAGGGACCGGTGATGATGAACAGATGATCGAGGCCTTAGAGGGAGAGAAATATAAATCTTTTATGCTGCACTATAACTTTCCGTCTTTTAGCGTCGGAGAAACCAAGCCGATACGCGGACCCGGAAGGCGCGAAATAGGGCACGGCGCGTTAGCAGAGCGCGCGCTGTTAGCTGTGATGCCGGGCAAGGATAAATTTCCTTATACCGTGAGAGTTGTCTCCGAAATACTTGAGTCAAACGGCTCATCGAGCATGGCCTCGGTGTGCGCCGCGACACTTTCTTTGATGGACGCAGGTGTTCCCATAAGGGATGCGGTCGGCGGAGTCGCTTTAGGTTTGGTTAAGGAAGGTAAAAAGTCAGTGATCATTACCGATATCGCCGGATTAGAAGATCATTTCGGGGATATGGATTTTAAAGTAGCGGGTACAAAGAAGGGGATTACCGCGGTCCAGCTGGACTTAAAGATCGACGGTATTTCTATCGACCTTTTGAAGGAATGCCTTGCGCAGTCCAAAGAGGGGAGATTCTTTATTCTGGATAAAATGGCGACGGCGCTTACTGCTCCGCGTGAAGCTTTATCCAGCTATGCCCCGCGCATCGAGGTAATTAAAATAAATACCGAGAAGATCGGCGCAGTCATCGGCCCGGGCGGCAAGACCATTAAAGGTATTATCGCGGCTACGGGCGCTTCCGTTGACATCCAGGATGACGGTACGGTCCTTATCGGCTCGACTGACGCAGCCAAATCTGCGCAGGCGATACAGATGATCAAGGCTATCACCGATGATGTCGAAGTCGGGCACATCTATATAGGAAAGGTCAAGCGCATCACTAATTTCGGCGCTTTCGTTGAGATCGCTCCCGGCAAAGACGGCTTGGTGCACGTTTCGGAGCTTTCGGATAAATTTGTCAAGACCGTCGAAGAGGTCCTTAAGATCGGCGATGAAGTCAAAGTCAAAGTTATCGGTATCGATGAGCTGGGACGGGTCAAATTAAGCAAGAAACAGGCGGATCTTCCAGCAAGTTAAGGTGAAAGAAAAAAGGCTTAATGAAGTTAAGGGCGTAATCCTTTTTGCTCTGGGGCTGATGGTGTTAGCCAGCCTCATCCGTTTTGACCGCCTTGACCTGGCATTCTACACATCCCACCCCAATATCCCCGCTAAGAATTTCCTGGGTATCTTCGGAGCGTATCTCGGCGGCATAATCATATTTTTATTCGGCCGCCCCACGAGTTTTATCCTCCCGGTCTTAGTCCTGGCTTTGGGCGTAAAGTTCTTCCGACAGCATGAGCCTTATTTAAGCATCCCGCGTATCCTGGGGATGCTTTTGCTTTTATTGTCCCTAAGCTCGCTAATAGGCATGTTTAATTTAAGCAACCAATACGTCAGATTTTATCTGTCGGGGTTCTTTGGCGCTGCGATATCGAGTTTTATTACCAGCTACTTCAGCCGTTTAGGCGGCTTTATTATTTTTATCACCTTTATCATACTATCGCTGGCGCTGGTCACCGAGATCATGATCTCTTCTTTATTCATGAATACGGTGGATAAGACCAAATCATTTCTCGGTTTACTCGCCCCCATCTTTAAGTTAAAGAGGAGAGAGAAGGCGACCCCGGTCAAGGTCAAACTTCCCGCGGTAAATAATATCAAGCCCGCAATATTACCTAAAAAAGAAGAATCGCTTGTTTCAGAGCCTCAAGTATTGATCAAGCCGAAGATCCAGATCAAGACTAAGCCCACAGAGCCGGCGCCCAAAGTCAGGCCGCAGGAATTAAAGATCGGCGATTATCATCTTCCGTCACTGGATCTGCTGGATACGCCTCCGCCGTTTGAAGCGCGCCAGATCAAGGATGATCTGGAGGCGAGCGCCAGGATCCTTGAAGAGACGCTGGAGGATTTCGGCATATCGGCTAAGGTCACGGATATCGAGCGCGGGCCGGTGATCACGCGTTATGAATTAGAGCCGGCGCCGGGGGTCAAATTAAACCGCATTGTCACTTTAAGCGATGACATCGCCCTGGCGATGAAAGCGCAGTCAGTCAGGATCATAGCGCCCATCCCCGGAAAAGGCAGGGTCGGGGTGGAAGTGCCGAATACGCAGGGAAGTTTTGTTTATTTGAAAGAAGTCTTGGCCTCGAACGAATACCAGGGCGCTAAAACGAATCTTCCTTTGGCGCTGGGTAAAGATATTACCGGTAAATCCGTAGTCACTGATCTCGACGATATGCCTCATATTTTGATCGCCGGGACTACGGGCTCGGGTAAGACCGTTTGCGTCAACTCGCTCATACTGTCGCTCCTTTATAAATTATCCCCCAATGACCTGAAATTCCTGATGGTCGACCCGAAGATGGTCGAACTCATGCCTTTTAACGGCCTCCCGCACATGCTTTGCCCTGTAGTCACGGATGCGAAAAAGGCGTCGGTTGCGCTTAACTGGGTGGTGAATGAAATGGAAGAGCGCTATCAGCTGCTGGCTAAGGTGGGGGCGAGGAATATCGAGGCTTATAACGAAAAACAGGAGAAGCTTCCTTATATAATAGTGATCATCGATGAGTTCGCGGACCTGATGACTGTCGCGCGCGATACTATCGAGAACGCGATCACCCGCCTGGCGCAGTTATCCCGCGCAGTGGGGATTCATTTGATGCTGGCTACGCAAAGGCCGTCGGTCGATGTTATTACCGGCGTTATCAAGGCAAATCTTCCTGCCCGCGTATCTTTTAAAGTAGCCTCAAAGGTTGACTCGCGCACCGTGCTGGATATGAACGGCGCGGATAAATTATTAGGTAAGGGTGATATGTTATTCCTGCGGCCCGGCGAAGAAAAATTGATCCGTATTCAGGGGACACTCGTATCGGATAAAGAAATTGAGAAGGTGGTAAGTTTTATTAAGGTTCAGGGTGAGCCGGTATACGACGAAGAGATTTTAAAAGAGCAGCTGAAGTCGCATATGGGGACCGGGGAAAAAGACGAATTTTACGATGAAGCGGTAAGGGTGATCATGGAGAGTAATCAGGCGTCGGTCTCCATTTTGCAGAGGCGCATGCGCTTAGGTTATACCCGCGCTGCGCGGATCATCGACCAGATGGAATTAGAAGGCCTGGTCGGCCCGTTCGAAGGAAGCAAGCCGCGCAGGATCATGGTAGACAGGACACCGTGGCTGGAGAAGGCGGCGATGGGAGGAAAGATCCAGGAGCAGTCAGGCGAGGAGGGCGCGGATGCATGAGGCCGGAGAAAAATTAAAGAAGATACGCCTGGCTAAAGGCCTTACTCTCGAAGAGGTCCAGAAGAAGACCAAAATACACTTGGGTATTTTAAAGGCGATCGAAGGCGAGAGCCTGACGAATTTAAGCCCGGTTTATTTAAAGGGCTTTGTAAAGATCTACTGTAAATTCCTGGGATTAGACCCCAAGGAGTGCATCCCCGATTATCAGGATAACCCGCGGAGTTTCAGCGTTCATCAGGTCGAAGAAGAGCATTCGCAACCCAAGCCGATAGCGGAGATAAAAACTTCCTCGTCCAGGGGCCCGGCTTTTACCCTACCGTTCGACCTAAAGAAAGTCATCGTAATTGTTTTAGTTGTCTTCGTAGCCGTATTTACTTTTTATAATCTGGGTAAATTTATTTCAAGTCGCAAAAAGGCTGAACCAGCCGCCGCAGCCGCAGATGCAGGGAAGCAAGGCGCGCAGCCGGTTAAGGCGCCGGTAAACGCAACCGCGCAGGCCAAAGAATTACCTTCGGTCGTAAGGCTTACCGTTATTGCCCGGGAAAATTGCATGGTCACAGTCAAGGTCGACGGTAAGGTCTTTCGTCAGGGCCTGATTGCCAAGGGACGCTCCGTCAGTTGGAAGGCTAAAGACAAGATCGAGTTGAGCCTGACCAATGCCGGAGGCGTAGAACTTATTGTGAATTCCCAGCGTTTTCCTAATATCGGCAAGAAGAAGCAGAAGATCAATAATATCATCATCGATAAGCAGGGCCTGCATATCCCGCGGTGAAAAATAAAGTCGGAATATTAAGTTTAGGCTGCCCTCGGAACCTGGTGGACTCGGAGAATATCTTAGGCAGGCTGCAGTCTTTGGGGTATGCGATCGTTGATATGGATAAAGCGGATGTGGGTATCGTCAATACCTGCGCCTTTATCGACGAGGCCAAGCGCGAATCGATAGACGCAATCCTGGATCTGATCCGGCTAAAGGAATCCGGTAAATTAAAAAAGGTCATTGTTTACGGCTGTTTGAGCCAGCGCTATAAAGAAGAGTTGAGGAAAGAGCTCCCCGAGGTCGACGCCTTTATAGGCTCGGTTTCCTTAAATCATGAAGTAAAACGGTATCCGATCACCTCCAGGCATTTTGCTTATCTGAAGATCTGCGAAGGGTGTATTAACAGCTGCAGTTACTGCGTAATACCTAAAATAAAAGGTAAGTTTGTCAGCCTTGAAGAAGAAGCGATCTTAAAAAAGGTAGCCAGATTCAGCGCGGAAAAATTAGCGGAACTGAATATCGTCGGCCAGGATATCACCGGCTACGGGGTTGATATCTGCGGCAAGCCGGAGTTAACGGTAATATTAAGAAGGATCGTCCGTCAGGCAAAGAATATACGCTGGATAAGGCTTTTATATTTGCACCCCGACCGCGCGGGGGATGATCTGTTAGAGTTGATCAGGGTTGAACCGAAACTCTGTAAATATATCGATCTGCCTATTCAGCATATCAATGACCGCATATTGAAATTAATGAACCGGAGCACAGGCAGGGCTGAAATCGAGAAGTTGATCAAAAAGGTAAGAAAAAGTATTCCCGGTGTGGCCATTCGTACTTCGGTAATAACTGGCTTCCCTACTGAAACGGAGCAGGAGTTTAAAGAGCTCCTGGATTTCATCAAAGAGACAAAGTTCGACCGGTTAGGCGCTTTTACTTATTCTGCCGAAGAAGGAACCGTAGCTTATGGGCTTAAACCGCAGGTGCCTGATGAGATCAAGCGCGAGAGATTTGACAGGATTATGGCGGCGCAGCAGGAGGCTTCCGTTGATAATAACCGTAGATTATTAGGTAAGACCCTGGAAGTCCTGATCGACGAAAAAGGCGAGGGTTCATATCTGGGGCGGACCCAGTCTGACGCGCCCGAGGTTGATGGTATGGTTTACGTAAACTCCGGGCGTAAGCTTAAGCCCGGAGATTTTGTAAAAGTAAAAATAACCGATACCCTTGAATACGACCTTGTAGGAGATGCCCTATGAATATCGCCAATAGATTAACTATGCTAAGGATCGTCCTGACTTTTATTTTTATCCTGCTTTTTCTACCTATCTTTGAAAGCATCTGGTGGATAAAGGTTTTAATCCTCATTGTCTTTACGGCAGCCGCGCTTTCGGATTTTTTCGACGGGTTTATTGCTAAAAAACGTAATATAGTCACCGACTTCGGCAGGCTGATGGATCCTATCGCGGACAAAATACTTGTTATATCGGCGTTCGGCGCGTTCCTGCAGTTGACTTTGATTGATTTATGGATGTTTGTTATTATTATCGCGCGTGAAATACTTATAACAAGCCTGCGTATGTTTGCCCTGAATAAAGGCAAAGTCCTTTCTGCCGCCCGGGTCGGTAAGCACAAGACATTTTCTCAAATGTTCACTATTTTTGTGATCCTGATTTTTATGGCGACAAAAGATATTATGCTAAAGTTTTTTACCTGGAATCCCGCCTGGGAAAAGATCCTGCAACAGAGTATTTATTTTCTGATGCTCCTGACTGTGGCGCTTACGCTTTATTCCGGCCTATCGTACCTTTGGGATAATCGCAAGATCATCGCCCAATTATAATTCCGATGAAAATCAAAGAATCAGTTATTAAGGCGCTTTCTACTTTTTTTGGCGTTGGATTCCTGCCGCTTATGCCCGGGACATTCGCCAGCCTTGCCGGGTTGCTGATCTATTTCCTGGTCAAGGATAACCTCGTAGTATTTATCTTAACCGCAATCTTGTTAACTTTTACGGGTTTTCTGGTTTCGGGTGCCGCGGAAGGGATATTCAAGATTAAAGACCCGGGTTATGTCGTCATCGACGAAGTCGCGGGGATGCTTTTAAGCCTTTTATTCATTCCTTATGATATCAAGTGGGTGATTGCCGCGTTTTTGATTTTCCGGGCTCTTGATACAATGAAGCCGTATCCTGCCGGACAGATACAGGAAATAAAAGGAAGTACCGGGATAATGCTCGATGATATTATTGCCGCGGCCTATACGAATATTTTGCTTCAGGTGGTGGTGAGAATACCTTCTTTTAGGGGTTCGTAGGCCGGGCCTGCTGAAGAGAGGGTACTTTT
>Ga0172375_10002618_pt1 | contig 27928 bp, 22 predicted proteins | sample LakKiv1m_FD_114537 | JGI IMG/M metagenome (GOLD analysis project Ga0172375, IMG submission 114537) | Freshwater microbial communities from Kabuno Bay, South-Kivu, Congo - kab_092012_11.1m | ecosystem: Environmental > Aquatic > Freshwater > Lake | place: Democratic Republic of the Congo... | reverse complement strand
ATAGTGCCAATACTTTTATACGGTTTGCCTGGAAACATAAAACCATTTTTTGCAAATACTTCGTATCTTTTAGTTTTAATTCCAATTCCATAGCCGGTAGAAGTATCAGTTGGTTCGCTTGTGTTAAATCCTAATTGACCGGCTAGCCGATCTTCTTGAAGGATTTTAAAACCAAAACGAGATTCAAATTTTCCAGGAACAATGTATTGCCATCTACTAAAAATATTAAATTGATTAACCATAGGCAAATCAATAAATGAATCATGATTTGCATCAACTTTTTGCAATTGTTTTTCACCATGAAGTAACAATGCAGTGCTCCATCTGTTGTTTAATTTTTTCTTCGAATTAATGTTTATTTCTGTTCTTCCAAAGCTGTTTCCATAGAGGTTTAAATATAATTTTTCACTTGTTTCAGGATTTTTATTTTCAACGTTTATTTGACCGGTTATTGACTCATAACCATTAATTACAGAAGCAGCTCCTTTTGAAATTTGAATAGAATTCATCCAAGGACCGGGGATGAAACCCAATCCGAATGCAGTAGCTAATCCACGAATCGCTGGAATGTTTTCACTTAATATTTGACTATAAACACCTGCCAGGCCGAGCATTTGAATTTGTTTTGAACCAGTAACTGCATCAGAAAAAGAAACATCAACGGTTGCACTATTTTGAAAACTTTCCGAAAGATTGCAACAAGCAGCTTTTTGTAGTCCTTCGCCTGTTATAATTTCGGTTTTTAAAACTTCCATTTTAGAGATATAGGACCCGTCTTGTCTGCCCTGAATAACAACTTCTTTAAGATCTTTACGAACGCTAAGAACAATTTCCAAGTTCTTTTCTTTGCGCTTAACAACCATGGTGTCCGTTTTGTATCCAACAAAACTTACAACTAGCAAAGTGTCATTACTACTTTGTCGTTGTATTTTGAAATGCCCTTCTTTATCTGTTGATACTGCCACCATTGTGCCTGACCAATGCAAGTTAACGCCAGTCATTGGAGATTTTTTCTTTTCATTATCAAGTTCAAATACAGTACCTGTAAGACTTTGGGCAAAAGAAAATGCAGGTAATACAAAGAATAAAATTAGAATTATTTTGTTTGATTTTAGCATAGAACAAAATTACTACAGTAAGAAGACTTTCTTTGCTATCGAGGGATTGTTTAACAAAAAATTAACACTTTCATTCCACTGCTACCGTTTTATTTAGTAGTTTTGCTTACATTAGTTAATGTTTATGAAAAGAATTTTTTTCTGTGTGTTAGTTTTTTTTTCAATTCAACTATCAGCACAAGACACGATTCGAATGATGCAATACAATTTACTTGGATATAATGATTATTCAAGCTATTGCACGGTGTTAAATAATGCAATGGCTGATAAGGATGGCGATTTAAAAACTATTATTAAATATGTAAAGCCCGATATTTTTACAGTAAATGAAATGGGAGCAAATGCCACAAATCCACAGCATTTGATGGATACAGCCATGAATGTTGATGGTGTTACCTACTACAAAAGAGCTGATTATACTAATCTTTCTAGTTCAAATATTGTAAATATGCTTTACTATAATTCAGTAAAGCTTTCGCTACATTCTCAATCTGTACTTGTGACAGGTATACGGGATATCAATATGTACCGCTTGTATTATAATGCTTCTGATCTTTCAATAACGCACGATACTGCTTTTCTTTATTGCATTGTTGCTCATCTTAAAGCAGGTTCTACAAATGCTGATAAGACAACTCGTGCTTTGCAAACATCACACATTATGTCAAAAATTGACAGCATGCATCTTTCAGCTAATTTTATGGTAATGGGTGATTTTAATGTACAGGCAAGTTCCGAAGTTTGTTTTCAAAACTTAGTTGGATATCCAGATACTTCGTTGAGGTTTCATGATCCGGTAAATAAATTAGGAAACTGGAATAACAATTCAAGTTTTGCTGCATACCATACACAATCAACCTCTTTAGCAGGTGATGGCTGCAAAGCAAGTAGCGGTCTTGACGATCGATTTGATTTTATTTTAGTTGCAGGAAATATTTTATATGGTGCTGATAAAGTTCAATGCATACCGGGCTCATATCATGCCTTAGCACAAGATGGGAACCATTATAATCAGTCTGTGGATAGCCCTGCAAATAATAGTGTTCCACCAAATGTGCTGACTGCTCTTGCTGATATGTCAGATCATTTACCTGTAATTATGGATTTAAAAGTTGACCAGACGCTTGGAGTAACAAATATTAAAAATGATAATATTCAAAACATTGTTTTTAACAATCCAGTTACGGATTTCATAGATTTGTCAATACGTATAAAACAACCGACAAGACTCGACTTGCAATTATTTTCAATGATTGGCCAATGTGAATTTCAAACAAAGTTGAATGCCAGTAATGAATATACACAATGTCAAATACCTTTTAGTCAATTAGCAAACGGCTTGTACATTCTTGTTATAACTGATAATTCAGGAAAGAGGTATGTGAATAAAATTATTAAACAATAATTTATTCTGAGTAAAATTTTATCATTTTTTCGATTGCCTGACTACAAACTCTACAGAAGTTATTTACCGAAATTGATTTCATTGAGCAATCGTAAGCAGGTCTGTATACACCTTTTGAAACATAACCACCACCTTCGAATACGCCTACTTTGCTTAAATATTTATCTTCTGCTGGAGTAGGGACAGGTGTGTTTTTGTCCAACATTTTTTTCCATTTTTTATCGAAGCTGACTAATCGAGTTAGATTAGGTTCCCATGGTTCAACTCCTGCAGGATAAAAATCATTGTAAGAAGTTTCCGAATCATAATATTCATCTCCAAGACCAGCAAATGAATGACCAAACTCATGTGCAAAAATATAATCATCGTATTCATTGTTGTTAACACATACCGCATAGTGATTAAATATTGCACCACCGCCATAAATAGGAGTGTTAACTAAAATATAAATTTGGTCATATGGTGCATTTGCAGCGACATTGCGAACCATTTTGTCATCAGTTGTCATTAAATAGCGGGATGTTCCAAAAGTGTAAAAGTTAGTATTTAAAATAGTATTTTTCCAAACCCCTTTACCCGGTACATCCGTTCCGGATTCAACTGATGGTGCTTCAACGCAGCGAATATTAAACTTTTCCTTGTTTTGTAAATAGGGCTTGTTTTTAAAAAAACCATCCGTAAATTTCTTACAGTCCTTTTTGAACAATTCCATTTCATCTTTTGTATAACCATCTGGAATTATAACAATATCAACCTTTACGGCAGGGTCGCCGTTTTTTAAAATATCGGTAACCGGAAATTTATATTTCTGTTCTTGCTTTATAAAATAATTTGTTGGATCTACTTTATATATAAATTTTTTTATAAAAACTCCCTTTTTATTTCTGGAAAAAAATTCAACTCGTATGTTTTTTTTGTGATAAGGCAGCACTACTGTTTCTGAAAAAGATTTCGAAGTTGTTCTCGCCTCGTCAGTGGTTTGCCATTCGGAAAATAAGGTGCAGTAGGAGCGGGAATATATTAATTTGTTACTTGCTTCATCAAAAACTAAAAATTTATAAGTACCAAAACCAAAAGTATCAATTAGATTTATTTTTGAACCACCCCAGAATGGTTCAGAAATTAATTCATCAATGGAGTATGAATCACTAGTGTCGTTTCCTGTATGATAATAATCAATACGAAGAGTTTTTGTTAGGAAAAAATCATCAAACCCTGCAAAAGCAGACATAGAAAGTTTTAAAACAAGGAGTAAAGCGAAAAGACTTTTAAAATTATTCATAGCTTAATTATAATTTATTTAGATACAAAAATACAAAATTCAATCAATTTTAATCTGATAAAAACCGTTTAACATTTAAGTAAAAGATTATTTATTTGGTAAATAATGGATAATTTCGCGATTATAATAAAATAAGAACAAGAAAATAGTATGATTAACCAACAATTGTTAAACCCTCAATCTATAGTAATAGTGGGTGGTTCAAACGAAACAAAAAAACCGGGCGGAAAAGTATTAAAAAATATTTTAGATGGAAATTTCAATGGAAAACTTTTTGTAATTAATCCAAAAGAGACCGTAGCTCAAGGCATTAGTGTTACTCCGTCCCTTGCTGAACTACCTGAAACAGACTTGGCAATTATTGCAATACCTTCTAAGTTTTGCCTCGAAACAATTGAAGTCCTTGCAAAACAAAAAAACACGAAAGCATTTATTGTTCTTTCCGCAGGTTTTGGAGAAGAAAATGAAGAAGGAAAATTACTTGAACAAAAAATTGTAGAAATTATCAATAGTGTCGATGGTTGTCTTATAGGACCCAATTGCATTGGGTTTATGAATCCTAATTATAATGGGGTTTTTACTACTCCAATTCCAAAGCTTGACCACGAGGGCTGTGATATGATTTCTGGATCCGGTGCTACTGCTGTCTTTATTATTGAGGCAGGAATACCTAAGGGTTTAAATTTTTCCAGTATTTATTCAGTTGGTAATTCTGCACAAATGGGAGTAGAAGAAGTGTTGAAATTTCTTGATGAAAGTTTTGATCCAATCACCAGTTCGAGAGTCAAAATTTTATACATTGAAACAATAAAGAATCCGGCAATGTTGTTGAAACATGCATCATCATTAGTGCGTAAGGGTTGCCGAATTGCAGCTATAAAATCAGGTTCTTCAAATGCAGGAATTCGTGCTGCAGCTTCACATACCGGAGCACTTGCGAGTCCTGATTTGGCTGTCAATGCGTTATTTTATAAGGCAGGAATTGTAAGATGTTATGGTCGTGAAGAATTAACGACTATTGCTTCCGTTTTTCTTCATAAAGAATTAATTGGAAAAAGAATAGCAATCATTACACATGCTGGAGGACCTGCAGTGATGCTTACAGATTCATTAGAAAACAGAGGTCTTGAGGTTCCTTATCTTCACGGAAAAAATGCCGATGAATTACTTTTAAAATTATACCCAGGATCTTCGGTTTCCAACCCTATAGATTTTCTTGCAACTGGTACAGCTGATCAGTTAGGAATTATTATTGATTATTGCGAAAACAAATTTGATGAGATAGATGCTATGATTGTCATCTTTGGAAGTCCTGGTTTATTTGAAGTTTATGATGTTTATCGTTTGCTAAATGAAAAAATAAAAAAATGCAAAAAACCTATTTTTACTGTACTTCCATCGATCATTAATGTAGAGAAGGAATTAAAAGAATTTATTTCGTTCGGAAGAATTAACTTCCCTGATGAGGTTGCACTTGGCAAAGCCCTAACGAAGGTATATTTTACACCGAAACCTTTTCCTGAGAACTTTGATATACCTGAAATTAATACTGGAAAAATTAGGGCAATTATTGAAAGTGCAGAAAATGGATTTATTTCTCCATCTGAGATTCATGAATTGTTAAATGCTGCAGGTATCCCGATTGCAAAAGAATTTGTTGTAAACACAATTGAGGATGCGGTGAAAAAATCATTTGAAGTTGGATTCCCATTGGTAATGAAAGTAGTTGGTCCTGTTCATAAATCGGATGTTGGAGGTGTCGTTCTTAATATAAATGATATAGCGACAGTTGAAAAAGAATTCAAACGCATGATAAAAATTAGCGATACTACTTCAATTTTAATTCAACCAATGCTCAATGGAACTGAACTTTTTGTTGGTGCAAAATATGAAAATAAGTTTGGTCATTTAATACTGTGTGGGCTTGGAGGTATTTTTATTGAAGTACTTAAGGATGTTTCTTCGGCACTTGTTCCTATTGGAATAGATGAAGCACTTGGAATGATTAAACGATTAAAAAGTTACAAAATTATTCAGGGTGTGCGAGGGCAAGAAGGTGTTAACGAAAAAGTATTTGCTGATGTTATTGCCCGTTTATCTGCCCTGCTTTTAACCGCACCCGAAATTGCTGAACTTGATCTTAATCCTTTGCTTGGAACAAAAAATCAAGTGATTGCAGTGGATGCACGAATAAATATTAAAAAGGATTAGATGTTTTTGAAAAAAAAAGATAATAGGTATAAAAGAGTATTTGAACAGCTTACTGAATTGCTTTCAAAAACAAATGATGATATTGCACGAATGGCAACAGTTTCAGCTGTTTTATATCATAAAATGGATAATTTTTTTTGGTGTGGATTTTATCGAATGGTGGATGGAGAGCTCATTGTTGGTCCGTATCAAGGACCTGTTGCATGTCAGGTTTTGCAAATAGACAAAGGTGTTTGCTGGGCGGGAATAAATAAAAAGCAAACGATTGTTGTTCCGGATGTGGATTTATTTCCCGGACATATTGCGTGCGATTCACGCTCAAAATCAGAAATTGTGATTCCATTATTAAGAAAAAATAACCAAGCGTTTGCCGTTTTGGATGTGGATAGCAAATTTCTTAATACCTTTGATGCTATTGATGCTTTGTGGTTAGAGAAAATCACAAAGTTAATATCATAGATAGTGGACACTCTTACAATTTTTTTTATTGGTATTGGTTTAGCTATGGATTGCTTTGCAGTATCCTTTACCGGAGGTCTATGCCTTCGTTGTATTCAGTTTAAAGATTCGCTAAAAGTTTCGTTTTCATTTGGACTATTTCAAGCAATCATGCCGATTATTGGTTGGCTTTTAGGCACAACTTTTAAGAATTATATTGCCGATTTTGATCATTGGATAGCTTTCGGATTGCTCGGTTTGATTGGTCTAAAAATGATTGTTGACACTATAAGACACAAACCCGAAAATCAACGATTTTTAATAACCCGGTGGAAAGTGTTGCTAAGTATGTCTTTTGCAACAAGTATTGATGCAATGATTATTGGTATTGGCTTTTCTTTTATGGCGGTTAATATTTTAAAAGCTATAATAATGATAGGAGTGATTACAGTTTTGATTTCATTTCTTGGATTGTATTTAGGAAAAAAATCATCAAAATTCACTGGTAGCAAAGCCGAAATTATTGGTGGATTAGTTCTTATTTTAATGGGAACAAAAATATTGTTCGAGCATTTAGGCATAATCAATTGGTAGTATGATCGAATTAACTATAATTTAATCTTAATTATTTTTTATACTTTTATAAAAATCTTTTACACTTTGAAAAAATCTTTTCTTTTTTGTTTTGCAATTATTTTCACTTTTAGAATAGTTGCACAAATTCCACCCGGATATTATGATCCTGCTGCAGGGCAAACAGGATTACCATTAAAAATAGCGTTGCATAACATTATTAAAAATCACACTTCAGTAACGTATGCCTCGCTGTTAACCCATTTTCAAACGACAGATGTGCAGCAAAACGGAAATGTTTGGGATATGTATTCTGATGTTCCGGGAGGAGTCCCTCCTTATCAGTTTTTGTTTGGTCAAAATTGCGGGAATTACTCAGGCGAAGGTGATTGCTATAATCGTGAACACTCATGGCCTTCAAGCTGGTTCGGTGACGCTACTCCAATGTATACGGATATGTTTCATTTGTATCCAACCGATGGTTATGTAAATAACAGAAGAAGCAATTATCCTTTCGGAGATGTTGGAACTGTAACATGGACTTCGCTCAATGGAAGTAAACTTGGTGGTTGTTCAGATGCTGGTTATTCTGGAATTGTTTTTGAACCGATTGACTCTTTTAAAGGCGATTTTGCTCGCTCCATTTTTTATATGTCGGTTCGTTATTTTACCGAAGATAGTGGATGGCCAGGTAGTACTATGACAACAGGTGCTGAAATAAATTCGTGGGCAATTGCTGTTTTAAAAACATGGAACGATCTTGATCCTGTTAGCCAAAAGGAAGTTAACAGAAACAATATTGTTTATACAATTCAACATAATAGAAATCCATTTATTGACCATCCTGAATGGATTGATTCTGTTTGGACAATGCCTACTGCTATTTATGAAGAAAGCTTAACAGATAAATTTATTATTTTGCCTAATCCGTCCTCTGGATTTTTTTCTATAAATTGTTCTCAACAAACACACACACCAATCACTATTTTAATTTATTCCACCGAGGGTAAAGAAATGTTGAAAAAACAAATAAACACTACTGATCAAACAGTCAAAAGTAATTTAGATTTAAGTGATTTTAAAAAAGGTATTTATTTTATTAAAATCATTTCAATTAATAATGTGATGAGGCAAAAAATCGTTTTACAATAATAAAATAATGGCTAAAATTCGACTAACTAAAGAATTCAAATTTGAAATGGCTCATGCACTATTAGGATATGATGGCGCTTGCAGCAATATTCACGGACATTCCTATTTTTTGAATGTTACCATAATGGGCATTCCACTTAATGATAGTAATTCTCCAAAAGATGGAATGGTGATGGATTATACTTTATTGAAAAAGATAGTCAATGATTCTATTGTTAAAGAATTAGATCATGCATTACTATTGAATAGTGCAACATCAAGAGATCATTTAATTCATCTACAGGAAATGTATAAAAACGTAGTTATTGTTCCTTTTCAACCTACCTGCGAAAACTTATTACTTGATTTTGCCAAACGTTTAAAAAATCTATTACCGAATTATGTAACACTACATAGTTTAAAGTTAAGCGAAACGGTTACATCATTTGCGGAATGGTTTGCCGAAGACAATTAATATTACATTTGTTAGACTTAGTTTTACGAATAATTACAGATAATAATTCTTATTATTGTGTTCAAATAACCTATCATGAAACACAATAAATATATTGTTTTATATTTCTTCTTTCTACTTTCAATTAAGAGTTCATTTGCTCAGGTTTCAAAAGACTATGCCGTCCTTGTTGAGGCAAGCATTGATACCATCACACCTAAAATTACTTTGAGTTGGCCGGTATCAGCTACAGCAACTTCGTATACGATAAATAGAAAGGCAAAAGCATCAACTGGCTGGGGAGTAACAATAGCCACGCTTCCAGGACTTGATAGTGTTTATATTGACACCAATGTTTTAACCGATACAGCTTATGAATATCGGATTGTTCGCAGCGCGCCTGGTATTACAGCTTATGGTTATATATATGCAGGTATTAAGCTGCCAGCTGATCACTACAAAGGAAAATTGTTATTGATTGTTGACAGCACTTATGCTGATAGTCTTTCGAATGAACTTTATCGTCTGATGAAAGATATTTCCGGAGATGGTTGGGCAATAGTAAGACATGATGTTTCACCAACTGATTCAGTGACATTTGTTAAATCCATTATTGTAAATGAATATAATGCAGACCCGATGAATGTAAAAGCAGTATTATTATTTGGACATGTACCTGTTCCTTATTCTGGCGACAATAATCCTGATGGTCATCCCGATCACAAAGGTGCCTGGCCTGCGGATGTATATTATGCAGATGTCAATGGAAATTTTACCGATGCTTCGGTCAATGACACAGTAGCATCACGATTACAGAACCGAAATATACCTGGTGACGGTAAGTTCGATCAAACAATTATACCATCTATAGTAGAATTGCAAATTGGCAGAATAGATATGTATGATTTACCTTCTTTTGCCGAGAATGAAAAAGACTTACTCAGACGTTACCTCAATAAAGATCATGCTTTTCGTCAAAAAATAATTACGTTTCAAGATCGTAGTTTAATTGATGATAATTTTGGTGCCTTCGGTGGAGAGGCCTTTGCGGCGAGTGGATGGAAAAGTTTTTCACCAATGGTTGGCAATAACGCTATCAATGAAATTGATTTTTTTACAACTTTACAAACAAATGACTATAAGTGGGCATACGGATGTGGAGGTGGTTGGTATCAAGGAGCTGGTGGAATCGGCTCTACTACTGATTTTGCTGCAGATACTGTAAAAGCAGTTTTTACCATGTTGTTCGGAAGTTATTTTGGTGACTGGGATAGCCAGGATAATTTTATGCGTTCATGTCTTGCTGCAAAAGGGAATACACTCACTTGTTGTTGGTCAGGTCGCCCGCATTGGCAGTTTCATCACATGGGATTAGGCGAAAATATTGGGTATTCAACTAAATTGGTTCATAATAATACAGGTACTTATTTTGCAAGTTATGGCGGTCACTATATTCATATTTCTTTGCTAGGTGATCCTACTCTTAAAATGGATATTGTAGCTCCTCCATCAAATTTGACTCTAACACCAGGACCGACAGGAGTTACACTCAATTGGTCTTCTTCAATCGACACTATTATTGGATATCATATTTATCGTTCAAACACTGAATTCGGAATGTATTCTCGCCTAACATCTAATGCAATTACATCCAATACTTTTTTGGATGGTTTTCCACTGAATGGAAATAATTATTACATGGTTCGAGCAATTAAACTAGAGAATACAACTAGTGGTAGTTATTACAATTTATCCGAAGGAATCAGCGATTCCGTTTCAATAAATACTACTACTATAGACCAAATAAATGAAAAGGATTTTAATGTATTTGTGTTTCCAAATCCTGCAAAAGAAAAAATTAATCTTCGTATTTGTTCAACGCAGAACGAAAATGTAGTTGCTATTATTTACGATATTTATGGAAGGATTATCCTCCAAAAAAATATTCAATTTATATCTACTGATTTTGTTTTTCCAATTGAATTGAAAAGTTTTTCGAGTGGTGTTTATACATTAGAAATAAAAACTAATAGAAATAAATTAGTAAAAAGGTTTGAAGTAATTCGGTAATTAGTTTGAATAAAAAAAGAGGCTGATGTAATTTACGTCAGCCTCCTTTTTTATATAAAAGTCTCCTTTAAAACTTCACCAATTTAATTACCATGCTGTTATTGTCATTAAACAATTTCATAAAGTAAACACCAGGAGTGAATTGTTTTAAATCCAAAACAGTATGTTTAGAATTTATTAAAAATTGTGAGTAAACAATTTTTCCGCTGATGTCAGTAATGTTAATATTGATTGGATTGACACCTTGAGGAAGGCCAATTGTTACATTACTATTTGTTGGGTTAGGATACACATCTATGTTGAAATTATGTGCCGCTTCATTGATTGCCACAGTAGTTATGGTATGGCAGGAAGAAGTATCGGTACAACCGTTTTCTGTAACAATAACAGCATAACTACCATTAGCAGTGGCAGTGTACGAAACACTTGTTGCTCCAGGGATAATAGAAGAAGTATTACAATTATACCATTGGTAAGTACCTGTTTCATTAGAGGTAAGAGTTTGCTGATTAACAGTAACAGAAGTATCAATACCATTAACAGTAATATTAAAAGAGCAATTAGAACTGTTACCTGCAAAATCAGTAGAAGTATAAGTTTCAGTAGTTGTACCAGTAGGGAAGGTTGAACCGCTTGGCAAACCAGTAGTAAGTACTGTAGTTGTTGGTAAATTATAAGATATAATAACTATACCATCACCCGTTTTAAAACCGGCAGTATTTACTTGATTTGTTCCAATGCTATACGATCCACCGCCACCTCCGTGTGTAGGGTCAGTTCCACCGCCACCTCCCGAATAACCGCCGCCGCCGCCGCCGCCGCCATAGTCGTTACCGCCGCCGCCGCCGCCGCCAAATCCACCATAACCACCGCAGCCGCCACCGCCACCACCGCAATATGGATTACCTCCCAACCATGTTGGTGCATTTTTTCCACCAAGAGTTGCGTCTCCACCAGGTGTTAACCATCCTGCACCACCACCACCATCGTTCCATCCTCCACTAAAATAACCCACATTTCCACCATTTCCTAGTGTGCCTCCTAAATTACCATCTGAAGAAGCACCACCGCTTGTTGTAATTTGACCATCAGCAGCGGGATGCAAGGGAGATGAACCAGTATAATTGCATTTACCACCACCACCGCCGGCAGCAACCAAAAGTGTAGGACCAGCAGTATAAACGAAGGTACCACCACCGCCGCCAGAACTATTTTGGACATTTCCGCCAACTTGTTCAAGTCCTTTTTGTCCAACAACAATACTTAATGAAGATCCAGGTATTACTGTAAAATCACCAGTCATTTTAGCTCCAAGACCTCCCGAAGTACCATTTGAAGTTCCACCTCCTTGGGCACCTTCAGCATCAATATGAATGGAAGTAACACCAGCAGGAACAGTCCAGGATTGAACAGTACCAGTATAATTAAAAGTTTCGGTATGAGCTTCGCAATTGTCAACACCAACAGGGGGTGTAAAAGAAACCACAGCACCACACATCCCGGCATCATGATTAACAATGATGTTTGATGGACAAGTGATGTTAGGTGCTTCAGTGTCGTTAACTGTTACAGTAAAAGAACAGGAAGCGGTGTTTAATAATTGATCAGTTACAGTATATGTTTGTGTTGTAACTCCAACTGGGAATGTTGAACCACTTGGAAGACCTTGGGTTAAAGATGTCATAGTATTACCGCCAATCCATGATAAAATAATTTGCCCGTTTCCAGTTTGGTAACCTTGAGTATGAATAATGGCAGAAGAAAGAATAGGATCACTATAGCTTGATCCGCCACCACCACCTGCCCATACTCCGCCACCACCACCATAATAACCGCCTCCGCCACCACCACCTGAATTAGTACAAGGACCACCATTACCTCCAATACCTAAACTACCGTTAAATCCAAGACAGTAACCAGGATAGTTGCCAGCTAACCCACCACCTACTTGAGTCCCACCAGTACCAGTATAACCGTTTCCACCAACTGTACTATTATAATACCCAGTCTGACCAGTGGTTCCACCACCATCTCCGCCTCTTTCTGAATTTGTTGTTGAGTAATCAAAAGCGCCACCACCACCGCCACCGGCAACAACAATTCTATTAGCTAAGCCGTAAGGAGAAACGCGTATATCTGAAGCGCCACCACCACCGCCACCGGCATAAGATCCGGAATACAATGCTCCGGTTCCTCCTCCATTATATCCTCCAGCACCACCAGAAAGTGTAGTACCATTTACACCAAATCCACCAACATAAATGTTGAGAATCTGACCAGGCACAACGGTAAGCGTGCCTTGAATTCTTCCACCATTACCACCAATACTCATTGGCAGGTATCCAGTTCCTCCACTAGCACCGATAACATCAAAATTTATTGATGTTACACCTGATGGAACAGTAAACGTTTGAACACTTCCTGTATAATTAAAAGTAGCTGGACTTGGACAGGAATTCGTTCCAACTGGTGGAGTAAAATTTACAACAGCTCCGCATGTACCCGGAGTATTGCTTACACTGATGTCCGAAGGACACGTAATTGTAGGGCATTGCCCGTATGAATATTGAATTGTAATGAATACATTTACAATAATCAGAATCAAAATTTTGGAATAAAATTTTCTCATATTTATTTTTGGTTAATAAATGAAAAAGTATAAAGTACAAAATTAAATATTTTATTAATACAAATCAAAATAATAATAAGTAATTAAATACAAGAATAAATAAAATTATAAATGTTTATAAAAATAAATTATTATCTTTGCAATTTAAAATTAATCTAAATAAGCTTTGTTAACTTTTTCTGATGATAAAAGACAACAATAAAATTATTGAAGATGTTACAAATACCGAATATAAATGGGGCTTTGTAACCTCTATAGAAACCGACACAGTTCCACCGGGACTTACCGAAGACACTATTCGTTTTATTTCTGCAAAGAAAAACGAACCGGATTTTTTATTGGAATTTCGTTTAAAAGCATTTCGTCATTGGCTTACAATTAAAGAACCTAATTGGGCACATTTGCATCACGCACCAATCGATTATCAATCTATATCCTATTATTCAGCTCCAAAACAAAAAGTTGAATTAACGAATTTAAACGAGGTTGATCCGGAATTACTGAAAACATTTGAAAAACTCGGTATATCACTTGAAGAACAAAAAATGTTAACAGGTGTTGCAGTAGATGCTGTTATTGATAGTGTTTCCGTGAAGACAACCTTCAAAGATACTCTTGCAGAAAAAGGAATAATATTTTGTTCCTTTAGTGAAGCAGTAAAGGAACACCCAGATTTAATTAAAAAATATCTAGGTACTGTTGTTCCATATACCGATAATTTTTTTGCATGTTTGAACTCAGCAGTATTTACAGATGGCTCATTTTGTTATATTCCAAAAGGGGTTCGTTGCCCTATTGAATTGTCAACTTATTTTAGAATCAATGCTGCAAACACAGGTCAGTTCGAGCGTACACTGATTATTGCTGATGATGATAGTTATGTGAGTTACATGGAAGGATGCACTGCACCAATGCGGGATGAAAATCAGTTGCATGCGGCTATTGTTGAAATTATTGCACATGAAAATGCAGAAGTTAAATATTCCACTGTACAGAATTGGTATCCTGGAAACAAAGAAGGTGTTGGTGGTATTTATAATTTTGTCACTAAGCGTGGAATGTGCAGAGGTAATCATTCAAAAATATCGTGGACACAAGTGGAAACTGGCTCTGCTATTACATGGAAATATCCAAGTGTAATTCTAAAAGGTGATTTTTCAATCGGAGAATTTTATTCGGTTGCTGTCACAAATAATTTTCAGCAGGCAGATACGGGAAGTAAGATGATTCATCTTGGAAAAAACACGCACAGCACAATAATTTCAAAAGGAATTTCGGCAGGCAAGAGTAACAATAGTTATCGGGGATTAGTAAAAACAACAAAGAACGCATCAAATTCACGAAATTATACTCAATGCGATTCATTACTGTTGGGCGATAAATGTGGTGCGCATACTTTTCCATACATTGAAGTTGGTAACAAAAGTTCTATAGTAGAGCATGAAGCCACAACTTCGAAAATATCTGACGAACAATTATTTTATTGCAAGCAACGTGGTATTGACGCCGAAAGCGCAATAGGACTTATTGTTAATGGATATGCAAAAGAAGTTCTTAATAAATTACCAATGGAATTTGCTGTAGAAGCACAAAAACTTTTATCAATTAGTTTGGAAGGAAGCGTAGGTTAAGTTGCTAAATTAAAAAATCTAAGAGCAATGCTAAAAATCAAAAATCTTAAAGTTAGTATCAACAACAAAAAAATCATTAATGGTTTGAATTTAGAAGTTAATGCAGGAGAAATTCACGCTATTATGGGACCAAATGGTACCGGAAAAAGCACCTTAGCTTCTGTAATTGCTGGGCGTGAAATTTTTGAAGTTACTGAAGGATCCATTATTTACCAAGGAAAAAATTTGTTAGAAATGTCTCCTGAAGTCCGTTCGCGTGAAGGTATATTTTTAGGTTTTCAATATCCTGTTGAAATTCCTGGGGTAAGCATTACGAATTTTATGAAGACGGCTATTAATGAGCACAGAAAGTATAAAGGACTGGAACCTCTCACTGCTACTATGTTTCTGGCTTTGATGGAAGAGAAAAAGAAAATGGTTGACTTACAAACAAAGCTTACTAACCGATCTGTTAACGAAGGTTTTTCGGGTGGTGAAAAAAAGAAAAACGAAATTTTTCAAATGGCTATGCTAGAACCAACGCTGGCTATTCTTGATGAAACTGATTCTGGTCTCGATATTGATGCATTGCGTGTTGTTGCAAATGGAGTTAATAAATTACGAAGAAAGGATAATGCATTTATTGTAATTACACATTATCAGCGTTTGCTTGACTATATTGTTCCTGATTTTGTTCATGTATTATTTGAAGGAAGGATTGTTAAATCAGGGAAAAAAGAATTAGCGCTTGAACTTGAAGAAAGAGGCTATGACTGGATTAAACAAGAAGTTGAAGCACAATCATTATTGTAATACCTAAAACTTTAAACATGAAAACAACAGGTATTGCGCTTTCGTTAAAAGAAAAATTAGAAAATAATTTTTCTGAAAATAAGGAACTCATTTTTAAAAACAGCACTAATTTTATAAATGAAATTCGCACTAAAGCATTCGAAAGCTTTAAACTGATGGGATTTCCAACCATCAAACAAGAAAATTGGCGATATACAAACCTCGAAAATGCATTATCTAAAGATTATCATCAACAATTTCAACCTCAAGGAAATACTGTTGACATTGAAAAAGTTTTTCATTGCGAAGTGCATCATTTGGATACATACACCGTAACGCAGCTAAATAATTGGTATGCCGAAAAACATATTCCACTTTGTCATTTACCAAATGGAGTCATCATTGGCAGCCTTGCTAAAGCTATTGAAGCGCATCCTGATATTGTAGAAAAACACTTTGGCCGTTATGCAGATTTTGAGAAGAGTGGAATTACTGCTTTAAACACGGCTTTTGCACAAGATGGTGTTTTTATTTTTGTTCCTGATAATGTTGAAATAAACAAGCCCATTCAAATAATTAACATTATTGATTCAAATGATGATTTATTGGTGCAGCCACGCAATCTCATAATTTTGGGGAAGAATAGCAAGTTGACTTTAGTGCATTGTGATCATACTATTAAACATAAATCGAGTTTTATCAATACGGTGAGCGAAATATTTATGGATGAGGGTAGTAGTATGGATCATTATAAATTACAAAATAAAGATGATCGTTCGGCTATGATTACCAATACATCCTTCCATTTAGAAGCCAATAGTAATCTTACAACAAATACGATTGTGTTGAATGGAGGATTAATTCGAAATAATTTAAATATTAAGTTGAACGGGAAGGGCAGCCATGCTGATTTGAATGGGCTTTATTTAGTAAGCGGAACCCAGCATGTTGACAACAATACTTTTGTGGATCATGCATCACCTGATACTACTAGCAATGAATTGTATAAAGGAGTAGTCGATCAAAATGCACGAGCTATATTTAGTGGGAAAATATTGGTACGAAGGCATTCTCAAAGGACACAAGCGATACAAACCAATCGTAATCTGTTATTGACTGATGAAGCAATAGTAAACAGTAAACCTCATTTAGAAATTTATGCTGATGATGTGAAATGCGGGCATGGAGCAACAGTAGGGCAATTGGATCCGGATGAATTGTTTTATTTGAGAGCTCGTGGAATTAGTGAAGAAAATGCAAGAATGCTTTTGATGTATGCTTTTGCAGACGAAATTGTAACTAAAATTTCTGTGCCTGCATTACGCGAACGCATCTGTAGTCTTGTTTCCAAAAGATTAAAAGGCGAGTTGTCAATCTGTGATCAATGTGTACTCCATTGCAACGATAACGAAATTCCGAGTTTTGAAATCGACATGAGTAAAGTTTAATGGTAATGAATTTTAAAATAGAAAACATCCGCAGCGATTTTCCAATTCTCCATCAACAAGTTTATGGGAAACCGCTTATTTATTTGGATAATGCGGCTACTACACAAAAACCGAAAGTTGTAATTGACGCACTCAGTAATTATTATAAAACCATAAATAGTAACATTCACCGAGGTGTTCATTTTCTGAGTCAGCAAGCCACTGATGCTTATGAACAGTCACGCAGATATGTTCAACAAACTATTCATTCTGCACATTCGCACGAAATTATTTTCACAAGAGGAACTACCGAATCAATTAATCTGATTGCCTCTTCGTTTGGAAAGAAATTCGTTAACGAAGAGGATGAAATTATTATTTCAACAATGGAACATCACTCCAATATTGTTCCATGGCAGCTAATGTGTGAAGAGCGTAAAGCAAAAATTCGTATTATTCCTATTGATGAAAATGGTGAATTAATTTTCGAAGAAATTAAAAATCTTATCAACGAAAAAACAAAACTGATTGCCGTAGCGCATGTTTCGAATACCTTAGGCACAATAAATCCTATTCATAAAATTATTGAATTAGCACATTTGCATAATATTCCTATATTGATAGATGGTGCACAGGCAGTATCGCATATACGAATTGATGTGCAGGAACTGGATTGTGATTTTTATTGTTTCTCTGCGCATAAAGTTTATGGACCCATGGGAATAGGTGTTTTGTATGGAAAAGAAAAATGGTTAGAAGAGCTGCCTCCCTATCAGGGTGGCGGTGAAATGATAAAAAATGTTACTTTTGAAAAAACAACGTTTAATGAATTACCCTTTAAGTTCGAAGCCGGAACACCCAGTGTTGGTGATGCTCTTGGGCTAGAAGTTGCATTGCGGTACGTTGATTCAATAGGGATCGAAAACATTGCTGTTCACGAAAATAATTTGCTGAAATATGCAACAGAAAAATTAACGGCACAAATTGAAAATGTACGCATTATTGGAACTGCGGGCGAAAAGACAAGTGTCCTTTCGTTTTTAGTGGGCAATATTCATCCATCAGATTTGGGAACTATTCTTGACAAACTCGGTGTAGCAGTGAGAACCGGTCATCATTGCACTCAAATATTGATCGATAGGTTTTGTATTCCTGGAACGGTACGTGCTTCTTTTGCGATGTATAATTCCATGCATGAAGTTGATGCTTTTACTGATGCCGTTGTGAAAGCAAATAGTATGTTAGTGTAAATTATTTATAATATTTGCACACGATAAGCATCTAGTTTAATAAAAATAAAAAGCAAAATAGTAAACGACCACAGAGAAGATCCCCCATAGCTTATAAATGGAAGCGGAATACCTATAACTGGCATTAAGCCAACCGTCATTCCTATATTTACAGCAAAGTGAATAAAAATTATGGATGCAACACAATAACCATAGATTCTACTAAACGAAGAGCGCTGTCGTTCTGCAATGTATAAAATTCGTAGAAGTAATAAAATAAATAACCCAATTGTCGTCAAACTTCCTATTAATCCCCACTCTTCACCTATTGTACAAAAGATGAAATCTGTGCTTTGTTCCGGTACAAAATTGTATTTTGTTTGAGTGCCTTGCAAAAATCCTTTTCCTAAAAAACCACCTGAACCGATTGCAATTTTTGATTGATTGATGTTGTATCCTATACCTTTGAGGTCACTTGTGTTTCCAAGCAAAACATCAATGCGCTGTTTTTGGTGGGGCTCCAATATACTATTATAAATGTAGTCTATGCTAAAAACAAAAGCAGAAACAGAGAGGAAAACAACAATCAAAAGAAAAATTTCTTTAAACTTTTTTCGAATAAAAAAGAACATCAGTATTGCTGCAGAAATAAGTGTGCCGATGATAACGAATTTATCAATTAGTAATGTAAGGAAGAATAAAAAGATCATTATAAATCCAATGATTAAAACATTGCCTGATAAGCCTTCCCGATACAAAACAAATACAAAAGCAATGAATACAATAGCCGAACCGGTATCGTTTTGAATAAGAATTAATAAAGTAGGAACAGTAATTAATGCAATAGTAATTAATTTGGTTTTAAGATCTTGTATATTAATATTTGCTGCACTCAAATATTTTGAAACAGCTAAAGCCGTTGCAAACTTTGCAAATTCAGATGGCTGAAAGCGAAAATTACCAATTTTAAACCAAGAACTCGAACCATGTGTTTCCTTACCTAATAGCAAAACAAGTATTAACAAAAAAAGTATGCTAATGTAAAATCCGTTTGAAAATGTTGAATAAAATTTCCCATCAATAATCAGTATCATAAAAGCTATTACAAATGCACCGGCAATCCACATCATTTGTTTTCCGTATGCCTGACTGACATCAAAAATGCTGCTGAATTTATCATTATAGACAGCTGCATAAATATTAATCCAGCCAATAACTACCAGCAATAAATAGAGAACAAGCATAGTTGTATCAATATTAGAGAAGATTGTTTTTTGCTGTCTCATCTGTTATAACAAATTTGCATTGATTATTTTTTGTTCTAGTTCTGCTCGTTTTGTTTTCCTGAATAAATATTTTTCGATTATTAAACTTGCAATAGGCGCAGCCCATTCAGCTCCATAACCTGCGTTTTCTACAACAACAGAAACAGCAATTTTAGGATGGTCTTTTGGAGCAAATGCAATAAAAACACTATGATTTTTTCCGTGAGGATTTTGTGCTGTACCGGTTTTTCCGCAAACCATTGTGCCTGGAATTTTAGCGGAAGTTCCAGTTCCAGCTTCAACAACTTTATACATTGCCTCAATTACAATATTGAAATATTCTGGCTCGACACAAGTGGTTTTTTTATCTGCAAATTTTGAATTTAAATTATTGATTGTTCCAATTGCTTTGACAATATGAGGCGTTAAATAGTACCCCTTGTTTGCAATGATTGCGGCTACATTGGCCATTTGTAGTGGAGTGATTCCTAGTTCGGCTTGACCAATTGCCAACGAAATTACTGAGTAAGAATTCCACTTTCCTTTTCCGTATGCTTTATCATAGTAGTCAGCTGTGGGTACATTACCGGGTAATTCATTTGAAAGATCATTATTAAATTTTACACCCAGTCCAAAACTCATAACGTCATTTCTCCATTTGGTGAAGCCATTATATGTTGTGGTGAAAGGCCTTTTGTCAACAATTGATTTAAAAACATAACAATAATAAGAATTGCAGGAGTGCTGTATGGATTGTTCTAAATTTAAAGGGGATGCATGGTTATGACAGCCAACGGTAAGTTTGCCATAATGAAACCCAGCTGAGCATGGATATCTTGTTGTAATATTTAGTACTTTTTCGTGTTGACCGACCAATGCATCTACTAATTTAAAAATAGAACCAGGAGGATATTGGGCCATCAAAGCTCTGTTAAATAAGGGTTTTAGTTTGTCATCTATCAGTTGTAAATAATTTTTTGAACGAATGCGTCCTGTTAATAGATTCGGGTTATAACTTGGACTGGAAACAACTGCCAATAATTCGCCGGTTGATGGTTCAATAGCAACTATGCTGCCCCGCTTGTTACTCATTAATAATTCACCGTAAGCTTGAAGGTCAGCATCCATAGTAGTATAAAGACTTTTACCAGCTTCAGGAAGGGTATCGAATTTTTTATTTTGATAACTTCCTTGCTCTCTGTTAAACACATCCACCATCGTAATTTTAAATCCTTTTCTCCCTCTTAACTCTTTTTCATAAGAACGCTCAATGCCACTAATACCAATGTAATCACCGGGCTTGTAATAATAATCTTCAGCAATTTTTTCGGGACTTGCTTCGCCAATATATCCCAAAGTATGTGCTGCTATTGGCAAAGGATATTTTCTTAATGTACGCGCCTGGGTGTAAAATCCAGGAAATTTGAATAACTTTTCCTGAATAAATCCATACATTTCTTTTGAAATTTGTTTTTCAAAAATAGAAGATTTATAAGCAGAATAAATAGTTGCTCTTTTCATGCGATCTATAAAAGTCTTTTTATCAATGGAAAGTAGTTCGCACAAACCAATGGTATCAACATCTTTAACAAGATTGGGAGTAACCATTAAATCATAAGTAACTTCATTATATACCAAGATTTTTCCGTTTCGATCATAAATAATTCCTCGGGCAGGAAATTCTGTAGTATAACGAAACACGTTACTGTTAGCCGATTCCTTATATTTAGTTTCAAATAACTGAAGAATAACAATCCTTATCACAATAATCAAAGTGATTATTATAAAAAGAAAAGATATCACATATCGTCGATTTGAATAAGTTGAATTAGCCACTTAGAAAATTTATAACTCAACAAAAGTAAAAACTTATAATTAATAAATCGAAATGAAAATAATTGTGTGGCAAAATAATTAGTAAGTTTGTGTAGAAATAAATTTCTGCTTCATGAATTATTCGTTAGTTAACCTATTATCGCTTATTGGATCTTTGGCTTTATTTATTTATGGTATTAAATTACTAGGTCAGGCACTTCAAAAAATTGCAGGCGACAGGTTAAGAAAAATTTTTAACACCATTAATCATAGTCGAGTTGCCAATATTTTTACTGGTTTTTTTATTTCGTCTGCTGTTCAAACTTCGTCATCTTTTTCTGTTATGATGGTAAGTTTTGTGAATGCTGGGATTATTTCGTTGATTCAGGCAATTGGTGTAATCATGGGCGCTGGCGTGGGCTCAACAGTAAAAATATGGATTATTACTCTGGTTGGACTTGGTTTTTCATTTGGCAGTATTGGCCTACCATTATTGGCAATTACTTTTCCCTTAATTTTTTCAAAAAAAATAAAAAGACAGATTTGGGGCGAACTGATGGTTGGTATAGCTTTGCTGTTTATTGGAATAAACCTTATTCAATATTTCATTCCTTCATTAAAACAAAATCTGGAACTATTCAGTTTTGTCATGAATTTGCAGGTATCGGGATTTTTATCTGTATTGCTTTTCATATTCATTGGGTTATTTCTAACAGCAATTGTAAGATCGTCCAGTGCAATTGTGATTTTTGCTATCGTTTTGTCCTATGCTGATTGGTTAACATTATCATGCGCTGCAGCAATTATTTTAGGTGCTAATATCGGAACAACCATAACCCCTCTCCTGGCAGCTCGTTCTGCAAATATTCATGCAAAACGTCTTGCATTTTCTCATTTGCTTATTAAAATTTTAGGCGTTTGTCTTGCTTTAATATTCTTTTCCTTTACCATACAATTTGTTGATTTTATTACAGCTTCTGTTTGGGGAACTTCTCCTGTAAACGATTATACAGCCATTCCATTTGCACTTTCTTTTTACCATTCTGCATTTAATATTCTCAATACTGTTTTTCTAATTGGCTGGATTCCTTTCATTGCATTGATATCAGAGAAAATATTTAAACCAAAAAATTCCTCCGAGGAAGAATTTAGTTTAAAATATATAGGATCAGGTTTCTCTTTTTCGGAATTTTCATTACTTGAGGTTCAGAAAGATTTACCCAATTATGCCATCCTGAGTAAAAAAATGTTTGACTTTATTCCTTTGTTATTGTTAGAAAAAGATAAAGCAAATTATGCTGCACTCTTCAATCTTATTAAAACCTATGAAGACAAAATTGACACTATTGACGAAGAGATTGCAACCTATTTAAATAAAGTATCGCAGGGTGAACTAAGCGAAGGCGGAATTCGTAAGATAAAATCGATGCTACGAATCTCGAAGGAAATAGAGAACATTGCCGATTGCTCCTATCATATGGCTAACAGAATCAATCAAAAGAATGAGCAAAATACCTGGTTTGTTCAGGAAATGAGAAATCATTTGAAAGAAATGTTTGATGTCTTAAACATGGCCTTTGAAAAAATGATCGAAAACCTCCAAACAGAATATGATAAGGTTTCTATTGAAGAACCACGATTAATTGAGCTGCAAATTAACAAGATACGCAATGAATTACTTGAAGAGCATTTTTTAAAAACTACGAATAACGAATACAGCTATCTCAGTGGTCTTGCCTATTTTGATTTAATTTCAACTTCCGAAAAAATTGGAGATCACTTGTTAAACATTAACGAAGCAATTGTTGGATTAAAATAAAATATTTTTTATTTTATTATTCGGATAGTATCCGTTCTGATGATATTGCTTTCGTGTAGTGCCCTGTCGCAAATTGAAACATCAAAACAAATAGAGTCGTTTGTAGATAAAGGGTTATTAATATATAACTCCATTTGAATAACGCCTTTAATTGATTTGTTTCGGCTATTGATGGTAACTAACGGAATTCTGGAATTGTTTGAGACAGGCAACACAATCGTTTCTAAAACACCATTGTGGATTTCATAATAAGTAACAAAGAAATCGTAATAATATTTATTGCCTGGATTAAAAGGATACATAGTATCTTCAGGGGCAAGGCCTATGTCTCCATCGCCATCTGTAAATGAAATTTCAAGAATACCTTTATCGTCCTTGCCTGTGTTATTCGGTATTTTTGTGAAAGATGAATAAGTAATAATTGGCTCAATCGGATAATCGACATGCTTTTTGCATCCCCAAAATATGAGTAACAAAAAGGATAATAATAAAAATAGTATTTTTGAATGATTAAACATCTTAAGCTTATAGATGATAAAGGTACAACTATTTTTTTACTAAAATTAAATTATTTTATTCCTCAGATGGATATTCCTCAAAAAATATTTAACATAAGTTCAGAAAAAGAGTTTAATGAATTGGCTCTCGAAATATTTCGTTTTCAGTATGAAAATGTTACTATTTACAGGCATTATATACAATTAATAAATAAAAATATTTCTGAGATTAATGAGGTTACTCAGATTCCATTTATCCCTATTAGTTTTTTTAAAACACATAACATACATTCTAAAAATAGTAGCTTCGAAAAGGTTTTTAAAAGCAGCGGAACAACTGGAGAAATTCAAAGTAATCATTTTATTCAGCGTTTATCAATTTACGAAAAGAGTTTAACGACTTGCTTTGAACTTTTTTATGGTAATGTTAAAGATTATGTCATTTTTGCATTGATGCCCTCAGCTTCAGAGAATGAAACTTCATCGTTGGCTTATATGGCTAGTAAATTAATACTTTCTACAAAAAACAATGATAGTGGTTTTTATTTGGGAAAAGAAAAAGAATTGATAAACAAAATTGAATTATACAAAAACACAGATAAAAGACTGTTGTTATTAGGATTGACCTATGCATTGCTTGATTTCGCAGAAAATTACGAGCCTGATTTAAACAATGTAATTGTTATGGAAACGGGTGGCATGAAAGGGAAAAGACAGGAGTTAACGAAAGCAGAATTGCATAAAAACTTGTGTGCTCATTTCAATATTAGCACTATTCATTCGGAATATGGAATGACTGAACTTTTGTCACAAGCTTATTCATTAGGTAAAGGAATTTTCTTCTGTCCGCCTTGGATGAAAGCTTTCATAAGAGATGCAAATGATCCGTTTTGTTTATTGAATAATAATAAAACAGGAGGAATTAACATCATTGATTTAGCAAACATTAATTCATGTTCATTTATAGCTACTGATGACCAAGGAAAAATCAATGATGATAATTCATTCGAAATACTTGGTAGGCTTGATAATAGTGATATTAGGGGTTGTAATCTGATGTTGGAGTGATTACTCAAATCCTTTAAATTGATTTTTAGTAAATGTCCATTCGGGAGTATTTAACTCATCGCCAAAATCTTCACTATACCATGGACTTAGCGAAGCATCCTGAACATTACGTAGAACATGAATTTCCTGAGCGGGCATATAGCTTTGAGCCAATATAAATATTTTTTTACCCGTTTTTTTATTCACAGCCACATCAACAACGATGATAGCATGCCCTGGCGAACCGCCTTTAATAAACACGTCGCCGGGTTTTATTTTGCTGATTGAATTTAGTTGTTTTAATTCTTTACTCAACGACAAGGTTCCTGCATAATTGAAGACAAGATTTAAGTATTGACGAAAACTTTTATACGAAGTATCCGGCTTTGTTTTTTTAATAAATTCAACTCTATTTCCTTTGTCAACAGCTCGATAACCATCGCGCCATTTATTATAACTGCAGTTTTGACCGTTTGTAAAATTGAAATGGATACTTTCAAATTTTTGTTGAGAAAATAAATATTCTGCGCGAAGACGCATTATTGCATCAGCACATTGTTGCAAATCAGTTTTTCCAATTTCCATATCGATAACGGCGGCATGTGCACTTTGATTTCCCTTTTCAGAACCATCGAATAATAGTACGGGGCTGCCATCCTTTTTTAGTGGAAGATTTTGAAGATAGTATCCAAATGAATTTTTTTCTTGAACCATTCGTTCGTAATTTTCAGGAACCAGAAAGCGTTCCGATATTGTTTTACCCTCTTTGTTTAGCACTTTAGGATTGTTCCCGGTTTGAGAGGAGCCTTGCTGTGAGCAGCAAGTAAAGAAATTTAATACAAAACAGCAGAAAACAAACAAAGTAGAAGCTTTTCTTTTCATTTTATACTTTTCATTTTTTTAAGCTCATCAAACACATTTAAAGCTACTAATACACCACCTTGTTCCACCTTGAGGCACATAAAATGTAGATGAGTAGGAGACCTTTTTTTAAAAGCATTTAATCCACTTCTTCCCATCTCTGCAATTTTATCGCCCTGTTTTAATTGCTGACCGGGCTTTACAATCACCTTATTATTATGCGCATAATAGATTAACATATTGTTTGTAGCATCAAAAATCAAAATGTATTTTCCTCCACGTAATAGGCTTTCTGAATTCCATTCGGGTTCGGTTGCAACAACAATACCCGCTGTCATCGAAAGAATGTTTACAGGTGTTTTAGTTATGTCATCAATACAATCCTGGTTATCATCTTTTATAAAAATATCTTGAGCAGGATGTCCAGTATGTTTGTTGCCATCATAAAAATCCCAAGCACCCAGCACAAAGCCATTTCCATTTACACCACCTATCGAATTTGCATCATATCCTTCAACCGGAAAAACCCAATCCGCTTTTCCGACCTTTGTATTTTCGTGATTATTCAATTCGTTTTTTATATTATTTAACAAATCGGCAAGTTGTTTTTTTGCTAGTTCTTTTTGAATCAACCCATCTCTAATTTGAATGTAGAGCGCATTAAAAGCATTGCAGTCTTTTACCAAATCATTACTATCATTCGATATTACCTTAGAATTCTTAATGTCTTTATGATTGGTTCCGGAGGAACACATGATGAAAGTTAAGGAAGTAAAAACAAGAATAAAAAAGAATGAGCGATATTTAATCATAATAATTGATTTAGGATGCTCAATAATTTATTAGAAAAGCAAGTTGTTTCCTTTGATGCTATTTGTCTTTACAAAATTTTTCTAGCAAATCAGCAGCAGGATTGTAGCCGTTGTCAAAAGCTTTATGCCAATCTTCGCACGAACCAACTTTGTCGCCTTTGTCGCCTTTAATACATCCTCTCAAATCATACGCTTCACCATAGGTTGGTTGCATTTCAATGGCTTTGTTTACGTCAGTAAGCGCATTTGCATAATCTTTTAAATTGTAATAGGCGACTGAACGAAATAAATAAGCGTCTGCAATATCAGGATTTATGGAAATAGCAGTTGTAAAATCAGTGATGGCTCCTTTATAATTTTTTAAAACTACTTTTTTATTTCCAAGCTTAATTAATTCATCAGCAGGATCGTTTTGTTTACTCAATTTGTTTTGAGGATGACAGCCGGCAACAATAAATAACACAGTAATACCCAGTACGATTATTTTATTATTTATAAGAATATTTTTCATATCAATATGATAAATTTAGATTGCAAAGATAAAAATTATTACAAAATTTACAAGTGGTGAAATTATAACCGAATTATTTTAATATTGAGGATAGTTTTTCAAAAACCAATCATCTTGAGAGGGTGTTTCAAAGTCGGAAGATATTTTCTTTTCTATCTTCTTTTGTGCGTTTTCAATTGATTTTGTGACCATGCTATGTTGAATACATTCATCCTCTTTAATTCCAAGTTTTATCATCATGTTTTTAATATTATCTCCACCAAAGAACTTAAATAATGGCTCATCAAGTGAAGCATAAAATAAAATAACTGCTTTGCATCCAGTAAGCTCATCAATTTTGTTTAAAACACTTTCTTCCTTACTATAGGTTGGGTAATGTTCTGCAAAAAAGAAATCGCAAATGTGACTTTCGGTTTTAGCAGCAAAGTTTTTAAAATTAAAAACTTTATCCAGCGTTTTAGTTTTAATCAAATAAATGGTTCCTTCATCTGTAATGTTTATATCTCCTGCAAATTCATTTTCTACCACTGAATATTTTACTTGTTGTTCATCCAATATTTTCACGAGTTCTTCTTTTGTTTTATTAAAAAAGTAAGAAACAAATAGTACAGGTGAACGGCTTGGACGATTCTTTAAATCTATAGCAACAGCATCTAATTTTGATTTGTTACTCATATAGATTTTGTCTTCATTGTGTTTTGACTGTGCTTTTTTATTGAACCATAACATAATTTTGTGAATTTGTAATTTATTTTATCCGGTAAATTTAAAGAAAAAGCTTCTGAACGACTAAATGGCAATTAACGTTTTGGCTGCTGCTTTTCGGTGGCAATTTTACTCACTGATGTTTCCTTGAAGCACTGCCGTTTAAATTATTAATTTCTTGTCTCACGAGCCAAGCCCCGCCACTGAAAGCAGAAGCCTGTTATCGT
>Ga0172375_10002617_pt1 | contig 27931 bp, 18 predicted proteins | sample LakKiv1m_FD_114537 | JGI IMG/M metagenome (GOLD analysis project Ga0172375, IMG submission 114537) | Freshwater microbial communities from Kabuno Bay, South-Kivu, Congo - kab_092012_11.1m | ecosystem: Environmental > Aquatic > Freshwater > Lake | place: Democratic Republic of the Congo... | reverse complement strand
GCTCCTGGTCAGGCGGATTGATCTAGGCAATCGCCCGTCTACCAGGAGCTTCACCCTTTCGAGGTCACGCCACGCCGCACGCCAGCTGACCTGCTCGTCCATCAGGTTGGCAAAGGCTCAGTGTCGGTTGAGCTCATGGAAGAACCCTTCGACCACTTGCAGTTCTCCTGCGGCCTCGACGGTCTGGTGGACGAGCTGGCCTACCGCGAGATCGAGAACGCCCATCCCGAACGGCGAGAACACGACCGTCCGGTCCGTCGGGATCACGGTCCGGCTCTCTACGACATCGGCGAGGGTGCCGTGCACAAAGCTGCGGTTGCCCAGCGACTGCTCGGCGAGGTGTGGTGAGGTGTCGGCCTTGAGACAGTGCTCGATGTCATCGACGACGTTGCAGGCGTTGAGAATCACCTCCGCGGAGAGATCCCGCAGCGACACGTTCAGCACAACCGGATGGTGGTCGAACGCGCCCACATCGTAGATGTGCGGGGCGCTGGCGACGGTGGCAAGGACGATGAGGTCGCTGCCCCGGATCAATGATCCGACCGACTCGTGGATCGTGCACCTGCCGGGCTCGCCGGTCCCCTCGACGTAGGTCTGGAAACCGGCCGCACTGTCCAGGGATGTGTCGCGCACTCCGATCTCGTCGAACTCCCAACCGGTCGCAACGAGGAAGGTGTGGACGTAGCGGGCAATCAGACCAGCACCGATGAATCCGACCCGTCGCGGCAACGCCCGGCCTCGGGTCAGGTAGTCGGCCCCGACAGCCGCCGACGCCGCTGTGCGGGTAGCACTTACAATCGAGCTCTCCATGCAGGCGTACGGGAAGCCGGTTTCCGGATCGTTCAGCACTAGAATCGCCGACGCCCGCGGGATCCCCCGGTCCACGTTCTCTGGGAAGCTGGAGATCCATTTCATGCCGTCCACTGCTTCCTCGCCGCCTAACGAAGCGGGCAACGCGATGATGCGTGAAGACGGGCGGTCCGGAAATCGTAGAAAGTACGACGGCGGGTTCAGCGCCAGACCGGCGTCATACAGGAGATAGGTCTGTCTGACTAGCTCCACGATCTCGCGTTCCTTGCCAGCCAATGTCTGTCGAACCTGAGACCCGGGCACTACGGCGAATCGTGGGACTTTGCAATAATCATTCATCTGAAGTTTCTTTCGGCGTTGACTCCGGTCGCCGTAGGGCATCCGCTATAGGCGTCGGACCCAATGTGGTAATCAAGTATGAAATGATATTCCTGTACCGTTGGTTCATGCCGCTCGTTCGTGGAAGCGGTGTGCTGTCGACTCATCATCGATGGCGTGCCGCGAACTCGGCGTACTTCGCCGCGAGCTCGGCGGCGCAGTCCGCGCTCTCCTCCAGCTGCATCGTGCGACGGCTGTAGCCGAGCATGTCGGCCATGACTGCCATTTGATTCTCAGCGAATGTCACCGCGCCGTCCGTCGGATCGATGTACTCGATGCCATCGGCCAGCTGGCCATTCTGGTTGATCTTCTGCGCCTGGTCGAGCGTCATGCCGTCCGGGAGGTCGAGCACGTGGCCGTCACGGCCGACGCGGACCGGATAGCCGCCAGGAAGGCCTCCCGGGGCCGGCGCGTGGACCAGATCATGCGTATCGGCGGCGATGGCCGTCACCACGAGTTTCGCCGATGCGGCGGTCAAGAGCTGGCCCGCGACGCCACCGAGGCGCCGGAACGGACCGGTAAGTGACTCGAGAATCTCCTCGCTTCGCGCATCGATCAGGCGTCCGTCCAGGGTCGTCGCGTCAAGGTGAAAGGTGTCTTCAGATGCCTCGCCGAATCGGGGGGCGTAGTGGCTGAACCAATGGTGGCCAATCACCCGCACGACCACCTCCTGGGGGGCGAGGCCGGCCGCGGCGGCTGCGGAGTATGTCAGGGCGGGCACGATGTTCGCGACGTTGCCGATCCCGATGTCGGGGGCGAGCCCAACGGCGTTCAGCACCGGCCCGACGGCGTCGGGGTAGGCCGCGTTGACGACCTTCGTCGTGATGCCGGAACTCCGGACCGCCTGCATAAGTAGGTGGTTCAGTGTGAGGTGCATCGGCAGCCAGGGCCCGAGCTGAGCTTCGTCGAGCTTCGTGAACACCTCTTTTGGCAGTTCAGTGATAACTCGCCACGACTGCTTTGACGCGCCCATGAACACGATGTCGGGGCATAGCTCGGCGAGTGTCTCCGCGGTTCGGTCCACGTTCTCGAGATCGATCTCGGCCACCTTGATCGAGGTGGTGATGCCCAGGTTTTTCGCAGCGAACCGTGAGAGGTTGGCGCGCAGTTCCAGCGCCGCGCGGTTCCGTCCAGCGAGGACCACGCGGCGAGTGCGCACGTCGGCGACGAGCATGTCGAGGAGTCGGGTTGCCAGGTCCCCGTTGCCGATGACCAGGATCAACGGTGGATCGACGATCGGGCGGGTGTTCATCGGGCCCCCTTTTCTATTCGGCGAGTCGCGCATCTGGTGCGGAATTGAAGATCTCGTTGAGGTAGCGCTCACCACGGTCGGGCAGGATCGTCACGATCCGCACGGGACGTGGCAGGAGCGGCAGCACCTTGCGGATGGCTGCGATCACCGAACCGGATGAGGCGCCCGCGAGGATCGCCTCTCGCTGCGCAAGCATGCGGCAGCCTTCGATGCTCTCGGCTTCAGTGACGTGGACGCTCCGATCGATTTCCTCCCACCGCAGCAGCTCGGGGATCCTGCTCGACCCGATCCCCGGCAGGCGTCGGTCCGCGGGCGGACCTCCGAAGAGCACCGATCCGACCACGTCGGCACCGATCACGATTACGTCCGGGTTCAGCGCGCGCAGCCGCCGCGCCACCCCCATGACGGTGCCTCCACTGCTGACAGCGATAACGGCGACGTCGATCGTGCCGCCGACGTCCATCACAATCTCCTCGGCCGTGGTGTCGCGATGCGCCGCGGCGTTGAGTGTGTTGGCGTACTGGTTCACCCAGAACACGCTCGGATCCTCTCGGATCAGTTCACGGACCCGCGCTATCCGGGCGGCGAGCATGCCTCCGCCGGCGAGCGGCTCGGTCACCATGTCGATCTCGGCGCCGAGCACCTCCAGAATGGTCAGGTTCGCTCGAGTGATGTTCGGGTCGACCACCGCCCTGAAGCGCAGCCCGCGGATCTTGCAGACTGTGGCGAGACCTACTCCGAGGTTCCCTGACGTGCTCTCGACGACAAGCGAATCAGGCCTGATCGCTCCCGTCCGGAGCCCGTGGTCGATGACGTAGCGGGCGGGCCGGTCCTTGATGCTCCCTCCGGGATTGAGCGCCTCCAGTTTGGCGATGACCTCGACGCCTTCCTCGGCGAACAGGCGGCCAAGCCGGATCGTGGGGGTACCGCCGATGCAGTCGATGACGGAGTCCTCGATCATCAGGCCTCCTCCCCGTCTGGACCGGATTCAACGACCAGGGAGATGTCAACGGCGTCGACGACCTCCGCCAGCCTGGATTCGACCTCGGCCTCTGTGTCGCCGCGGACCACGACCATCGCGACGTAGTCACCCCAGTGCCGCGCCCGCCGCACGGGGGTACCCGCCTCGGCCCTGACAGTGGCGTTCACCACCCAGGGCCGGTCCGGCACGGTGACGGGTGCCGCCAGCCTCCCGGCGTCGGAGTAGATCAGCACGTATCCGGTGAGGTGGTCGGCTACGGCGACGCCGGCCGGGATGTGCCTGCCGAGCTGCGTGCGGACGACGACTTCGTTCAGGTCGATCCCGCAGCGGTCAGCAAACCCCGCCACGACCCCGCCGCCGCCCGCACGCGCGCCGATCTCGCAGAAGACCATCTCTGACTCTGTCCGGAAGACCTCGTGGTGGGTCACACCCGTGTACTCCGGGAAGCAGGCCAGCACCGCTTCGTTGAACTCCAGCAGCTCTGTGCACAAGGTGCCCGGGCCGAGCGCGACGTCGCGGTAGGGAAGCAGGTCGGTATAGGCGGTGGTCGGATCCATACTCCGCCCCACGGTCGCGGCGAGGACCCGCCCCCGATCCACGACGCTGTCGATATGGAATTGCTCGCCGCTCACGAACTCCTCCACCTCCAGCTCCTCGAGCCAGAACCGGTTACTGTCGAGGCAGCGCTCGACCTCCTCAGGCGTGCGCAGGATCTCCACCCCGACCGACCCCATGCCCAGCCGGGGCTTCACCACGACCGTGCCGTGAGCACGGGCCAGCGAACGGGCGGCGGCCGGGGCCAGGGGCGCGAACTCCGGTACTCGCACGCCCCTCTCGGCTAGCCGCCGCTTCATCATGACCTTGTCCCGGAATGCCACCGCTTCCGCCTCTGTCTGGCCGGGCAGACCATGCTTCTCCCGCAACCGTCCCGCCGGGATGAGTAGGGACTCCGAGATGGCGACGATGGCGCCAACGGGAGTGCCGCCGAACCCGCAGGCGAAGTCCGACGCCTCGACGGCCGCGTCCTCGTCGGCGGTCTGGACGCCGAGGACCAGCTCGAGCTCGGTGCCGGTGGCATCGGTGATCAGCGCGATATCGGTGACCAGGCGGATGTCGTGATCGCGCGCAGGCAGGAACGGCTTCCCCTCCTGATCGTGGTACTGGGCGTAGCCCAGGTTGTCGAGGACCAGGACCGGCGTCCGTCTCACGTGCGGCCTCCGCCGGCCCGCGCCAGGCCGTTGCTCCGAAACCTGGTGTCCAGGTGGGCGAGCTCGGCCAGATCGTCGAGGCTGAGCCACGCACGGGCGCGCAGCCAGCAGCGGCCGCCGATCGCCACCTCCGGCGGCCCGCCAGGCTCGCCAAGGCCGGTGACGACGAGCGCGGCGCGGTAGAAGTCGTCATGGAAGTTCACCGCCGTAGGCGTCACGACGCAGGTCATTCCCGCGCCCGCCGCCGCGTGCATCCCGTTGCAGGTGTCCTCTACAACGACGCACTCCTCGTTCCGCACCCCCAGCTCCTGCGCGGCCAGTAGGTAGACGCCGGGATCGGGCTTCTTCCGCGCGACCTGCTCGCCGGTGATCACCGTCAATTCGGCGACCACCTCCGGCGGCAGCGCCGCCCGGAGCACCGCGGTGACCGACTGTCGCGCGCCGGACGACGCCACCGCGAGCCGCCACCCTTCAGCGATCGCCTCGGCTGCCAACCTACGGATCCCAGATCTACAGGTGACGCCAGCGCGCACCATCTCGGTGTAAATGCGGGTCTTGCGGCGGTGCCAGGAGGCGACGAGCCGGTCCCACTCGTCAGGATTGGCAGGGACGTCGAAAACGGCGCGGAAGCGTGGGTCCTCGTACAGGAGGCGGAGTCGTTCGCGACCTCCCGACACGACGAGCGTGCGCGCGTAGTCGGACTCCCCCCACTGCCAGTCGACACCGTCCTCGCGCCAGACCTGGTTGAAAGCCTGCCGATGGCGGGTCGTCTCAACGTCGACGACGACGCCGTCACAGTCGAAGATCAACGCGCCGCTCACCGCTGCCCCCTTCGCGTGCCGCTCCTTCGCTGCCGACGTCCGTGATGCACAGATCGCATACCTCACCAATCCTGTCGCGCAGTTGTCCGGCGAGCTCGAGTGGTTCCGTGCCGCCGCGCGCGGCAAACTCCCGCACGCCGTCGACATAGGCGGCCTTGATCACGGACGAGAAGTTCACCTTCGAGACCCCGGCCGAGATCGCCCGGCGTAGCGACTCCCGGGAAAGGCCGCTGCCACCGTGCAGCACGACGGGCACCAGCGCGGCGAGCTCCGCAGCGAGCTCGAAGCGGAGTACCGGATCATCGGAGTGCATGCCGTGCTGCGTCCCCAGGTCGGGGCTGAAGCAGGCGACCCCGGTCGTCTCGACGAACTCCGCGCACCGCCTAGTCGACGCGGTGCCGGTGGCGGGGTCCTCCCCGACCGAGGAGATGCGTTCGAACTCGCCCTCGACCTCCATGCTGTACGCCGCGCAGGCCTCTACCACCGTGCTGGTCACGGCGACCGCCTCGCGGTAGTCGCGGTCCGAACCGTCGAACAGTGCCGATTCCCATCCCGCCCGCGCACAGTCCAGCACCAGCTCGGGAACCCTGCAGTGGTCCAGGTGCAGCACGGCACTGGCACCGCTCGCAGCACGCCGCGCGACGAACATGGCGCGCAGCTGCCGCGGCCCGTAGAACTCCGCCGTCCGTGTCGAGGCCTGGACGATCACTGGCGACCCGCGCCGCGCGGCCGTGGTGAGCACGGCCGACATCGTCAGGTCGTCGACGATGTTGAACGCCGGTACCGCGTATCTCTCGTCACCGGCGCGGCGCAGCAGCCCGCTCAACGTCGGCCGGGTCACGAGACCACCTCACGCGCGTGGGACGGAGCAGCTCGGTAGCAGCCGAAACGGAACTCGCTCGTGTGCCGGCCGGTGTGGTCACGCAGCCAGAGGTCCGTCGGAGCAGGCAGCATCTCCGTGACGGTCACCGCGTCGGTGGCGCGAGTGAGGTGCCGGGCGAACACATCGACGAGCACCGGTGCGTTGCGGTCGACGAAGACGGGCTTCGGCTGGCCGGGGAACTTTGCGTACACCTGGTCGGGCAGGCCGCGCTCGTCCCATAACCGCTGCACCCGCGTTTGGTTCTCCGGCTGCAGGCTGCGCCATCGGCCGGGGTCGCTCCTCGGCGGCGCCAGCCGCCACGTCTCGCGGTGGACGACCGTCCGCCCCAACGTGACGCGGGGCAGGTGCGGCACGGCCGCGACGTCGCGGAGCACGTCCTCAGCACAGACGATGCGCGCCCCGGTGAACGGCGCGAAGATGGACTCGTGCTCGTCGTCCCACGAGTGCAGGGGCGGCCGGGTCAGGAAGACGCGACCCAGACGCGGGCACAGCAGTGCCAGCTCGTCGTCGACGAAGGCGACCGTCAGATCGGCTGACCGGGACCGCGACGCGGTCGGGCTCGTGCCGACCGTGAGGAATTCGATCTGCGGGAGTACGTCCGACCGGGCCATCGTCTTTCGCCAGTGCCCGAGAACCGGGTCGCAGATCGTGCCCTCGGCCAGCCCCTGCACCACGGCGCCGATCTCTTGCTCCATGGCCACACGATCGGGATGCAACGCGGGCCACAAGCCCTGCAGCAGCTGGTCATGCAGCCCGTGCACCTCGCCGACCACCGGTGTGAAGGCCCCCTGGTTGATCGACTCGATGTCCGGCGCGGCGAAGAAGATGTCGGCGCCCGCGACGCACCAGGTATCGAAATCGACCGCTGCGGCACGGGTCTCCACCTGCTCGCGGCTCCACGTGACCGCCGGCCGATCGGGTTCTGCCAGCAACAGGTCGCTGATCGCCGACGGCCCGCACCTCACCAGCTCGTCATCGGCGGCACACAGGCGGGAGGCGAGACCGGACTCGGCTGCCGCGGCCGCCACCACGTCGAGCGGAACGCTCCGGCGCCCGAACCGGGCGGTGAACCACTCCTCGACGAGACTCACCCGCCGCCTACGCCGCGCAAGGGGCAGCTCGAAGAACAGGTCTAGCACCGGAGGGAGTTCGGTCTTGACGTAAGTGCGCAGCTCGCCGCCGAGATCGAACCGCGACCACGGGAACGCCCCGTCCTCGACGAGCACGGAGCGGTCGGCGTAGTGGCGCCCGGCATTGCGTTCCGCGGGCATCCCGGTTCGCGTCGTGAAGGTCGAGGCGAGTGCGTCCCGGAGATCGCGCCGCGCGCCGAGGCCGATGGCGCCCGACACCGCGGCCGTCTGCTCGGCGAGGCTGTCGAGGACAGCTACCCACCGCGTGCCCACATCGCCGGGCATCGCGGCGACGACGGACCGCAACCAGCCGAACGGGTCGATTAGGCCGGCGGGCACCGGGATGCCCGTGAGCACGAGCCCGTCCTTCGCCAGGAGGTCGATGGCATCAAGCACATCATCGAGCGGGGCGCCGGCTTCGGCTGCGTGGTCTGCGACGGTGCGCACGCCGTCGCATCTGTCCAGGACGTACCTCTGCAGGTGCGTCGACGGTCCTTCGGCGCGTTCGAGCAGGATCGGGTGGTCGCCGTAGCCGACGCGCCACCAGGCGCCGTCGCGGCAGACCGCGTCGGGGCGGATCAGTGGGCGGAGCTCGGGCTGGACGGTCGGGTCCGTCGCTACGACGTCGGCGAGCGCCTGGGTCGCCCAGTGCGTCCAGTACGTCTGGAGCACGGCTCGGCCCGGCTCCCCCGGGTCGAACACGACCGCGGGTCCGCCGACGACGGCCCAGAAGACAGGCCCGAAGAAGCTGGTGCTCTCGTTCTTCGTGCACATCCGTTGTAGGTACATCGCGCAGAGGTGCGCCCGCCGCCGATCGTCGGACCGAGTGCCCCCGGATCCTGACGACGTCGACGACCACCGCTGCAGCTGCTGGAAGGCGTCCCGGCTCGACAGCAGGACGGCTTCCAGGAAGCGCTCGTCCGAGCCGATTTGGCGCAGCCGCCGGATCCCCTCGTCGACGGCGTCCGCGACGGCCGCCGGATCTCCGGATGCGGTCGCGGTCGCGAGCGCGGGCACGACCAGCTCCTCCACCAGCTCGAACGGGAAGCCGGTGGACTTGACCAGGGCCGAGCTCGCCAGGTGCCACCCGCCGCCCGCCATCGCATTCACAGGTCTTCGTCCCGGTACAGGAACGACTTCCAGACCGGCATCATGTGGGCCAGCAGTGCCTTCTCGACGTCGGTCAGGTCGGGATGCCACACGTCGAAGAGCAGTACCGCGCGGGTCCGGTCGGTGTCGTTCCACACCTCGTGCTCGAAGGAGTCGTCGAACACCACGGCTCGACCTTCGCGCCACGGCCTGATCTCGGTGCCGACGCGCATCCGGGCCCCTTCGGGTGCCACGAGTGCGAGATGGCAGCGGATGCGCGCGTTGATGAACCCGCAGTGCGGGGTGACGTGAGCGTGGGGGCTCAACACCGAGAAGTAACACATGCCGGAATCGCGTACCCCGTCCAGGTCCGCGAGCGCCTCGACGGTTCGCGGACACGCCGCGATGTGTTCGTCGTAGGTTCGTCCCAGCATGTAGAAGTAATAGGCTGTCCACCTGCCAGCGTCCGCGAGATTGTGCTCGTTGGGATGGCGGACGCCGTACTCGCTCCCCACACCACGGACTGCGGCGAACTCCGCCGAGATCTCCGGCCAAGCCGCTTCCAGCTGCCGCACCCACGGCAGGCGGGCGTCGTCCCACCACGGGACGGCCGTCAAGCCGGGTATCAGTATCTCCGGACGCTGCGGCCGTCCGACCTCGTCGGCGGGTTCCCGACCCTCTGAGAGGTCCATACCGTCGACGATTCTTGACACGGCGGCCGGATCGACGTTGTTGGTGTCGATCCAGGAGTCCAGGATCGGTCTGCTCTCCCTGATCCAGGTTGGCATGCTCATCCCCTCCGGGTGGCTGCGACGGGGCGGCCGTCGCCGACGTCGAACTCGATGCCGAACCGGCGGCCGATGAGCCGGAGCCGGTCGGCGGTATGGGCAGGCAGGGGGAGCCCGTGCTGCCGGGCGGCGTGCAGGCGGCGTTCAGGCAGGCCCGGAACGGTCAGGCCGCCGCCCGCAGCCTCGGCCGTGCGGACGTGCCGGCCCGCCTCGCCGACGAGCGTCCGGTACGCGCCGGGCTCGCCAAAGTGTGCGGGGTCGATGACGACCAGCAGGACACCCCCGATCTCGCCTCGACCGGTCGAGCTGGCCGGGCGCTGGCTACCGCCGAGAGTCGGATCGGGGTCCTCGACCATGCCGAGCCCGCCGAGCATCGCCGCGGCGAGCGCCATGCCAAATCCTTTGTGCGGCGCCACCGCGCCGCCGAGCGGGAGCAGGGAGCCGCCGTGGAAGTAGTCCTCCGGTCGTGTACTCGGGCGACCCGCCTCATCGATCAGACAGTCGGCGGGAAGCTCCCGGCCTGTTGCCATCGCCGCACTGACCTTGCCCTCCGCAACGGCCGTCATCGACACGTCAACCACGACGGGCTCGCCCACCGACGGGATGCCGGTCGCCCACGGGTTGGCCGCGAGGAAGCGCGAGCCCGCTCCGGGCAATGCCATCGCGCCGACCCCGGGCCCGGCAGCGCCCATTGTGAGCAGTGCGATCATCCCGGAGCCAGCCACCCGCTCGCAGTACCGCCCGAGCCGGCCGATGTGCCCTGAGTGGCGCACTGCGACCGCACCGACGCCGTGCTCGCGAGCACGGGGCACGGCCATATCGACGGCGGTTGCCGTCGAGAAGTGGCCGAACCCGCGGGCCGCGTCGATCAGTACCGTCGCGCCGGAGGAACGCAGTACCTCCGGCGTCGCAGCCGGCCGCAGCTCTCCGCGGTCGTACTCAGCGAGATACTGATCCAGCCTGGCGATGCCGTGCGACTCGTGGCCGCAGAGGTCGGCCTCGACCAGGTGGTCGGCCACCTCGCGGGCAACCTCGGCAGGCGCGCCGACGGCAGCGCACACGGCGGCGACGAACCCGCGCAGCGGCGCCGGGCTCGCGATGAGCACTCCCCGGTCAGTCGACACGGTCGCGCCACACATGCATCAGGTACGCCATCGCGCGCCGCTCCACCGCCGTCAGGCCCGGATGCCAGGCGTCGAGGAGCAGCACAGCTCTGGGATGGTCGGAGCGGTTGTAGACCTCGTGCTCGTAGGAGTCGTCGAACACTGAGCAGCTGCCTTCGGTCCACGGGCGGAATTCGGCTCCGACCCGCATCTGGCAGTCCGGCGGCACCACGAGTCCAAGGTGAACGCGGATCCTCGTGTTGACGAACCCACAGTGCGGCCGGACGACCGTGCCCGGCCCCATTACGGAGAAGTAGGCCATGCCCGCCGACTTGATGCCGGGGACCTCCGCCAGCGCGGTCGCCACGGCAGGGCACGCGGCTAGGTTCGCGGCGAACTCCTGACCCATCTTGTAGAAATGGAACGTGTTCCACTTCCCTGTCGCAGCGAGCGCGACGGACTCGGGGTGCTGGGGCAGGTTCGCGTTATCGAAGTGCCTATTGAACTCCGCACGGATGCGGGGGTATTCGGCCTCCAGCGCGGCCGTCCAAGGATGATCGGCTCGATCGTGCCACGGCCTGCTGGTCAAACCCTCGACGAACACTGCGGGCTTCTGCAGGGGTCCGGCTTCTTGCGAGGGTTCCTCCCTGGTCAGCGCGTCGAAGACACGGTCGAGTTCGCGGCGCTCGACGTCGTGGTCCGACGCCCACGCCGCCAGCTTCTCGACTCCGCCGAAACGCGCGGCGACGGCCGTCATCAGGCGTCGTGGCCGGATCGGGCCGCGATCCGGTCCCGCAGGCTCTTGGGGCGCATGTCGGTCCAGACCTCCTCGATGTGGGCCAGGCACGCCGAGCGGTCCCGGGTCTCCCCCACTGCGTGCCAGCCGCCGGGGACGTCCCGGCCTGCCGGCCAGATGGAGTACTGCTCCTCGTCGTTGATCACGACGAGCCACTGGTCGTGGAGCTGCTGATCAGTCGTCATGAATGGCCTCCGATAGCTGGCGGGAACGAGACGTGGGAGCGCCTTGGTGCGTCGCCAGTACCGCGCCGACGAGCACGTCGGTGACGTCGACGACTGGCACCGGCAGCGGTGCGTCGGGGGCGATTACCGACAGTTCGGTACAGCCAAGTACGACGCTGTCGGTTCCGAGCGGGCCGGTGGTGGTGGACGCCCGCCGGATCAGGGCCGCCAGGGCCCTGCGTAGGGGCGCGACCGAATCGCCGCGCTTGACCGCCCGGATGAGGTCGTCGACCCGCAGCTGCTGATCGGGCTCCGGATAGCGGGCGACGGAGCCTGTGGTGAGGTGGGGCTCGAACGACCGGTGCTTCGCTGTGGCCTCGGTGGCCAGCACGAGTGGCCGGGTGCGGCCGGCGCGCCGGAGCGCGGCGCCGGTCGCGGTGAGCAAGTGGGGTATCGGCACGGAGACGGCTGCTGACAGCTCCGGCCAGTACCAGTGTGTGGTCGCGGATGGCAGCGCGATGCACGAGACACCCGCCTGCTCGAGCGTGCGGACCGAGCGGATGAGCGCAGGCAGCGGGCTCGGGCCACGACCCATCTGGTGGTCGATGCGGCTCGGCACCTGCTCGGCGACCAGCACCGCTGGGGGGTATAGCTCGTCGTCGCGGGCCCCGCTCAGGCTCAGCAGCCGGTGGTAGAAGTACAGCGACGCGAACGGGCCGAGGCCGCCGACGATGCCGATCCCGCTCATCGCCTGCCGCCCTGCTCGCGGGCCGCCGGGTCGGCCGGGTCGGCTGCGGGGTCAATTGCTGCGGCGAGCGCCGCCGCGGTGGTGGCGGCGTGGTCGGCACTGAACAGGTCGTGGTGGTTGCCCGGCAGGTCCACGGTGTGCAGGCGACCCACCGTGTGGCCGCGCCAGCTTTCCGGCCGGACAGCCGGGTTGGTGAGGGTCGGGTGCCGCTCGGTCGCCCGCAGCAGGTGCAGGTCCACGTCGATCGGCGACCCAGTGCGGTATGTGTCGGCGGCCCGGCCGTTCGCGTCGAACACCGCGACCATGCGGCGAATGGTGTTGGTGTCGGAGTACTCGGGTAACTTCCCTTCTGCGGTGAGCTTGCGGGTCAGCAGCTCCAGCACGGCCTCGGTGCGTTCGGACGCCTCCAGCTCCGCCGTGTCGATGCCGTGGGCTCGGCCGAATCGCTCGCGTTCCGGAACGCGCCCGTACCACTCCTCCAGTCCGTCCGTGCCGAACGCTCTGGCGTCGATGAGACCGAGGAAATCGACCCGCTCGCCGGCGGCCCGCAGCTGCCCGGCCATCTCGAAGGCGACGTTCCCGCCGAACGACCAACCGGCCAGCAGATACGGACCGTGCGGCACTACGTCACGCAGCTGCGTGACGTAGTGCGCCGCCATGTCGCGCAGGTCAGTCAGGGGTTCGCGGTCGTCGGAGTACCCGACCGCTTCGACGCCGTACACCGAGCGCTCGACTCCGATCTGTCGCGCCACGTCGAGGTAGCAACAGACGTCCCCGGACTGCGGGTGCACCAACACGAGCGGCGGGCGGGTGCCGTTGCGCTGCACGAGCGGGACGAGCAGCGAACGTGGCGCGTTCCGGCGCAGATCGGTGACCGCGGCAGCCATCCCAGCCACCGTGGGGTGCATGAAGACGACGTTGAGGGGCAACGGCACGCCGACGAGCGCTGCGACCGCGTCAACGAGTTCCACGGCCTTGAGGGAGTGCCCGCCCCATTCGAAGAAGTCGTCATCGACGCCGATCGCCCGGCCGAGCACACGCTCCCACACCGCGCACAGCTCCAGCTCGAGGCTCGTGCGGGGACCCGTGGACGTCGCGGCGACGACGTCGTCGGGCAGCGGTCGCGCCGCCAGTGCGCCGCGATCAACCTTGTTATGGGCGTTCAATGGCAGGGCGTCGATGACGACGTACCGGTCGGGACGCAGGTGTGTCGGCAACTGGGCGGCGGCATCTGCGCGGGTGTGCTCGAGCCGGTGCTCTTCAGCGGCGGTCAGGTAGGCGACGAGCCTGCCCGCCACGGCCACCACGGCCACGTCGTGGACGTGGGGCATCCGACGGAGCGCAGCCTCGACCTCGCCCGGCTCGACCCGGACACCCCTGATCTTCATCTGGTCGTCGACACGGCCCAGGAACGAGAGCAGGCCTGAGCGGTCGACCCGGGCCAGATCACCGGTGCGGTACATGCGCGCGCCGGACGGCCCGAACGGGTCGGGGACGAACGCCGCGGCGGTCGTCGCTGGCTGATCGAGGTAGCCGTGCGACACGCGGCTCCCGCCGACGTGAATCATGCCGATCGCTCCCGGCGGGAGCCGGCGGCCGTTCTCGTCCAGCAGGTGCACGGTCGATCCTGGCAATGGTCGCCCGACGGGCACGCTCCCGGCCGCGACGTCGTCAGCGGTGACCGGATGGCGGGTGGCCGTCATGGCCGTCTCGGTCGGGCCGTACTGGTTGACTAGGCGCACCCCCGGCCAGCAGCGCATCGCTGCGGCCGCGGTGTCGGCCGAGAGCACCTCGCCGCTGGTCAAGACGAGCCGACAGCCGAACGAGAACTCCCCGGCGACGCGCGTGAGCAGCGCGAGCACGGATGGCACGACGGACAGCAGCGCGGTCGCTCCGGTGCGGGCCGCCTCGGCCAACACGGCGCGGGGGTCCCCGACGACGTCGTCGTCGAGCAGCACGACCTCGGCTCCCGAGGTCAACGGGCCCAGGATGTCGCGGACCGACGCGTCAAACGAGATCGCCGCCATCTGGACGACGACGTCCCGATCCCCCAGGTCGTGGTCGGCGCGCAGCAGCTCGAGGTACTCCGCCGCTGCGGCGTGCGTCGTCGGTACGGCCTTGGGCCGCCCGGTGGATCCCGATGTAAATGTCAGGTAGGCGATGTCGCGCGGCTCGGGACCCGCGGGAGCGGGCGTGCTTCTGGCAGGAGGAGTGGTGGGATCCAGCACCGGCACCCCGGACCCGACGTCGGCGTCGGTCGGTCGCGCCAGCAACAGCGTGATGCGAGCCTCGGCCGCCAGGAGCCTCAGGCGCGCCAAGGGCTGCCGCCGGTCGAGTGGCACGCACACCGCACCGCAGCGCAGGGTCGCCAGAAGCGCCACGACCAGGTCGACCGACCGCGGGAGCACGATCCCGATCCGGGATCCCGGGCGAGCCCCACGTGCGGCCAGATCGGCAGCTGCGCCGTCGACCCGATTGGCCAGGTCTCGGTAACTCACCGTACGCCCGCGGTGTCGCAGCGCGGGCGCGTTCGGCCGTGCCGCGGCGGCTGCTGCGAACAGTTCGGGCAGGGTCCGCGGGCGCGGACACGCAGGCGGCTGATCCGGATCGAGAGAACCGAGATCGAGGCCGGTCACAGCGGCGGTGGGATCGGCCACCAACGCGTCGAGCACCTGACGGTAGACATCGGCGAGGCTGCGGACCAGATCCCTGTGGTAGAGGGCCGTGGCGAACGCGAGCGATCCGGCGAGGCGCCCCTCGCGCTGCACGAGTGACAGTGACAGGTCGGTCTTGACCTCGTGGCCGCTGACGTCCAGCGGCGCGGCGGCGAGGCCCGGCAGGTCGACGACGAGATGATCGTCGGCGTCGAGCGAGAACATGATCTGGAACAGTGGGTTGCGGGCCGGATCCCGCTTGGGCTGCAGCCGCTCCACCACGAGCTCGAACGGGGCTCGCTGGTGAGCAAGCGCGCCGGCCATCTGGCTGTGCAGCGCCACCAGCAGCGCCTCGAACGTCATGGACCGGTCGAGGACCGCGCGCACGACGACGGTGTTGACGAAAGGTCCGATGACGTCGGCGTACTCCGGTCGGACCCGGCCGTGTCCGTTGATCGGCATGCCGATCGAGACGTCCCGCTCCCCCGCGAACAGACCCACCGTCACGACGAACGCGGCGAGCAGCACCACGTAGGGCGTCGTCGACGACACCGCGGCGAGCGCCTTCACGTCGCCGTAGGCCGCCGGGCCCAGGTCAAAGTGGACGACGTCGCCGCGCCGGTCGAACTCGGTGGGCCGGGTCCGGGTGGCCGGGATCTCCGTCGCCCTCGCGCCGTCGAGAAGCGCCCGCCAGTACTCGAGGTCGGCCTCGACGGTGGTGGCGTCGACGGTGATCGACGAGAGCCTCTCCCACCGCGCGAAGTCGGCATACCCGGTCGCTGCCGCGGCGAGTTCGTCGGTGGCACCGGCCCGCGCAGCCCGGTAGTGCGCGCTGAGCTCGGCCCAGATCAGCCGCACCGACCAGCCGTCGACGATCGCGTGGTGGAACGCAATCCCCAGCACGTGCTCCATGTTGCCGATCTCGACGAGGACCATCCGCGTCAACGGCCCGTCCGCGAGATCGAAGGGGCGGAGAAGGCGATCGGAGAGCAGGTGCTGCGCGCTCGTCGCGTCGCCTGCGCGCACGGTCTGCAGACGGGGGGCGGGCAGGTCGGCGACGGGGCGCACCGTACCGTCCGGATCGGGCCGGAAGCGGGTTCGCAGGATCGCGTGCCGTTCCGTGAGGCGGCGCAACGCCGTCCGCAACGCGGTCGGGTCTAGGCGGCCGCGCAGCTGCACCGCGGAGGTCACGACGTAGTCCCTTCGACCGGGCTGGAGCTGCTCCATGAACCAGAGCCGGTGTTGGGCGTACGACATCGGTGTCGGTTCCGGCGGCGCGGCCCGCTCCGTTGTGACGGGGGCCGGGCTCGCGGCCAGCACCGCCGCCTGCTCGCGAATTGTCGGGCAGGTGAACACGAGCTGCGCAGTGACCTCGGCCGCTACCTCGGCACGGAGGCGGGCCGCCAGCTGTGTCGCCTTCAAGGAGTGACCGCCGAGGCCGAAGAAGTCGGCGTCGATCGGCGGGTCCGGCGTGCCAAGGACCTCGGACCAGACGGCGGCCACGCGCTGCTCGAGCGGGTTCCGGGGGCCGCCGTCGCCCCCGGCCCGGAGCGCCACGGGCGCCGGCAGGGCGTCACGGTCGATCTTCCCGTTCGGGGTGGTCGGCAGCGTAGGCATCTCGACGACGCGGCTCGGCACCATGTAGTCGGGTAGGAACCGCGCGAGCTCCGCGCGGACGTCCTCCCATGTGCCGCGACCGTCCGCGCTCCACACGACGTAGGCGACCAGACAGGCGTCCAGGCCCTGCCCCCGCACTGCAACAGCCGCGTGATCGACATCTGGGTGGCTCGCGAGCCGCGACTCGATCTCGGCAGGTTCGATGCGGTAGCCGCGGATCTTCACCTGCCGGTCATTTCGGCCGCGGAACTCCAGCCCACCGTCGGATCGGGCCCGCACGAGATCGCCGGTGCGGTAGCGCCGCGATCCCGGGACCCCACCCGGGTCGGGGAGGAACGCCGCCGCGGTGGCGCGCGGATCACCCACGTAGCCGGCTGCCACCCCGACGCCGCCGATATGCAGCTCGCCGATCGCGCCTTGCGGCAGCGGGACGAGCCGATCGTCTAAGACGTGCAGCGTAGTGTTGCGCAGCGGCGTGCCCAGCGGCACGCTCGCCGACCCCGGCGGTACCGTATCGATCTCGTGGGCGGACGACCAGATGGTGGTCTCGGTGGGCCCGTATACGTTCCACAGCCTGCGCACTCGGGACCGCAGCTGTCGAGCCAGCTCGGCCGGGAGCGCCTCCCCGCCGCACAGAGCCCGGACCGGCGCGCCCGACCACCCGGAGGTGATCAGCGCGGACCAGCCGGCCGGGGTGGCCTGCAGCACGGTGATCCCGGCTCGGCCGATCTGCGCCGACAGCTCGGCTCCGTCGGTGGTGACAGCCGTACTCAGCAACTCGACGCGCGCACCCGCCGCCAGCGGCACCAGCAGCTCCAGCACGGCAATGTCGAACGACACCGTCGTCATCGCGCCGACCACGTCGTTCGAGGTCAAGCCGACGCGCTCGAGCATGTCCGCCGCGAAGTTCGCCACCCCGGCGTGGGTCACCCGCACGCCCTTGGGACGACCAGTGGACCCGGAGGTGTAGATCTCGTAGGCCAGCGGCCCCGGCTCGGCATCGAGCGCACCGGTGCCGTCGACCGCAGCGGCAGTGATGTCGTCCAGCTGCAGGGTGCGGACCCCGAGGCCGAGGTCCCGTATCATCGCGGCGGTCGCCGCGTCGACGAGTACCACGGCGACGGCGCTCCGCCCGAGCATGTACCGGACCCGCTCCGCGCCGAACCCGGGATCCAGAGGCACGTACGCGGCCCCGGAGCGCCACGCCGCGAGCAGCGCGACCACGAGATCGGGAGACCGCGACAAGCACACCCCCACCACGTCACCCGGCGCGACGGTGAGCGCCGCGGCCACGGCTGCACTGCGATCGTCTAGATCACGGTAGGTGAGCACCGCCGCGCCTGCGGCCACGGCGATGTCGCCTGGCGAGCGGCGGGCCTGCTCGAGGATGCGACGGCCGAGCGGGTGGGGCTCCGGCGCGGCCACGGGCCCATGGCTGAACGGCTCCGCGACACGCAGGGCCTCGGCGACGGGCCGTTCCGGTTCGGCGCCACCGCGCTGCAGGACGGAGATGAACGTCCGGGCGAGCTGCGCCACGGTGTCGGGAGTGAAAAGCGCGGTCTGGTAGTGGATGGCGCCGGTCGCCGACCCATCCGCCTCGACGGTCATCACGACACTGAGGTCGACCTTGCTACGGCGGACCGGCAACGACACCGGTTCGCTGTCCAGCGCGGGCACGTCCAACGCCGCGGTGGCCGGCTCGGCCACGGTGAACATGGTCTGGAACAGCGGGTTCCGTGCCAAGCTCCGGTGCGGCGCGATCCGCTCGGTCACCCGCATGAACGGGACGTCACGGTGGGCGAAGGCGTCAACGGCAGCGTCACGGACCCTGCGCAGCACCTCCCCGAATCCGGGGGCGCCGGCAAGCATGGTGCGCACCACTACCACGTTGATGAACGAGCCGATGACCTGCGCCAGCTCCGGTCGATCACGGCCGACCACGGGGGTGCCCACGGCGATGTCTACGGCGCCAGCATGCATGCTCATCGCGGCAGCGAACCCGGCCAGCAGCCCCATGAACTCGCTGGCATTCTGGGCCGCGCTGAGGTGCCGGATGCTGGCCATGACCTCGGCCGGGACGATGAACCGCTCCTCCGCGCCCGCGGTGTCGATGATGCGGGGACGATCGAAGTCTGTCGGCAGGATGTGGGCGTCGAGGCCGGCGAGAACCCCTGCCCAGTGCTCGAGAGCCGCCGATCCGTCAGCGGCGCGACCCCGTTCCCAGGACGTTACGTCGGCTAAGCGGACCCGGTCCGTGCGCGCTACTCCTGGCCGGTACCGGCCCTCGCCGATCTGCCGGTAGCGCGCCGAGAGCTCCTGCCACAAGAGACCCACCGCCACCTCATCGACTGCGATGTGGTGGACCGTGACCAGCACGAGCCACCGCCCGTCGGCGAGCGGCCAGAGCACGGCCCGCACGGGCGGACCGGCGGTCAGGTCGAACGCACGGTCGGCCTCGTCCGCCGCTCGCTCGAGAGCCGTGGCCATGTCGGGCAGCGGGAGGTCGTGCACCGTGACCGGCACGGTGTCGGCGGGGAAGAGCACACCAGTCGGGGCGCCGTCGCGGTCGGCATAGCCGGTTCGCAGGATGTCGTGCTCGTCCACGGTGGCGACCAGGGCACGCCGGAACGTCACGGGATCGAAGTGCACGCCTGCCGTCACCGCGTGCGGCACGTTGTACTCCGGCGAGCCTCCAGAGATCCGGTCGACGAGCCAGACCCGGCGCTGCTCGTCGGAGAGCACCGCCGGATCGCCGCTGCCCGGCCGGATGCCGGCGACGGCAGCTGACTCGTCGCGCAGCCGGGCGCGCGCGGCCCGCAACCGCGCGCCGACGCCGGTGCCCATGCTCATCGGACGCTCCCCGCGGTCGCGAGCAGCTGCTGTTCCACCGCGCAGGCGAGGCCTGCGATCGTGGGGTGCTCGAACAGCGCGATCAAGGGGAGATCGGTGTCTAGGACGCGGCGCAGCCGGGAGACGATCTGGGTGGCCAAGAGGGAGTGCCCGCCGAGAGCGAAGAAGTCGGCGTCGGCGTCGGAGGCGTCGAGGAACTCCGCCCACACCTCGGCAACGAGGAGCTCGCTTTCCGAGCTCGGACGGCGTCCTGCCTGCGCTGAGGACCGGACCGGGGCAGGGAGGGCGTTCCGGTCGACCTTGCCGCTCGCAGTGAGCGGGAACAGCTCGACGAGCAACATGTGCGACGGCACCATGTAGGACGGCAGGCGGCGCGCCAACGCCGCGCGCAGGTCATCCACGTCAGGTCGCGCTCCGGCCTCGGGCCGAACGTGGGCGACGAGCCGCTTGTCGCCCGCCTCGCACTCCCAGACCGTGACTACGGCCTCTGCCACGTCGCGGTGGCCTGTGATGTGGCGCTCCACCTCCGCCAATTCCACCCGGTTGCCACGAATCTTGACCTGGTGATCGGTCCGGCCGCCGAACATCAGGACGCCGTCCGGACTCAGGACCCCTCGGTCGCCGGTCCGGTACAGGACGCCGCCCGGCAAGAATGGGTCGGGCACGAACGCGACGGCCGTCCGGATCGGGTCGTTCCAGTAGCCCCTGGCCACCCCGACACCGCCGATGAACAGTTCGCCCGCCACGCCTGGTGGCACCCGGTTCAGGTTCTCGTCGAGAACGTGGACGCGGTAGTTGGTCAGCGGGGTGCCGATCGGAACGCGGCCCCGGTCGGCGTCCTCAGGCACGCACGGATGCCAGGTCGCATCGATCGATGCCTCGGTCGGACCCCACTGGTTGTGCAGCGTGGCTCCGGTGCCACCCAGCGTCTGGGTGAACCGCGCCACCAGCTCCGGACGCAGCTCGTCGCCGCTGGAGACGACGCGACGCAGCGCGGCGGGCGGCGGGTCTTCGCGAGCCTCGACCTCGTCACAGACCAACGACAGCATCGACGGCACGAACTGCACGACCGCCACGGCGGAGCGCTCCACCTCCTGCAGGATGGCGAGAGGGTCGCGGTGCGCGCCGGGTTCCAGCATCACGACCCGGCCCCCGTGCATCAACGGCCAGAACAGCTCGACGGCCGAGTCGTCGAAGCTGAGGACAGTCTTGTGCAACACGCTCTCGCCGGGCGCAAGTCGGTGCACCGACTGCATCCACCGCATGCGGTTGACCCAGCCACGGTGGGTGTTCGCCACGCCCTTGGGCCGGCCGGTGGAGCCAGAGGTGTAGTAGATCGAGACCAGGTCGTCGGCGTCGACCTGCGGAGCGTGTGGTGCGGCGGTGGCCCGGCAGCGGAGGACGTCGACTGCGGGGACGGCGAACGGTCGGGCGACATCGCATACGGCGGCGCTGTCCTCTGCACCCGCAGTGACGCACAGCCGGGCACCGGCCTCAGCGAGGATCACGCGGGCCCGCTCCGGCGGCAGGCCAGGGTCGAGCGGCACGAACACACCACCCGCCTTGAGCACGCCGAGCAGGGCGACGAGCAGGTCGGGCCCGCGGTCCAACCACACACCGACCGGTTGCCGCAGCACCGTCCCGGCGTCCGCGAGAGCCGCCGCGAACCCGTCGGAGCACCGGTCCAGCTCCCGGTAGCTCATGCTGTGCTCGCCAGCGGTCACGGCGACAGCGTCCGGCGCACGGCGCACCTGCTCGGTGACCGCTTCATGCAGCGTGACGTCGTCGACCTCGGACTCGCCTGACACAGCGCGTTGAAGCTCATCGAGCGCTGCGAGCTCCGCCGCGTCGAGCATCGAGATCTCCGAGAGAGGACGCTCCGGCGTGGCGGTGACCTCGGCCAGCAGGTGCGTGAACCTGCGCAGCAATCGAGCGATGGACGCGGCCTCGAACAGCTCCTGCGCGTAGAAGGCCACTAGCACAAGGCCGGTCGCATCCTCCCGGACGCTGAGCTCGAGGTCGAACTTCGCCGCCCGGAACGGCACCGGATGCCACTCGGCCCGCAGATCCGCCCACTGCCCCGCATCGCCCGAGGCTGACATCGAGAACATCAGCTGGAAGAGGGGGTGCGTTGCGAGGTCGCGTTCGGGGTGCAGCTCCTCGACGACGCGCTCGAACGGCAGCTCCGCGTGAGAGAACGCGGCAGCCGTGACCTCCCGGAGCCCGGCGAGCAGCTCGGAGAAGGACCGCCGCTGGTCAACGTCGGCCCGCAGCACCACGGTGTTCACCAGGAAACCCACGAGCTGCTCGGTCTCCGGTGTGGTCCGTCCAGAGACCGGGGTACCGACCGCGATGTCGCGCAGCCCGGTCTGCCGAGCCACAAGCAGGACGAACGTCGCGAGCAGCACCGTGAAGGTTGTGACGCCGGAGCGCCGGGCCAGCTGGGCCACGGCCTGCTGCACGACGGCGGGGAGCGGGAGATCGAGCTGGTCACCGCGACCCGAGGGCCGAGCAGGGCGCGTCCGGTCCGTGGGCAGGCCGACCGCCTGGGAACCCGCGAGGACCGACCGCCAGAAGTCGACGTCCTCCCGCATCTCTGCTGTGTCGACCCGGGACTGCTGCCACAGGCTGTAGTCGGAGTAGCGCAGCCGCGGCGCGGGCGAGCGCAACTCCCCGCCTCTCGACCGAGCCGAATAGCACCGCGCGAGGTCGGCGATGACGATGTCGTTCGAGATGCCGTCGGTCGCGATGTGGTGCAGGACTAGGCAGAGGATGCGGGTGTCGTCGCCGACTTCCAGCAGGTGTGCGCGCAACGGTGGCGCGGCACGCAGGTCAAACGGGCGCGCCCATAGCTCCTCGATCACGCGATCGGCAGCGCCGAACGGGTCGGCCGCTCCGGTCGAGCAAGCGTCGACGACCTCGATCCCGATCGGAACCGAGGGCTCGACGACCTGCCATGGCTCGTCGGCGCTCGTCTCGTAGCGCGTGCGAAGGATGTCGTGGCGCACGACCACGTCCGACAGCGCGGCCGCGAGCGCGGCGCGGTCGAGCTCTCCTACCAGGCGCACCGCGATCGGCACGTTGTAGTCCGGACGGCCGGGCAGCAGCTGGTCGATGAACCACAGTCGCTGCTGGGCGGAGGAGAGGCGGTTCCGGCTGCCGGCCGGCCCCGAGGCCGGCACGAGTGTGTTCGACGGGGCGTCCACGGCCGAGGCAGTGAGCAGCGCCCGCTCGTCGTCAGTCATGTCGGCGACGAATTCGACGACGGTCGGGCGACGCATCAGGTCCTGTACGCGCCGCCGCAGCCCAAACCGTGAACGCAGCTGCCCGACCAGGCGCATCGCCAGCAGGGAGTTACCTCCCATATCGAGGAAGCCGACCTGCGCGCCGACGGTCTCGACACCCAACACCTCCGCGAACAGCTCCGCGATGACGTGCTCGGCGGTACCCGCGGGCGCAGCCGGGCCGTGATCGACCATCGGAACGGGAAGCCGGCGCTGGTCGATCTTGCCGTTAGCGGTCAGCGGCAGGCTGTCCAGCGCAGTCAGCGTGGCGGGCACCATGAAGTCGGGGAGATGCTCACCGAGCCGCGCGAGCGCTGCCGCCGTGTCGAAGCGCGACGCGTCGGCGGCGACGACGTAGCCGGCGAGCGCACGGACGCCCGCCCGATCCTCCCGCACTACAACGACCGCGGCCGACACGTCCGACAGCGACAGAAGTGCGGTTTCGATCTCGCCGAGCTCGATCCGGAACCCGCGCAGCTTGACCTGCCGGTCCAGCCTGCCGACAAACTCCAGCTCGTCGTCCGCGGCCCACCGACACCGATCGCCGGTGCGGTACCGGCGCGTGCCGGGCGGGCCGGTGGGGTCAGGAATGAACCGCTCAGCGGTGAGAGCGGGCCGGTGGTAGTAGCCACGGGCCACGGCCGGTCCGCTGAGGAGTAGCTCGCCATCGGTGCTCGGCTCCCCGCACCCGTCCGTGGCGGGATCGACGAGATCGAGCCGAAACCCGTCGACAGGGCTGCTGAGCGGCAACGGGCCAGAGCGCCGATCACCCACAACGTGCCACGCAGCGAACGTCGTCGTCTCGGTCGGCCCGTAGACATGGACGAGCTCGAGCTCTGGACAGCTCTCAGCGACAGCAATCGCCACCGAGGGTGAGACGACCTCGCCGCCCGTCATGACCTGTTGCATACCGCGGAAGACCCCGGGATTGTCCATCGCAAGTATCGTGAACAATTGCGTGGTGAGGAATGCGCGAGCCAACCCAGATCGTTCGATTAGGCCGCGCAGAACCTCCGACGACACGCCCTCACGCGGGCCCAGCACCGCCGTACCTCCCCGGAGAAGAGTGGCCCACACTTCGTATGTCGATGCGTCGAACGCAAGCGGCGAGTGCACCAGTACACGGTCGGCGAAATGAGGGCGAGCGGGCCGGGCGACGATCTCGGATCGGGCGAGGGACAGCACATTGCGGTGGGAAACGGCGACGCCGCGCGGCTCACCGGTCGAGCCCGACGTGTACATGACGTACGCGAGTGACGCACTGTCGGCGACGTACGCGGCGGAGTCACTGGTCCACTCCCCCGGCTCAGCCCCGAGCGGACGGCCGTTCTCGTCGAGCACCACGACTGCGATGTGATCCGGCAATCCGGTAAGCGCCGTGCGGCATTCCTCGGAGTCGGTCAGAACCACGCCAGCACCGCTATCCTCGATCAAGCTCCGGACACGATCGATCGGAAAGGACTTGTTCAGAGGTACGTAGGCGCCCCCGGCACGAACCACGGCCACCATGGACACCACGGCGTGCACACCGTGGTCGACCAGCAGGACGACCGCCGATTCAGCGCCCACGCCTTTCCGTGTCAACAACTGAGCCAAAACCGCCGAACGATGATCGAGATCGCGGTAGGTCACCGTCCGGGAACCGTCGACGATCGCGATCCGCGCCGCCGACGACCTCGTCACCCGAGCCATCTCGCTTCCGATGTCATCGTACAACTGAGAACATCTCCCTCGGGGCGGAACGGATCTGGTCGCGGATGCAAAAGGCATCATTCGGACACTCAGGTAACGCCGAGACATCGCCCGGCAATTGACACGAACGCGCGCATCAGGGACGGCTTGTCGGTCACGGCAATGCGCGGATCGGACTGGATGCGAACATTGATCACCGATCGCCAGAAATCAGGATCCCCTGATTAGGCCTCCCCCAGTGCTCTCTCCTTACCATGCCATTCCGCTAGCAAGCGGTCCAGTGTGGGACCTGGATAGCAAAATAGATCCCTGCCTGGAGCTGTGGCGAACACGGAGAGTGGATGACCGTGCAACGGCACTGGTCCATTCGATCCTGCGGGGCCGCCACCCCATCGACGACACCACACCGAGCAGGCATCGTGCAACAGCTTTTGCAAAGATGTCTTGGCATCGGTAGCGTGCGGTAGATGGACGATCGGCCCGGGTTGCGGGATCTCAGCCCGCGATCACTGCGAGCACTGGCTCATCCGCTCAGGCTCGCCATCCTGGCAAGTCTGCGTGACGACGGTCCCGCCACCGCCTCGAATCTTGCTGCCCGACTGTCGGAGTCCAGCGGCTCCACGAGCTACCACCTCCGGCAGTTGGCCGCGCACCAGTTCGTCGTCGAGGACCAGCAGCGCGGCACGGCCAAGGAACGATGGTGGGCGGCCGTCGATCGCGAGACCCGTCTGGACCATTCGCTGATGCATCACCCGGACCCAGAGGTCGCACGGGCGGCGGTATCTCTCTTGCGCCAACTGGCTATGCAGCACATGCAGGCGCTCGACGGATGGATCCGCACCGAGTCGTCGTGGTCGGAGCCGTGGCGAGAGTCGGCCGATCTGAGTGACTTCCAGCTCCGGTTGACCCCGGCGCGGACCCAGGAGCTCGTGACAGCGCTACACGCGCTCGTCCGCAGCTATAGCCACGACGACGAGGTGGACGCGGCCCAGGTCCGGCTGCAGATCCAGGCCTTCCCGCGTCGCGCCGAGCAGTGAGTGGCGGCGGGCCGACCGACGAACCTGAGCACCCGGCGAGCGGCTCCGGCGAGACGGCGCGCATCAACGGGAACGTGTTCAGGTGGCTCATCGCCTTCGCCTTCTCCATGGTGGGCGACAGCGCCTACTTCTTCGCGCTCAGCTGGGCCGCCGCCCAGTCCGGCAGCCCCGCCGAAGTCGGGTTGGTGCTAGGCATTGGAGCCGTGCCGCGGGCAATCCTAATGCTCGGCGGCGGGGTCGTCGTCGATCGCTTCGGGCCGCGCACCGTCGCCCTCGCCAGCGACTCCATGCGCTTCCTCATCATCGCGGGGCTCAGCGCCGTCCTGGTCTTCGCTACACCAGGGTTGTGGATCCTCATCCTGGTGGCCGTCCTCTTCGGCGTCGTGGACGCGTTCTTCATGCCAGCGGTCGGCGCGCTGCCACAGGCGATCTGCGAACCACACCAGCTGGTCCGCGTCCAGGGGCTGCGGGTGCTCGTCATCCGGACGGGCAACACCGTGGGCCCACCCCTCGCCGGGGCCATTCTGAGCTGGGGCGGGTCGGCCGCGGCCTTCTCGTTCATCGCCGTGCTGTTCGGAGCGTCACTGCTGCTGTTGTGGCACGTACGCATCGTGCCGCTCGAGAGACCGCCAGTGGAGATACAGCCGGCGGGAGAGCACCCGGCGGAGCAGGCCGGGCCGGGCCGGCAGCTCGTCGCCGGGTTCGCCTACATCAGGAGTCGGCCCGTCATCGCCTCGCTCGTCCTAACACTCGCCATGGTCGAGATCGGCAGCATCGCTCCGCTCAACCTGGGACTGCTGCTCGTCGCCGACGAGAACGGCTGGGGTCCGGCGGGAGCCGGTTGGGCCATCGCCGCGTTCGGCGCAGGCGCCGGAGTGAGCGCGCTGGTGCTTACCCTGCTCGGCGCGGTACGCCGTGCGGGGGTGACGTATCTGATCTCGCTCCTCGTCGGTGCGGCGGGCATCGCGGGTCTTGCGTACGACGGCGGCCTGCTCGTCTTCATCGTTACGTCGGGGCTGATCGGGGTGGCGCTGGGGCTGAACGGCGCCCTCGCCTACGCGTTCATTCAGCACGAGACCGACCCGGCATTCATCGGGAGGGTCATGAGCGTCGTTAGCGTGGTGAGCTTCGGCATCGGCCCTGTCGGCTACCCGATGTTCGGCGCGCTGATCGGTGTCGTCGGTCTCCCGATGGCATTCTTGTGCTGCAGCGGGATTCTGATGGTCGGCATCGTCCTCGGCGTCCGGTCGGCCGCCGTGCGCTCCCTGACCCTGCCCAGCGGGTGACCGTGACACACTGCTTCGTGAAGCGTCGTCCTGACCCGGAAGTTCGCATTCGTCGACCCGTCGGAGACCAGCCGGCGCACCGGCAGGTCGGCCCACTCCGGGAACTGCACCCAGACCAGCTCGCGGACGAGGTCGTCGTCGATCTCAACCTCGTCCATGTGCATCCTCGCCATCGAGCCCCATCCGACGTTGCCGATCATCGGCTCGGTGTAACCACTACCGATCGCCCCGGGCGCCGTCGATGTAGGCCGGCGCGCGGAACTATCCGCTGAACTGGGCGGGCTGTGGCCGCGTCGTCGGTGCGGCCTTCTCCGCCGCGGACAGCGAGGTGCTCGAGTCGCGGTCGCGGTAGGCCTCGACGACCTCGGCCGGAATACGACCCCGCTCGGAGACGGCATATCCGTTCTCCCGCGCCCACACACGCACCGCCTGGTTGTGGCGCCGAGCCTCGGTCGAGCCCGCCCCCGCGACAGCCTCGCGACGGCGTGCGCGCCGGCCACCTCCTGCAGTTCGCGCGGCGTACACGAACGGGGCGAGCTTCTCCCGGAGGGTCGCTGCGTTGCCCGCATTGAGGTCGATCTCGAACTGCTTCCCGTCGAGGGTGAAAGCGACGGTCTCATCAGCTGCCGCGCCGTCGAGGTCGTCGATCAGCTGTACCGTTTCAATTCGCGCCACTGTGTCACCCTCTGCTGTATTGATGCTCGGCGCCGAGGGTAGTGGATGCTCTGCGGGAGACATGCCTTCCCCCGGATTAGCGATAGTGCGGGCCAGTGTTGTCGTGATGGCCCGGGCGGTGGCGCTTCCCGGGTGGTAGGCGAGGTAGGTGGCCAGGATCCGTAGGGCGGTCAGTGCCTCGTTCTCCCGCTCGACCCACTCGCTCCGGCGGGCGTCGCATGCGTTGCGGAACGCTGATTGAAGCTCACGGGACAGGGCGGTTCCTGCCACGATGACGGGGTCTGACATCACGGTCCTCTCGTACAGCACCGGGGATAGGGCTCAGTGTGCGACAGGGGGCCGACAATTCTTTAGGCCCGCCAAGCCAGGCTCGGCGGACAAACCGGCAGGAACGCGTTGCCGACCCGGCACAAGCGGCACACGCCCCCTCGAGAATCGGACCGAGGCCGAGGCGGAGGCGCTGCTCAGCTGTCGGTGGATGCCGGCCGCGATTGGGGTAGCTGACGGAGTGGCCTGATGAGGCGGGCGAGCATGGTGTGCAGGGCGGTGGTGTCACCGGCCAGCGAGAGCGCGGACGCTCGGTTGTTCTCGGCGGGGTCCATCGCGGTCCAGCGCAGCTCGTAGCCGGCGTCGTGGGCGAGCTGGGCCAGGAACGCCCGCTGGGTGCGCCCATTGCCCTCCCGG
>Ga0172375_10002616_pt1 | contig 27934 bp, 37 predicted proteins | sample LakKiv1m_FD_114537 | JGI IMG/M metagenome (GOLD analysis project Ga0172375, IMG submission 114537) | Freshwater microbial communities from Kabuno Bay, South-Kivu, Congo - kab_092012_11.1m | ecosystem: Environmental > Aquatic > Freshwater > Lake | place: Democratic Republic of the Congo... | reverse complement strand
TCGCGATGGAGAAGGAATTGAGGTTTGCGATTCGTGAGGGAGGGAAGACGGTCGGAGCGGGAGTGGTCAGCGAAGTTATTGCTTGAATTTAGCGAATCAACACAGTTAGAGAGAGCTTGAAGAGGTGGAATGTATCGGTCTTTGGCATTCCAGTAATGAAAGAGTGAATTGGGAAGTGTGGGAAATATGACAGCAGTTCATGAAAAAGTAAGAATTAAATTGCGAGCGTATGATCACAGGATTTTGGATCAGTCGGTTCAGGAGATTGTCAACACCGCACGGAGAACGGGCGCCAAAGTATCAGGGCCTATTCCGCTTCCCACCAAAATCGAACGATTCACTGTATTGAAAGGTCCGACGATCGATAAAAAATCCAGGGAACAGTTTGAAATTCGCACCCACAAAAGACTTCTGGATATTATCGATCCTACCGCAAGAACCGTGGATGCGCTGATGAAGCTTGATCTTCCGGCAGGAGTGGACGTAGAGATCAAGCTTTAAACTTTGATTTAAAAATCCACAGAGCTTCCTGTGAATAAGATGCAGGGGGAACTTTTCTCATTTTGGGATTGAAATTATGTTAGGGCTACTCGGAAAAAAAATAGGAATGACGCAGATTTTCGACGATAAAGGCACCAGCATTCCGGTGACGGTGCTTGAAGTCGGTCCCTGCATGGTTACGGCGGTTCGGGCTAAAAATCGTGAAGGGTATAGCGCGGTCCAGCTTGCATTCGGAGAGAAGAAGGTAAAGAGAGCGCGAAAGTCTGAACAGGAATATTTCAAGAAACTAAATGTGGAGCTTAGCCGCTATCTTCGTGAAATCCGAACTGAGAAGGCCGAGCAGCTAAAGGTGGGAGACGAGGTGCGGGTCGATAATTTCGAGGTCGGTGATTATGTGGATGTGATCGGTACTTCGATCGGGAAAGGATTTCAGGGGGTCGTGAAACGCCACGGATTTAAAGGCGGCGGGAAATCTCATGGATCGATGTTTGGCCGGGTTCCCGGATCGATTGGGCAAAGTTCCTTTCCCAAAAGGGTTTTCAAGGGTCTGAAGGCTGCCGGACACATGGGCGATGAGCGTGTGACGGTTCAGAATTTGAAGATAGCGAAAATTGACGCCGCAAATAACTTGATTGCGGTTCGGGGTGCGGTGCCGGGCGTTGAAGATGGTTTGGTGATTATTCGGGAAGCCTTGAAGAGAGGGAAACGGAATGACTGGAAAGTAGTTCCGAAACCTGCCGCGGGAAAGAATCCTGTGGTCGAATCTTCCGCGGGAAAAAAAGAAGAAACTCCGAAAGCGTCTTCGGATGTGACAACGGAAGGTAAGGAATAAGGTTATGGGTTCGGGCGATAAGGATTATTTAAAAATTCCGGTTTATAAGAAAAACGGGGAGAAATCCGGCGAGGAAATGGATCTTCCCGAGGAAATTTTTGGAGCACGCGTAAACGAAAGACTATTGGGCGTTGTGCTCAAAGCCTATGCGGCGAATCTAAGACGGGGAACGCATGATACGAAAGTGAGGAAAGAAGTCAGGGGCGGAGGGAAAAAACCCTGGAAGCAAAAGGGAACCGGCCGCGCCAGAGCCGGCAGCAGCCGCTCGCCTTTGTGGAGGGGTGGAGGAACTATTTTTGGGCCTCATCCGAGAGATTATTCCGTTTCCATCCCCAAGGAATTGAAGCGCCAGGCGTTGGTTTCGGCTTTGAGCCGGAAGGCCTGTGAGAAAAATATTTTGGTCACGGAGGAAGTTTCGCTCGCTCAGCCCAAGACGAAAGAGCTTTTTGAAATGATTCGGGCTTTGAAATTGGACAAAGAAAAAACCCTTTGCTTGGTTCCGGCAATTGATGAAAAAATAAAACGAGCGTCCGATAATTTGCAGGAGATTTTCCGCGTAAAACCAGTCGGTGAAGTCAGCGCGTATCACCTGATGCAGAAGAAAAAACTTTTGATCGACCGGAGGGCTTTTGTCGAACTTTGTGAGAGAACCTCACCGGAGAAGGATTCCAAAAAGCTGGCGAATAAACTTCGGGGGAAAACCGCGTCATGAATTATTTTGACATTATTTCATATCCATTGGTGACTGAAAAAAGCACCCGGTTTTCCGGGGCTTTGGAAACAGAAGCCGGGGCCAGCAAGGATCCTAAGTCGGCCAAAGAAAAGAAGTATTTCTTCCGCGTGCATCCAAGGGCCACGAAACAGGATATCCGAGAAGCAGTTGAAAAGGCTTTCAATGTGAAGGTGATTTCCGTGAATACGCTGAACATCAGCGGAAAATTGAAAAGAGTCCGGTATCAGCCTGGCTATGCTCCGGACTGGAAAAAAGCGGTGGTTACGCTTAAAAAAGGCCAGGAAATTAAGTTTACGCCATAACTCTTAAAGGAAAAGCGAATGGGTTTGATTAAATATAAACCAGTAACGCCGACGAGACGTTTTTCGAGCGTTCCCGATTTTAAGGAAATTACGCAGCAGGGACCGTATAAACCGCTGACTGAAATCAGAAAAGGGAAAGGTGGCCGGAATAATCACGGGCACGTGACCAGCCGTCATCGCGGGACGGGGCACAAACGGCGCTTGCGCTTGATTGATTTTTCGAGAAGGAAAACTGGCGTTGAAGCGGTGGTGAAAACGATTGAATATGATCCGAACCGGTCGGCTCGAATCGCTTTGATCGAGTATCAGGATGGGGAAAAATCCTATATTCTTTCGCCGGATGGTTTGAAAGTGGGTGACCGGGTGATGAGCGGCGAAAATGCCGAAATAAAAGTCGGGAATCATCTTCCTTTGAAAAGTATTCCTCCGGGCACTCCGGTTCATAACATCGAATTGAAGCCGGGGCAGGGAGGAATTATGGTTCGTTCTGCCGGCGGGATTGCCCAGATCCTTTCCAAGGAGAATGAGTTTGCTCACATCAAGCTCCCTTCGGGTGAAGTGAGAATGGTGCGCTTGGAATGCAGCGCGACTGTCGGGCAGGTCTCGAATATTGATCATGAAAACGTTTCTTACGGTAAGGCCGGGCGGATGAGATGGCTTGGGGTTAGACCCCAGAGTCGCGGAGTTGCGATGAATCCCGTGGATCACCCGCTGGGAGGCGGAGAAGGAAAGAGTTCCGGCGGACGGCATCCATGTTCGCCCTGGGGAAGAATCACAAAAGGACTGAAGACCAGGAAAAGAAATAAATCCACGAATAAATACGTCGTGAAAGACCGGAGGTTGTAAGACGATGGGAAGATCTTCGAAAAAAGGGCCGTTTGTCGATGACCATGTTTTAGAGAAAGTTCAAAAGGCAATTATCCAGAAGGACCGTAAGCCTATTAAAACCTGGTCCAGGCGGTCGACCATTACGCCGGAATTTGTTGGTTTGAATTTTTTGATTCATAACGGCCTGAAATTTCTTCCGGTTTTTGTGACGGAAAATATGGTCGGGCATAAGCTCGGGGAATTTGCTCCGACAAGGTTTTTCAAGAAGCACAGTACAAGTCAGGATAAAGCCAAAGCTGTGGCAGCAGGCGCAAAAACTTAATCACGGGTGAAAAAGCATGCAGGCAAAAGCAATTATCAAATATTTGAGGATTTCGCCGAGGAAGATGCGGCTGGTGGTCGATATGATCCGGAGAAAACCGGTGACGGAAGCGCTCTATCGGCTGAAGACCGCGAATAAAAAAGCGGCGGGCTTGGTTGAAAAAGCCGTTCGAAGCGCGGCGGCAAACGCGAAAGTTCTTAAGATGGACGAAGAGCGCCTTTATGTCTCCCAGATCAAGGTAGACGGCGGGCCTGTTTTTAAAAGATTTATGTCGCGTTCCATGGGACGGGCGGACCGTATTTTGAAGAGGACTTCGCATTTGACAGTCATTCTTGAAGAGGGAAAGCAGAGAATGAAGCCCTATGCGCCTTTGCAGGAAAGAGAAGAGGCGGAGAAGCCAAAGAAAAAATTTCTCGGAAAGAAAAAGAAAGCCGCAGAAAGTAAAGCGGAAAGCAAATAGGCCGCTGAAAGGAAGAAGGAATGGGACAGAAAACGCATCCCTACGCATTACGGGTCGGATATATTTATAATTGGAAATCCAGATGGTTTTCCAAGGCCGATTACATTAATTTTCTCCATGAAGATTTAAAAATCAGGAAATTTGTTAAGGAGAAATGGGGGTTTGCCGGAGTTTCGGATGTCGAAATCGAGCGGTCGGGGAAAAAGGTCCGGGTGACGATTCATACCGCGAGACCCGGGATCCTGATCGGACGGCGCGGATCGGAAATTGACCGGATTCGGGAGGAGATTCAGAACCTGACCGAAAGTGAAATTCATGTTGATATTAAAGAAATCAAGCTTCCCCAAGTGAATGCGCAATTGGTTGCGGAGAATATCGGACAGCAGTTGGAAAAGCGTGTTTCTTTCCGGAAGGCCATGAAAAAAAGCGTTCAACTTGCGATGAATAAAGGGGCTTTGGGAATTAAAGTGATGTGTGCGGGACGTTTGGGAGGTGCCGAAATCGCCAGAACGGAAAGTTATAAGGAAGGAAGTGTTCCGCTGGGAACTTTTCGCGCTGATGTGGATTATGGATTTGCGGAGGCCTTTACGACCTATGGAACCATCGGCATAAAAGTCTGGATCTATAAAGGAACTATTTTGGTTAAGAAAGAGGAAGCGGAGCGGACGAAACAATCCGAGCAGAAACAGCACCCTGAAGAAGGCACTGCGGGAGAAGTGAAACCGGAAGCGGTTGCCGCTTCCGAGGTGAAGGCAGAGGAAAGGGAAGCTTCGCAGACTAAAGATTCGCCGGACGGAGAAATTCCCGGCGTTGATAAAAAGGAGAGCGGAAATGGCTCTGATGCCGAGCAGAGTTAAATTTAGAAAACTGCATCGGGGGCGCCGGCGGGGGACCGCATGCCGTGGAATGGAACTCAGCTTCGGAGAGTACGGGCTGAAAGCTTTGGATCGCGGATGGTTGACGGCGCAGCAAATAGAAGCCGCGCGTGTTGCGTTGACGCGCAATGTGAAAAGAGGCGGAAAGCTTTGGATCCGAATTTTCCCGGATCATCCGTTTACCAAGAAACCGGCCGAAACGCGCATGGGAAAAGGTAAAGGCGAGCCGGAGTGCTATGTGGCGGTTATTAAGCCGGGGCGCGTTTTGTTTGAAATGTCCGGGGTGCCGGAAGAATTGGCCCGTTCTTCGATGAGGCTTTGCGCTTATAAAATTCCGATTCGGACAAAATTTGTAAGAAGGGGAGCCTGATTGATCATGATGAAGGCGGAGGAAATTCGGGGACTGGGGATTGAGGAGATGGAGGAGAAGGTCGGCTCCATGAAGAAGGAACTCTTGATTTTGCGGACCGAACTGAAACTGGGCAAACTTGAGAAGCACCATCGGATCGCCGAAATGAAGAAAAACATTGCCAGGCTTTTTACCATTATTCGTGAAGAAAAAAGCAAAGAGAATAAAACCGGCGTCAAAAAGAAAAAGGATTAATCTATGTCAGGGGAATCGACGGGAAAGATCGCGGGGTATCGTTATCGTAAAGAGCGCGTCGGGGTTGTCGTGAGCGACAAGATGAATAAAACGCGGGTGGTGGAGATTGTTCGTTTGGTGGAACACACTTTGTACAAGAAAGTGATTCGCAGGAAGAAACGCTACAAGGCTCATGACGAAAAGAACGAAGCCAAATTAGGCGATAAAGTCCGTATGGTGGAAACAAAGCCTTTGTCCCGGGATAAACGCTGGCGTATTGTTGAGATTTTGAAAAAGTAGAAGGGCGAAAACAATGATCCGGATGAGAAGTATACTTGAGATTGCAGACAACAGCGGGGCCAAACGGGCTTCGATGATCAAGGTTCTTGGCTTGACCGGCCGGAAATACGCTTTGATCGGAGATGTGATTGTCGCAAACGTGAAAGAAGTGATTCCGGAAGGAAGTATTAAAAAGGGCGAAGTGGTTAAAGCCGTCGTAGTCCGAACCCGGAAACCGGTCCGCCGTTCCGATGGAACTCTGGTGCGGTTTAATTCGAACGCAATTGTTTTGATCGACAATCAAAAAAATCCTCGGGGAACCCGGGTGTTTGGTCCCGTGGCGCGGGAATTGCGCGAGAAGGAATTTACGAAAATTCTTTCTTTGGCGCCGGAAGTGGTTTGAAGGAGATTTGAGATGAAGTTGAAGAAAAACGATCAGGTTTCAGTCCTTTGCGGAAGAGATCGCGGCAAAAAGGGGAAAATTCTCAAGCTTTTTCCCGATGAAGCCAAGGCGATCGTGGAAGGAGTGAACAGCATTCACAAGCACATGCGCCCGACCCGGGATAATCCCAAAGGGGGAATTATTGTAAAGGAAGCGCCGATACGGCTCTCCAATTTGATGCTGATTTGCCCCCGATGTTCCAAGAAAGCACGCGTGGGATTTTTAATTCTTTCGGATGGGGCCAAAAAGCGGATTTGTAAAAAATGCAAGGAGATTCTCTAAAGTGCCGACCGCCGTTGTTCCCAGACTCTATGAGAAATACAAAAAAGAAATTCTTCCTCAGTTGATGAAGGAATTCAATTATAAGAACCTTCTTGCCGCTCCCCGGCTTTCCAGGATCGTCGTCAGTATGGGCGTGAAAGAAGGCGGATCGGATATTAAGATTTTAGATGGCGCCGCGCTCGACCTTGGCATGATTACGGGGCAGAAGCCTAAAGTTTGTCGCGCGAAAAAATCCATTTCAGGATTTAAACTTCGTGAGGGCGCTCCGATCGGTTTGGTGGTGACCCTTCGTCGCGCGCGGATGTATGAATTCATGGAGCGATTGATTGCGACGGCGATGCCCCGGATTCGTGATTTTAAGGGGATTTCCCCGCGGAGTTTTGATGGGAGAGGCAATTATTCTTTTGGGTTGGACGAACAGATTCTTTTTCCGGAAGTTGAGTTTGACAAAATCACGAAGGTCCAGGGGATGAATATTACTTTTGTGACGACCGCCAGAAAAGATCATGAGGCAAGGCGGTTGCTGGAGCTTTTTGGGATGCCTTTTCGAAAGTAAATAACAAGGGAGTGAGGGAGCAACGTGGCGAAGACGTGTTTAGTGGTCAAGCAGCGGGAAGGGCGTTTTAAGTTTAAAGTGCGTCAATACAACCGTTGCAAACGGTGCGGCCGTTCCAAGGGGTTTTTGGTGAGGTTCTCTTTGTGCAGAATTTGCCTGAGGGAGCTTGCTCACCGCGGAATGATTCCGGGAATGACGAAATCTTCCTGGTAAGATTTTGGAGGAGAGAGCATGAGTGATTTTATTGGAGATTTTCTGACGGTGGTTCGTAATGCTTCTCGGGCGAAGCATGAAAAAGTTACGGTTTCGGCATCGAATCTTACGGCGAAACTGACCGAAGTTTTGAAGCAGAACGGATTTATTGAAAATTACAAACTGATCGACGAGGACGGGAAGCGCTTCCTTCGCATTCATCTTCGGTACGCGGAAGGAAAGGAGCCTGTGATTAAATCAATCATTCAGGTTTCCAAGCCGGGCCGGAGGGTTTACATGGGCTATCGCGATATCCCAAGGGTTTTGGGCGGATTGGGTATCGGAATTGTCTCAACGTCGAAGGGATTGATGTCGGACAAAAAAGCGCGTCAAGACAAACTTGGCGGTGAGTTGATTTGCACGGTGTATTAATTTTTTGAGAGGATTATTACAAATCTATGTCTAGAGTCGGGAAAAAACCTATACAGATACCGCAGAACGTAAAGGCTAATATTCAAGGGAAGCATGTTGCGGTCGAAGGGCCGAAAGGCAAGCTTGGGATGGACTTCCATCCCCGGATGGAAGTCTTGATCGAGGATGGAAAGATTCTGGTTAAGCGTCCGACCAATCAACCGATGGATCGTTCCCTTCATGGTCTTACCAGAAGCTTGATTCAGAATATGATTACCGGTGTAATCGAGGGCTATTCGAAAGAGCTTGAGATTGAAGGTGTCGGATTCCGGGCTCAGTTGAAAGGTAAGAATTTGAGTATCGCGCTTGGTTTTTCTCATCCTATTGAATATGCCATTCCGGCGGGAATCAATCTGGAGGTCCCGAAACCGGAACGAATTATTGTTCGCGGAATCGATAAATACTTGGTTGGAAAAGTTGCGTCGGAAATCAGGAACTTTTTCGAACCCGAACCCTATAAAGGCAAGGGAATTCATTACACCGGTGAAGTGATTCGCAGGAAACAAGGGAAAACGGTAGGATAAGGAGCGGGACGTGTTTACAGTCGTTGATCGTGAGTTGAAAAGGAAAAGACGGCAGTTAAGGCTTCGCAGGCGGTTGGCCGGGACCCGGGAATGTCCGAGGCTCAATGTGTTCCGTTCTCATAAAAACCTTTATGTCCAATTGATCGATGATTTGGAGGGACGAACGCTTTTCTCTTTTTCGACGTTGAAAGAAGAATTCCAGAACATTTCCAAGGGCGGTGGGAATGTGGATGCGGCTCGTAAACTTGGGATTGCCGCTGCGCGGGAGATGAAAACGGCAGGATTTAACAAGATCGTATTTGATCGCTCGGGGTATTATTACCACGGTCGGATAAAAGCATTGGCGGATGGATTACGGGAAGGGGGGCTCAAATTTTGAACGAAGAAACATCTCAGACAACCGGAGGAAGCAAGACAGGGGTATTTCAGGTTCAAAAAGGGAGACCCGAATCCCAGGGGTTTGAAAAAGTCCTTCACATTAACCGTTGCGCAAAAGTCGTCAAGGGAGGCAAACGTTTCCATTTCAGCGCTTTAGTTGTTGTGGGCGACGGGAAAGGGCAGATGGGATACGGCCTGGGCAAAGCGAATGAAGTGTCGGGTGCAATTAAAAAAGCACTTCAAATCGCGCGAAAACATCCTTTTCAGGTTAAGGTAAAAGGATCGACGATCCCTCATGAAGTGATCGGACGGATGGGGGCCGGTAAAGTTCTTTTGAAGCCTGCGGGAGACGGAACGGGGATTATTGCGGGTGCGGTGGTTCGGGCCCTTTGTGAAGCCATTGGGATTAAAAATATTCTGACGAAATGTCTTGGGAGCAATAATCCGATTAATCTTCTTAAGGCGACCGTGAACGGATTTGAAAATTTAAGGTTGCTGAGTGAAGCGCCTGAGGCTGTTGCGGAAGCTCAGGATGGTGAAAATAAATCATGAGAGCGAAATTTCCTTATAATAAAAAAAAGAAGCGCATTGGAAGAGGGCCGGGATCCGGACACGGAAAGACAGCCTGCCGCGGGCAAAAAGGACAGCTGTCCCGTTCCGGCGAAGGAAGAACACCCGGGTTTGAAGGAGGGCAGAACCCTTTTATCCGCCGGATTCCCAAACGCGGTTTTCATTCACCGTTTAAAAAAGAATATGCCGTTGTGAATTTAAGCGTATTAGATTCCTTGGAAGAATCCGTCATTACGCCGCAGAAACTTTTAGAGCGGGGTTTGGTTAGGGAAATGGGGGCCGGGCTTAAAATTTTGGGCGGCGGGGATCTTAAAAAAGCCGTTACCATTGAAGCACATCGTTTTAGCGCTATCGCGCAAGAGAAGATCAAAAAGGCCGGCGGGAAAATCGTATTCATCGGTAAAAAATAGGTGCCAATTTAAACATGTTTCAGGCTTACGCAAACGCGTTTAGAATTCCGGATTTAAGACGGAAGATTTTATTCACCCTGCTGATTATCATGGTGTATCGGCTTGGCGCTTTCATTCCGACCCCGGGTATTGACGGGCATGCTTTGAGTCAGTTTTTCCGGAGCATGGCCAATACGCCGGGAGGCTATCTCTTCGGAATTATGGGGATGTTTTCGGGAGGCGCTTTGCAGAAAGCTACTATTTTCGCTTTGGGAATCATGCCTTATGTTTCCGCTTCTATTATTATGCAGCTTTTAACCGTGGTGATTCCTCAGCTCGAGAAGCTTTCCAAAGAAGGTGAGGAAGGAAGACGGAAGCTGATTCAGTATACCCGGTATATGACGGTTTGCTTGAGCCTGCTTCAGACTTTCTTTATTGCGCTTTGGCTTGAGAATCCGCATGCGTTTCAGGGAATGGTGATGGTTCCCAATCCCGGCTGGTCCTTCCGATTGATGACGATGCTGACGATTACAACCGGCACGGCGTTTATTATGTGGCTCGGCGAACAAATTGACGAATACGGGATCGGAAATGGAATGTCCCTTTTGATTACGGCGGGGATTATCGAATCGGTTCCGACGGCGCTCATGCAAACATATGTGTTGATCTCTCCGTTTGATCCGGCCAGGCAGCAATTGCCCTACTGGAAATTTATTCTGATGCTTTTTTTATTTGTAGGAACCGTGCTGGGCGTTATTTTGATTATCCAGGGACAGCGGAAGATTCCGGTGCAATACGCCAAGCAGATTCGCGGGCAACGGGTGTATGGCGGGCAGATGACCTATATTCCGCTCAAGGTCAATCAGGGGGGCGTCGTCCCGATCATTTTTGCGCAATCCGTTATTTTATTTCCGGCAACCATTGCCGGGTTTTTCCCCCGTTCGGGGATTCATCAGTTTGTTTCTTTCTTGACTCCGGGAAGACTTCCTTATGAAATCGCTTATGCTCTTGCCATATTCTTTTTCGCTTTTTTTTATACGGCGATTACTTTTCAGCCGGCTCAAATGGCCGAAAATCTTCAGAAATATGGCGGATTTATTCCCGGAATCCGGCCCGGTAAAAACACGGCCGAATTTCTGGATTTTGTGATGACGCGGATTGTGTTCAGCGGGGCGATTTTTCTCGCCCTGATCGCTCTTTTCCCCAGCGTGATTTCTTCGCCAAAAGTCCTTAACATCCCTTTTCTGATCGCAAGTTTCTTCGGCGGAACGGGACTTTTGATTATCGTGGGAGTTATTCTGGACACAATGAAAAGTATCGAGTCTCAGCTTTTGATGCGCCATTACGATGGGTTTATTAAAAAAGGAAGATTGAAGGGGCGCCGATGAGGTTGATTTTTCTGGGACCTCCGGGGGCCGGCAAGGGAACGCTGGCGAAAATTATTGCGAAAAAAGATGTGCTTCCGCATATTTCCACAGGAGATCTTTTGAGAGCAAACATTCAGGCGAAGACGGATTTGGGGAAAGAAGCTTCGCGGTATATGGATAAAGGGGAATTGGCCCCCGACCGTTTGGTGGTTGCAATGGTCAAGGAGAGAATTGCCGAAGCGGACGCAAAGGACGGGTTTATCCTGGACGGATTTCCCCGGACTGAGCCTCAGGCAAAAGCCTTGAAAGAAATGCTGGGCGCGATGGGGAAAGATCTTAACCGGGTGATTAACTTTGATGCGTCGGACGAGACGATTATTCTCAGGCTTTCCGGCAGGCGGATTTGTTCCGGTTGCGGTGAAATTTATCACACAAAAAATATTCCGCCCAAAACGGAAGGGGTTTGTGATCATTGCAAGGGGAAGTTGATTCAGCGCAAGGATGATGAAGAATCGACGGTCAGGAACCGGCTTGTTGTTTACCGGAGACAGACCGCTCCCTTGATAGAGTTTTACCGGAAGGAAGGGCTTCTTGAAAATATTCCTGCCGACAAAGACGTCAAGGAATTAGAAGCCCTGGTTCAAAGCTTGATTTCATGATCTCGCTCAAGTCTAAACGCGAGATTGAAATTATGCGTGAAGGCGGAAAAATTCTTGCGGAAGTCCTTCGCTATTTGAGTGATTATGTAAGACCGGGGATTCGCACCATTGACATAGATGAAAAAGCTTTGACGCTCATTAAGGAACGGGGCGGGGAAGCGGCTTTTAAAGGGTATCGGGGATATCCGGCCAATATTTGCGCTTCGCTTAACGAAGAAGTGGTTCACGGGATTCCTTCGACAAGGGAACTTGAAGAAGGCGATATCTTAAGTGTTGACATCGGCGTGAAGTATAAAAACTACTTTGTTGACGCGGCGAGAACCTGGCCGGTAGGGAAAATATCTTCGATCGCCGAGAAAATGCTTAAAGTATCGAAAGCCGCTCTTTATAAAGCAGCGCTGCCGAATTTGATTGCCGGAAAAAGGCTGGGAGATGTTTCGAGTGCGATTCAGAAATATGTGGAATCGCAGGGGTTTAATGTCGTCCGGGACTTTGTGGGGCATGGAATCGGACAGGCAATTCACGAGGAGCCGCAGGTTCCGAATTTCGGGAAGCCGGATCGGGGGATCAAGCTGGAAAGCGGGTTGGTTCTGGCGATCGAGCCTATGGTGACCGAAGGAGGATATGAAGTGGCGATCCTCGACAACAGTTGGACGGTCGTGACCTGCGATGGGAAATTAGCTTCGCATCACGAGGATACGGTCGTGGTCAATGAAGGCGTTCCGGAGATTTTGACTGCCTGGGAAAAGGAGAATTGAAGTGGCCAAAGAAGACGCCATTGAAGTTGAGGGGACGGTGATTGAGCCCCTTCCAAACGCGATGTTCCGCGTGGAATTGGACAATGGCCACAAAGTGCTTGCGCACATTTCAGGGAAAATGAGAATTCATTATATACGGATTTTGGCGGGAGACCGGGTGAAAGTGGAATTGTCTCCTTACGATCTGACGCGGGGACGCATTACATTCCGCGTGAAATAAGGAAGAGGAGTCAAGAATGAAAGTCAGAAGTTCGATCAAGAGAATTTGTGAAAATTGCAAAGTTGTTCGCAGAAAAGGGTATGTGTACGTTATTTGCTCAAACCCAAAACATAAGCAGAGGCAGGGATAAGTTATGCCACGAATTTCAGGAATTGATATTCCGCGTGAAAAAAAGATCGGGATTGCGTTGACGTATCTTTACGGAATCGGGCCTTCTCTTGCGAAGAAAATTCTTCAAGACACCGGGATTTCTCCCGACAAGAGAGCCAAGGATCTTACGGACCAGGAAGCCGCCAGTATTGCGACAAATGTTCAGAAAAATTACAAGGTGGAAGGGGATCTCCGGCGCGAAGTTCAGCAAAATATTAAACGCTTTATGGATATCAAGTGTTACCGAGGGCTTCGGCATATTAAAGGATTGCCGGTGCGGGGACAGAGAAGTCATACCAACGCGAGAACCCGAAAAGGACCGCGGAAATCGGCCGGAATTAAAATTCGGAAAGACGCTCCTTCGCCGTCCTGATCTTTAGCGGGAGAGCTTTGGAATCAAAATTTAAGTCTTAAGGAGAAAGCAACGTGGCAGTGAAAACAAAGAAAATTCGGGGCATCACAAAAGGGGTCGCGCATATTCAGGCTACTTTTAACAATACCGTGATCAGCGTGACGGACGACAAAGGCAATGTGGTTTGCTGGGCCAGCGCCGGTTCCGCCGGTTTCAAAGGGTCGAAAAAATCCACTCCGTTCGCCGCGCAAATTGCTGCGGATCAGGCGGCCAAAAAAGCCTTGGAATTGGGGTTGAAGCAGTTGGAGGTTCAGGTGAAGGGACCGGGATCGGGAAGAGAATCCGCGATTCGCGCGCTTCAGGCCGCGGGGCTTGAAATTACCCTGATTCGCGATGTGACGCCTATTCCTCACAACGGCTGCCGGCCTCCAAAACGGCGGAGGGTTTAACCATGGCGAGATATATTGGTCCCAGTTGCAAATTGTGCCGCAGGGAAGGCATTAAGCTTTTTTTGAAGGGAAACCGTTGTGCGACTGCAAAGTGCGCGATTGAGCGCAGGAACTTTGCTCCCGGACAACATGGGAAAAACAAGGTTAAGCTTTCAGATTATGGGTTGCAGCTCCGCGAAAAGCAGAAGATGAAGAAAATTTACGGGGTTCTGGAGCGGCAGTTTAGAGCGGCGTTTCATCGTGCGGCAAGACAAAAGGGGGTGACCGGTGAAAATCTGATCCGGATCATGGAAAGCCGCCTCGACAATGTGCTCTATCGTCTGCTGTTTATTCCGTCCCGTGACGAGGCGAGACAGTTTGTCCGCCATGGACATGTTTATATCAACGGACGGAGGGTTGACGTTCCCTCTTTTCAGGTTAAGCCAGGGGATGTGATCGAGCTGAAGAAAAAGGAATCCGTTGAGCAGCGCGTGAGAGAAAACCTGGATCTTTTGAAAGACCGGCCCATGCCGGAATGGCTTTCGCTCGATAAGGGAAGTTTGAAAGCTACGGTGGTGAGACGGCCGACCAAGCAGGAAGCCGGACTGCCGGTGGAAGAATCAATGATCGTGGAATTGTATTCGAAATAATTGGATTGGAGGAATCACAATGGGAATTCGCTGGAAAACTTTTGAAATGCCGAAAAAACTCGAGTGTGAAACGGCCACACTGACGCCAACTTATTCGAAATTTGTTGCGGAACCGTTTGAGCGAGGATTTGGCACGACGATCGGAAACGCCTTGAGAAGGGTCTTGTACTCTTCGATTGAGGGGGCGGCCATTTCCAATGTGCGCATTGAAGGCGCTCTCCATGAATTTTCGTCGTTAGACGGAGTTCTGGAAGATGTCCCGCAGATTATTTTGAACGTGAAGAAACTGATCCTACGGTATCACTCAAAAGGTCCTAAAAAGATCACCATTGATGTCAAAAGAAAAGGGGCCGTGACGGCGGCGGATATTCAGACGGATGAGACGGTCGAAGTCATCAATCCGGAGCTCCATCTGGCCACCCTGACGAAGGAAATCCGGTTTGTTGCAGAGTTGGAAGTTGCGAGAGGGCGCGGCTATGTTCCCGCCGAGAGAAACAAGCAAGAGGGGAATCCGATCGGGGTCATCCCCATCGACTCTTCTTTTTCTCCCGTCAAAAAAGTTAATTATATCGTGGAAGAAACTCGCGTGGGGCAGATGACCGATTATGACAAGTTGATTCTCGAGATCTGGACCAACGGAGCCGTGTCTCCCGAAGACGCTCTTCTTTACGGGTCGAATATTCTCCAGCGGCATCTTGACATCTTTACCAGTTACGGGGAAATTGTCGAGGAGGAGGAAGAAGAGGAAGAGGAAGACAAGGAATTTCTTGATTTGATCAACAAGCCCATCACAGAGCTTGAACTTTCAGTTCGCAGCGCCAATTGCTTGTCGGCTGCCAATATCAAGACCATCGGTGATCTCGTGAGAAGAACGGAAGCCCAAATGCTTAAGTATAAGAATTTTGGGAAGAAATCTCTTGCGGAGATTCAGGGGATTTTGGTCAGTATGGGACTTACTTTGGGAATGGACGTGGATGCCCGTCTGAAAAAGAAGACCGGAGAAGCAGGAGACCAGCCCAAGGAAGTTTCGTCTCAAGCGGCGGAAGATAATACGAATTCGTAAACGGGGGAGTTTGGGGGGAAGGCATTATGCGGCATAGAAAACAAAGAGGGCGGTTAGGGTTGGTCCGAGAACATCGGATTGCGCTTTTGAGGAATCTTGCGATCAGTGTGATTGAAAAAGGGCGCATTCGAACGACCTATATCCGCGCAAAAGAGGCGTCTCGCTTTGTGGATAAGTTGATTACACTTGCCAAGAAGAAAACTTTGCATGCCCGCCGCCAGCTGATTGCCCGTTTGCGGTCTCCCGGCGCGTCCAAGCGTCTTTTTGATCAAATTGCTCCTCTTTTCCAGGGCGTGAACGGGGGATTTACCCGCGTGCTTCATTACGATATCCGTCCGGGGGATGGAGCTAAAATGGCCATTTTGGAACTGACGAAAATCGTGGAACCTCCCAAAACGGAGGAGACAGAAAAGGAAGCCAAGAAAAAGGCAAAGAAAAAAGCCAGAAAAGAAGCCAAAAAGGAAGCAAAAGAAAAAGAGGCCCAAACGGAGAAAACTTCGAAAAAATCCGAAATGAAAACCAAGTCCGAGAAAGAACCTGAGAAAGTGAAAGAAGAAACTTCTCACAAGGATACGGAGCCTAAGGAAAAAGACAAGGGCAAAAAAGAGGATGTGCCTCAGCAGGAAGAACCTAAGAAGGGCGGCTTTCTGGGCGGGCTTAGGAAGTTTCTCACGGGCGATTAGGAAATTGGAAGAAGTTTGCGGTTTTAGGCTTGATTTTTAAATTACCCTGCAGATTATCCGGAACTATTTAACTCAATGAAAGCCCATTTAGAATCATATCTTGCGAATCGAATGCGTCATTTGACGCCGTCATTGACTTTAGCGGTGGAGGCCAAAGCCAAAAAGTTGAAGGCGGAAGGAGTTCCCGTTATTTCGTTTGGAGCGGGAGAGCCCGATTTTGACACCCCTTCGCTGATTAAAGAAGCCGCGATTCTGGCGCTTCAGCAGGGTTTTACCAAATATACCCCCGCACAGGGAACTCTCGAGCTGCGGAAAGCCATCGCGGAAAAACTCGGGAGTGAAAACGGCATTTCTTATACTCCGGAAGAAGTGGTTGTTTCTTGCGGAGCCAAGCATTCCATTTATAACATCATGCAGGTTCTGATTGAAGAGGGGGACGAAGTCCTGATCCCGGCACCTTTCTGGCTGAGCTATCCCGAAATGGTTACGCTTGCGGGAGGAAAATCCGTTTTGATTCCCACGGACGAAAAAGCGGGGTTTAAGGTGACGCCTGCGATTCTTAAAGATTACGTTACCTCAAAAACAAAAGTTTTTATTCTTAATTCGCCGAGTAACCCGACGGGGACGGTTTATTCTCCGGATGAGATCAAAGCGCTTGCCGCTTTTATTAAGGAGCGGGAGCTCATTGTGATCAGCGATGAGATTTATGAAAAACTGATCTATGACGGGATTCGGCATCTTTCCATTGCTTCTCTGGACGAAGATATTAAGAGGCTTACGATAACAGTAAACGGGCACAGCAAAACGTATGCGATGACCGGCTGGAGAATCGGATACATTGCCTGTCAGAAGGAAATCGCAAAGGCGGTTTCAAGCCTGCAGAGTCATTCGACTTCCAATCCGACGTCTTTTGCCCAATCCGGCGCTTTGGCGGCTTTCAAGCTCAGCGATGCGGACATTGAAAAGGTCCGGCTCTCTTTTGAAAAAAGGCGGGATTTGATTGTCGGGGAACTTTCCAAGATAAAAACTCTCGGGTTTTTCAAGCCGAAAGGGGCATTCTACCTTTTTTGCAATATTGAAAAGACCGGTTTGGGGTCCGTTGCTTTTTGCGAAAAACTTCTCGAGGAGAAAAAGGTTGCCTGCGTCCCCGGGATTGCTTTTGGTTCCGACAAGCACATTCGTTTGAGCTTTGCTATTTCGGAAAATAACATCATCGAAGGGATCCGCCGCATCGGCGAATTTGCACAGTCTCTTTAATCTTTCCTGTCGAAGGCCGAAGTCCCCCTGAATTCAGCGTTTCCCGTCAAATTTTATTTCAGCAGTTTCGCGCGAGACGGTTCTTCTTTGAGCTCGTTTCCAAAATGAGCTAAAATGAAAGCATGCCCATACTGAATCGATTCAAGCTTTTTGTCGGTCAAACCCTCGAGCAGGAAGATTTAATCCGGGAATTGGAATCCCGTCATTACCGGCGCCAGGATTTTGTCTCACGGCCCGGAGATTTCTCTCTTCGCGGGCATGTCGCGGATATCTATCCTCTGACGTATCAAAGCCCCGTCCGCATTGCTTTCCATTTGAATCGCATCGAATCCATCCATGATTTTTCCGTGACAACCGGCGAAGTTCTGGCCCATTACGCAGAGGTGGTTATTTTGTCTTTGTCCGCGCCCTTTGAGAAAAAACTTCCGTCATATGAGAGGGCTCTTCAGGCCCGGGAATCCGTTAAAAGTCTTTTGGATATTCAGGAAGGGGACTATGTTGTCCATCTGGACTACGGCATCGGGCGATTCCTTGGCTTCAAACGGCTGAAAATCAAGGGGGAATGGAAGAAACATCTTGCCATTGAGTATGCCGGCGGCGAACTCCTTTACGTTGAGGCGGGACCGCTTTCGCTGATCGAGCGGTATATCGGTCTTGAAGGGCGGAAACCGAAGCTGACCAAACTGCACGGGCGGGAGTGGGCGAGAATGAAGGAAAAGATCCGGCTTGCCGTCCACGGAATTGCGCGGGACATGCTAAGACTTCAGGCGAAAAGGGATTTGCTGAGGGGCTTTCAGTTTAGGCCCGACATCGATTGGCAAAAGCAATTTGAAGAAGAATTTCCCTATGAGGAGACTCCTGACCAAGTCCGGGCGACGCTGGAGGTCAAACAGGACATGGAGAATCATCGGCCGATGGACCGCCTTTTGTGCGGAGATGTCGGTTATGGGAAAACGGAAGTAGCCATGAGGGCCGCGTTTAAGGCGGTGATGTCGGCGAAGCAGGTTGCTTTTTTGGTGCCGACGACGATTTTAGCGGAACAGCATTATCTGGTGTTTTGCGAGCGGGTCAAAAATTTTCCGGTCCGCATTGAAACGCTTTCCCGTTTCCGGTCTCAGACCGAACAGAAACGTATTGTTGAGGAGCTTAAATCGGGAAATGTGGATATTGTGATTGGAACCCACCGGCTGCTTTCCCGTGATGTTGAATTCAAGAACCTGGGGCTGGTGGTCATTGACGAAGAGCAACGATTTGGGGTCCGGCATAAGGAGCGTTTAAAAGAATTGAGGGAATTGGTGGATGTTTTAACGCTCACGGCAACGCCGATTCCCAGGACGCTTTACATGGCGTTGGTCGGAGTCAGGGACATGTCCGTGATCGCGACGCCTCCGGAAGGGCGGCTTGCCGTGCATACCGAAGTGATTGAGTTTGAAGAGAACGCGATTCGGCAGGCATTTGAGAGGGAATTAGCCCGGAACGGACAGGTCTATTTTGTGCATAACCGGATCGAAACGATTGACCGGATTTACCGGAAGCTTTCGGCTCTGTTGCCGGGGATTCGTCTGGCGGTGGCGCATGGGCAGTTGTCGGCGGGGATTCTTGAGGAGATTATGAAAAAATTCATCCGCCGGGAAATCGATTGTTTGATTTCAACCAATATTATCGAATCCGGTCTCGATATTCCTAATGTGAATACGATTTTTGTCGACCGCTCGGACACTTTTGGCCTTTCCGATCTTTATCAGCTGCGCGGACGGGTGGGGAGATTTTTCAAAAGACAGGCCTATGCGTATTTTCTGGTCCCGAAAGGGTTGATCATGTCCGAAGATGCAGGGAAGCGCATTCAGGCGATTGAACGCTTTAACGAGCTGGGAAGCGGTTTTAAGATCGCGATGGAAGATCTCGAAATCCGGGGTGCCGGAAATATACTGGGCGAGGAGCAATCCGGGTATATTTATCAAATCGGGTTTGACCTCTACTGCCGTCTTTTAGGACAAGCGGTTGAGGAGGAGAAAAAAAGAATTGCCCGGAAATAAACGGAAGCCTCGAAGGAGAAGAAATTTCTATTTTCGGGAAGTTTACCGGTTTCTCAATAAGGAAATTCGAGAGCTTTTGATTGAATCAGGGTGCGAGTGCGAATAGAATAAAAAGACATTTTTGGGCCTTTAACAGGGGCAAGGAATATTCCGGGTTTTTCGGACTTTTTGAATGTCTCAAGGTCGGAGATTTTCTGGAGGAGATATGAAAAGGAAAATTAATTTTAAGATTTTTTTTGGAGGTCTGGCGGTTTTGCTCGTTTTGCAGGCGCCTGTGTTAATCCGGGCGGCGGAGGTGCTGGATAAGGTGGTTGCGATCGTGAATGACGAAGTGATTACCCAAAGCGAACTGGATCAGTTGTTGGCCCCCGTGTACGAGCAATTCAGGGATACTTACGCCGGCAGTGAATTTAGCTTGAAAATGGAAGAAGCCCGGCAGGGACTTTTGAACCAGCTGATCGAAGACAAGCTGGTGTATCAGGAGTCCAAACGTTTGGGCGTCGAGGTCTCCGAAGAGGAAATCAACGAAAGGATCGACGCTTTCAAAGCCCGCTTTAAAAAAGAGGATTTCGAGCGTCTTCTTCAGGAGCAGGGGCTTACATTGTCGAAGCTCAGGAATCGTTACCGGGAGCAGATTGCGATTCGAAAACTTCACCAGCATCAAATCCGAAGCAAGGTGATTGTGACTCCTGTCGAAATTGAAGAGTACTATAAAACTCATTTGGAGGAATTCACGGAAGGTGAAAAAATTCGTGTTAGTACCATCACCATTCGGAAAAATGAAGAGACGCTTGATGAGAACGGAGAGGATGTGAAGGCGAAGGCAAAAGCGGAGGAAGTTCGCGGGAAGATTCTTGCCGGAGAAAATTTCGAAGAGCTGGCTAAAACATATTCCCAGGACACAAAGGCGGAAACAGGAGGGGATTTGGGATTTATCTCCAAAGGGGAGCTGATTCCTGCCATCGATGAGGTGATTTTCAGTCTTAAGATCGGGGATGTATCGCCGGTTTTGACGACTGAAATGGGATATCATGTTTTTAAAGTGGTCGAAAGGCAGGAGAAGCGGGAAAAGTCCCTTGAGGAAGTCCGGGACATGATCGAAGACTTCCTGATTCGGAAAGAAAGCCGTAAACGTTTCAAGGAATGGATGCAGGAGCTTAAGGCAAATGCCTATATCTCCATCCGTTAAACCTTTCGTGATCGCCGTTACGTTGGGAGATCCCGGCGGCATCGGGCCCGAGGTTACCGTAAAGGCTCTGGCCCGTTTTATCCGGGATCCGGAATTCAGAAAAACAAGCGTTGTTTTGATCGGGATACCGGGAATTTACCGAAAGTGCCTTGAAAAGGCGCGGCTTAAAATTTCTTTTGAGGTTCTTTCGTTTTTTGAGCCCGAACATTTAAGACCTTCCCGGATTTATATTCTGGATCTTTCCTCCGCTTTTTATTCTATTTTTGTTCGGGGACCTCAAAAAAGAATCATTAGGGTTTTTCCGAATTCTTATGAGAACGGAGTGGTTTCCGAAAAAAATGCATTTTTAGCTTACGCGTCGCTTCAAATCGCGGCCCATCTTGCCTGTTGCCGAAAAGTGGGAGGGCTTGTCACCGCTCCGATCAATAAAGAAGCTATGCGCCTGATGGATCCCGCGTTTGTCGGACATACCGAGTATTTGGCGCAGATTTCGGGAACCCGGTCTTATGCCATGCTTTTTGACGGCGGGAATCTTAAGGTGGCTTTGGCGACGATTCATGTCCCTTTGGAACGAGTCAGCCGGTTGATTACCCGGGAGAAGGTATCGGAAAAAATCGAATTGTGCTATGAATTTCTGAAAACCCGCTATGGAATTGCAAGACCCCGGATTGCCGTTTGCGCGCTGAATCCGCACGGGAAAGAATTCGGGAAGACCGAAGAAGCTGAAATCGAACCTGCTATTTTAAAGATGCAGCGCAAAGGCATTGAGGTCAGCGGCCCTTATCCGGGAGATACGGTTTTTCGGGACGCCGTGCGCGGGAAATACGATCTCGTAATTGCGATGTATCATGATCAAGGTTTGGCTCCTCTTAAAACCATTGCGTTTGAAAAAGCCGTCAATATTACCGCGGGACTTCCTTTTATCCGAACCTCTCCCGATCACGGGACGGCGTTTGATATTGCCGGCCGGAATAAAGCCGATGCGCAATCAATGTATCACTCGATTGCACTGGCGGTTCAGTTGCTTTCCAGAAAAACCAGAACAAGGAGTTGAATATGTCCTTCCGGACTTTGCAGGAAAAGAATCAAATGGAATTAGAAAAACAATCTTTCGGTGTGCTTGCCTGCAAATTAAGGACGCCTCTGGATTCCAGGGGAAGCTCTGAAGCGGCCGGGCAATTTTTACGGGGAGGATATCAGCAGGAAGGGTATGGGGTTCCTGCGGGCGCGGCTATTGACGGGTCCCATGCTCTCGGGAATGAAGGGAGCCAGGGATATTATGTGACGGGAGGGCGGGAAAGGTTTTTTGAGACGGTTGAGATCATGAAGGCGTTTTTCAGAAGACGAAACGAGCGGATTGGAAAACCTATCCGTTATGTGATCAAACCCGGTATTGGAGGACAGCATACGCCTTTTCAGGGGATTTCCGCTGTTTTTTCATCGGCTTTTGGGAACCAGCAGGGAATGATTTCCGGTGAATATGAACTGGGGAAGGATTTCGAAAAATCGATCCGGGAGATTCTTGAAGAAAATAAACTGGATTGGGATCAAATCGCCGTGGTTCCCAGTTCGAAATCGGGATCCACCGATGAAACGATGATGATTTTTACGGAGATTCTTTTCGTTCTTTTGAAGCACATTTCGGAAAAGGAAGGGCTGAACGGAGAAAAATTTTCCGCTGCCGTACTGCGAACGCTTCATCAGGTGAATTTTATTCAGGGAAATGAACGAGCCGGGAAAGATTTGTTTAAAGTCGAGCAAGACCGTTTCGGGACGGACAGTCTTATCTCTTTGATTGAAAAAAATATGCGTGATGGCGGGCTGGCCGCGGACTCTCGGAAAATCCGGAAAATTTTGGGATGCGTACTTGGAAATATGTTTTTTGAAACGACGGATCGCGCGGAGCAAAGCCGTCTTTCCGCGTTTATCCGGAATTCAGGACTGGATCGTGAACTGGGGGAGGATAGCCCCGGATTTGGGGCAATGTTTGATAATGTCGGCGGTCGGTGGACGGGCGACCTGCACATGATGACTTTTCTGGCATTTTATGATTTGGATGCCGGAGAGTATTGGGAGAAACGCCGGGGGGGAATTGAGGCCGTGCGTTCCGGAACACACCCCGGAAACAATCTGGGGCACAAGATTCTGGATGAGAAGATTTCCGATATTGCGCTTTTGGTCCCGGACGAGCTGTTTTGGTTTGGAAAATCGATTGAACAGAATTTTAACGAAAGCATTTGGCAGGAGGGATTTGCCAATCTGATTGCGGTTGTAAGAAGTCAGTGGAAAGGGCAAAGCCGGCATTACGGAAGAAATGCCCGGGCTTTTCGCAGGAATCTTGTGATTAACCTGACGGACGAGGTTCTTCCCGAAGATGTTTTTAATTCCGTCAAGATTGCCGTTCCGGAATTTCGGGGGCTGTCCAGACAGGAATTGGCAAATGTCTTCGCCGGGCTGCTTACGACTTTTTACGGCATGACGAACACGGTCGGGAACCGCCTGATTGTCAGGGCTTTGCAGGCTTCCGGTTTTTCGCCTGAACAGGCGGATTTGAATACTGTGACGTGCCCTGCCACTCGCATGGTTCAGGAAAACCTTTTTTTGCGTCAGCCTTACGTGGAACTTGGGAAAGGTCTTCTTGAGAAAAAGTTAAAATCGCTTCAGGCAGCAAATGCGGTTTCTGAAGAGCTTTCGCGAATCGAGGCAGGTGCCCGGAACCGCCGGTTTGAGACCAATCTTCCTGATTTTCCCATGTCAGGTCAGGAACTGAAGGGAAGCAAGCTCGCGGACGTTGTTCGCGCGGCTTTTCAATATGCGGAGAAATCTTCCAGGAAATTTGTTCCGTTTTTTTATCTTGAGGACGGAAAGTTTTTAAAACTTCGGAAAGAATTGGTTGATTCCGGGATTGAATGGGTGATGCAGGGAACGGGAGATCAGCATATCAGTTATCAACAGGTGCTTGCGCAACCCCAAAGATTTTTAGTGCTGATTGTATCGTTTTTTCCCGAGAAAGTTATTCCCGGACATCCTGCGGTTGGTTTTGCGAAGGGATATTTGCATCAGGTAAGCCCGCATATGGTCCGGGATTTATTTGCCGAAGCGTCTTATCGGGCTTTGGCGGAACTTCGCCGGGAGAAGGGTGGACAGGGTTTGTTCCTTCGCATGAGCGATTCTTCCGCTGAATGCCGATGCTTATCCGAGGCTTTTCGCGCTCTTCCAGCTTGCTGAGGAGTTTTTTATGTTATGGAGCCATTTTTGTGTTTCTTATCAAATAAGCGTCCTTAGTTTTGGAAAAAAATTTGAAGCTGAGATAATTGTAACTTGTTTATTTTAAACAGGATAAGGAGATTTACGCTCTCCTGATTTTTAATCCTCGAGGTTTTGAGAAGTTTCTTGCCTGCATAGACAGGTTCCCGCGCTTTCGTTAGAATCGAATTAGTTTCAATCGGACAAGAATGGAAAAACGGAATGGATCTCGAAAAACACTTTAAGATGCTCGCGTTCCTGCTTAATCTTGAAGAGCAAGAAGAGCAGACAGAGTTTCAAACCGAATTCCGGAATAAATCTCCGGCGGAACGGGAACAGGCGGGGCATGCCTTATTAAAACTGAGTCTTGTCGATACGCATTTTAATCCCGCGGGACACAGGCTTTTGACGTTTTGTTATTCGGATCAGCGCGTACTCCCGATTTACTCTCTTGAAGCAGGGGATGTTGTTATCTTACGGGAAGATCCTTGCCTGGAACGTGAACAGCAGATTGGGGGAGTTGTTTATGATAAGGAGGAAAAGGAGATAACGGTTGCTTTCAGCCAGGAATTGCCCGACTGGCTGGAGGATCAAAAGCTTTACAGCCTGGAGCTCTCACGGAATCAGACGACGTATCGGCGGATGTCCGAAACGCTGGAGCAGGTGCTTCAGTCTGAAAACTCACGGCTTGCTTATCTGCGCAATGTCCTGCTGGGGCTTCGGAAACCTTTGCTGGGGGATCCCGTGAAAATTGAAGGCCTTTCATTTTTCAATCTGAACCTTAATCCTCCCCAGAAAAAAGCCGTAGCGACCGCGCTGGAAGCCCTGGATGTCGCGCTGGTGCATGGCCCTCCGGGAACCGGCAAAACCACCGTTTTGGTGGAAATCGTGCTTCAGGGACTGGCGCGGAAGAAAAAGGTACTGGTCTCGGCTCCGAGTAACACGGCTTGCGATCATTTGGTTGCCTGCCTTGCCGCTTCGGGAGCTCCCGTGCTCCGGATGGGGCATCCAGCCCGGGTGGCGAAGTATTTGAGGCAATATTCTCTTGATTTTAAACTGGCGCGGCATCCGTATGCGAAAATGATCGATGAACTGGAATTCCGGCTCTCAAAATTATCGGAAAAGCGGGAACGGCACAAAACCAGGCGCGTTCTCGCGAGGGATGAGAAACATCAAATGTATGAGGAAGTTCGCGAGCTTAGGAAGGAAGCGCGCACACTCAAGAACGAAATCTTTTCCCAGGTTTGGAACGAATCGGATGTTGTGGTTGCCACACACACCAGTGCCGGCGATCCGATGCTGACGAGAAAGGGATTCGACTGGGTCATTATGGATGAAGCGACGCAGGCGATTGAACCCAACTCATGGATTCCAATTTTACGCGCCGGAGAAAAAATTATTTTTGCCGGAGACCCCTGCCAGCTTCCGGCAACCGTCCGGTCAAAAGAAGCCGAAGCCAAAGGGCTTGGCGTTTCTCTGTTTGAATTTTTGCAACCCTTACTGAAGGAGGAGTCGAAAACCCTGCTGACGGTGCAATACCGCATGCATGAGCATATTATGAATTTTTCTTCGAATAAATTTTACGGAGGGAAATTGGTCGCGGCCCCTTCGGTCCAATCACACGTTCTTTCGGGGCTTCGGGGAGTGAACCGGGGCCCGGTAACGGAAAAACCTTTGCTATTTCTTGATACTGCCGGAAAAGGTTTTGAGGAACAGGCCGAAGCCGGGAGCGAAAGCCGGTACAATCCGGATGAGGCTCAACTGGTTCTTCGGGAATTCAGAGAGCTTTTGCAAGCCGGAGTCCCGCCTCAAGCGATCGGTGTCATCAGTCCCTATAAAGCGCAGGTGAAATTGATCGCGAGCCTTTTGCAATGTTCGGAGACGGAAGTTGACAGCGTCGATGCTTTTCAGGGCAGGGAAAAAGAAGCGGTGATCGTTTCTCTTGTCCGTTCGAATCTGGAAGGTGAAATCGGATTCTTGGCGGACGTACGGCGGATGAATGTGGCGATCACCCGCGCGAGAAGACGTCTCACGGTCATCGGAGATAGCGCGACGCTTTCTGCTATTCCATTCTACAAGGAATTTATCCAGTATGCGGAATCGATCGGAGCCTATCAGAGTGTTTGGTCGCTTGTCTAGAAAAGGATGGAAAATATGATTGAGACGATAGGGCTTATTGCGGCTGTGGTTTTACCATTGTGGAATATTCCCCTGATTGTAAGAATCCGGAGAAGAAAATCTTCCGATGACGTGAGCCTGCACTGGGCGCTTGGGGTGTGGACATGCCTTCTTTTGATGGCTCCATCGGGTTTGGTTTCCAAAGATCCGGTTTGGAAGGTTTTCAATATCATGAATTTTATTCTTTTCAGCGCGGTGATGATTACCGTGCTGATTTATCGAAAAAAGAAGTCTTAATGAAAGGAGCCTTAAAATGAAAGTGTTATGCTGGACGGTACTTTTGAGCCTGGGCTTTTGCGGCCTTTTGTTCTCCCACCCTCCCGTCGACATTGAAACCAAAGTATCCGGCACGCAGATTGACATTACGGTGAATCATCCGGTGGGGGATCCGAATACCCATTATATCGATAAAATTGAAGTTTTTTTAAATGGGATTAAAGTATCAGAACAATCCTTCAAACAGCAGGACGGGAATTTCCAAAAGACAACCGTGACGGTTCCTTCCTTGAAGAAAGGGGATGCGGTCGAGGTTTCGGCCAATTGCAATCGTTTCGGCAATCTCAGGAAAAGTACGGCAGTTTAATCGGGAAATCTATTTTTCCATGACAACCGGTTTTTGAACCGAAACGTTTGCGTCCGGCGATTTCTTTTTGAGATTGTCAAAAAGATTTTCCCACTTGAATCTCAAACTGACGGTAAATTCCATCGTATTGGTGAAGTATTTCCCGTCCACCGGAGCGCCGAGCGCGTCGCCGATTTCGTTACTGATTTTCCGCCTGAGATTCAGCATGTTGAGATAGGACATATCGATCGCCAGGTTGTTGCAGAGGTCATAGCTTCCGCCGAGTGAAAAAGCCAGCCGGTTTCCGTCCGGAACCGCGGGAATATAATGCGATGCCGGGATAACATTCCAGTAGAACAAGGTTCCGGCGCGGAGCGTGAATTTCTTGGTGAATTGATGACTTCCTCCCAAGTGCAGGGAGCAGCCGTTCCGGTAATCTTTGTCATTTTTCCCAATCGCGGCCAAGATAGCATCTTCCCTCGCATTGACGGTGTCGGCGTTGATATAAAGCCTTTTGTGGCAGGCCCAGCGGGTGAATCCGAAATCCGTTTCGATGACAGATCGGTCTGAAGGGCGGAACGCGTATCCTACCGTTAAGTTAAGAGGGAGATCCATTTTGACATTTCCGCCCGTCTCAAAATTTCCGCTCGTGGAATCTTCGACTTTAATCAACCCGCTTAATGGAACCGAGACGGGACTTCTGAAGTAAAACCCGAGGCTGTGCTGCTTGTGAGGCGTTAACAGCGCGCCCATCTGCCATCCCCAGTGATTTCCCGAGAGATTGAGCCTGACTTGTCCGTCCGTCGCGAGGCCTCCGGGGACTGCTACGTTTGGATAAGCTTGAATTCCTCCGAAATCGTAAATGCGGTAATACATCGGCCCGCCTCCGATCGACAACCAGTCCGTGAGCTTTAACGCGGCAACCGGTTTAACGGTATACATTTTAAGCCAGTTCTTCCATCCGGCATAATGCACGATAGGGTCATTTGAATCCCATTGATTGGAAAGGCCGAAAGGCGAATCCATTCCTACTCCGAGGGCGACTCGGTTATAAAGGAGTGATCCGGGATTGATGGTGACATAGCCGGTCGGGATTTGATTGATAGTCCCGGTGCTTCGGGGGTGTGCGCCTGCCGGAGTCGAGACCCGGGTGATCATGCTTAGAAAGGAATCGTTTGCCTGAACTTGAAGGCCTTTTAAGCCGATGATTCCTGCGGGGTTATATGAAATAGCCGCAGGTTCATCCGCCTGAGCGACAACGGCGTTGGATTGGGCAAGGGATTTTGCGCTGAAGGAGGCATTCTCAAATCCGGAAGATCCGACGGCGAATCCTTGGTTTGGAAAACTCAAGATAAGAGCGAAGATCAAAACCAACCCAAAGCTTTTTTTCATCGGAATATCCTCCCTTGTTTTTTTTGAACGTCTTTCCGATTTCGATGCTAATAATATCGGTCAGATTCGCGAATTCTCAAGTTAAATTTTCTTAAAATTCATGTAAGGTAGTTTCAGTTTTTTAACGCAACACCTGCAAGATGTTCAAAAACTTCGTACGGCGTATGCCAGCTTAAAACCTTTCTTGGTCTTCCGTTCAGCAAATGCTGGACTCGTTTTATTTCC
>Ga0172375_10002614_pt1 | contig 27949 bp, 16 predicted proteins | sample LakKiv1m_FD_114537 | JGI IMG/M metagenome (GOLD analysis project Ga0172375, IMG submission 114537) | Freshwater microbial communities from Kabuno Bay, South-Kivu, Congo - kab_092012_11.1m | ecosystem: Environmental > Aquatic > Freshwater > Lake | place: Democratic Republic of the Congo... | reverse complement strand
CGCAGCGGATAATCGCCCTCGAGGTCGGGGTCCCCCGCACTGGCCCGGAACTGGAGGCGGACGGAGGGGTGGTGCGGCAACAACGGGCCCGCCGAGCCCTGGCTCGCGCCCAGCGCCAGCAACGGCGCCACCTCGGTGGCAAAACCCTCGGTCAGGCTGAAGCAGACGAAACCCTCGGCCCCCAGCAGCCGCGCCAGGTCGATCTGCCCGGCCGTCCGCGCTACCGATGGGTGCTCCCAGGAGCCGATGCCACAGTAGAGCGGTATTCGCCCCCCGACGGCCGCCAGTTGCTGTTGCAGCAGGCTGGTCAGGAAGGCGTCGGAGGCGGTGTAGTTCATGGGGCAGAGGAAGTCCAGCCAGCCTTGGGTGACCCACTCCACGGGGTCCTGGGCGATGGACTCGCGGGCCCCGTCCCAGCCGCCGAAGACCGCGGCCGACACCCGGACCCCGGGCCGCAGACGGTGCGCGCCGTCGCTCACCTCCCGGACCAGGCGGGAGATGCTGCCGCGGCGCCAACGATTGTAGTCCTCGCGCAGGGCTCCCCCCGGAACGCAGTCACCGGGCCAGTTCGCGACCGGGGCCCCGTGCCACTGCGTGAAGGCCGCGCGGGCGCTGTCGCTGAAGTCGCACTGCTCTCCCGGGTAACGGATGTAGTCGAAGTGGACGCCATCGACGGGGTACTTGCGCACGATCTCGAGCATGGCTTCGCGCTCCTGCCGGACGTTCTCCTCCAGGTGCGGCGCCAGGAAGGTGCTCGCTTCGCCCGTCCGGGTGACCTGGGTGCGGCCGGCCTGGGTGTACTGCGCGCGGACGGCGGGCGGGGTGCGGTGCCCCATGTTCCAGTTCACCCGCCAGACGTGCAGTTCCACGCCATGCTTGCGGCAGGCATCCAGGCACTGCTGGATCTGGTCGCCCTTGAGAGCCACGTCCGGGTGGACCGGCAGCACCTCGCTCGGGTAGTCCGCCACCGCCCCCCAGCACATGTTCGGAAACACGGCGTTGAAGCCATTGTCCGCCAGGGCCTTGATGGTCCGATCCCAACCCCAGTCCCGGATGCCGTAGGCGGAGTGAATCCAGGCCCCACGCAGCTCGCCACGGCGGGCCGGGATGGTCAGCAGGTAGGCCTTCTCCGCCGCCTGCAGGGCCTCCTTCGCGAGGGCCTGCGCCTCGATGTAGTTGCGCTCCTCGGCCAGGCGCGCGGCCTGGACGCGCAGCTCGATGGCCCGGCGACACTCGACGAGGGCCTGCGGCCGCCCGCAGTTCCCGGCGCGCGCCTCCAGGACGCCAAGATCGGGGCAGTCAGCGAAGTCCAGCGGCGCCGAGAGCCGCTGGCGTAAGGCCTCCGCCCATGTTCCCGGGACGAAGTGCTCGACCACGGCCAGAAGCCACTGCTCGCCCGCCTGCGGGTCCTCGTCGAGGTAGACATGCCCGAAGGTGAACCCGCGCGGGTGGACCGTGAACGCCGGTATGGCCTGCCCCTCGCCCTGCACCAGGGCCCATGACCCGGCCACCCGTGCTCCGCCGTTCTCCACCAAGGCCGGTACGACGATGTTCCACGACCGCTGGCGCATCCGCATAGGGGTATGCGGGATCAGCGTAGGCGCGAACTGGACCCCCTCCAGTTTGGGCAGGTCGGTTCCCCCCCGGTAGGTGCCGCTCCGCACCCCGACCAGGCCCAGCAGGCGGGCGTCGGAGCAGAAGAACAGCCCCAGCTTGCCGCCCTGCAGCACGTAGGCCTCCAGGCCCGCCGCAAGGTCCGCCGGCACGCCGGGGTTGTAGGCCAGCAGGACCAGTCTCGCCGCCGCCAAGGCCTCGGCGCTGACGTCCCGGTCGGAAAGGACAGTCGCCCCGATCCCGGCCTGGGCCAGCCGCCGCGAGAGACGCCCCAGGAAGCCATCCACGGTCTCCTGGTCAAGGGCCTTCGTGGGCTGGCTGACCACCTGCCGGACCAGCAGCACGTCCGCGGCGTGCGCCAGGCAGACGCAACAGAGGCTCAATCCCAGCAGTCGGACGAGGCGGGTGGTCATGGCTGCTCAGCGCTTCACCGCGGTCATGGCGAGGACGTCAGCAAGATAGGCGGCACCCGGGCGGAAGGCAACTGCCGCCAGCCCGCGAACGGAGCGGTTTCAGGGCCGCCGAGGCGCCGCGGGCAAGGCCGGCTGGACTCCTACGGCCGGCCGGGCTCGATTCGCCATGGCTCCTGGGTACGGAAGGGCTGGTGGAAACGGTTCTGGAGCTTCCCCTTCTCCTCGAGGTGGACCATGCAGGCCCGCACGCAACCACGGCCGCCGCAGATGGCCCCAGGGTGATGGAAGCTGTCCCATCCCGCCCGGGAGTAGGCGAAATCCTCCCGCAGGCGGTTGGCCGCATAGCGCGCGTAGGCAGCCCTTTCGGCCTTGGGCCGCGTGTCATCCAGGACGCTACGCATCAGGTCGTTGATGGCGTCGTTGGCGAAGGGGTTATACTCCGGCGATGCCGCCTGCCAGCCGATGCTGCACTTGCCCTCGTCCAGTTCGCCCCACTCGACCTCGCGGCCGGCAATGGTGACCTTCACGGAGCGCTCTGCCGAGATGGCGTTCGCGGGACAGTCTCTGACGCAGCGCTTGCAGCGGTCGCATAGGGGTGGCCCGCTGTAGAGCGGGTCCGCCTCCAGCGGCGCATCGGTCAGCAGGAACGCGAAGCGCTGACGCGGGCCGAACTGGGGGGTGAGGAAGACCTTGCTGTAGCCGATCTCGCCCAGGCCGCAGATGAAGGCGGCAATGCGGAAATGCAGGAACACATCGGGCCGTGGCTTGCCCGCTGCCACCGGCTTGCCGGCGTTGATGCCATAGCGCACGCTGGTGTTGCTGTAGAGGGCCGCCTCGTAGCCGTTGTCCTCGATCCGCGAGCCGAGCTGCCGCAACACCATGGGCGCATGCACGTCGTTGATGTTGGCGTAGCCGAGGGCAGGGTAGGCCCCGAAGAAGGTGCCCTCCTCGATCCCGCGCAGGAGCCCGCGGTGCACGCGGAAGCCCAGGCCCACGATGGCCTTCGCGCCGGGGAAGATGAAGCGCGGGTCGCAGTCCCTCGGGGCCCCCTCGAAACGGTCCATACTGCCGATGCCCACCAGGTCGGCGCCGCACTCGCGGGCCCACTTCTTGACCGTTGCCGCGTCGAGCATAGCGAGACTCCTGAAGCCGCCTGCGGCATGGGGATCCGAGCCGCGTCAGGCAACGTACGGGTACGCGGGCCGAATGCAACCGCGCCGAGGCCATCCTGCGCCGGGACCTACGGTAGGTGGCGCCGCCCATCGTCCCATACGGCGGGGCCCCCGGAGGGCCCTCTCCGCCGGGCGGCGTGCTATGTTCCCGGGATCGCCACGTCAGGCCTGTATACCAGGCACCAGGAGAACCGGCCCCATGCGTATCGGCTTCGGCAGGCAGGACATCACCCCGCGCGTCGGGGTGGAGCTTTGCGGCTTCGGGCCCTTCCGTTGCCGGCACAGCATCGGCATCCGTGACCGGCTCTGGGCCCGGGCCATGGCCATCGAGCAGGACGGCGCCCAGGCGGTCATCGTCGCCTGCGACCTCGTCGGCGTGCCGCTGGCGGTGACCGAGAGGGTCCGATGCCTGGTCGCCCGCGAAACGGGCCTTGCCGGGGACCACCTCATGGTCTGCTGCAGCCACACCCACAGCGGCCCGGCCGTCCGCAGCTACAGCGGCTGGGGAGAACCCGATCCGCCCTACTGCGAGACCCTCCCCGCCCGCATCGCCCTGGCCGCCATCGGCGCCCTCGGCGACCTGGCGGAAGGCACATGCCAGTACGGCGAGGCGCCCTGCGAGGGCATCGGCCTCAACCGCGAGTATGACAAGGACGCGCCCCCGCTGGAGGACGTGCTCAAGGACTCCTGGCGGCCGGCCAAGCCCGAACTCACCGACACCGTCTGCCGCGTGCTCACGGTGCGGGGTCCGCAGGGACCTCTGCGCGGTTTCGTCAGCTACTTCGGCTGCCACCCGGTCACCTGCTGCCAGGCAACGCGCTACATCCATGGCGATTACTGCGGCGTCGCCACGAACCTGCTGGAACGGGAGAACCCGGGGGCCACAGGCCTGTTCATCCAGGGAGCCCAGGGCGACGTCAACAGTTGTGTCGTCCACAAACCGGAACAGGAGTCGCTTCTGGCCCTCGACATCATCGCCTCGCGCTATGCCCATGCCGTGCGCCAGGGCATGCGGGCGGCGGGGCCCATGGCCGTGGACCGTCTGGCCACGGTCCGCGAACGGGTCGTGTTCACCCGCAAGCCCTGGGGCGCCGACGAACTGCGCCGACGCCTGGCCCCCTGCGAGGAGTTCCTGCACCGGCTGGATGCCCACGACGACTTCACCGATGGCAACCGCAGTGTGCGCATGGAGATGGTCTATGCGCTGGCGCTGCGCCAGATGCTGGCCCGGGCGGAACGCGGCGAGGACCTAGCCGACCCCACCGAGGTCATGGGCCTGCGCCTGGGTCCCCTGGCCCTGCTCGGCAGCGGCTTCGAGACCATGCAGGCCATCAAGAACGAGGTGGTTGCCGGCGCCCGGGGACCGCACACCTGGGTCGCAGGCCTGACCAACGACTCCGTCGGCTATGCCCCCGATCGAACGATAGCCGCGCGCGGCGGCTATGCCGCGGACATGGTTCCGCTGATCGTGGGCACCCTCCCCTACGCCGGCGTCCACGACGAGCTGGTGGCGGCACTCCTGCGTCTCGACCGAAGCCTGGCCTGAGGCCACCGTGCCGCAGCCCCGCGACGCCACTCATGCCCTGCTGTCGGCCGCCGGTGGAGCGCGGCATCTCCGTATGCCGCGGTGCTGGGATGCGGAGATCCCGGCTTCCGGGGACCGTCGGCGCGCAGGCCGCGGGCGCGGAGCTTACGTAGACCCCACCGGGAGCTCTGCGGCGAAGCCGTAAGTCTCCCGTTTATCGGTGCTTCCGTCACTGGCAAATGACGGCCAGTGAAGGAAGATCCGCCCGAAGAACGCCAACGGCTCGTGGCGCAGGCTGCCCTTCGGCCCCTTGGCCTCGCAGAAGAAGACGTCGGAGAGATCGGGCATGTAGACCAGGAGGTCCGGCGGCTGACAGGGCCTCTTCCCCCGGCCGAGGGCGGCGGTCTGCCTCTCGGGGAACGCTGCCCCTAGTCCTCCTCTACACCCAGCCAGCTCCCGCCGACGTGGTCGGTGCCCAGGCCCGCTTCAGCGCCGCCTGTGCCTTGCCCAGGAAGACGCCCGACGGTGGGTGCCCCTACGCATCAGTTCGGCACGTTGCGGGCGTTGGTGATGACGACGTTGCGGACCCATTCCGGCCCCGACGCCACGGTCACCGGTTCAGTGGGTCCGTACTGCACCACATCGCTAATGCGTGATTCGGAGAGCGAGCCGGCGATGAGAATCGCGTAGCGCGCCCGGCTGGTGACCTTGCGGACGGTGACGTTGAACGTATCCCCCAGTGGCGCGATGCCGCCGTAGCCCGTGTCCCCGATCTTCAGCGCCGCCCGGGCAGGACCCCACGCGAAGTCGGTCCCTCGGGCGTCGGCAGGGGTCGTATCCGTCAGGCCGTCAATCAGGATGTCGTGGATTCTGACGCCGCGGTTGTTCAGGACCCGTACGATGTGGTTCCCTCCACTGCAGCGTCCGTTGATGCCCCTTATCGTGACGTGGTGGATGTCGTCGCGCTCTCCCGCGTAGCGGCCAGCGCCGGGAATGCCGGTCAGGGCAATCAGGTCGTCGCCCGTGTAGCCCGTAATGCTCTCGATCAGGATATCGTGGCACCCCATGCGCAGGTCAATGCCGTCCTGGTTCAGGATCGTCTGCCGGACCCCGTCGATCATCTTGAACTGAGTGGAGGCGAAGCCAAGGTCCCGCAGGGCGCCGTTGGCACAGCGCTCCAGGTTGATGGCCCAGCAGTGTGAGTCCTTGACCGTGAAGCTCCGGAGGCTGAAGTCCTCAACCGCGGTCAAGAAGATCCCGAAGTTGCGCCCGTCCCCTTTCTGGCTCTGCCCGGCAACGCCAGCATCCGTGCCATAGGTCTGTGTCCCCAGGGTCTTCCCGCCGTCGCCGGTCGCCCGCGGATGGTCGGCGCCTTCCAGAACGACCGTGCCGACGCCGCGGACATGGATGTTCCGCGTGATGCCGCCGTCGCGCCTCACGTTGCGCATCATGTTGTCGCGGCAGCGGTCAGAGAGCTTGATGCGGCAGTTCTCCAGGTCCAGCGTGGTATTGCCCTGCAGCAGGATGGCCGAATCGAGCAACCAGACGGCGCTTCGGGTCGGACCCCTGAGGTTCTCCCGCGGGATCACCACCCGTTTTCCTGCGGTCGCCGCGACCTCGATCGCGCGGTTGATCCGCTCCACGTCCGATCCCTCGAACTCGTTCGGCGTGACCGCGGGCGCCTGGCGGGCCTCGCGGACACTGGCATTCGCTTTGGCATCTGTGCTGTTCACGGCGTCAACACGGCTCCTCTCCGCTGAGGGCGCCGGCGGTGTGCTGGCGTCACCCGTGGACACACTGCCGCAGCCGGGGGTTGCCCAAGCCAGGAGTCCCGCCCAGAGAACCGGGACCGCCAGCCTCGCAACCTGCACGGTGCAAGGCCGCCCAAGGCCGCCTGATGCAGATCCGTAAGTCATGAGAACACTTACGTTACGGTCGGGACCGGACCGGTTCAACCGGGTTCTGCCGTGCCGCAGAACAGCAGGAGCAATGCCGGCAGCGCAAGACCTGGCGTCCTCCACAGGGCCCTCAATTCGCCCCCAGTCCCTTGCACCAGGGACCACGCTGCCCTACCTTCCCTCCCGTGGTCAGAAGGCAGTTTTCCCATTGGCTGGCATGGCGTGTCGGCAGGGCCGCCACCCGGGCGCGAGGAAGCCTGTGCCGTCGCGCCGGCTGATGCTCGGACATGGCATGTCAACGTGACGGTGGCGCCTTGGTCGCGGATCGCCGTCTCCCCTCGGACTGGGCCGACGCCAGCGGGCAGAGAATGGAGAAGCCGGCATGGTGGTGAGAGGATGGTGGCGAGCCTACGGCTGTGCTCTCGTCGTGAGTCTGCTGGGCTGGACAGGCCGCTTGCCGGCCCAGACCCCGGCCCCCGACCTGGAAGAAGCCCAGTGGATCTGGCTGACGGTGGATCCGGACCTGGCACTGAACAGCTTCCCCGGCGGACTGATCTACCTGCGCAATGCCTTCGTCCTGCCGGACGCGCCGGCGGTGGCGTCGGCGGACCTCGTCCTAACCTGCGATAACCTGTTCGCGGCGACGTTGAACGGGCGAACGGTAGGCGAGAGCGAGAACCCGGACGCCTGGAACCAACCCCAGCGTTTCGACGTCGCCGGTCTGCTCACGCCGGGCAGCAACGTGCTTGCGGTCGAGGCCGTGAACACCATCCCGGGTCCCGCGGGGCTCATCCTGAAGCTGGTAGCTCACCTTGAGGATGGCACCTCGATCACCTGCGTCAGCGACGGCTCGTGGAAGGCGAACGATACCGCCGACGTGAACTGGAAGCAACCGGAATTCGACAGCAGCACCTGGCGCTCCGTGCGGGTCCTGGGGCCTTTCGGGATGCCTCCCTGGGGCAAGTTCGCGGTTCCGGCCAAGGCGGTTGCCCCCGGCACTCCTGCCGGGAGCTCCGTAGAAGCTGAACCGAGCGAGAGCTTCGTGTGGCCGGCGGCCATCCTCTTCGTCGGCGACGACTGCAGTCTCTACATTCCGCGAGGGGGAACAGGAACCGGCCTCGACAGTCTCACGGTCACCCTCTTCAACCCGCGTGACTCCCGTGCCTTTCCCGAGCACGATCTCCCGGCGCCGGTGAAGGTCGGCCACAGACTGCTGGCGTTGAGGCCAGCCGGTCCGGGCGCGACTCCCGAGGTCCTGTTGGATGCCGGCGCCGGGGCCATCGGCTCTCCCACCGTTTCATTCGACGGCGCCTGGGTCTACCTGTCGATGGCTCGCGCGGGAGATGGCTTCTACCACATCTACCGCTTGCCTGCTGAGGGGGGAGTCCCCCAGCAGTTGACCGATGGCCCATTCCACGACATCGACCCCTGCGAACTGCCCGACGGGCGCATTGCGTTCACATCGACTCGGGTCGGGACGTTTGAGGAATACCACAATCCCCCTTCACGGGCGCTTTTCACCATGGTGGCCGATGGCAGCGGTATCAGGCCGTTGACATCCACCTTCGTCTTCGACAACGAACCGGAAGTGATGGCGGACGGACGGGTCCTGTTCATCCGCTCCGACAACTTCTTCGACCGGGGCAAGGTCGAGACCCTGCTGCATGCCGTGCACCCAGATGGCACAAGCGGCTTGACGGAGTTTGGCCTGGATGTCGCCCCGGAATACGGTGGTCGTCTGCGCGCGTTCAACTGCGGCAGTCCCGCTCCCATGCCCGACGGGCGGGTCGCCTTCATCACAGGGGCCGACATCACCCTCGGGCGACCGGGCTCGCCCATGGGCGAGTGGCAGCACCTGCGCGTGCCCGCCGGCGACGTGGCGGCGCTGCCCGACGGGCGCTTGCTCTGCACTCTGGCGCGGACAACGTCCGTCATGCGGGCGATCAAGGAGAAGCGTCCGGCCAGCCAGTTCAGCTACGAGAAGATCGGGGTCATCGACCCGGACGACGGCACGGGCAAGGTGACGATTCTGTACGATTCCCCTGGCAAGCCGTTGCATTCGCCGGTCTTCGTCGGGGCGCGCCCTCGGCCCTCGGTCCTGGCGTCGGTGACCCAACCTGGGAACATCGATGCGCCATCCGCCACCGGTGTGCTCTACTGTCAGAATGCGCGGTTCACCCAGAACACGACAGCCGGGTGGCCCCACGTGCGTGCCATCCGAGTCCTTGCGGGTCGGGGATTGACGGCACGTTCGTCGCATTCCTACATTGTCCACGCGGGCAGCGAGGTCATCGAGTTAGGCACGGTGCCCCTGGCCCCCGACGGCTCGTTCGCGGTCGAGGTGCCGGCAGATACCGCCATCGCTTTCCAGGCGGTTGATGCGGAAGGTCGTTCCGAGCTGAACGAGATGTCGTGGATCACCGTGCGCCCGGGGGAACGGCGGGGTTGCCTTGGCTGCCACCAACCTCGAGCGGTTACTCCCACGCGGGCTCGTCCGTTCCCGCAGGCGGCCCGCGTGGCGCCATTGCGGCTGGTCGGCCAGGGCAACCCGCACCGCTTCCGCGGCAACAACGCGGCGGTGACCGGGCTGATGGAGATGCAATTCGACCGCTATCGCGAGGTCGCCGGCATGAATCGCCACGGCGGGACCCGTGATCCTGCCGCCACCGGGGCAGAGGAAGTCGCGGAGCTGGTGGCGCAACTGGGGTCTGACGATGCCGGTCTGCACTTCTCTGCGGCTCAGCGGCTGGCGGTTTTCCGCGCCTCGTCGGCAAGCGCGGCGTTGGCCAAGTGCCTGCGTGACGATGGTCGGGAGGTCCGGGTCGCGGCCGCCATGGCGCTGGGCGTGTGCGGCGGGCGAGATGCGGTACCCTCGCTGTTGCTGGCCTTGGTCGACCCGGACCCCCTGGTGGCCCAAGCGGCTGCCATTGCCTTGGAGGACCTGACCTGCCACGCGGAGCCCTCGTTCGATCCCTTCTCACGGTACCGCGGCTCAGAGCGCTGGGTGAACTGGCTTCAGGCGACAGGCTGGGAGAACCTCGAAGCGGGCCTCATCCAGCAGCTTACCGACGGAGAAGCAACCGATGACCGCCGCGCCGCCGTGGCCTTGGGCCACATCGGTCAGAGTGACCTTGGGCGCGAGACGTTGCGAGACTACCTCAGGCGCGAGCGCAACAACAACCCGCTCCCGGCATGGCGCCCGTACCACTTGGGCGACGGGGCCCGCTTCAACTCCCTGGATAGCGTCAATCCACGTTCGCTGCAGGCGGTAACCCGGGCCTTGGGATACCTCCGCGACAACACGGCCGTACCCCTGCTCGCGGAAACGCTGCAACAGCATGGTGACCCGGGCCAAGGGAACCTGTTCCTGGCGGAGGCCGTCGTGGAGGCCTTGGGGCTCATCGGCACCCCCGAGGCCGAGAACGCCCTGATCGAGGCGTTCGGCCGGCTCGGGGAGTACCCCAGCTACACGAGTTGGTACGGCGACCACGGCGCCTTGATGGCATGCCATGCCTCACCGATACACTCCTACGCCATTGAGGCCCTGGACTCCATGGGCTCGACCCACGCCGCCGCCATCGTTCCCGCGCTGATCATGTCAGTCCCGACGGACTTCGACCGGGCGCTGCTTCTGGCGAACGACGACTATGAGACTCTGACCGGTCGGGTGATTCGCCGCAACGATCCGGAAGGGACCGTGGTAGAGACCTGCTTGGCGATCCTCGGAGATGCCGAGTCGGCCCCGACGCCGCGCATCGCCGAAGCCATTGGCCGCATCCATGGCTGCTGGGCTGGCACCCCGGGACCGGAGATCCGGGCCGCACAGATCCTCTCGTTGGTCTGCAGGGAGCGCCGGTATGAGGCCCGGGTACGGGCGGCCTTTGCTCGTTACCGGGCCGAGGAGACCGTCATCAAACGCGTCTTCGATACTGGTATACCGGTCGTGGATGCGCTGCCGCGCAAGCACTGGTGCTGCTTCTACCTGGCGCGCACCTTGGGCAATCTCCGGGACCCGGCTTCGGTAGAGCCCTTGATGACGGCACTTGCTCAGTCCCAGCCCGAAGCCGCCGGTGGATTCCCCGATCCGCTGGGTCCGGGGGTCCACTTCCTGCACAACGATCTGACTCCGTGCTGGCGAGCCGCCGTGGCTTGGGCGCTCGGACGCATCGGCGATACCCGGGCGACTCCCGTGCTGATGGGTGTCATGGGCGATCTGCTCAACGCGCCGGACACGCGCTTCGCGGCGGCGCTGGCGATGGGAGGGATGGCCCCGGCCTCGACGCTCCCGGCGGTCATGGCGTTGGCCACCGATTATCCGGAAACCGCCACGCGTCGGGCCCTGCTGCAGGTTGGCGCCCGCTTGGCCGGCCAACCCGTGGCTGCACCCACGTACTGAGCCCTGGCGTCTCTGGGACCGCATGGCGACCGGCGCCATGCAGGGCTCCCGCCGCCGAGGCCGGCACGAAGCCGCCTGCTTCTGGCTACGTGAGGTCCGCGCCGGCGGCCGTGCGCCGACGGTCCCCGGCGGCCGGGATCTCCGCATCCCGGCACCGCGGCAGCGAAGGAGGCCCACCCGCGCCTGCTGCGTGCCGTCGCGAACCGCCGAACCGCGGTGCTCCGGCCAGAGGCCACGAGCCGAATGGGTCAGTACCTGAGGTTTGCGCCGAAGTCTGGCGTCTCGCCCTTCTTGACCGCCTCGGTCCACGCCGCCAGCCTGTCGGCGCCCATCTTCCAGAAGGTGCCGCAGCGCGCGAAGTACTGCAGAACGACCTCCTTCTCTCCCTTGGACAGGAGGTCCCTGGCGAGGGTCATGTTGGGACCGAAGGAGTTCATCTGGGGTGAGCCTCTGCTGTCGGCGGACGCGAGCAGGCGTCTGCTCGCCTCGGGGACATCACCCGCCGCCAACGCGAGGGAACCGAGGACTTGGTTTGAGTCCTGGATGGCATTCCCGTAGTTCCAGTCGTCCTTGTGCTTCGGGGCCGCTTCGGCGAGCTCTTCCGCGAGGGCGCGGGCCTCGGCGGTCTTCCCATCCTTCAGCGCCATGCGGGCCGCGCGGCCCAATGCGTAGAACCGCTCCGTCTCGGTCTTCGCCGCGCTCAGGTCGCCCTCAGCGATCTTCCCCAGACGTTCCTTCTCGGCTGCGGACGGACTCGCGTCCGGCGCACTTCGACACGGCAGGGCGATGGCCAGGGTGGCCGCCAACACGGCAAGCGCCATTCCACGTGCATTCATCGGACACGGCCTCCACTGCAGGGGACGCTAAACAGACCGTGGGGGTCCCGTCGCCCTGCTCGACGGGCCACGCCAGACTTGGGCTGGCAGTGCGGCCCGATGGACCAGGAGCCGCAACGGCGCTGCCGCAGGCCGAGCCACCGTGGCGGTCGGGCGCCGCACAACCTACCCCCGCGAACCCCGCCAGCCTACGCCGCCCACCATGAAGCTAACGTGCGGCACGCCACGGGTCAATGGCGCCGGCCATGACATCAGGGCTGTTCCAAGAAACCGGCGTCAGGCTCGCGATGAGGCCCCCGTAGGTCGCGGCTGCCACCCGCCCGCGTGCGGGCGACGCGACTCTAGAGGGTGACGTCAAGGCTGCCGTCACCAACTCGCCCGGCCTGCGGGGTGCGGGTACGCCACCCCGCAGGCCGGGATCCTGAAACAGCCCTGCCATGACATCACTCCTCTGCGCAACCTGGGTACTACCCCATCCCGTGCTCCCTTGGCGGGAGTCGCCGTGAGGCGGATCAGTCCCCCGATGGTTGCCCTGATCCTCATTCCCCCCGGTGCGGTCCCAGCGCCCGGCTGAGGGCACCCCTGGGGACAGCGCGGCGTGGACGGGCCACGGGCCACAGGATGGGAAGCCCAACCACAAGACCCAGGAGTCTGCTGGACTGCCGTAAGGCCTTGCCTGTCAATGGCCCACGGGGGCACTGCGTAACCCCTCAGTCCCGCCCGCCGCGCTCCAGCCGGCGTTGCACCGCCCTGCCAGGAGTCCCGGCTTCACCCGGTCGCCATTCCGCCTGAAGGCGGCACTCCTGGCGCCAGAGCCATCCCGGCCCCTGAGGGGTTACGGCGCTGCCGCGCGGCGCTCTTGAAGTCCCATAGCCAAGGCCGTATCGTTACCCCTAGCGAAGCTCCGCCTCAAACCGCCGAGAGCTCCCAGCGGTCTGGAGGCCGGGATCTCCGCGTCCCGGCGGCGGGTTACGGAGAACCCGCCCTCCAGGCGTTCCCGGCTTGGCCGGGAACTTCCTCAACGGTGTTGATGCTGCCGCATCAAGCGCAGCTAGGACCTAGCCATGGCCCGACGGCACACGTGAGATGGGTGTCACGGGGCCGGCACGGCGGCGTCGGGCCGGACCGGGTGTTCCACCGGCCAAGTGGCACGCAGGTCGTCCGCATACAACCCGACCTGCTCGACCGGCATCGGCCTGAACCCCAGCGCCAACGCTGGCGAGCCATCCCGTAGCCGGTAATCGTCGCGAGCCGGGTCCACGAACCCCGGGTCCGCCTCGGTCAGGTTGTCGCGGATGGTACCGAACTCCTTGGCCTTCGGGCAGATCCGGTCGAAGGCGCTGCGGAATGCCAGGTTGCGCTCGACGCGGTTCCCTTTGGGGCAGCCGGGATCGTCCTCGAGCACGCCCGACAACGCCGGGTAACGCTGCCGCCAGAGCTCGCCAGTGTATGGCATGGCCTGGAGGTTGGCGGTCATGGTGGTGGGCACGCTGTCCTTGGCCCAGCCGAGGCCGCGGTCGTCGATGTGCATGCCATCCTTGCAGTCCACGATGGTGTTGTCGGTGATGACGTTGTCACGGCCCCCACCGATGAGGAACGCGCGCGGCACACGGACGATGAGGTTGCCGGTGACCGCCACGCCGGAGAACAGGTCATCGAGGTAGATGCCGTTGCAGCCCCGTCCGCGGAACCCGTACACATCATGGATGTAATTGTAGCGCACTATGTTGCCACGCATACCCCAGTCCCGCCCGGCGTAGATGGCGCCCGAATCGTTTGCCTCGTAGCAGACACTGTGGACCTCGTTCAGCTCGATCCGATGGTCGTTGCCCTTGAACCAGAGCGCGATGTAGGGCGCGTCGTGGATGAGGTTCCGTCGGGCCACCTGCCCAACGCCGATGAGCTCGACGCCGGTACAGAAGGTGCGTTTGAGCCGACCGTACCGGCGGATCCAGGTGTTCTCGAGGAGGTGCCCGGCGGGAGTCAGGCTGGGCCGGTCACCGCCTTCGAGAGTCACCGCGCCATTGCCCGTATCGCGGATGTCACAGCCGACCACCGCATGCCGGGCCCCACCGGCGACGACGACGGCGCGGTAGCCGGTATTGCGGAGGGTGCAGGCCTCGACCCGTATGGCCTCTCCGCCGGTCACCTCAATGGCATTGCCCCGGACCGCCTCGACCGTCAGCCCGCGGAAGGTGACATAACTCGTGTCCGTGGTGCGGATGCAGGCAGGCTGCACCGAGAGCACGACGCTGCCTTCCTGCAGGGGCGCCGGCGGCCACAGGAGGAGCAGCCTGCGCTCGCGGTCAAGGTACCACTCCCCGGGCTGGTCGAGCTCGCAGAGCAGGTTGAAGGCGTAGTACCACTGCCCTTTGCGGTAGCCGTAGGAGTGCGGCCTGCCCCCCAGGGCAATGAGCCGCTGTGCCGGGGCGATGCTCTGGATGGGCTGAGCCCCTTCGGCCCAGTCCCAGAACCAGAAGCCATTGAGCCAGGCAGCCGGCTCGCCAGCCCAGCGTTCCGGGCGGTCGCCGTCGTATTGGATGACAGGAGCCATGCTGCCGGCTACACCGTGGACCGTGGTGGGCTGCTCGGCCGACACCCCGGCCACGGTGGCGAACCCCTGGTTAGGCCAGCGCGCCAGCGTCATGGGCTGCGTGTCGACAAAGACCTCGCAGCCACGGCCGTCCGGTTCCGGGGAGCCGAAATCGGTGATGTCCAGCCCCCTGAGGTCAGCCTGCAGGACATGCGCTCGGGCAGCCTCAGGCAGGCGTTCACGCAGGATGGGGTCGGTCACGGGAACGAAGATCGAGACGGTCACGCCGCCGACCAGACGGGCCTGCCCCCGGGCCTCGGCGGTATAGACCACGGGGCCGGCCGCGGTCCCGGAGTCCTGAGCCGTCAACTCCAACGGCCGGGACAGGGCGTGGATCCCTGGCGCCAGGTGCACCACGGCGCCAGCGGGTAGACGCCCCGCCTGCCGCAGCCCGCGGATCTCGTCACGGGCCCGCTCCAGCGTCCTGAACGGGCCGCCGTCTGCTCCGGGATCGGGCCGAGTCCCCGTCCAGCCGTCGCGACCGGCCGGGGCAACGTACAGATTCAGCGGCTCTGCAGCGCAGGCCATAGCGACGCTGGCAAGGCTGCAGGCAACGGCAAGTCGTGCCATCCGGGGACCCTCCCAACCCGGCCGAGCCGGAACCAAGACGGCGTGCCGAAGTGGCTACCGTCGGCTGGGTTGCTGATGGACCATGGGTGCCATGTGCACCCACGTACCTTAGTATGCCGGTAGCTCGGTATGTACTGCAACCTACCGCTGATCGATAAACTAAGTGCACACGACACCGCTGCTACCCACAGTCCCTACCGGTCCCATGCGTTCCCACCAGTCCTGATCAGTCCCATCAGTCCCATCATCCGGACGCGCTCCGCCGGGTCGGCGGGACGGAACGTAGGGGACCCATGGGAGTTGTGGGACGCGCAGGACCGGCGGCGCGGCAATGGGGTTGCCTTTCCGATCCCGGGATGCCACGTGGAGAGCCCTCTGGCCCGGGTCGCTCTCTGGCCAGACGCGCCCCGGATGACGGGCTCGACCCCAATGGCCCTCATCCCGGCGGCGCGGCGACACCACGTGCCCGCCTCGACGATGCCCCGGGAAGCGGGTACATTGGCACAACCTTACCTGGCCAAGGCAAGGAGGACGTACGTGCCATGCCACATCCCCTGTTCGACCGCAGCAGGCTCGATGTCCGGCCCCTCCGTGAGCGCCGTAACAAGGTTCGTATCGAGCGTGACCATGTGCCGCCAGGCACTGCTCCCGGGCCGTTGGGCGCGGCGGCGGCCACGGCCATCGCCGAGACGGCCCAACGCATCCGGCAGGCACGCCAGGCCGGGCGGCCGGTGATGCTGGCCTTCGGTGCCCATGCCATCAAGAATGGCCTGGGACTGATCCTGGCGCGGCTCCTCGAGGCGGGCTGGGTCCAGCACCTGGCCACCAACGGCGCCGGCATCATCCACGACTGGGAGTTCGCCTTCCTCGGGGAATCCAGCGAGGACGTGCGCGAGAACACGGCCATGGGCCGCTTCGGCATCTGGCAGGAGACCGGATTCAACCTCAACCTCGCGATCCTGCTGGGCGCCTATGACGGCCTGGGCTATGGCGAGAGTGTCGGCCGGCTTATCGCGGAGGAACGGCATCTGGTCCCCTCTCGGGACGAACTCCTTGACGCCATCAGCCGGGCCCAGGAGTCACCCGACGCCGCCGAGAAGGCGGCGGCTGCCGCCGACCTGCTGGCGGTGCTGGAACGCCACGACCTGGAGAGCGGGCTCGTGGAGGTCCCACACCCGTGGAAGCGCTTCAGCATCCAGGCGGCGGCCTATGGGCTGAATGTGCCTTTCACCGCGCACCCTATGATCGGCCATGACATCATCTACACACATCCGTTGAGCCACGCCGCCGCCATCGGCCGCACGGCCCAGCGGGACTTTCTGGTGTACGCCCACAACGTCTCCCGCATCGCGGGGGGAGTGTACCTCTCCATCGGGTCGGCGGTCATGTCGCCGATGGTCTTCGAGAAGTCCTTGTCCATGAGCCAGAACCTCGCCCTGCAGGCCGGGGCGCCCATCGCGGGTCACCTGATGGTGGTGGTGGATCTGGCCGAGTCGCGCTGGGACTGGAACCAGGGCGAGCCGCCGCCGGAGTCGCCGGACTACTATCTGCGCTACTGCAAGACCTTCAGCCGCATGGGCGGGACCATGCGCTACATCTCGGCCGACAACCGGGACTTCCTGCTGGCCCTGTGCCGGGAGCTGGGGGTCGGTTAGGCTGGGGGCTCTCGGCGCCGCCGTGGCCGCTACCACTCGTCGCGCTGGCGCTGGCGCTGGTAGGAGAGCCACTCGGGAAGGTCCGTCGAGCGCAGCAGGATCCAGGCACACCAGACGTAGACGCCGCCGAACACGAGATAGGCCAGGAAACGGACGGGGTCCAAGGCGCCGCGCTGCACGGCCACCGTTGCCAGCCCCGCCAGGCCGGCCAGTCCGGCGGCCACCCAGAGCAGGTGACGGGCGAGCTTGCTGCCGTACCACAGGCGCCAGCACAGCCAGGCCGTCGCCCCCAGCGCCATCATCCCCGGCAACGACAGCCGCAGCCAGTAGAGCCCCACTGTGTTGAGCGTCACCAGCGGCGCCAGCAGCAGCCCGATGATCAGTCCGGTCTGGGTCCGGCCACGCCGCTGCACGGCGTTCATTCGGGTTTCCATCTCCTCGGTATACATCGGCGCCAGGCCGAGGCGGGCTTCGTCACCCATATAGGTGGCCGGTAGTCGCTCGCCGTCACTAGCGTCGTGACCGCAGGCGGGGCAGATGTCCCGGCTGAAGACCACGTCGCGTTTGCAGTGTGGGCACTTCTGTATCATGGTGCGCTGAACGCCTCGCCACCGGCCCGGCCTGGCCTGCCGCCTGGCGCTACGCGGCGCACCGCGGTGCCGGTACGGTAAACCGGTAATGTAGCCTGGATTCCCGGCCGTGCCGCCTCATGCCTGCGGCTGCGAGGCTGAGCCGTCTTCTGGGGTAGTCAGGGTGGAGACGACCGATGAACCGCCTGCTCGCAGGGATCGCGGCGACTGTGCTGACAGCCACTCAGGCAGCGGAGGTCATCCACAGCCTGGATAGCGTCGAGGGGGTCGCCCTGACCTGGGGCACCAAGACAGCCCCTCACCGGGCTGAGACTGTGACTGGAGAAGGGCTCACGACGGAGGGCCAAGGTGCCTTGCGCCTGGCCTGGACCTCCGGAGTGGCTGACGGCAACCAGTACTGCGGTGTCATGATCCGCCTGCCCCGGGCTGTGGATCTGCGCGACACGGCCCTGACGGTGGACGCCATGAGTCGGACTCCCAAGGCTGAAGCCTTCTACCTGCGAGCCTACAATGCCGGCGAAACGGCGCCGGCCTGGAGCTTCAGCTCATGGGGTGGACTGCTGACGGCGGAGTGGCGGACGTTCCGTTTCCAGACCGGGTTCAGCCCAGACGGGCTGGACTGGGAGCCCGGGGTCGTCGCCGGGCGCGTACCCACGACCGTCGACCGGATCGAGGTGGTCATCGGTACCCACGAGAGCAGAACCGAGATCGAGGCCATCCTCGACCGGGTCTGCCTGGCGGAGAGGGTAGGCACCATCGATGGGCTGATGCAGGCCGTGCCCCTGCACCCGGAGACGCCCCTGGTCCGCGCCGGCAAGGCAGCCTGCGTCGTGCTTCATCCTGCCAGCGCGGAGGGCGCCCGGGCGGCGGCACAGATCGCCGAGGCCGTCAGGGCCCGCTCGGGGGTCGCCCTGCCGACCCGGCCCGGGACCCGCGAGGACGCCCAACCGGCTGAAAACACGATCATGCTGGGCACGGTGGACACCAACCCGGCCATAGTCCTGCTGTACGCGCGCGGGCTGACCCCGGTGGACAGCGTCTGCCCGGGGCGCGCCGGGGCCCTGGTGCACAGCCTCTGTGACCCCTTCGGCAAGGGCGCCAACGTGGTGGTGGCCGGGGCTGCCGACAGCGAGGGCCTGGCCAAGTCGACCGCCCTTCTGGTGGCGGCCATCACGGCCCTGCCCGCGGCGCAGGACTTCACGCTCCCCCGGGTCTTCGAGCGTTCCTATGGTGCCGACTTCCTCAGCACGTACGGATGGGCAGACGACGAGCCTGCCCCGGACCGTCTGGCGAAGGGCCTTGAGGAAGGGCAGCGGGTCTTGGACCAGGGCCAGCATACCAGCATCGCCGGGCTCCTGAAATCCGTGGCCAACCGTTACCGGTTCACCGGACATGGCGTCGAGGCCAGGCTGTTCGTGAAGCTGTGGGACCTCTATGCTGCCAGCGCCAAGGCGGATCCACGGAAGTTCGGGGGGGCCTGGGGCTTCGACAGTGACTTTCCGAGCCGGGAGGTCGTGTCCGGCTGGGACGTGCTCGAAGAGGACCCGGGACTGACGGACGCCGAACGCCTCCAGACCCTCAAAGCCATGGGCCGCTGGGTGAGAGAGGCGGTCGTGCCGGAATGTGCGTCGGCCGCCCGGAGCCAGCATCTCCTGAACAACCACCAGACGTTCCCTTCCCTCGGGTGCCTCTTCGCTGGACTCTACCTCACCCAGCACTACCGGACGGTCGAGGGAGAGCTCTGGCTGAAGCTTGCCGACCAGGCTTTCCGCAACCAGTCCCGCTACTACAAGCCCCATGAGGACTGCAATGGCTACCAGTGGCTGACCAACAGCCATGTGCTCACCTACGCCGTGGCCCGTCCTGACCTGACCGTCTTCGACAACGGCAATGCCGCCCGCATCATCGACTTCTGCATCGGCAACATGGACAACCTGGGCTACCAGGTCCCCTACGGCGACACGGGGAGCTGGGCCTGCTGGAACAGCGAGATGATCTGCCTGGACCTGATGGCCTTCGTCACCGGCTCACCCGAAGCCCTCTGGGCGGCCAACTACAAACGCCAGGTGAAGGGTACCCGCCCCGAGGCCGGCAGCTTCTTCCAGCTCGGGTCGGCACCGGTCCCGACCCGCTACAACGGCGTCCACGTCTGGCCGCTGGAACCCCACTACTACGCCTCCCAGGGAGGTGAGAACCGGCCGCCCCTGGCACAGTGCTTCGACAAGATCTCCTTCCGCGAGTCCATGGACCCTCAGGGCCTCTATGTGCTCCTCGACGGCCTCAGCAATGGCGGCCATAAGCACCTCGATGGCCACAGCATCCCGCGCATCACCTGGTACGACCGCATCTGGCTCGCCGACAACGACTACTTCAAGGCGCCCCTGAAGTTCCACAACTCGATGATGGTCATCCGCGATGGGGAGTCTGCCGCGATCCCGCCCTATGCTGAACGGGTCGGTGCCGGCGAGTCGGGCAACGTCGGGTACTGCCGCACGCGCCTGACCAACTACGTCGGAACGGACTGGGAACGGACCCTGGTCTGGCTGAAGGCGGACCGGGCCCTGGTGGTACTGGATCGGCTCACGGCCCAAAAGGCCGGCGAGTACCAGTTCCGGCTCCTGTGGCACGGGATGGGCCAGGCGGAACTCCGCCCCGAGGGCCTGCGCCTGACCCAGAGGGGCCCCGGCCTCTGGATCCAGGTGGCCCCGGGCCCCCGACATGACCTCCAGGACGACGAGGAACTGGGCGCCAACTGGAAGGGCTATGCGCATGCCGAACCCGTGGTCCGGTCGCTGTCGTCCGTGGCCTCGGTACACCTCGACCCGACGGAGTCCTACCTCTTCGCCACCGTCTTCCACGGGACGCCTGAGGGCCCGGGTGACGCCTGGCGGATGGACCTCGTCGACGGGCTGCCCGCGCTGGTGCTGGGGACATCCGCCGGCCCCGCCGCGGTCGGGCTGGGACGCGTGGACATGACGACCCCGGATGGCCGTTTCGAGACCGATGCCGACGTCGTGGTCGGGAGCGGGCGGGGGCTATCGCTTCTCGGCGTGACCCGGGCCACCCTGGACCAGCGCCCGCTCTACGAGAGTGGTGGCAGGCCGTCGTCCGTGGACCTGACCGACGTCGATGTCAGCGGCGCGGTAGCAGGTCTTCCTGTGGCCACCCGCGCGCCGGCAGCCGCGCCGGTCTCCGGCCTGCCGCAACTGCCGGTCGTCTGGACTGCCTCCCCCAGGCCGGAGAGCGCTGTGCTCACGGGCAACCGGGGCCTGACCGGCGCCGTCGCCGGGTTCGCCACGGTCACCTCCGAGACCGCCCCCGCTGCCCGCAACGCCTTTGCCCCGGAGGCCGCCAATGCCGTTGCGGCCCTGACCGATGGTACCTGGGCAGGGACGGTCGACTCCGTCATGTATGCGCCAGACCAGCCGGTGACCCTCCGCATCGCCTTCGGAGCGACCGCCGCCGTGCGCCGCGTCACCTGGCACCAGTGGTGGGCCAAGACCTCCAGCAAGAACACCGCCTACCTGCTCGCCAAGGCCACCCTCCAGGCCAGCAATGATGGGTTCGCCCAGGACGTGCGCACCGTGGGGGCCCTTGCCGACGTCGGCGCGCACCCGGACTGGGGCTCGCCGGTGGCCTTCGAGATGGATGCTGCCGGCACCGAGGCGCGCGAACTGCGCCTGCTCCTGGGGCCTCAGTCCGGCAGCGCGATCTACCTGGGTGAGATCATCGTCGTGGGCCCGCCGCCGGCCGGCGCAGAGACCCTCGGCGCCTATGCGATGACCGCCGTCACGGTTGCCCGGCTCCAGCCTGACGTGCCCAGCCTCGTGCTCACCACTCACCAGGGCGACCTGATTGCCCTCACCGCCGACGGCAAACCCGTCTAGACCAGGAGCTTCCCCTGTCGCCTCAACGACGTGGCGGCGGTGGATGTCGACGGGGATGGGGTCGACGAACTGGCCGTGGCCCGGCAGGATTTCCGGCTGAGCCTGCTCAGACCCGATGGGACGACCCTCTGGGACCGCGAGTTGCAGTACTACCGAGTGCCGCCCTACGTCAACCTGGTACGCACCGGAGACCTCGACGGCGACGGTCATCCGGAAATCGTGGCCGGCGGCAACAACTGGCGCTTCTACGCGTTCAGTGCAGCCGGCGACGAACGCTGGAACTTCGAGGCGGTTCACCCCTCGCGGTCCGGGGCGGTCAGCGACCTCGATGGCGACGGCAAGGCCGAGGTCCTCTGCGGCACGCATTACTACTCCATGTCGGTGCTGAAGCCGGACGGGACGCGCACGTGGACCGCCTCGTTCGGCCCCATCTGTTTCGATATCGCGACCGGGGCCTTTGACGGCGACCGCACTCGAGGGGTCATCTGCGGCAGCGGCGACGGTTCCTTCTACCTCTTCGACGCCGCCGGCCAGCAGCGCCTCGCGACGCCGACCGGAGACGAGGTCCGGACCGTGGCAACCGCCGATCTGGACGGCGATGGCCGAGATGAGGCCCTGGCCGGAGGCTACAGCCACCTGGTCTACTGCGTCGACGGCAAGGGCACCTCGCGCTGGCGGGCTGACCTCGGCGAACCGGTGGCACTGGTACGGCCCGTGAAGGTCGGCGGGGAGGTCCTCGTGGCCGCCGCCACGACCGCGGGAACGGTCGCCATCCTCGACGCCAGGGGCAGCCGCAGGGCCGAGAGCCGCCTGGACGGCAACGTGACCGCCATGGCGATCCTCGGTGACTCCCTCGTCGTCGCCACTTCCAAGGGCCAGGTCGTCCGGCTGCGGCCACTGCCCTGAGCGACGGTGACCTCGTGGCCGGTCACGGCGCGTGGAGGGAGTGTCTCCAAGGCTGGCCCTTGGGGTGAGCCCGCGGTACCTTGCGAATGTGGTCCGTATGCGGGCGATCGGTGTTGGGCGGGCGTCCACTGGCTGAACTGCAGGGAGCGGCACAGGGCAAAGATCCTCGGCGAGAAGACGATACTGACGGCGGACACCGGCGAGTTCACCTTGACGTCCCACAAGGTTCGCTTCCGGGCAGAGCGCGGCGGCCGGGCACAGGTCACCAGCATCATGCTGGAGCACGTGACGTCCTGCGATGTCCACCGGAGCAGCAACCCGGTGTTTCTCGCCATCGCGAGCCTGGTGTTCGTGTTCGGCCTGTGGGCCAGCGGCCAGTCGAGCGAACCCCACGGGTTCTTCATATGCCTGGCCATCGGCCTGGTGTTTGTGGCGATCTACTTCCTTACGCGTCGGCAGTACCTGGTGATCGCGTCGCCGAGCTCGAAGATCTACGTGAGAGCGCACACCATGCCTCTGAGCAAGCTTATCGACGCGATCGACGACATCGAGGCCGCCAAGAATGCCCGGTATCTCAGCGCCCACGATGGAGAGGCGGGGGCGTGAGGCCAAGGACGCCGGCGCTGGCTGGTGTCCATGGTCCCGGGAGGGCGGGGAGAAGACGTGCCGCTGCAGGCGCGCCGCCTTCGCTGGCCCGCGGCGCAGCCGCAGGATCGCCGTTCGCGGTAGGCACCGGCCAGTGGTACGGTTCCAGAGAACGTCGCGCCGGAGACTTGCCATGCGTAGCCTGGCCTGCGTTGCGCCGCTGCTGTCGCTCTGCCTGGCGGCCCAGGCAGGGGAGGTCATGCTCAGCGTCCACAACCGCAGCGGCGCGGCCATGACCGGGCAACCGGTCCGGGGCGGCCTCCCTTTCGCCTTGGGGGAACTGCACGACCCGCAGGTGTCCCTGGTGGACCCCCTGGGCAGGCCGCTGCCCTGCCAGGCCAGGCCCTTGGCCCGCTGGCACGACGGCAGCATCAAGTGGCTGCTGGTGGACACGCAACTGAGCCTGCCACCGGGCCAGAGCGTCAGCCTGCGGCTGCAACCCGGCACCGGGCCGAGGCCCACCGTGCGGGTCACGGTGGAAGAGAGTCCTGTCGAGGTCGTGGTGAACACGGGCGTGGCGCGGTTCGTGTTCGCGCGGACGGCCTTTGGCTGTCCCACGGCGGCGTGGCTGGACCTTGATGGCGACGGTACCTGCGAAACTCAGGCCGCCGGCGCCGGCTCGGAGTTCGCCGGCGATATCCAGCACGAGGGCCCCGGTGCGCCGAACGAAGAGAACTGGCTGCGGGACGCCTCCGCGGCCCCCCGAGAGCGCTACGGCGCCAGCGCTGCCGGTGACTACCGTGTGGAGGTCGAGCATGCCCATGACCTGCGCGCGGTGGTCCGGCTGAGCGGCTGGCTCACCAGTGCGACGGGGCGCAGGCTGATCCAGTACGTCATCCGGGCCCATGCCTGCGCCGGGGGTTCGGAGCTGAGGCTCTTCCCCACGTTCATCTACGCCGGCAATCCCAAGGAGGACTTCCTCCGGGCGCTCTGGCTGCGCTTCCCGGTGCCAGCCGGGACCCACTGGGCCCTCGGCGGAAAGGAACGTCACCAGGGGGAACTCGGCGAAGCCGGCGACGTCCGCCTCTGCAGCACCGGCCCCGAGAAGATCTACCATCTCGCCCCCTACGATCAGGACAAGGCCGTGCGGTACGAAGTCAGGCAGGGCGGCCAGCCGATCGCGACGGGACTGGAGGCCGCCGGCTGGGCCCGGCTGTCCGGCGGCGCCACGGCCACCGAACTGGCGGTCCGTGACTTCTGGCAGATGCACCCCAAGGAGATCGCCCTGCAACGCGAGGCGGTCGTCCTGTATCTCTGGCCCGAGTCGGGCGGCAAGGTCCTCGATCTGCGGCGGCGATATGATGATGTCGAGAACGTGTACCACTATGATCTGAGCCTCTGGCCCTATGGCGGCGAAGGCATCGCCGTGACGCATGAGGTCCTGTTGCGCTATGGCAGGGCGGCGGACGACAGGGCGGAGGCCCAATCGGCCGTGCTGAACCGACCCCCGTGGCTCCAGTGCACCCCCCAATACTACGCCGACACGCGCGTCTTCGGGGCTCTCCTGCCGGTGGACCGCGAGCGTTTCCCGCGCCTGGAGGCCAGGCAGGATGTCGGTGTGGCCTGGATCCAACGCAACCAGCAGCAGTTCCATTGGGACGGCATGCTGGACTACGGCGACACGCTGTTCCACGGCTACAACACGCCCAGCCACTATGGCTACGTGGCCCCCAGGGGCTGGTGCAGTCGGGGGTATGTCGGTTGGCTCAACGACGACGGCGGACTGACCCACGCCCTGTTCATCCAGGCCCTGCGCTCAGGAGACTACGACACCTTCCGCACGGCCGCCAACATGGCCAGGCATTCCATGGACGTCGATACGTGCCACTACTGCGCCGCACAGCCGCGCTTCGTCGGCGGCGGGCACCGTCATGACCAGCAGCACTGGGGCAATGGCACCCGAGGCTATGGCACGGCCACCCATGGCATCCTTGATGCCTACCTCTTGACCGGCGACGAACGGGCCCGCGAGGTGGCCCTCGAGACGGCGCACTACCACATGGACCCCTTCGAGGGCGAGGACGAGGACCGCCCCGGTGGCCTGATCCGCATCTGGGAAATCACGGGCGAGGCGACGTACAAGGCCGCGGCGGACCGGCTCATGGCGGAGGAACTGGCCCGCCCGGCCTCGCCGACATGGCCCTTCGCCACCCCTGCCCACTTCCGCATGGTCCTGAATACCTCGACCGGGTTCCTCTTCTACCTGAGCGCTGCCCCGCCCGCAGATACCGTCGCGCTGCGGCAGGCGGTCCTCAGGGCCATGGAGTCGAACCACAGCACCTACATGAGTGCCTGGGACGACGCGGGTAGCTACCTGCCCCTCCTGCTCGCGGCGCTCGGGGCCGAACTCAGTGGCGAGCGGCGCCCGGTGGAGGCGCTGGCGGCCCTGTTGCAGCGCCTGCGCCTGCCCCAGGGCGAGGTCCCCGCTGACCTGCGGGCCAGGCTGCTCGCCATGCCCTTCGCCAAACTGCCGGAGGTGGCCATCGGGCAGTGGCAGGTGAACAACGTCTACTCGCTCGAACTGGAAGGCTTCAATGCCATGCCTCACATTCTGGCGGCGCTGGCCGCGGCGGGATTGGACGAAAAGGGCTACCTCGAGGTCGCGCGCGACGCGAGCCCCGTGTCCCCCTTCGAGGAGGTCTTCGACCCCAAGGCCATTGCGCCCCCGTGGAAGCTCAAGGGCGAGGACAGCCACCTGTTCAGCTACACGCTCCAGCACGGGGCCCCGGACGACCGCGTGGCACGCAGCCAACTCCTGCTCTACGAGGACGGCAAGCTCCTGGGACCGCCCCACAGTGCCCATGTCGACATCATGGCACAAGGGATGGGACGCTGGAGCCACTGGGGCGCGCACAGCATCCAGTTTTCGAGCTCCGACAACACCGACCCGCGGACCAACGGCCGGCAGTACCGCATCGTGAACCCGGGGCCGTGAGGTCATCGACCACGGACGGATCCCGTGGCTTGAGGCAGGCCCCCTGAGGGAGCCGCACAAGCCACCGCGCTCCGTCCGTGGCGCTGACCTGTCGGAAAAGGCCCTGTCCCACTGCCCGACGGACCAGACCTCCGCATCACCGCAGCGACAGCCCGCAGCCCCGTGCTGCCCGCCGACCGCCGACTCCTCTTGCCGTCTGGACAGGGCCTTTTCCGTAGGTGCCCCTTCGCATCCCACCCGGTGCGCCCTAGACCTCGGCAGGGAGCCACTCGGCATAGGCAGAGCCTAGTCGAGTCCACGGGCCGAGCCCGCGGGATGCGAAGGGGCACTCAGGCGTCAGCCACCATGGATGAGGCGCCACCCAAGCACGAAGACGGCAACGTCCACGATGGCGTGGCTCAGGTACCCGGGCCAGATGGAGCGGGTGCGCCGGTACAGCGCCGACCAGAGGGCCCCGCCGACGAAGACCCCGGCCGCGCAGAAGAGCGTCGCCGGCCAGTCGCAGTAGACCCGCATGGCCACGATGTGGTGGATCGTGAACCCAGCGGCGCTGGCTGGCACTGAACCGGCGCCCAGGCCGAGGGCCTCGAAGCGCTCCACCACAAACCAGCGCCAGACCATCTCCTCCAGCACGGAGTTCACGCTGATCCAGTACAGTGCCCCGACGAGGTAGACCGGCCACTGCGCCAGGCCGGTGGAAGCCCCCATCGCACGGAATGCATCGGGGTCGAGCAGGGCTGGCCCCAGGCCTCCATAGACCAACCCGATCAGCCCGGCGGCAGCCACGCCCAGCAGCGCCCCGAGGCCGAAACCACCGTGCCGTGGGGGCGACCAGCTCAACGGGCGCCGCTCGATCCGCAAGCGCCAGAGGATGGGCAGGACCACCAGCCAGGCCTTGGACAGGAAGAACAGCACGCGCCCGACGGGATGACCTGGCAGCAGAATGAGCCCAATCCAGGCGCCGAGGCTTGGCGCCGGCAGCAGCACCGCCAGCGCCACGGCCGAGGGCCAGGCGGGCTGGCCGGCGACGGAGGCCACGGACGAGACAGCCGGGGGCTCTGCAGCGGTCATGGCGTGGCCTGTGCTCCTGGACCATCGGTGGTGTTTCCAGCCCCTGTCTCGGCGCCGACAGGCGTGCCGTAGGCGATGGGCATGCGCGTCACCCGTGCCTGCCCCAAGGCCGCAATCCGCCACCTGCCGGCCTCCGTGCGCAGCTCGTAATCCTGGGCCTCGACACGGTCCCGGAACACGGCTTCGAGGCGCAGGATGACCGACTCCCTGCCATCCCCGGGCGGTACCCGGGACACGGCCCAGCCTGTCATCTCGCGGCTGCGGCGCTGCAACTCGGCCCCGAAGGCGTCATGGCCGACCTCGGCAGCAGCCCGGCCCAAGGCCTCTCCCAAGGACGCCGAAAAGCACGCCAGGTATGCCGGCGTGTCGCCCCGGGAAGCGGCAGCCATGGCCGCCGCCAGCCTGTCCTCAGCCTTCCCCGGCGGACGCTGGTACCACCCACCCCGCCGCGCCGCCAGCGTGGCACCCACGGCCAGGACGACCACCAGCGTGAGGAGAACCGGCAGGCGCTCTCTCACGGGCCCTCCTCCACCAGCCGCACGGGCCCCGCCCGCTTAGGGTCTGCGACGATGGTGCGGCTGCGGCGCAGGGATTCCTCCACCGCCTCCGCGTGCAGGCGCCGCCGGGCCAGGTCGGGCTGGACCGCCACCTCCGCGCTCAGGGTCGTGAAGCGGTCGGCCTCAGCCCTTGCCAGTGTCACCATGGCGTAGGCGTCGGCCTGCGCCTGCTCCAGGATCGCCGCCGCCTCGCCGCGCGCCCGTGGCAGGAGATCCTCCCGGTAGCCCTCGGCTTCCGCCAGGAGACGCTCTCGGTCGGCCTTGGCATCCGTCACCGCCCTGAAGGCATCCGCTACCGCTTCCGGTGGCGCCGTGCGCTCCTGGGTGACGGCCAGCAGTTGGACGCCCACGCCCATGCGGTCAAGGAGCTCCTGGGCCTGGTCCTGGACGCGCCGCAGGACCTCGCTGCGCTGCAGAGTAAGCACGGCGTCGACACCCGTGCCGCAGAGCACATCGCTCAACGCCGCCTCGCAGACGTGCCGGACGGCCACATCGGGGTCGGCCACCGCAAAGAGGTAGAGGAGCGGGTCCCGCATCACGTACTGCACCGACATCCGGATCTCCACCAGATTGCGGTCGCCGGTGATGAACTGGCTGTCCTCGGCGGCGGGCACGCCACCGAGAATGCGGTCGGCCGCGGCCGACCCCACGGTCACCCGGCGCGTGCGGTGCACCGTCGCGCGGGT
>Ga0172375_10002613_pt1 | contig 27953 bp, 26 predicted proteins | sample LakKiv1m_FD_114537 | JGI IMG/M metagenome (GOLD analysis project Ga0172375, IMG submission 114537) | Freshwater microbial communities from Kabuno Bay, South-Kivu, Congo - kab_092012_11.1m | ecosystem: Environmental > Aquatic > Freshwater > Lake | place: Democratic Republic of the Congo... | reverse complement strand
ATGTTTTGAAAGCGTGCCAACTATCCTGCCGGGTGCAACGAGCTTTGGAAGCTGCTCTTCCTTAATGCCCGAGAGACTCAGGATTTCCGCGCTCCATTTGAGCCGGGAAATGTCAAACATACCGCTTAACGAGGCGTTGGCCCAGTCACAGAAGAAGTCGGCGCAGCCCAGCTGCCTTAGAATGAAATCGTGGACCAGCGCGAAGCGCCTGATTTTCCGGAAAAGCGCCGGGGAGTCCTTCTTCAGGCCCAGGATTTTCCCGAGTGTGAAGACAGGGTTGTTCGGAAGGCCGGTGATGGAGTAGTAGCGCCTGTCGCTGATCTTCTTTTTAAGGTCATCGATCCGGGGCGAACCGGTCATATCCTGCCAGGAGATTGCGTTTGTTAAAGCGCTTCCTTAGCTATCGGTGCCGATAACGGTGGCGCGCTGGTTTGTAATAGAGAGAGACTCGATCAAAGACGGGGTTACCTTCGACTTCTGGACGGCTTTTTTCAGGCAGGCAAAAACAATGCCTGTCATCAGGGACGGATCGTTTTCCATGCGCCCGTTTCTTGAGATGCGGCAGGGGAAGAATGAAGACCCGATGCCCCGTATGTTTCCGTCGAGGTCCAGTATTGCGGCCTTGATGGCCGTTGTCCCGCAGTCAACAGCAGCGACAAAAGTCTTCATCGGGATTTACTTTGCTAATTCGGGTGCAAACAGTCAAGCCTGACGCGCACAATCCGTTTGATGCTTCGGCGGGAACGGTGTATATTCCGTGATTGATTTATGAATAGATACAACTTAATCAGCTTTGCGGGAATATTTGTGCTGATGGCCGTTGCGTGGCTGATGTCGCCTGACAAGCGGCGGATGAACTGGCGCGCGGTATTCTGGGGAGTGGCCATCCAGTTAGTGTTTGCGGCTTTCTTCTTCATGATGCCGGCCGGGATGAAGGCGTTCCTGTTCATTAACGATGTCGTGGTCAAGGTGCTTGATTCGGCCCAGGAGGGGACCAGGTTTGTTTTCGGCAGGCTGGCTTTGTCGCCAGGAACAACAAACGCGGATGGCGAGACTTCCCTTGGATTCATTCTTGCCTTCCAGGCCTTCCCATCCATAATTTTCTTCTCCGCGCTGATGTCTGTCCTTTATTATTGCCGGTTAATGCCGGTTGTCATCAGGGGATTTGCCTGGCTTTTTACGCGTTTGATGCGGGTTTCAGGCGCAGAATCACTGTGCGCCGCAAGCAATATCTTTGTCGGCGTTGAGTCCGCGCTTGTCATCAGGCCGCATTTGAAAGGGATGACCAAGTCTGAGCTGTGTACCGTTTTGACTGCGGGAATGGCGACAATTGCCTCAAGCGTACTGGGATTCTATGTGTTATGCCTGAAAGGTGTATTTCCAAACATTGCCGGGCATCTTGTATCCGCGTCCATCCTGGCGGCGCCAGCCGCAATTGTGATGTCAAAAATAATGCTTCCGGAGATTGGGCAGCCTGAAACGCTTGGAGAGACTGTGAGGTCGTCATACGAAAGAGAAAAGAGCCTCTTTGAAGCGATAATAAACGGCGCCGATGCAGGGATGAAGCTGGTGTTTGGTATTGTCGCGCTTCTCCTGGCCGTGCTTGGTCTCGTGGCGGTTGTTAATCTTGCTTTCTGCTGGCTGGGGGTAAAGATAAATTTATTTACCGGCTGGGGGATGGACTGGTCCCTAAAGGGGCTGCTTGGATACATGGCTTATCCATTTACGCTGATCATAGGCGTTCCGCCGTGCGATGCTGGTGTTGTGTCAAAAATAATTGGTGAGCGTACGGTGCTGACGGAGGTCGCCAGCTACAAGGACCTGGCTGTGGCGCTTTCGGGCGGGGTTCTTCATGATCCGAGGTCGGCCCTGCTGGCTACGTATGCGCTGTGCGGTTTTGCGCATGTTGCCTCGCTTGCAATTTTTGTGGGAGGAACTGCAGCGCTGGCGCCGGAAAGGTCAAATGACCTTGCAAGGGTTGGTGTGCGGGCGTTGATTGCTGCCACCCTGGCGTGCCTGATGACGGCCTGTGTTGCCGGCGTTTTCCCGATGACCGAAACAATCCTGCTCGGAACTGTTAAGTGAGAGTCGGGCATGAAGTTCATGGTTGATCACATGCTGATCAAACTTGGCAAGTACCTAAGGATACTGGGGTATGACGCCGCGTGGAACAAGGATTTAAGGACGCACGAACTTATCCTGCGCGCAAATATTGAGGATCGTATTTTTCTCACGCGGAACACCAGGCTGGCGGACCAATATCCTCCGGTGAAGAAGTCGATTGTCATCGGGTCAACAGATCCCGTCGAGCAGCTTTACGAAGTAGTCCGGCAGACGGGGTTGGATATAAGAACTTTTTTGTTTTCAAGGTGCATCAAGTGCAATCTTATGCTTGATAAAGTGGCGGACAAGGCGGAAATCAGGGCGGCTGTTCATCCCAATGTTTATGAAAGTTTTGACCAGTTCTTCAAATGCCAGGGGTGCGGCACGGTGTTCTGGCTGGGCAGTCATGTCCGGAATACCTGTGCCAAACTGAAGTTGCCGGAATGTTCTATTCGTCCCGGTTGACCGTTTCCGGGGAGAACGCGGGCTGGCAGACTGCGATGTATTCCGCGCCATCTGCAGAAGGCGTGCTGTACTGAACCCATTCTCCCTTCTTGACAAGGATTGCCTGTCCTGCATGAACATCGAGGTCCCTGTCGCGGAGGCGAACATACAATGAGCCCTTCAGGACGACGCTGTATTCGTCGAATTGCGGCGTCTGGCCGGGTTCTTTCCAGCCGCAGGGGCTTTTCATCCTGGCTATGCTGACGGTCTCTGTCCCGCTGTTTACGCGGCCAAAGAACTCCTCGATCAGTTTTGGAGGTACACCTGCCGCCTCGATGACGGCAGGCGTTTTTATTAATGTGGCCATAGGCTTAAGTTCCGGGCTAATTGGCTGTTGCGGCGTTGTAAGACACCGGGTCCAGGCAGGAGCCGGCTGGCCAGGCTCTTGCGGCGAGTTCGCGATCAAGCAGGATCAGCCCATCCTTTGAATTTCCGATCATCTCAAGCTGCTGCTTGATCCGCTGGGTATTCGATTCTTCTTCGATTTGTTCGTTTACAAACCAGGAGAGGAGAGGTTCAGAGGCGAAGTCGCCCTCCTTGCGCGCGATGCCCATGAGATTGTGAACCTTCGATGTTATGAAAAGTTCATGGTCATAAGCGTCCTTGAATGCTTCAAGGGGTGAAGACCATTTTGTCTTCTGCTGTTTGAGGTCCAGGAGTTCAACCTTTCCGCCGGTATTGATTATATGATCGAAGAATTTCATGGCGTGGATCTGTTCCTCGTGGCATTGCACACGCATCCAGTGGGCCATTCCCTCAAGGTTTTCCGAGTGGAAGTAAGCAACCATTGAGAGGTAGATGTAGTAGGATTCAAGTTCGTGCCTGATCTGTTCGTTCATTGCGTCGCGCAGTTTCTTTCCGATCATGGTTATGTCCTTTCATAAGCTTAGTTAATCGCACAACTTATACTTAAAAACGGAAAGAAAACAATCAAATTAACGGGAACACCGGTGCTGTCCTCAACAGTAGGGCATGAGTGTGCCGTTTGGCGTTGACACTGGTCGCCTGGGAGTGCAAAAGTCTCAAGTAAATTATTTTTTGCAGCTCGTCCGGAAAGAGAATAACGCGATGACTGATGAGAAAAGGCAGAAAGACAGCGGTACAAACGCCGTTCCGCGGCATGTTGCGATAATAATGGACGGCAACGGCAGGTGGGCCAGGAAAAGAGGATTGCCCCGCCTGAAGGGGCATGAGCAGGGTGGTGAATCCGTACGGGCCGTTCTGCGCGCATGCCGCAAGACCGGGGTAAAGTATCTTACGCTGTATGCTTTCAGTGTGGAAAACTGGATACGGCCGAAATCGGAAATCAGCGGGCTGATGTCACTCCTGGTAAGGTTTCTCAAACAGGATGAACACGAACTTCACGAGAACAAGGTGCGCCTCCATGTCATAGGAAAGATGGAGGACCTCCCGAAGGCAGTGCAGAAGGAGGCCTTGCGTGTTATCAGGGCCACGGAAGGATATGACGGCGGCCATCTGATACTTGCTTTGAGTTATGGCGGCCGGGCAGAAATTGCCGGTGCGGCACGTCAGATTGCCGGCAAGGTGAAGTCAGGCGAGATAAAGCCGGATGACGTCGATGAGAAGATGGTTGCCCGGCATCTTTATGCGCCGGGGATCCCTGATCCGGATTTGCTCATCAGGACGAGCGGAGAGATGAGGGTAAGCAATTTCCTTCTGTGGCAGATATCCTACAGCGAGTTTTATTTCACAGACGTGCTTTGGCCTGATTTCAGGGAAAAGGAATTCATAGAGGCGATTGAGGAATACGGCAGGCGCAGTCGAAGGTTCGGGGATATAGAATAGAAAGACTCCGAATGAAGGGAATGTAGGGGCGTTGCTAGTCGACGCCCGCGGGCGCCGATAAACGGCGCCCCTACATTAAGACTAAGACAGAATACGGAGAATTGGATGTTAAAGTACAGGTTGATAAGCGGAGTGGTGATGTCGGTTGCGCTGATCCTGGCGGCCTATTATTTGCGACCGCTGTATGTCTGGCTTGTGCTCATAGCAGTTTCATCATTCGCCCAGTATGAGTTTTATGCCATGGTGAATATGGCCGGGGTGCCGGTTTTCCGCCTGGTTGGTATTCTCTGCGGCGGGGCCATGATTACGGCCACTTTCTGCACCATTGGACCGACAGCAGAGGATATTGCCAGGGCATACAGGTGGGAACAGCTTGTTATGGTGGGCACCCTGATTGCTGTTTTTCTGAGGCAGTTCCCGCAGAAATTCAACGACAGGCCGATTGCAACCATAGGCTGTACGCTTCTCGGAATCTGGTATGTCCCGTTCCTCTTCAATTACTTTACCCGTCTAGTATACATCTGGCATTCCGCCGGGTTGTCCAATGAAATCAGCCATACCGGACGCATGTTGATATTCTACCTTGTCCTTGTCGTGAAAATGACTGACACCGGTGCGTACACCGTCGGCAGGCTCATTGGCAGACACAAGCTGATACCACGGATTTCGCCCGCCAAGACATGGGAAGGTTTCTTCGGTGGAATAATCTTTGCGGTTATTGCCAGCTGTGCCTTTGCCTGGGTAACTGATTTTACAATAGGGGTGCTCAGTTTCCCCCTGGCCCAGGCGATGATCCTGGGAGTTGTTCTCGCGCTGAGCGGAACTGCCGGCGATCTTTTTGAGTCTCTGCTGAAACGGTCCGCCGGTGCGAAGGATTCCGGAAAGGCGCTGCCGGGCATGGGCGGCCTTCTCGACGTGCTGGACAGTTTGCTTTTTGGTGCGCCGGTATTGTATGTTTACGTCCGGTTGATTCTTGCATGAAAAATATTGTGATATTGGGCAGTACCGGTTCCATCGGGAAAAACGCGCTTCGGGTTATCGAAGCGCTTTCCTCCAGGTTTCGGGTTGTCGGCCTGGCTGCTTCGCAGAACTACAGGATGGTCCTCAGGCAGGCGGAACAATTTAATGTCAGGCATGTCGCTGTTGCCGATCCCGTGATGGCAAGGGCGTGTGCATCGGCGGCGCCGCGTGGCGTCAGGGTGCATCGCGGACCAGAAGGGGTAGAGAAGATCGCCGGACTGGCAGGTGCCGATATCGTGCTCTGCTCGGTGGTGGGACTGGCCGGCCTCAAGCCGGTGATGGCAGCAGTGAAAAACGGGACCGATGTGGCCCTTGCCACGAAAGAGGTCCTGGTTGCCGCGGGAAATGTTGTAACCTCCGCCTGCCGGAAATCAGGTTCACTGCTGTTGCCGGTTGACAGTGAACACAGCGCTATTTTCCAGTGCCTGGGAGAGAAGGGCCGCCGCGGCCGAATCTCGAATTACGAATGTCGAATGCCGAATTCAAGAATCGGAAATCGGAAATCGGAAATCGGAAATCCAACAGCAGACTACGCTCAGCGTACTGACGGACGCGGCATCCGGAAGATAATCCTGACGGCTTCGGGCGGGCCTTTTGCCGCAAGGCCGGGTATTGATTTCGACAAGGTGACGGTTCGACAGGCGCTTGCGCACCCGACATGGGACATGGGGAAGAAGGTGACGATAGATTCCGCCACCCTTATGAACAAGGGCCTGGAAATCATGGAGGCACAATGGCTGTTCAACGTACCGGTTGACCGGATCGAAATTATCGTGCATCCTGAGAGTATTGTTCATTCGATGGTTGAGTTTGACGACGGGAATGTGGTTGCGCAGATGAGCGTACCTGATATGCGGTATGCCATCCAGTACGCGTTCACGTATCCTGAGCGGATTGATGCCGGTCTGCCGGCCCTTGATCTGGCGCGAACAGCCTCTCTGACATTCATGGTGCCGGACGAAAAGAGGTTTCCATGCCTGATGCTGGCCAGGGAGGCCGCGAAGCGCGGGGGGACGATGCCGGCGGTGCTTAACGCGGCAAACGAGGTGGCGGTTGAGAAATTCTTGAAACGGGAAATCCGGTTTTCCGGGATATGGAAGCTGGTTGAAAAGGTAATGAGCAGGCACAGGGTCATCAGGAATCCTGCTCTTGATGAGATTATTGCCGTACATGAGTGGGCAAAACGAACTGCACTGTAAATTTCTTGCCGGTTCCGTTGAGGGACGAAGGGAAAGGTTATAAATGATTGAAACGATATTTTCCAATGCCCTGGTGACGATAGTGCTTATCCTTGTTTTCGGGCTGACTATATTTGTGCATGAGCTGGGACATTTCCTTGCCGCGCTCTATTACGGCATGGTGATTGATGTTTTTTCCATTGGGATGGGGCCTGCCATATGGAAGAGGAAAATAAGGGGAGTTACATACAAGATAGGATGGATTCCGATCGGGGGATACGTGGCGCTTCCGCAGCTCGATCCCACGGCAATGGCTGTGGTTCAGGGCGGTGCAGACAAGAATGACGGCCAGCATGCCGCGAGTGACGGCGGTAAACCAGAAGGCGAGCAGGATTCCGAGCAGCGCGAACTCCCTTATCTTTCTCCCTGGCGCAAGATGGTCGTATCTGTTGCCGGCGCTGTCGGGAATGTCCTGCTGGCTGTGGTACTGGCATGGATCATTTACCTGACACCTGATGTTGTCACCGAGGGCGACGGAACGATAATCGGCCAGGTGGAAACCAACAGTGTTGCCTATGCAAAGGGATTGAGGGCCGGCGATGAGATTCTTGCGGTCAACGGGGAGAAAGTGAGGACCTGGAGTGATTACACGGTTCTCTGCGTGCTTAATTCCGGCAGGACGAACGAGGTCAGTATAAGTCTAAAGTCCGGCGGGGTGGTAAAAGATATTGTTGTGCCCCTGCGTGAAGCGGAATCTGGAATCAATGCCGTGCCGGGACTTGGCAAAGCGATGGTTTGCAGGGTAAGCGGGGTCATAAAGGGCAGCAGCGCGGAGCAGGGGGGGATTAAGCCAAAAGACATTATCAGGAGTTTTGACGGGATAAAGGTGATCAGTTCATCCCATTTCATAAGTCTTGTCGGTGCCCGTCCTGATAAGAGCATACCGCTTGAAGTTGAGAGGAACGGGAAGCTCCTGACATTGAATGTCACGCCCCGTTACGATGCCAGGAACAAGAAAACGATGATTGGAATAATGTTTGGAGAGATATTCAACACGCCGTGGATGCAGTACAAGCGGCCGTGGGACCAGATAAAGAACGATGCATTGCAGATTGTGAGAGTCCTTCGTGCGCTTGTTACTCCGCATGAGGCAGCACAGGCAGCTGGCGGGCTTGGCGGGCCGCCGATTATTCTGCTGGCCCTGTGGTTGTCCATAAAGGCCAGTTTTATGAATGCCATGGGGTTTGTCCGGTTCCTGAATGTAAACCTAGCCATAATAAATCTTCTGCCGATCCCGATTCTTGACGGCGGACATATCATGTTTGCTTTAAGCGAGGCGATAAGGCGGAAGAAAGCTAATCCCAAGGTTGTCAATGTCCTTGTAAATGTCTGCGGTTCCCTGCTGATAGCGGCAATACTGTATATTTCGGCCAGGGATATTATCGTGAAAATCCCGCAGCTTCTGGGATTCAAATCAAAGAAAGAAAAGGTCGAGCTTGCCGTACCTGGCCCGGCTCCGGTCAAGGGCGGATCGGGCCTGCAGAAAAATGAAGGCACGAATGCACCGGGCGCAGGGGCAGTTGCACCGGTTGGAAGTGAGAAATAATGTACGACATCGTCAGGCGGCGGAACAAGACCAGGCGCATACGTGTGGGCTCGGTGGCCATAGGCGGTGGCGCGCCGGTAAGTATCCAGACAATGACCAAGACCGATACCCGCGATGTCCGGGCAACAGTTGCCCAGGTTCGCGAGGTTGAGGCGCTGGGATGCGATATTGTGCGCATCGCCATTCCGGATAAAGAAGCAGCGGCAGCCTTTGCGCGCATCAGGAAACAGGTCCGCAGTCCGCTGATTGCAGATATTCACTTCGACTATACTCTTGCACTTGAGGCACTTAAAGGCGGTGCGGATGGAATAAGGATCAACCCGGGTAATCTTGGCGGGCCGGAGAACCTGAAGAAGGTTGTAAATGCCGCGAAGGATCGAGGCGTTGCAATCAGGGTTGGAATCAACAGCGGTTCTGTTGAAAAAGGTATCCTGGGCAGATATGGCGGAGCCACTCCGGAGGCGCTTGTAGAGAGCGCGCTCAGGAATGTGAAGCTTATTGAGGGTTTCGGGTATGACCGGATGAAGCTATCTGTCAAGGCGACGGATGTTGTCCGTACGGTTCATGCTTACCGGCTCCTGGCAAAGAAGACAAAGTATCCCCTTCATCTCGGGGTGACCGAGGCAGGTACCTTCATAACAGGAACAGTACGTTCGTCCGTCGCTATGGGGCTACTGCTTGCGGAAGGGATAGGTGATACTATCCGCGTTTCGTTAACGGATGCTCCCGCGAGGGAGGTGAAGGTGGGGTTGGAGCTGCTCAGGAGCCTGGGCTTGAGAAAACAGGGTCCATCAGTGATTTCATGTCCCACCTGTGGCCGGATCCAGGTGGATGTTCTTTCCCTGGCGGGTCGGGTGGAGGAAGAGTTGGAGAAATATTACCGGGCGAATCCTGGAATTCGCAAGCTGGTTGTGGCGGTGATGGGATGCATGGTGAACGGGCCTGGAGAAGCGAAAGATGCTGACATTGCTGTTGCCGGGGGCAAGGGCAAGTATGCTTTATATGTTCGCGGAAAGCATGTTAGAGCCGTTTCTGAATCGAAAGCCTTGAAGTCCATCATGGATGCCGTAAACATGTTTTAAGGTGTGCGAATACCTCGGCTTGTCTGTGATCCTCCTTGATGTTCAACTGTCTTACAAATCCCTCTAGTTGTAACGGCTTGATTGATATTGTGTTATAAATTGCATGGTCGAGACTGCTTAGTGATATCAGGTTAAAACAATCCTCTTTCCAAAGATGTCTTTTATTGCTAGAATATATACAGTGAGGATAAAGATGGATTATGCACTATTAGCTATACAAGCCTTAGTGGAAATGATATGATTCTTAACATAAAGAATAATGCATTTGTAATGCATTAAAGGTATGCTTTTACGCATATATTAATGAGTGACGGAGTGGTATGAAAAGTGGGCGTCACAAATGGCTTTCAGGGGTAAGGAAAAGGGTAACAGCAGGCCTGATTGCTGGATTTTTGCTGATGTTCTGCCCTGAGTTGAGTCTGGCAGCCAGTTCTGTCCCATGGAAAGATAATTTTGAGACGAATGTTCAAGGCCAGGCGGTAAGTGGTATGAACGGGTGGTTGGGTCCCACCACTATTATCATTGTCAACACCAACACGCCATCCCAGGCAGGAACGAATGCCTGCGAATCTACTAACAGTACATGCAGCCTGACCAACTTGTTCTCAGGTGTTGCCGCGAAAAGGGTGGTCACTGACCTGTATTTTACTCCAGCAATCAAGAAGAGCGCCGGGAATCCAACGTTTAATTCTTTGGTTTCGTGCCAGGTTTATTTCAATTCCAACGGCTATCCGGTTGTAGCGGACGGGCCTTTAACCAACTGGGTTGTTTGTTCGACTGCACCAGGCGGCGCCCCGGTGGCTCCGATAACTGACGGGGCGTGGACCCGGATTGCGGTGTTGGAGAACGCATCCAATCAGACCTGGAACCTGTTTGTTAATAACCAGCTTGTTAAGCAGAATGCGGCCTTTTCCAGTGCCAGTATTACAAATTACAACGGGTTTATCCTGAAGGGTTCTACATATGTTGACAATGCCTGGGTGGATGCATCGCTTCCGTCCACAACCAACAACAACGGGAATCCCGAGCTTACGGGGGACGGGAATGCAGATGGGGTGGCTGATGCCTGGGCGCTGTTTTATTTTGGTACGGCAACGAATGTTACCGGGAGCATGTCGGCGAGCGGTGATTTTGATTCGGACGGGCGTTCAAACCTGGAAGAATACCAGGACAAGACGGATCCGACTGATCCCAGTTCGAGACTGGCCGGAGGGATATGGACACTGCCGTACGTTGAGAGTTTTGATTCTGCGCCGCTTCCATCGGTGCATAACTGGCATGGGTTGACGGCGTCGCCATCAAATTCGTTTTTCGCGCAGAATACTTATTATTACCAGGGTGGCCGGGCCATGGCTGTGTCCACCGGCCAATTGACGCTTGCCATAACTGATGCCACTGCAACCAATGTTTGGGTTGACATGTATGTCAAAATGGGCGCACTGGTCACGGAGTCTGCCCCTGTATTGCCCACAAACCAGGCGAGCGCATTTTATGTAAACAAGAGTGGATACTTCGTGGCGTATAACGGGACGGTATCGAACTGGATTACGCTTACGAATTCATATACAAATATTGCGTACAGGACGGATGCGGTCACCCCGGTTAATGTCACCAACTGGTTCCGGGTGATAATAAACCAGGATTTTGGATCCAAGCAGTGGTCCTTGTTCACGGCAGACAATGCTACGAACCGGATTGCGACGAACATAGCTGCCAACCTCGGGTTCTGTACCAATACGATATCGCAGTTTGGCGGCTTCTCGATAACCAACAGTGTGACGAATTTGAATCCATATGCTGCATACATCGACAGCCTGGTTATTTCGTCTAACCGGCCGGATGTCATCGATTCGGACTGTGATGGTATCCCTGATAACTGGGAAGCTGCGTATACTAACGGTGTGACAAATCTGCTTGCGACAGCGGATTCGGACGGTGACGGGGTGAACAATCTTAACGAATACATAGGCGGGACGAATCCAAACGATTCGAACGATTACGTCCGGGTTATGGCGATGGATCCTGTTGGCCGTGACCTTCAGCTCAACTTCAGGATAGGGAGCAACCGCAATTACAGGGTTTATTCGGCGGACTCGGTTTCCATAGTCAAGTCTCTTGCGGCCAATTCATCGGCCACATTCTGGCAGACTAATGTAGTGTGGACTGACACGAATGCAGTGACTGGCTGTATTACCTTGCATCGGTTCTATACCCTTTCTGCGGAGAGGGGTGGGCTGATTTATACTAATGCCGAACAGTGGGCGATGTATCTGCAGCCCAAGTATTCGGGTTTGTGGAACATGTGTGGAACGCCGGTTGATTTTGAAAGCGGTAACGCGAATACACTTACCAATACAATGGGTACCCAGCTTATGAGGGGCTTCAGGCAGATAAGCGGATCCGATACCAACGGAGACCAGCTGTACGTTTTGTCGGGTACCAATGCCGTATCGAATACAACAAGTTTTGTGAGGCACTGGGTTGCGAACTCGCAGTGGTGGGCCGGCAGTCCGCAAGCGGCAACCAATACGGCGATAGGGCCGATGCAGGGCTTCTGGGTCTGGAGGAAAGAGGCGTTTACCACCAACACGGTGATTACCGGCAGGACACGTACGAATGCTGTATATACAGCCGGGGTATCGAATAGCTGGAATTTCCTTGCGTGGCCATTCGCGACGGAGCGCGCCATGACCAATACGCCGGATATCGGGTGGGGCTTCCTGAAGTGCGGAGGCGTCGGGGCCAATGATGCCGGATCAGCGGACAATATTTTTGTTGTGCAGAGTAACAGCTGGAAGCGGTTCTACCTGATGCCAGACAGCAATTGGTGGGATTATGTGCATGGCGGGTACGTGAACTTTACGATGAAGCCGGGTCAGGGTTTCTATTATTATCATCGCGGCAACGGCTTTGTATGGACCAATAGTTATGGGCCATGACAGGGATGACGCATTTAGAGAAGAGTTGAAGATTTGGATGTTTTGTTGTATAATAAAAGAAATGAAACGGGATACATATAGTGGAAAAGGTATCATGATGCCGGTGCTTGCTATTTTGGCCGCGTTTTGCATGTCTTCGGTGATGGCGTTTGGACTGGTAGCCAACCGGGCTGAGACATGGAATAACAGCCAGATGAACAGCTGGGCAAACGACTCCGATCCTGGTGTACTTGTGCTTAATCCTGGTGACTATCTGAAGATATCGTTCTCGGCACAGGGCATCCCGATGCCTGCTGTTGGCGGTGCTGCAGGAGGCGTTGATGCATCAGGTGGTATTTTTTCCGGTGATTACATCGCTCTTCTTGTTTCGAATATCACTTTTTCTGTGATGACGGACGGGCATATTCCGGCATCAATGAGGATGGTATTACGGGGTGCGAAGAGCGGGCGGGAATGGTCGTATTCGCCGATTAATGTCTCTGGACAGGCAGGTGTGTGGGTGAATAACAGTATTCCGGTGGATTATTCAATAGGCAGGTGGAGATTGAGCGGGCCCGGCGCCAGCGAAGAAGATTTCCTGAAGGATCTAAAGGATGTGGATTTAATAGGCATCAGGATAGAGCGAAGCGGAACAGCTGCGCAGACTTACAGTATTGACAACATCTGCCTGGAAGGCGTGAATATTCCCGGGACGATACGCGGAAAGATAAAGTATAAAGGTTGCCAGGATGGAAAACTGATAGTGGTTGCGAGCACGACAGGATCAGGATGGAGCAGTCCATACGTTACTGAGTTGACGAAGCCCGGCAGCTTTGAGCTTTCGAATGTGGTGGTGGGGTCGAATTACTGGGTGAAGGCCTATATTGATGCCAACTCGAACGGGGGACCGGACGAACTGGAGCCGACGGGGGAATATCCGTCCAATTCCGTGGACCTGCTGGCTGGTTCCATCAATGATGTTGATATTACGCTTACTGAAGCGGTTCAGACGAACGGATTGCCTATGTGGTGGGTTCTTGAGAATTCGACGGGTCCTGACGGTATGAATATTAAGACTGATGCGGATGATGACGGTGACGGCGTCAGCAATCTCAAGGAGTATATAGCAGGAACTGATCCTCATGACAGATCTTCAGTTTTTCAGGCTAAGACGGAGCATAAGGAGGAAGCCAGTAACAGGGTGGTATTGAAATGGAAGTCCCCGCATTTGAACAAGAAATACCAGGTTTGGCGCTGCACCAATCTGATGGCAGGCTTTACGCTGCTGGAAGGCGGTATAGCTGCTACTCCGCCCGAAAACAGTTACGAGGATGTTACGGCTAATGGTGAGGGACCGTACTTCTATCGGATCAAGATTGAAGTCGAACATTAGAGTCGCTTCCTGCGATTTGTCTTTTTATCCCGCGATCCAGTGTTATGGGGCGGCATATAATCACGTCATGTTTCACAGGCGATTTTCTTTCATATTGTAATATTTTCTAAAGAAGTTGCAAAAGGGAGGAGTGTATCCTAAGATTTCACGGTTTTGGAGAGATGCGTTATGTTAAAATTTAATCCCGGTTTTAATACGTTTGATTCGGATTCATACAATGTCCATCTCGATGACCCGAGTGGGCCGAATCTGTTCCGTGATATTTTTCCTTACGGTGAGGTTCCGAAGATCGGCTTTAATCACCGGTTAAGTCCGATGAGGGTCCCTGCCGAGATATGGATTACAGACACCTCATTTCGCGACGGGCAGCAATCAATGCCCCCTTATACTGTCAAACAGGTGGTTGATCTTTACAAAATGCTGCACAGGCTGGGAGGCCCGAAGGGTCTGATAAGACAGGCCGAGTTCTTCCTGTATACCAAGAAGGACCAGGAAGCCATATCAAAGGTGCAGGAACTTGGTTACGATTTTCCTGAAATAACCGGATGGATTCGCGCTCAGGAAAAAGACCTGGCCCTTGCTAAGCAGATTGGGATGAAGGAGACCGGCATCCTGACGTCCGCATCGGATTATCATATTTTCCTGAAACTCAGGAAATCCAGGCGCGAGGCAATGGATGATTATCTGTGGATTGTCAGGGAAGCCATAGAAATAGGTATTATTCCAAGATGTCATTTTGAAGATGCCACCAGGGCGGATTTTTATGGTTTTGTGGTCCCTTTTGCGCATGAACTGATGAAATTGGCAGAAGAAAGCAAGTCGGTCATCAAGATAAGGGTTTGTGATACCCTTGGCCTTGGGGTTCCGTATCCCGGCGTCGCTATGCCCCGGTCAGTGCCTGGCCTTATCCATGGTCTGGCTTACTATGCCGGTGTTCCCAGCGAGTGGATGGAATGGCATGGGCACAACGACCTTAATCTCGTGAATGCGAATGCATTTACCGCGTGGCTCTATGGATGCAGTGCCGCTAACGGGACGATGCTCGGGATAGGGGAACGGACAGGCAACCCTTCCATTGAAGGTCTTGTGATGAGTTATCTCCAGTTGCGCGGGAATGATTGCGGAGTGGATACCACGGTTATTACCGAGATTGCCGAGTATTTTGAGAAGGAACTTGGTTTCCAGATTCCGGCCAACATGCCGCTGGTTGGCAGGGACTTCAATATGACCCGTGCCGGCATTCATGCCGACGGGCTTCTTAAGAATGAAGAAATTTATAACGTTTTTGATACCGCCAAGCTGCTGAACAGGCCTGTTGAAATTGCAATTACGGACAAGAGCGGCCTGGCCGGTATTGTTCTCTGGGTTCATAATAAGATCGGGAGAGGCGCTGCGCTTGCAAAGGACCATCCGGCCATAAGGAAAATAAATGAGTGGATTCTAAACCAGTACGAGGAAGGGCGTACCACTTCTATTTCAGACCGTGAAATGCTTGAACAGGTTAAACTGAACCTTGCAGACTGGATCAAGGAGAGCGGTTTTGAAATGTGACATTACCACCTATGGAAACCCATTGCTTCGCAGGAAATCTGTTCCCGTCGGGAAGATAGATGATTCCATAAGACAGCTTGCGAAGGATATGCTGGACACCATGTACAGTGCAAATGGCCTCGGACTTGCCGCAGAACAGGTCGGACGCACGGAGGCAATCTGTGTCATAGATATTCCCGCTTCCGCTGACATCGACGAGGTAACCAGGAAGCGGCAGAATCCGGACGTTAAAATGCCGATCATCATGATCAATCCGGCTGTGTGCTGGCTGGAGGGTGAACAATCCGGCCAGGAGGGCTGCCTGAGTTTCCCGGAGATATTCGTTACGGTCAAAAGGGCGGCGCAGGTTGAGGTGAAATTTAAGAGCCTGGCAGGTAAGACTGAAACACTCCGGGTTAACGGGCTTCTCGCCAGGACTGTCCAGCATGAAAATGATCATCTCAACGGGATTCTTCTTGTTGACAAGATGTCCACGGTCCAGAAGCTTTCGATGGCCGGAAAGCTGAAGAGATTGAAGAAACTGAATAAAGAAAAGAAAGCCTAGGTCCTAGGCTGTCCGGCGCGGTACAGAGTCCGACCTTTTGGCGAATTCCTCTGCAAACTGAGTGTAAGCCCTGGCGCCATTTGAATTCCTGTCGTAATGTATCACCGGCTTGCCGAAGCTTGGAGCCTCCGAGAGCCGTACGTTCCTGGGAATAATTGATTCATAAATTTTGTTTCCGAAATGTTTGATAACTTCGTCAACTACCTGGTCTGCCAGGTTTGTCCTTCCATCGTACATCGTCATTATAATGCCCTCAATTTCAAGCCGTGGATTTGCCCCGCTGTCGCGAAGCTGCTGAACGAGGTTTGTGATGACGCTAAGTCCTTCGAGAGCGTAGTACTCGCATTGAATCGGGATCATTATCGAGTGCGCTCCCGTCAGGGCGTTCATCGTGAGAATTCCCAGGGATGGGGGACAGTCGATAAAGATGAAATCGTAGTGTTCGTGGATTACGACGGGCGTAAGTGTTCTGCTCAGGCAATGGAGATAGTTCTCCTGTCGTGCCACGTACACCTCTGACCCTGCCAGGTCGAGTTCTGACGGAATGATCTCCAGGTTGTCGAATGGGGTCTTCTGGATAAGACTTTCAATGGGAGCCTCACCCAGAAGTGCCTTGTAAAGGCTGGTTCCTTTCTGGCGCGGCAACCCAAGTCCGCTTGTGGCATTTGCCTGCGGATCAAGGTCTATCAGAAGAACTTTCCGTCCCATCTCGGCCAGGGCGGCGGCGAGGTTTATTACAGTGGTCGTTTTGCCAACTCCGCCCTTCTGGTTGGCTACTGCCACCACATGGGTTTTTACGCTGGCTGGAACCTGGTTCACATCTGCCGTTTGTTCCGTGGCAGGCGTCCCGGGTGTAATATTGGCCTGAGACTGTGTATTTTCTGTCATTATTCCTGTTTCTTTCTGATCATTCCTGTAGAACGTGCATAACCGAATATTCCACCGGCAGCAATTACCGGGGCGACTGCACCGGGTGACTTGAGGCGAAAGCTACGACCCGAAGAGATGGCGGTGATGACTCCTCCGGCAATATCAACTGTAACCTTGTCGCCGTTCTTAAAGTGTTGAACCAGAGGTTCTTCTGATTCGAAAGGGTAGAGTTCGCCTGTTGCGATCGAGTTTCGGAAGAAAATGCGCGCGTACGATTCCGCCACAACGGCCTTGATTCCAGCGGCAGCGAGGGCCGTGACCGCGTGTTCGCGGGAGGATCCGCATCCGAAGTTTTTGCCTGCAACGATTACAGTGAATTCAGACCTTGTCTCGCCCTGTTTGATAAAACGATGACAGCTTTCAGGCAGTCCTGACAGGGCGTATGAACCGAGTTTGCGGTATTCGTCGGGAATAGTCGGAACAAGGTTCAGGTATTTTGCGGGGATAATCAGGTCAGTGTCGATATTGTCGCCAAGTACGTAAACCTTTCCTGAGATCATTTCGCCAGTCTTGTTCATCCTGTTTCCTTACATAAACTTTCTTGGATCTGTAATCTTTCCTTCGATGGCTGATGCTGCCACGGTTAACGGGGACGCCAGGAAAATGGGAGCGTCTTTTGAGCCCATTCTGCCTACAAAATTCCTATTGGTTGTGCTTATCACGACTTCTTTGCCGCTGGTCCTGCCGAATGTGTCGACAGGGCCGCCCAGGCATGCGGCGCAGGACGGAGGTGCGATTTCAAGGCATCCAGCCTCGGCAAAGATTTCCACCAGTGACTTTTCATCGATTTGTTCTTTCATCAAACCTTCGGCAACTTCCGCTGTTGCAGGGACGAGGTAGGTTTCTATTTTTACCTTGTGTCCTTTGAGTATCCCCGCGGCCATGATGAAATCGGTGAGTTTGCCGCCGGTGCAGGAGCCAATATAGGCACGATCCAGTTTTGTGTCACCTTTGTCTTTTGCGGGAGCATAGTTTGCCGGCAGATGGGGCTGTGCAACGCAGGGGACGAAGGTTGACACGTCGTAGTTGAAGTCCTTTGCCACCTTCGCGTTCTTGTCGCCGCAGACAGCGTTAAACGGTTTTTTCGTCCTTGCGCGGACGTATTCCAGAGTTTTTTTGTCGGGGTTGATTATGCCGTTCTTTCCGCCGGCTTCTATTGCCATGTTGCAGATGGTCATTCGTTCCTCAACATTAAGCTGGTCTATGGCTTCTCCCCGAAACTCCATGGCGCAGTAATTGGCGCCATCAACACCGATGTCGCCGATTATCCTGAGAATAATATCCTTGCCTGTCACGCCTTTCGGCAGCTTCCCATTCAGGTTGAAACGCATGGTTTGGGGCACCTTGATAAGCAGTTTGCCTGTGCCGAGAATAAAACCTGCATCGGTGTTTCCTATGCCTGTTGCAAACGCGCCCAGCGCGCCATGAGTGCAGGTGTGGGAGTCTGTGCCGAATATGACTTCTCCGGGCCTGACGTGGCCCTCCTGTGGCAGGGCAAGATGACAGACCCCCTTGTAGCTGGGTGTGAAAGGGTCATAAAACCATTTCAATCCCTGTTCTTTGACAAATTTGCGCAGGCTGTTTACGTTCCTGATGGCCTTTTCATCTTTGGTGAAAATATAATGGTCGGGAATGATTACGACCTTGTCAGGGTCCCAGACCGCGGCGGTTTGGCCGAATTCCCGTTTAAAGACCTCGATGGTTCCCGGTCCGCACACGTCATGAGTCAGGAGAATGTCGGCCATTACCCAGATGTTCTCGTTGGGTTTTACTTCATCTTTGCCGGCCGCTCTTGCCAGGATCTTCTCTGTTATTGTTTGTGCCATGACTCTGTTCCGTATCTATTCCTGACGTTTTGATGATTTTACGAGGGAGAAAAAACGGTCCTGGTACTCCTCGAATACCCCGTAATCCTGGAGTTTCTTCCCCAGGTTTTTGATCAGTGATGGATTCTTGCTGGTGGCCAGGAAAGCCGAATCGATCTCCGCCCTGACGCCCCTTGGTAATCCGCCTTCATCATCGAACATTTTCTGCTTCTGCATCTCCCGGATGTTCGGGAGTGCGGAGAAACGGATGACTTCCCAGAACAGTTTAATGAGGCATACGTCCCATGGGTCGTCAACTCCGAGAACAACGGCGCTGAAGGGATCATTCTTGCCTTTGACCTCGTTCTGGACCCGTTCGGAAACTGTCTTGAGGTTTTCCGAGACCACCTCCTCAGTGAAGAGTTCTTTCCTCAGCGTGTAGCCATACTGGAGGATATGTATTTCCTTCTCATGTTCCTTCAGCCAGTCAACATATTGGCTGGCTTCGTCGCCAAACCCTTCAAGAATGGTTTTTGAGTAAGCCGATGGAGTAATAATCTGGGGCCTGTGGGCCTGGAGCCGTCCGGCACGGATACGGGTCTGGTTGACGGTGTCCATCAGTTCGCTGATGATGTGATAGTTCAGCAGGGTGGTGCCGAATGTCTCCAGGTGGCGCGACGGCATCTGGACTATTTCTGTGTTATTCACAGCATACCAGAAATCAAATGTGCTTCTTTTCTTCATGGGCGCCTTTAAGTACCAGAAATCACATGCGTTTTAAAGGTTTTATTTGTCGTCTGTTGAAAGCTCCACAGTCACCGGACCGTCATTGATTATCTCCACTGTCATAGATGTCCTGAATGTGCCTGTTTGTACCCTGGGTTCACCCATGGTCCGGCGTACAGCCGCAACATACTCATTGTAGAGTTTTTCCGCAATATCCGATGCGGCGGCCTGCACAAAACTTGGCCGGTTGCCTTTATTAGTGTCAGCGTAAAGTGTGAATTGCGAAATGACCAGTATTTCTCCTCCCACGTCCATTATTGAGAGGTTCATACGGTCCTTATCATCGGGGAATATCCGGAGGCTGACTGTTTTGTGGGCAAGATTCCTGGCATTCTCGTCAGTATCACCTGCTTTGACGCCAAGCAGGACGACAAAACCCCGGCCAATGCAACCGGTTACCTGTCCATTAACGGTCACGCTTCCCTTTATGACCCTTTGTATCAGCGCTCTCATTTGTTTAGAACTCTAACATCTTGGTGAGGTTCTTCAACTTCATTTGCATCTCATCCTAGACCTGTCCCTGAAATTCGTATATATTGCTGAAAACAAAAAATGAGGAGGTTTATATGAGATTGTGCAAGTGGCTTGTCCTGGCCGGAAGTATGGTGTTGATTGGAGGATGCATGACTATGAAGAAGAATGCGACTATGACATTCGGAGAGGATGTTTCGTTCATTAAGAAATACATGGAAGTGGTTGTCCTTCGTGATTCAAAAGGCGCCGGCAAGGTGTGCGTTGTTCCTGCCCTGCAGGGAAGGGTTATGACCAGTACTGCCGAGGGGAACAACGGCAAAGGCTGCGGATGGATCAATTATGAACATTTCAAGGCGAGGAAAACAGTGCCGCAGATTAATGTTTACGGCGGCGAGGACCGTTTCTGGATGGGACCTGAAGGCGGGCAATTCTCGATATTCTTTTCAAAGGGCGTTCCGTTCAAGTTTGAACATTGGGCCACGCCGAAGTGCCTGGATACCGAACCCTACTCCGTGGTGTTGAAATCCGACAGTTGTGTGGCCTTCAACAAGAATGTCAGGTTAACAAACTATGCGGGGACTGTTCTGGATGTGCGGGTGGACCGCGAAGTCAGGGTCCTTGAAAGTTCCGAGGCTTTGAACATACTTGGACTTCAGCCTGACAAGCAGCTGGATATGGTTGCGTACCAGTCAAGAAACAAGATCACCAACGCCGGTAAGGGTGCGTGGACGAAAGAGGGGGGAATGCCGTCTATCTGGATCCTCGGCATGTACAATCCTTCGCCTGCAACCACAATCGTGGTTCCGTATAATCCAGGCGATGAATCTGCAATGGGTCCGGTGGTTAATGACAATTATTTCGGGAAGGTTCCGGCAGATCGCCTTGTAGTAAAGCCGAAAGCGATTTTCTTCAGTGGCGACGGTAAATACCGCAGCAAAATAGGTCTTCCGCCGAAGCGCGCAAAACCGGTGCTCGGCAGTTACGATGCGATGAACCGAATGCTGACCCTTGTGAAATACACGAAACCGGAAGGCGTAGAGGATTATGTCAATTCCGCCTGGGAACTGCAGAAAGAGCCGTTCAGGGGTGATGTGGTTAATTCCTATAATGATGGTCCGAACGATTCTGGCGGGATCCTCGGCCCGTTTTATGAGATTGAATCTTCGTCACCTGCGGCAGCCCTGAAACCAGGTGAGTCTCTCACCCATGTACATCAGACGTTTCATCTAATTGGCTCTGAAGATGCCCTCGATAAGGTTGCCAAAGCTGTGCTTGGCGTAAGTCTCGAGGAAATCAAGAACGGTTTGAAGAAGTAAAAGAGCAGGCACAAAGGCACAGAGGCACAAAGGTATATAAAACTATGGCGGATAAGAAAGCACGGAGTTGCGGGTAGCAGGGTCATTTCGTGCATGGGAAATGAGAATAACACGAGCAATCCCGTTAGGCCTGATGGCAATGATCACGGCATTATCCGCCCTTGATGACGCCGTTGCAGTGATAAGTTATCGTGAGAGCTACGCCCACGAGGACATCGTGGTGTGGAGAGACGATGTTGTTGTCTGTTCGCAGGACATCTGTGGAGACGTTGGGCCAACATTGTTCGCTTACGACATCGCAAGCCGTAAAGTAGTGTGGAGAACACCTACGACAAATTGGATCTCGTGTGCGGTTGCAGACGATTCCAATACTCTCTTCGTTGTCGATGGATTCAATCTCCTTCGTCTAAACCTGAAGACGGGTAAGATAGGGCGGTCTTCAAATCTGTGGGACATTGATTGGCCGACAAAACCGATAATACAGCGTGAAGACGACTCCTGGGGTGACGTTGGTCGCAGTCTTACTAGTAAAGTAGCAAAAGCGAAGTCAGCAGAGGAAAAGACGAATCTGTTGAATCAGGCAAAAGTGCTTGAGAGAATCAGTCGAGATCTCAAGACGCACCCTGCCTACTATTCCTTGATACTGAGACCTGATTCCCTTGTCGTGTTCGAGCAGACCCATGGAAGACGGCGAGGTGAGGAAGAGTGGGGCAGAATCTGCCATTGGGTTGAATTGGATTGCAGGACCGAAAAGGTGCTTCGCGGCGGTGACGATGAGTATGTCGGGCGGCTTGAAACTTCCCGGATACTTCTCGGAAGATCAGGGAAGACCTGTCGGCTGACTCTTCTTCAGGAGGGCTCATTGCGTGATGTTTCGGAAGGGATATCGTCCCGCCATCCTGCCTGGAGACTCGTGAGATCGGAGTGGGGCCTCGTGACCGCTGACGAATCGCATTCCGGGCGATGCATGGTGGGGTTCCTTGAAACACCTGAAGATAACGTTGAGAAGAGGGCCATTTATGACAGTAAGAGCGGGACGATGAATTTCGTGATACCGGAAGTCCGGAGCAACTGCACTGCCAACTGGGTCTTGCACGGGCAATATGTGATTCGCTATTCCTCGGTCATCGGGAGAGAACAGGTTGATACCGGGCCATCCGGCCAGATAGCTTTTTTGACAAACAGTCTTCCGCACTGGTTGGAGTCGTATGATTTGCAAGGACACCTGGTAAAACGTGGTGAGATTCGCGGGTTCGCCGGCGGAAGATTGTTCTTTGCAGGTGTCACGACGAAGGATGAAGTTATCTTCAGTATTAGGGTGCCCGACAACCCTGACGATTTCTCCTCCAAGTCACGATCGAGCGCTTCATTACTTGTCGTAGCCCTTCCGGATTTGTCTGTCCGACGGGTCATTGATGTCGGCAAGAACCTGCACCCCTGGGAGGAACTGCATCTCAAGGGTCGGCGCAACTCGGATGTGGTTCTTCAGGTGTCAGGCGATGTCGTGCTCGAAAAGATGGCGGGCGATTCACAGGCGCAGGAGATTGTTCTTCGCGCATTGAATATACAGACCGGTCTGGAAATGTGGCGTCACGTCGAAAAGGTGATCATTCGCAAATAGGCGTTGATTAGGAAAGGGGCAATGATGAAGAGTTTCAATGTCCAGACCGGCGGGCGGGATGACTTTGTCGATATTACCGACAAGGTCCAGGAAGCTGTTTCAGCGATTGGCATCAAAGATGGTGTCGCGACTGTTTTTGTCCCTCACACAACGGCCGGTATAACGATTAACGAGAACGCCGATCCGGATGTTACCGCTGACATGAAGGCGGCGCTGGACAGGATGGTTCCATGGAAGGCAGGCTACAGGCATGGCGAGGGGAATTCCGCTGCGCATGTAAAGGCAAGCATGATGGGTTCATCTGTCAGGGTCATAGTGGTTGGCGGGGTCCTCCAGCTGGGGACCTGGCAGTCGATTTATTTCTGCGAGTTTGACGGCCCAAGGAACCGGAAAGTCTGGATCATCTAATTGCAGATTACAGATTACAGATTACAGATTGCAGAATGCGGAATTAAAAGGAGTAGGCAGGAGATGTTTTGGTGAATGCTGAGGATTTAAAGAAGAGGACAAAGTTCTTCTCGTTGAATGTAATAAAGATTGTTCAAGGTAGAAAGCGAATTAATGAAGAAACAAGCCATTGAGAGTCTTTCCAATGAAGCTGGCGAATTGCTGGCTATCGTTGTTAGTTCAATTAATACTGCAAGGCGTCGCAAATGAGTTGCCGTTCCGCAACCCGCATTCCACACTCCGCAATTCCCGTTGGGCGCTCTTCATTCTTCAATTCCGAAATCCAAAATCCGCAGTCCGCAATTCTTCTGATCGGTCCTACCGGTTCGGGGAAGACGCCGCTGGGTGATTTCCTTGAAAAGAATGGATTGTTCGGGCACAGGTGTGTTCATTTTGATTTTGGGAGGAACCTGCGTAAGATTGCAGACAGCAGAATAAGGCCTGGATTTCTGGGTGTTTCTGATTTTGCTGTTGTTAAAAGGGTGCTTAAGACAGGCGCGCTGCTCGCTGAACAGGATTCTCATATTGCCGGGAATATCCTGACCGATATTATCTGGAAGATGAGGATGGGAAAGTCTGATATTCTTGTGCTTAACGGTTTGCCCAGGCATGAGCGTCAGGCGGAAGATATAGCCGCGATTGTTGATGTCAGGCTGGTTGTAAACCTGAAGTGCGTGGCTAACGTGGTGATGTCACGGATAACACTTAATTCAGGCGGGGACAGGGTGGGGCGGGTTGATGATTTTCCGCTGTTCGTGAAAAAGAAACTCGAAATATTCAGGTGTAAAACGATTCCACTCCTTGACCACTACCGCAGGAAAAAGGTAAAGGTAGTCGATATAGAAATAGCGGAGGATACGACTCCGGCGGAGACAGTGAAGTATCTGACATCGAGAGCGGGTATTCAGGAAAGAATGCCGACTGTGCGTAAAGAGGGAAAGGGCGTCCTTAATAGATGACAATCAAGGTTAACGGTGAAGTGGTTCCGGAGCAGGCTGTTCAATATGAACTGGACAGGCTGGTCAAATTCTATTCCGAATACATGTCTCCGGCAAAAATCAATGCGCAAATGGATTTGCTGAAGAGCAAGGCAAAGGATCAGGCAATTGGAGTGAAGCTTCTGCTTAAGGAAGTTGAGAGGCTTGATATCAAAGTTACGGCAGAGGACATAGACAAGCGGATGAAAATTGTTTTCGAGAAAGCCGGCGGCAAGGAAGGTTTCGAGCGTCTCCTGAAGAAAAGAGGCATTACAGAGGATTCTGTAAGGAAAAGCCTTGAGCGGGGGGCTGGCGTGGATCTTCTTGTGGAACGAATAAGCCAGGAAGCTGCTGAACCAACGGAAGATGAGATACTTGAGCATTTCAGGCAGCATGCTGATGAATACAAAAAGTCAGACAGGGTCCAGGTCCGGCATATCCTGATCAAGTTTGATGCTCGCAACAAGGCGGACAGGGAAACGGCTCTTTCTGGGATAAACGAGATCCGGCAGAAGATACTGGAAGGCGCTGACTTTGAGGACCAAGCTGCTGCACACTCGGACTGTCCCAGCGGCAAGAAGAGCGGGGGTAACCTTGGCTGGCTCAGCAGCGGGATGACGGTTCCGGGGTTCGACAGGGCCATGTTTGCCATGAAGGTCGGCGAGTTGAGCGAGGTATTGGAGACGCCTTTGGGCTTTCATATCATCAGCAAAACAGCGCATGAGCCGGGCGGGGAAGCTGATTTTGATGACGTCAGGGAGAAGATCAGGGAATTCCTCAGGCATGTCCACCGCGGCGAGGTTTTGACTGCGTATGTCAATGACCTGAAGAAGAAGGCGGTTATTGAAGAAGTCTGATCCTGGAATGTCTTGTTATTGTGCTGGCCGCCCTACTTCGCCCGTCGTTCCGCCGTGCTCGGGTTAGCGTGCCGATTAATGTCCGCCTTCGCTAAGAAGCTTCGGCAAGACACCGCGCCATAGTTCGCCCTTGGCGAACGACGGCGGGTGGTCGGGGCGTCGGGATTTGAACCCGAGACCTCCTGCACCCCAAGCAGACGCGCTACCAGTCTGCGCTACACCCCGACAGTAAGAACTTTCTAATTCTAACACAACCGTGATGGGTTGTTGTCTCTGTGTATCCACGGCTATGTTGACATGACGCCATGCCCCAATATTGCAGTGCCTTGATTGAGAGCATTCAAACCGTATCAATAAAGATTCCGAACAGTCAAGGAAGCAAAGTAATCTACTTTGATGCGGAGAAGATGCCGGAATAAATGCCATTTGTGCCGCTTGTTGTGGTTACGGAGCCTGAAATAGTTCCTGTTATCCGGTTGTTCGCAACGTTTCCGAAGAAAGCTATCTGGCCTGAGAGGTTTGTTTCGCTGATCTGGGACGTCAGCTGGAAATCAGAGCCGGACAGCTGGGCCTCCATGTGCGCCCCTGGCTGCAGGGTGTCGGAACTGACGGTACCGGCAGATGAAATGGTAATGATCACGGCATAGGAGGAGCCCGTGGGACTGGATGCGCCTGACATCAGGAGGTATTTCGTTGCCGTGCCGGTGTAGGTGCCGTCGGTTGAATTTGTCGTTGTTGTTGAACCGGATGAAGTGTTTGTTGACGAGGAAGTGCTGTCGCTGCCATTGTTTGCAAGCAGAATTGCTCCGCCGACAATTGCCGCCGTGCCACCGGCAATAATTGCAGGACCTTTCCAGGACCATGAGTCCCTCGAGGCTTCGGTCTGGCTTTTTGGGGCAACAGATGGCTGTGCCGTTGCTGTTGAAGCGGAATTAGGGGCCTGGAGCTTTACAGTGTACCATCTTGTTTCCGAAGCGACTGACTGTTCGTCAAGAGCCTCTATGTAATACGATAATTCTTTTACACCTTTAAGGAAAGATGAGGGGATTGAGCCAAAATATGTTTCCGCCCCGGAAGACTGCATGGCGATCTTGAAAGGAGCTGCGTCCTTTGAGGTTGTGAAGAACAGGGTTACGGATTTCAGATCGGATGAGCTGGATGTAACTACAGCCCGTACGGATATCGGCTGATCACGGACTGCCGTAACCACCGGTTCGTGCTTGATTACAGGCGCCTTGCTGGAAGACTTGTTCTGTGCAACTGAAATCTGGACTGTTAAGGCAAGTATTGTAAGAACAGCAATCAAATCCCTGAAATATTTCATGGTTGAAAGTATTACATAATATTCCGGAAAGAAGAAACAATAAAGTCAGTCATTTCGCAGGGCCTCGGAAGGGGAGATGTTGGCAGCCATCCTGGCCGGCCCGTATGAAAACAATACTCCGAGAACAAGGGAAATAAGTATCGGGACCAGGATCGTTGTAGTGTCGAGGTGGATCGGGGAGGGAAAGTACTGTTTTGCTGCCAGCAGGATAAGGTGGGTGATGGTTGTTCCCGCGATAGATGCAATTCCTGTGACCAGGCAGGCTTCGAGGACAAATAACAGGGCGATGTCGGAAGGTGTGGCGCCAAGTGCGCGCCTCAGCCCGATTTCTGTGATGCGGTCCCTTACATTTGCCACCATTAGGCTCATCAGTGTTGTTCCCCCCAGGATGATACAGAGAAGGGCAACGCTTCCAACGGTAAACCCGATTGTTGCCTGGAGGCGGCGTATGTTCCTCAGGAGCACTTCCGGCGTGATCCAGGCGAAGCGGTCTGATTTCTCGTATGGTCCGGAAAGAATACGCTGAACAGCTGACAGGGTCCTGGTGAAATCGGCAGATTCCGGGACTCGTATGAAAACTGCGTCGAGATTGTAATAGTCGTTCCGGACCGGATCCAGCCAGAGTTTTGATGTGCTGAGCGGCACAAAAACTGATTTCTCCCCGATTGCGACTGTACTGCCGGTGTTTTCGGTTTCCATGGTGTCATCTTCCGCCCCGATGATTCCGACTATTGTAAACGGTTCGTTCTTAAGACTTACTATCTGGCCGATCTCCCAGCCTCGAAAATGGCTCATGGTTTTTGTAATTACGGCAGTTCTTTCGCTGTTTCGCACATCACGAACATCGATAAAGCGTCCCTTGAGGATGCGCCACTGGCGCACATTCTTCATGTTGTTGTCGGTTGCAATCAGGTTTACCGTGCCGTTTACGCCAGGTATTTCCGCCTGGAACCGCCTTGTGCAGGATACCTGGCAATCGGGCAGGTTTGATGCGATCAATGCCGCATGAGACTCGCTGATTTCGTTTGTTTCAGAAAGACTGTCAGACTGTTGAGGAAGAACAGCGAAGACGTTGGCGCCCATTTCCCTGATCATCACCCGCGATTTTTCCCTGAGTCCTCCAAGGATGGCAAGCAGTACCGTAAGTGAAATCATCCCGATACAGATCGCAAGGAAAGAAAGGCCGGTTCTGCCGGGCTGGAACCTGATGCCATCCCATATGTCCGACAGGATTCTCGGCATTTGTTCAGTTTTGTTATTTTTGCCGTTCATCGTTTGGATTTCATTTATAGTAATTCTAAGTCAGTATTCCATCCCTGCATATCCTGTGCCTGGTGCTGAATTTCAGAAGGTTCTGATTGTGGGTAACCATGATAATAGTCAGGCCTCCCCTGTGTAATTTCTCGAAGCAGCGCATGACCGTTTCGGTGGATGCGCCGTCGAGGTTTCCTGTGGGCTCGTCTGCAACAAGGAGTGTTGGCCGTAGTACGACTGCACGGGCGATGGCCGTCCGCTGCATTTCGCCGGCAGATAGAAGGCGTGCAGGCCGGTGTATAATATTTCCAAGGCCCATTTCGTTGAGGACTTCGCACGCGAGAGCGGCCGTATTTCCCGTGGCATCCTCGATGTACCTGAAGCGGAAAAGGACGTTGTCGATGACCGAGCGGTGGGGAAGGAGGCAGAACTTCTGAAAGACCATGCCGATTTCCTT
>Ga0172375_10002612_pt1 | contig 27967 bp, 21 predicted proteins | sample LakKiv1m_FD_114537 | JGI IMG/M metagenome (GOLD analysis project Ga0172375, IMG submission 114537) | Freshwater microbial communities from Kabuno Bay, South-Kivu, Congo - kab_092012_11.1m | ecosystem: Environmental > Aquatic > Freshwater > Lake | place: Democratic Republic of the Congo... | reverse complement strand
TCCCTCGGCCGGTGTGCCGAAGAGGAGGTACACATAGGTTGCAATCCCGGCTGTTCCAAGATTGGAAAGAACTCGACTTGCCGTCTCGAGCCGGACCCCTTTGTCCAGGGCATCCAGGACCCCCTGATCGCCCGACTCAAGCCCGAGTTTGAGCATGATGCATCCCCCCCTGCGAAGGGCCATGCAGAAGTCAAGGTCGTCGAGGGGCGGTGCCAGGCGCGCGAACCCATACCAGGGCCGGTCCAGCCCTTGAACCGCAAGCCTCTTCAACAGGACAGGACTCAGGGCGTTGTCCAGCAGGTGGATCAGGACCGGCTGGGCCGCGGCGCTGAGGGTTCTCAGGTCTTCCATGGCCTGATCGGGCGCCAGAGGACGATAGGGGTTGCCCTCGCTTTTCTCCGGACAAAAGGCGCAGCGGTTCCAGTAGCACCCACTCGAGGCACTGTAGGGGAGGATGAGGCCTGGCGCCAGATAGCCATTTTCGCGAAAAAGGCTGTAGTCCGGAAGATAGGCCCGCGTTACGGACGACTGAACGCCGAAAAGCGCCAGAAGCGCCTCCTCGCCCGGTCCGCTCACCCAGGTGTCCACCAAACCCTCCCAGGGCTTCTCGCGGAGCGCCCCCCGCATCCAGGAGGTGATCAGGCCGCCCCCTGCCACCACTCGAATCCCCGGAAATTCCCGTCGAACAAAGCCCATCATGGACCAGGCGCATAGGACCTGGGAAAGAAAATTGATCGAGAACCCCACCCAAGCGACTGGTTGTCCCCTTAGCATTTCCCTTAGCCGGGGGGCGAAATAGCCATAAAAAGGGTTGGCCTCAGGGTGTGCGGCAGCCCAGGTTAAATCGCTGCGTCGGACCGGTGAGCGTCCGGAATGGCCATAATTCCCGAGGGTGACAGCAGCATTGGAGATAGAACCGGCGGTCTGCAGAAGACGATTCAGATCCGCTATGGCCTGTCGGTAGGTGTCGGCCCGCCGGTAAACCGGCCATGCGCGAAGCCGAGACAGGTGGCCTTCACGGTGGCCCACGGCCCTGTCTGTCCAGCGGTCATGGCCTTTTCCCGCCTTCCCCATCAAATAGAGAAGTCCCTCCAGACTGGCGTCCAGGACCTCACAGGGGACCCCATGCGCCCTGAGCGCACCCGCCAGGCGAGCGATTCCAGGCGGCGGCTCACACGGCTTGGCCACGGGTGGATGGATTAGAAGGATCATGGGCTTGACAGGCGTATCTGTGGCGTTTCCGCTCAAAGCTTTCGCTGCCGGATGATGGTGGACACAACCGAGAGACCGGACCTCTCCCTAACTGTCCGGTCGGTAAGTCTCCGGATCGAAGTAGGTGAGTGCCTCGCCCACGGTGAAAAGAGAGCCGCAGACCACAATCAGGTCTTCGGCGGCGGCCATTTCCTTGGCCCGGGTCAGGGCGTCGCTCAAGAGGGGGATGGCTTCGCCCGGTTTCCCCAGGGGCGCCGCCTCCCTCATGAGGACATCGGGTTCAGCAGCCCGGTAGTAGAGGGGCCTGGTACAGATCACATAGTCCGCCAGTGGAACCATGATCCGCATCATCTCTTGGATCGCCTTGTCCGCCATCACCCCCATGACCAGGATCAGGCGACGGTACCGAAATCCATCTCTGATAGACCGGGCCAGCGCCCGCAGGGCTCCGGGGTTGTGGGCCCCATCCAGCAGGATGATGGGATCCGTGCCCATCACCTGCATGCGGCCAGTCCAGGAGGCGTGCTTCAGGCCCCGTCGAATCGTATCCTCTGAGATGCGGATCCCCTGTTCGCGCAGCCTTTCAATAATCCCGAGGGCAAGGGCCGCATTGCGACCCTGAAGCACCCCCGGCAAACCGAGCTGAAGCCCCCGCATTCGCAGTCCCGGGCCGCTGTACGCCAGCCCGGCCGATGTGGTTCGATACCGAATCTCCTTTCCAACCCGCCACAGGGAGGCGCCTCTCTCCCTGGCTATGGCCTCCAGTTCCCGGAGGACAAGGGGCTGGGTAGCGGCCGTGACGACATCCACCCCTTTTTTGATGATGCCCCCCTTTTCTCGGGCGATATCCACCAGCCGCCTTCCAAGAAACTCCTGATGCTCGAGGGAGATGTTGGTGATTCCGCACACCAGCGGCATGATCACATTGGTGGCGTCAAGTCGCCCCCCCATGCCCACTTCCATAATGTCCAGGTCCGTCTTTTCCCTGGCAAAATGGATGAGGGCCATGGCCGTGGTTGCTTCAAAGAAGGTGGGAGGCTCACCCTCCACAACCACCCGGCGAAGTTCATCCGTCAGGTCGCCCACCGCCTCCCGAGGGATTTCCTCACCGTTGATCCTGAATCGTTCGGTGAACCGGACCAGATGGGGCGACGAATAAAAGCCCACCTTCAGGCCTGCCTCTTTCAGGATGCTGCCGACAAATGCGGACACCGAACCCTTGCCGTTGGTGCCTGCGATGTGAACATATCGTCTCCCCTCGTGGGGGTTTCCCAAGGCCTTGAGGAGGTTCTCCGTTTTTGAGAGCCCGAATTTGATGCCGTATTTCTGAAGACCGTAGAGGTAATCGAGAGATTCCAGGTACCGCTCTTCTGTGGTTTTCATGGTTTTTTTCTCATTCTATGATGGTTTGCTTTTCCCGAGTCCTCCTCAGACCTTTTCCAGGGTCGTATATTCAAGGTGGAGCAGCTTTCGGCCTGCCTTCTTGAAAAACACCTCCACCTTATCGTCCGCCACAAACTTGGAAACGACCCCCGTGCCGAACGCCGGGTGCCGGACCTTTTCGCCCTGAGTAAATGCCGTGGCCCTGTGTGCCGGCCGGGAATCCTCGCGGATCGGATCTCGCTCGCTCCAGCCGCCCTGCCCCATCCGCGACGCGGTCCCGTATTCGTGGGAATAGAGATCGGTCGGAAGTGCCGCAATAAAGGAGGAGAGACCCGTTACCGCCCTTTGGTAGGAAGACCAGATGGGGGGTGTCTCTTCACCCGGGTAGGAGATGATCAACTGATCTTTGGCCCGGGTCGCCGCCACATACATGAGCCGCCGCTCTTCTTCCAGATCGAGGGGGTTGGCATAGGAGAGCGAAGAGGGAAAGCGCCCTTCCATGACCCAGATAATGAAGACCACCGGCCACTCGAGACCCTTGGCCGAGTGGACGGTGGACAGCGTCACCGCCTGCTTCTTCCCGCCGGGTTCCACATCGGCGGTACTGCTCGGCGGCTCCAGCACCAGATCGTCCAGAAAGCTCCCCAGTTTCTTATACCGCTCAGCCATGGGGATCAATTGCTCCAGCTCTTTTTCGCGCCTCGGGTAGTCGTCGAATTTTTCTTTTAGTATCGGGAGATAGTAGGCCATGACCTGCTCGACGGCCTTCTTCGGAGTGGCCTTTGCGTCGATCAGCCGGTTCAGGAGTTCCCCCAATGCCTTGAGCCCCCCCTCCCGTTTTCCACCTCCCGGCCACTCGCCCACCCGATCCGGAGACGCTTTTTCCTTCCTCATCCACTCGATAATGGTGTGGCTCTTCCCGAGGCCCACATTTTTGATCAGCCTGAGGATCCGCATCCAACTGATGGTCTCTTCCCGATTCACCACGACCCTCATGTGGGCCAGGAAATCCTTGATGTGTGCGGATTCGAGAAATTTGAAGCCTCCGTATTTTACGTAGGGGATACGCTGGCGCGTCAGTTCCGCCTCCAATTCAAAGGAATGATAGGCGGCCCGGAAGAGGACCGCCATGTCGTCCAGTGATCGGCCCCTCGCCGCCTCCTCCTTGATGCAGCGGCAGATGAGGAGGGCCTGACCATGTTCGGTCCTGGTGTTGATGACCATCGGCTTATCCCCGCCGATGCGCTTGGTAAAGAGACATTTGGTGTATCGTTCATTGGCCCGCTCCATCAGGGCATTGGTCAGGGCGAGAATCGGCTGTGTGGAACGATAGTTCTGCTCCAGCTTGATGATCTTTGCGCCGGGGAACAGGGAAGGGAAATCCAGCATATTTCGAAAATTGGCGCCCCTGAACGAGTAGATAGACTGAGAGTCGTCGCCTACCACCATGATGTTCCGGTGCTCATACCCAAGCCATTTGACGATCTCGGCCTGAATTCCGTTCGTGTCCTGGTACTCGTCCACCATAATGAAACCGTACTGGCGGCTCAACTCCTGCCGAATCTCGCTGCTCTCCCTCAAAAGCCTCTGGAAGGCGATAATCAGATCATCATAATCCATGAGCTGATGCTCTTTTTTGTAGGCGGCATAAAGGCTTCCCAATTGCTCAATCTGGGGCGCCACTTCCAGAAATTGCCCGTATTCCTCCAGAATGAACGCTTCCAGAGGCGCCTGAAGATTGGCCGCCTTGCTCAACATGTTGGCCAGCGTCCCCCGCTTGGGGAACCGTTGGGCCGTCTTGGGCATGCGCAGGGCCGGGATGAGGGAATGAAGGACTTCCTCCATGTCGGAGCGGTCCAGAATGGTGAATGAAGGGTCGTAGCCCAGGACCTGGGCGTGACGGCGCAGGACCTTCAAGGCAAGGGCGTGGAATGTCCCGCCGGACACGAATCGACACCTGACGTCCGAGAGACCGGCGGCCCGATCCAGCATCTCCTGGGCGGCCTTTCGAGTAAAGGTCAGGAGGAGGATAGACTCAGGGGCCGCGCCCGACTCCACCAGCCGGGCGACCCGGTACACCAGGGTGCGGGTCTTGCCGCTGCCGGCCCCAGCGATCACGAGCATAGGCCCATCCAGGGCCATGACGGCCTCCAACTGGGTCGGGTTCAGCACGCCTTCGTAGTCAATGTCTTTAGATGCCATCGGGATGCGATCCTTACCCTTTTTCCTATCCGAGGGCCACCAGATAGGAGAGATACCCACCATAGCACAGGAGCAGGATGAGACCGTCCGTTCGCGTCAGGGTGCGGGTCCTTCCCAGAAATCTTCCTCGATTCCTTCAAGCAAATCCAATAACTTTGAAATAGGTATAGAGGATGATGTCCGCCAAAAGGCTCGCCCCCCTCAATCCGGCCATCTCTCTCGGCCGGGAGCCTTGCGCCCAGGGCTGGACGTGGAACAGGAATCTACATAGCCTCTATTCGGTATTTAATCAAGCGGAAAGCCCCACCGAATTCCGGCAACATCCTGCCCCCGCATGGTACCGTAAAGAATTCCCTTTACACATTGGACAGTCCACTGACAAACCGGCGATGGCCTCCTGTGCTGCCGCAGGGCCTTGATCTCCATGAAGCCGGGTAAAATTGAATAAAATCAAGACATAGGGATCGGATTTGATCATTACCACCCCGAAGGCCTCCATGGCATGAATTTTGTTGATGACAGAAGGTATTTCCCCCGCGACTAAACGATTTCAATACTCGCGATTTAGGGATAATGCATTCATTTTCAGATTCTTGAAAGCGTATATAAAAGGAGTTTGTTATGAAAATGAAAACAAACGGACTGAAACTGATGATGCTGTCGGCCATCCTTTTCTTCTCGATGGAGCCCCTAGCCTTCAGCAACGCGGTGACCACGGAAGATATGATGAAACGGCTCGAAAACCTGAGCACCATCATCCAGGAACAGCAAAAGGAGATTGAGCGGCTGAAGCAGGAACTGATCCAACAACGAAAATCACTCGACGAGGGTCAGGCGGCGCAAAAAGAAGAGATCCAGAAGGCGGTCAAGGCGGAAACCGCAGAAGCGGAGAAATCGTGGCGCGAATGGGTCCCGACATGGGTCCAGAAAATCAGCATCTCGGGCGACCTGAGGCTCCGATACGAAGGACTTTGGGATCGAGGCATGTTGAACCAGGACGGGACCCCGGCCAAGCAGGATTCGCGGGACCGGGGCAGGCTGCGTTTGCTGGTCTATCTGGACGCCCCTATCACCAAAGAAATCGATGCCCACGTCATGCTCACCACCAACATGTCCACCCACCAGGAGGCCACCACGAGCAACGCCGATTTTGGAGAAGATTTCAACGACAAGGACTTCTATCTGGGAAGGGCCTATGCCGAATACCGACCGGATTGGCTCAAGGGACTCACGGTAGGGGCCGGCAAGTTCAAAAAGAACTATTTTAATACCGACATCATGTGGGATCCGGACGTGAATCCCGAAGGCGCCTATGAAATTTACAAGTACTCGGGGCTCGATGCATTTCAGCCTTTCGTCTACCTGAGTCAGATGGTCGTCAATGAAAACAACCAGACGCCGGATGCCATGCTTTATCTGACCCAGGCAGGCTTTCAGTCCAAGATCGGGCCTGTCAAGTGGATGCTGGCGGGGAGTTATTACAGTTGGAGCAACCTGGCCGGCACCAAGTGGATGGCTACGGGCGACTATAACTCCGGGGGCGGGAACTCCTTCATCGGCGATTACAACCCCAAGACAGGCACCTACTCGAATATTCGCTACGAGTATGACTACAAGCTCTGTGAGGCTATATCCTATATCGAGTTCGATCTGGGTCCTTTTCCCGTAGCCCTGGAATTGGACTATGTGAGAAACATTGCTGAAGGCGTTCCCAGTGACGAAGATACGGCTTACTATGGTTCGTTCAAAATCGGACGGGATAAGAAAAAAGGTGATTATTCACTTTTTTACAAGTACGCCTACATTGAGCAAAACGCCGTGGTGGGGGCCATCAACGATCAGGATTTTTACGGGGCCAATCGAAAAGGGCACAAGGTGGCGCTCCACTACTGGCCATTTGAAAACACCCTGGTTCGGGCATGTTTTTTCTATACAGACCCGGTTTCCACCTGGCAAAAGCAGGGTAACCCCCTCTGGAACGTGGATCGATACAAGATGCATGAGGACAGGCTCCAGATGGATTTCGTTTTCAAATTCTAAGGTGCGTCGTCTTACTGAACCAGGAGCCACAGGAAAGGGATCACTACCGCCAACAGGAGAATCGTCAAAAGGACGACGGGGAGGAGAAAGGCGACAATGACCCTGGAGTAGGTCACGTTGTGAATCTCGCGCAGGCCAACCACCCAGATCACCAGCCGCCACACGCTGCCGACCCAGCTCCCGATCACGGGCACCAGTTCCCACGCCTGGGCGGCCTGGGAATAGGCCACGACCCTGAACGTGGCCTCGAACCCGTTTTTTCCGCCTCTGACGATCAGCAACAACAGGTGAAACACGACGCTGCATAGAAACATGCCGACCGTCACGCCGATCGGAATGATGACGGCCAGGATCAGGAAGATCAAGCCGCTGCCTAAGCCTGTGAGCAGCGAACTTCCAAAAGGGGAGAACCCGCCAGAGATGAGCAGAACCGGCCAAAAGAGACCCAGCATGTTGCCGACCGCACCCACCAGGAGACCAAATGCCAGGGGTTCTCCCATGCCTCCGCTGACGTTCAGCCCGCGAAAGAAGACGGCCGGAGAAAAGAGCACCGCGACCAGGGTCTGCCAGATCCCCCCGGCAAACCCGCACTCGGAACGCCTTTCCCATGGGGCCGCCGCGCGCTCCCGCCCAGGCCCGGACCCTTGATCCATGTCCGCCTGGCCCCCTCCTCGATCCGTTTCTCCTGGCGCAGAACCTCCACCTCTACCTGGCTTGGAGATCTCAAATTTCTGCTTGCAGCGCGGGCAGATCGCCCATTTTGCCCGATCAGGAATCATCTGCTCGGGGGTCTCTTTTGAAAACCCGCAAAAGGGACACACTAATTCCACGGCCACCTCCTGCCTCCCTGCTGAACCTTCTTGAGGCGGCTAAGTTCTTTTTTTTCAGACCATCTTCGAAGCCTGCCCACCAGGCCTCCCGCAGAAGAACGGTCCAAAACCCGGCTCCTCAATTCAAAACCTTCCTCAGTCAGCAGGGCCGCCTGCAGGCATTCTTTCCGGTGCGGACACTCGAAGCAGTCCGGGACGACCTCACGCAGACCTTCCCTGCCCATCGGAAACACCTTATCCAAAATGCCGAAACAATCCTTGTCTGAATGCACCATGGGGGACCGTGGGTGAGTTAAGCGTCAAACGTTTCAGGTGTCTCATGTGTCTACCGTTCAATCCTGCCCTTCACGGGTGCAACGGTTCAGGGTGACGTTCCACATCGCCGCATCCACCTTGGGGTCGCATTCAAAAGGAACACATCCACCTCGCTGCTCCCGTTGGGAGCGCACTATACACCATTGTCCATGGCGAATAAAGTACGTTCTCGAAAAATCCTTCCTCACCCCACTCAAGGCCCCGACAGACCCTGGCAACCACCCTACCCTCCTACCGTTTCCATGTGAGCAACCCTTCGCAAACCCGTTGACACCCTGTTCCTGAAGGTCTATAATCCGTCGCCATGCAGCGGGACAATCGAGTCTATTTGGTGCGGCATGGTCAGGTGGAAGGGTATGAACGCTTCCCGGTTTACGGCCACACCGACGTGGCGTTGACAGAGGTCGGGATTCTGCAGATGAATCACCTGGCCGAACGCCTCCGTCTTGCAGAACCCAAGGCCATCTACTCAAGCGATCTGGCAAGATCCGCAAGCGGCGCACGCGTAATCGCCAAATATCACGATGTCCCCGTGCACTATCTTCCCGAGCTTCGGGAGATGAAATTCGGCGATTGGGAAGGGTTGACTCTCACAGAAATTCGAACCCATTACCCAAATGAACTCCAGAAAAGACAGGATGATCTGCTGAACTACCGTGCCCCGGGTCATGGGGAGTCCGTTGCCGATCTCGCCGAGAGAGTTGAAGCGGTCTTTGATCGCATTCGTGCCGAACAAAAGGGTAACGACATCATCATCGCAGCCCACGGGGCCGTCAACCGGGTGATCCTGTGTAAGGCCCTGGGGCTGGATCTTGTCCGCATGTTCGCACTCCACCAGTCGTACGGCTGCCTGAACGTCGTGGATTACTTTCCGGACGCTACGCTGGTGCGGATGATCAATGGTTAATATAAGGAAGACGGCATAGCGGTGTCCTGACAGCCAGGCCTGACGGCGAACGGTGCCCAGGGTCTCGTCAAAGGACTCCGGCGATGCTCGAACATCCAAACGACGGGTACGCGAATGGTCCCTTCCGAGTCAACAGCCAAGATTCGTCCGCTTGCCGTAACCCCTGACCCCATTCAGGAGATCCTGGACAGGGCCTTCTCCCTGGGGGAACTCGGCCTGAATGTCGAGGCCATCGCCGAATACAAAAAGCTGCTGCCTACGCATTGCCTGGCATCCAGGATCGTCCCCGGGCTGGTGGCATGTCTCGCCAAGACGAATTCACCCTCCAGGATCATCCAAAAAATCGAAGAGATGGCGTCCGATTTCGGCTTAAACCGAGAAAGACTGGCCCAGCTCAGGACTTCGCTCGGCGGCGAGATAGAAAAAAAGGGGAACAAGGACCTGGCCTTCGAACTTTACAAATCCGCACTGGAATCCGATCCCGGAAACACTCAGATCAAGGAGCAAATCCATCGCCTGCAGTCGAATCTCTCGCGCACCTCACGGTACGGCTATCTCCTCCAGAACGCCATAGTGACCTCCGAACAGTTGCAGAGGGCACTCTCCCTCTCAAAAAACTCCCGTAGAAGCGTCGAGGCAATCCTCATAGAAGAGTTCAAGGTCAGCAAACGGGATGTGGGAAAATCCCTCTCCCTGTTCTACGGATGTCCGTTCAGAACCTTCGACCTCCAGGTCCCTGTACCGGTAGAACTCATTGGGAGTCTCAAAAAGGCCTTTCTCCTGCATGATATATGGGTCCCCATGGGGTGGGATCAGAACGGGGTAGAAATACTCATCGACGACCCGGGCGACCTCAGAAAGACAGGGCTGATCAGGGGGCTGACCAAGACGAAGCGCATCCACTTTTCCGTGGCCCTCAAGGAAGACATCGAGGCCTTCATCCGCTACTTTTTTGACAAGAAGGCCGCAGATCCCGTAACCGACATGATTGATAAGCTGGATCTCATCCCGGATGTCTCATTTGAGGAAGATGAAGCCGCGATAGAAATGGGAATGGAAGAGATCGTTGACGAGACCTCAAGCCAGGTGGTTAAACTGGTCGATCAGGTCATTGTGACCGCTCTTCGAAAAAATGCATCCGATATCCATGTCGAGCCTTCCCCTGTCACCAATAAGACCGGCATCCGTTTTCGACTGGACGGAGTGTGCCACGAATATCTGCAGGTCCCCAACTCCATGGCAAGAGGCATTCTGTCCAGACTGAAAATCATGGCCGGCCTCGATATCGCCGAAAGGCGGCTTCCACAGGACGGAAAGATCAAGTTTAGACGTAAGGGTATTCCTCCCCTTGATCTTCGGGTGGCGACCGTTCCTACCGCAGGCGGTCATGAGGATGCAGTGCTGCGTTTACTATCCGCATCGGGGGCCTTGAAACTGGAGGACATGGGGTTGACCGAACGGAACAAGAGGGTGATGAAGAAGATCCTCGCTCAGCCTTATGGACTCATCCTGGTGGTGGGACCCACAGGGTCCGGAAAGACCACGACCCTCCACTCGGCACTGGACCATATTAACAACCCCGGCGTCAAGATCTGGACCGCAGAAGACCCGGTGGAAATCACCCAGCCGGGGCTCCGGCAGGTAGAGGTCAAACCGAGAATCGGCCTTGACTTTGCGAGGGTCATGCGGGCCTTTCTTCGCGCAGATCCCGATGTAATCATGATCGGCGAGATGAGGGACAATAAAGGGTATTAAACCCCAGGGCAAGCCCTGGACCCGATTTAAGCGGTACTACCCCGCAGCAAGCTGCGGGGTATTGAAAAAGAATGAAACTGCCTCCATCGGCATAGAGGCCTCCCTGACCGGCCATCTCGTCTTCTCCACACTTCATACCAACAGCGCCCCTGAGACCGTTACCCGGCTTCTGGACATGGGATTGAATCCCCTCAATTTCTCAGACGCCCTCCTCGGCGTGCTCGCCCAAAGACTCGTCCGAAAATTGTGCACCAGTTGTCGCCAGGCATATCACCCGTCAGTGGAAGAATTCGATGATATCCAGGCGGTTTATGGCCGGGAGGCATTTGCCAAGCTGGCCATCCAACATACTTCGGATTTGACGCTCTATCGTCGTTCCAAATGTGATGCCTGTTCAGGCACCGGCTACAGGGGGCGAATGGGCATTCACGAGCTTTTGGAGGGCACTCCGACCATTAAAAAGATGATAAAAATAGAGGCCCCCACAGATGAGATTTTCGAACAGGCGGTCAACGAAGGGATGACGACGCTGAAACAGGATGGCATCTGCAAGCTCCTCTCGGGGCTTACGGACATGGCCGAGGTCCGCAGGGTATGCATCGAGTGATCGCCCTCCTCCCCATATCGCCCCTTGGGTGATGAGGCTACACGGGTAGGACTGGATTCACATAGAGTTAGATCCTCAACCGTCAATCGTTCAACCAGTGAGGGGGTAGTGATGACGAAACGAGCCCTGGTTGTGGACGACGATTTCTTCTTTGTCGAATTTCTTGGAGAACTGCTTGAGAAAAGAGGATACCAGGTTATCAAGGCCCATAACGGCAAGGAAGGCCTGACAAGACTCGAGGAAGGCCCTTTCGATATCCTTTTTTCTGATTTGATCATGCCGAAGATAGATGGGGCTCAATTTATCCACATTGCTCGAAGCAAGTTCCCGGGTGTTTGTTGTCATATCATCGCTGTTTCGGGGAGCGTTGTCGAGCAGATGGATCAACTCACAGACGCTGCGGTGGACTGTTTTCTGGCAAAAGGTCCAATCGAACAAATGGAAGTCCAGATCAACGATCTCTTGGATCAGGTAGAGAATGGGACCTTGTCACGCAAGAATGGGGACAAATTCCTGGAGCCTGGAACCTTGTATCCGCGGCAGGTTACCGGTGAACTGGTGGACGTGCTCAACTTCCACAAAGGTATCATCGAAAGCATCGGTTTTGGGATTATGGTGGTTGACAGGGATGCGCGGGTCATAAATGTCACATCGGCGGCCTTGGAACTCTTGAATGCGTCTCTTGCAGACGTCCTGAACCAGCATGTCACATTTCTCTTCTCCCGGCAGGAACGCGGGATTCTTGTAGAAACCCTCAAGACCGTTGCACGGGACCAGTCCATCCAGAAGGCTCGGCTCCATATGGTTCTGAACGGCAAAAGGACCCTCTTAACGGTCTCCCTTCTGAAGGTGGGAAAGGATATCGCCGGATGGGTGATTGCCATGGAGGAGGATACAGACGAATGAACAGAACCAGCATCAAAAACAAGCTGATACTGAGCTTTCTCGCTCTGCTCCTGATTGTCATGGTGGTGATAGGGGCAGCCCAGCAGATCACCGACAACGTCATAACCTCACTGGGTATCTCCGCCGCCCTGGCCCTGGCTGCCGGAATCATCTTCGGCGGCATCTTCTCCAGATCCATTCTCAGAAGATTGAACAGTCTCAGCAGCGCTGCCAAGGAGATCAGCCGCGGCGACCTGTCCAGGGAAATCGCTTTCCTTTCCCGCGACGAGATTCGGGATCTCGAAGAGGTCTTTGCAGCGATGGTCAAGGATCTGAGAGAAATCATATCGGAGATCCATGATGTTTCCACGCAGATTGAAGAGACCGGAAGACATCTCAGCGTGCAGGTTGAAAAAGTCCTCGCCAGCAGCAGAGAAATCGACGAGTCCGCCCTGGCCATTGCCAAAGGATCCGAAGCCCAGAGCCTGATCGTTCAGAAGACCTCTGTCGTCCTTGACAGGGGGCTGGAGCAGATGGATGAAGCGGCCCGACACTCGGCCCAGACGGCATCCAAGACCAACGACGCCCTGAAAAAGACTGAAACCGGCGAAGCCAAGGCCCGCGAGACCCTCCGCTATCTGGAAGATGTCCTCAAACAGATGGTTGAGAACGCCGAGCCCATCTATCGGCTGTCTGAAAAGGTAGAAAAGATTAAAATGGTCATGAGTGTCATAGAAGAACTGTCGCAGAAGACCGACCTCCTCTCGCTCAACGCCTCCATCGAGGCCACCAGGGCTGGCGAGATGGGGAAGGGTTTTGCCCTTGTAGCGAACGAAATACGCAATATGGCGGAAAACTCGAGGAACTCCTCCCATCAGATCCGAGCGATCGTCGATGATATCTTCAAGGATAACAGGGCCGTCACCCTGGCCCTCAAGAAAAGCGAGGAAGATATCAACAGGGGTCGCAAGGTCATTCACGGCATCGTCGGGACCTTTGGCGAGATGCTTTCCGGGGTGAAAGAGATCTCCACCGAGGTGCAAGAGGTAGGCGTCATCACTCGACGGCAGGCAAAAGAGATGAGGGGATTGCTCCATCAGTTTCAGGAACTCTCCAGGTTGGCACAGGAGAATTTCGTATCCACTCAGAAGACGACCATCGGTACAAAGAACCAGAAAGAGGAGATCATGGAGATTGTGAAGGAAGCAGCATCACTTAATGTCCTATCCCAAAAGATGATGGAAACCCAGAGACGATTCAGACTCCGTGGGACGTAAGAGATGGATTGCTTTGTATTTGAGGCAGCAGGGAAACATCTGGGGATTGAGGCCCGATACATTTACCGAATTGCAGACGAGGCGAGGGTGGTCCCCGTTCCTCTTCTCCCATCGTGCCATGTCGGAGTGTTCTATTACCGAGGTGATCTGTTTGACGTGATCGACGCCGGTCAACTTCTGGGAAACGAAGCTCGCATTTCGAATGAGCCCCCTTATGTGATCTTATTAAAATGGGATCAAAAGAGCCTGGGCCTCATACCGGAGCGCATCGTGGGGATGACATGGGTCGAAGAGGAAAACAGCCATGGGATGATCTTCACCAAGGAGGGCCTTGCCATTCATATGATGATCCCGGAAAACATCTGGAAGAGGTTGTCGGAACTCCCCTATGGACATTGAAAAGTACAAGAAGATTTTCACTCAAGAATCCGACAGGTACCTTCAAGAGCTGACCGCCGACCTTCTTCGGGTGGAAAAGGACCTTCCGAACCGCAGTCTCTGGAGCGATGTTCATGGCAAACTCCATTCCATCAAGGGGATGTCCCGCGCACTCAATCTGGATGACATATCCGCCCTGTGCCATTCCATGGAGGCCTGGTGCAAGGAGTTTCAAGGGGGAACCATCGCGCCGAATGCCGATGCCGTTCAGGTGCTGATGGACGGGGCCGAACTGCTCAAGGAGATGGTGGCCGCTACCGCTGAGGACACAGCCATTCCGGCACCAACCCGGCTTGACAGGGTCGGCGCCCTCCTCCGCCAGCGCCCGGATCAATTGATCCTCGATAGGCCGTTCGACCCACATCCCTTTTCCGCTCCTTCTAAAATCGACCATATTCGGGTTGAATATGCCCTGATTGAAGAACTCCTCGCGCGTTCCCAGGAGATCATTCTGCTGGAAAGGACCCTTCCCCCCCTGTCTCAGGAACAGATAACGTCCGGACTGAGAAGCTGGATTGACCACTACATGGCCCTATTGAGGGGCATTCACTTTCAACTCGCCCGTCTGAGGCTCATGCCCGTGCAGGATTTTGTTTCCCTGTTCGACAAACCGGTCCGGGACCTGGCAAGGAACTACCAGAGGGAGGTGAGGATGGAAGTGGCGGGTGGTGAGCTTCAGGTGGATATCGGGCTCATGGAGCGCCTGAGAGAGCCCTTTATGCACCTCTTGCGAAACGCCATTGCCCACGGCATCGAGCCGCCCGATGAGAGGAAAAAGCAGGGAAAGAGCCGAGAAGGCAACATCGTTTTCGAGGCGGAAAAGAAGGGAGACAGTCTCCTGCTCTCGATAGGTGACGATGGCAGAGGCATCGACTCAGAAGCCATCGAGCGCTATCTCAAGACGAGGATGGGCATGTCCGATCAGGAGATAGGGCGCATGTCCCGCGAGGATTTCTTTCGCACCATCCTCCGCGTGGATTACTCCTCCGCAGCCGAAACCGACCAGCTCGCAGGGAGAGGGATCGGGATGGACGTCATCGCCAAGGCCATTGAATATCTGAGCGGCTCCCTTGCCATCCATTCGGAACCCCACAGGGGCACACAGTTCATTATCAAGCTCCCCCTGTCTCTATCCATCATCTATGCCATCGTGTTTGAATTGGGACCCTATGTCCTGTCTGTCCCCACATCCCACGTGGTGTCCATTGAACGGGCCGATGACCCGTTGCCGGAGCAGCGCGACGATCTTTATGATTTGCGGAGCAGGCTCGGCATCCGTTTCAATACGGCAAAATCGAGCCACATCCTGAGGGTAAGACGTCCACCCGACCCCAACAACCCTGAAGCCGGCCATACCCTGGATCGCTTCTCCGTCGATGCGGTGATCGGCAACATGCCCCTCATGGTCATGCCTTCGGGAGAACTCCTGGCTCGGACCGAATCCTTTGCCGGCGTGGGCATCATGGAAAACGGAGACCTGTCCATCCTTCTGGACATGGAACGGCTGTAGTCGTGGGCTGGATTCGAACGGTCAGGCAGCTTTTCTGAAAAAGCGGGTGATTCCCTCGGTCAGCGCTTCTATGGTGTATTCGGTCGGCATCACGCTGACATTGATGCCGTTTTCTTCGGCCGTTTTTGCCGTGATGGGGCCGATGCAGGCCACGGCTACCGGTTCCATCCACTTGTGAAGCTCGTCCCCATCGGCCGTGAACATCTTCACAAAATTGGTGACCGTGGAGGAACTGGTGAAGGTCACCATGTCGATCGTCCCTTTTCTGAGCCGTTCCCTGACCTTTTCCGTATCATGATCCGGCCGGATGGTCCGGTAGGCAGGGACCACATCCACATGGGCACCGGCCTTTCGCAGGTCGTCGGGCAGGACCTCCCTCGCCTCGACGGCCCTCGGAATCAGGATCTTTGCCCCCTGGATCCCTTTCTCTTGGAAGGCCCCCACCACCGCCTCGGCCCGATATTCATCCGGCATCAGATCAGGATGGATCCCAAACCGCTCCCACATCTCTGCCGTTTTGGGGCCGATGACCCCGATCTTGATGCCCTTCAGATCCCGAACGTCCTTTCCCAGGACCTGAAGCCGATCGAGAAAGAATCGAACGCCATTGACGGAAGTAAAGACCAGCCAGTCATATCCATGCAGCTTCTCGATGGCTCGGTCCAGTGGCCCCCAGGTTTCGGGCGCTATGACCTCGATGGTGGGAAACTCAATCGTCTCCGCACCCAGGCTTTCCAGCATGCGGCGGAACTCACTGGCCTGCTCTCTTGCCCGAGTCACCACGATCCGTCTGCCGAACAAAGGCCTCGTTTCAAACCAGTTCAGGTCTTCCCTCAGCCGAACCACATCCCCCACCACAATAATGGCAGGGGGGCGGATCCGGTTTTCCTGGGCAATGCGGCCGATATTTTCGAGGTTCCCCACCCAGGTTGCCTGCTCCGCAGTCGTTCCGCGCCGGATCACCGCCACCGGCGTATCCGGGGACCGGCCATGTTTCATGAGGCTTTCGCTGATCTGGGGCAGGTTCCCCACGCCCATGAGAAAGACCAGGGTCCCAGCCCCTGTGGCCAGCTTGTCCCAGACGATGCTGGATGTCCCTTTGAGCGGGTCCTCATGGCCGGTGACAAAGGCCACAGTGGCGGTATGGTCCCGGTGGGTCAGGGGTATCCCGGCATAGGCCGGCACAGAGATGGCGGACGTGACCCCGGGCACAATCTCGAATCGGACCCCTGCCTTTGCCAGCTCCTGGGCCTCTTCGCCCCCCCGGCCGAAGATAAAGGGGTCGCCCCCCTTGAGCCGGACCACCGTCTTTCCGCTCAGGGCCCTGTCCACAATCAGGGCATTGATCTCCTCCTGGCTCATGGTATGGGCCCCGCCCTGCTTTCCCACATAGATCCGCTCGGCGGTGTCTTTCGCGAATTCGAGGAATTGAGGATTGGCCAGATAATCGTAAATCACAACATCCGCTTCAGAAAGGAGCTCTTTTCCCCGGATGGTCAGAAGTCCGGGGTCTCCCGGTCCGCTCCCCACCAGATAGACGATGCCCTTTGGCGTGGCTGGTGGGTCATGGCTGATGGCTGATGAGTTCATTGGGTTCCTTTTTCTGACAGGGTTGACAGGATTTATAGGATTTAAAGCTCTGTGCCTCTGTGCCTTGGTGTGAGTTATTTTCGGGTCAGGGCATCCACTATCGCGCATCCGTTGCCGATCCGTAGATCTTCTGCAACACCCTGTCGGCGCCTGCGGCAAGGAGCTTTTCGGCACAGGCGATTCCGACGGCCTCTGCCCTATCCGAGGGTCCCTCTGTCTCTTCTTTAAAGATGTGCGATCCGTCCAGTTCTGCCACCATCCCCCTGAAACGCACCCTATCCCCCTGCAATCGGGCAAGACCGGCAATGGGCACCTGGCACCCCCCCTCCAATTTCTTCAGAAAGGCCCTTTCTGCACGCACGGCTATCTCCGTGGCGGGGTGGTTCAAGAAATCGAGAATGCGGATGGTCTCGGCGTCCTCCTGCCGAGCCTCCAATCCAAGGGCCCCCTGGCCCACCGCCGGGAGGATCTCATCCGGTGAGATGATCTGGGTGATCCTATCTGCCAAGCCCAGCCGCTTGAGGCCAGCCGCCGCCAGGACAACCGCATGAAGTTCTCCCGCCTCGACCTTCCGCAGCCGGGTGTCCACATTCCCCCGCAAGGGAACCAATTCCAGGTCAGGACGCAGATGAAGCAATTGGGCGGCCCGTCTGAGACTGCTGGTCCCGACCCGCGAATGAGGCGTAAGGTGCTCAAGGTCGAGACCGTTGGCCGATACGAGGGCATCCCCTGAGTCTTCGCGCTCCGGAAACGCCGCAAGAAAGAGATCGTCCGGCAGTTGGGCTGGGACGTCTTTCATGCTGTGGACCGCCATATCGACCCGACGGTCCAGAAGGGCATCCTCGATCTCCTTCACAAAGAGCCCCTTGCCCCCGATCTTGCTGAGGGGCGAATCCAGGATCTTATCGCCGGTAGTCTTGATCCTGACCAGCTCCACCCGGACATGAGGATGTCTGGCCTCGATTTTGGCCTTCACCCATTCACTCTGTGTGACGGCCAGCTTGCTTCCCCGTGTTCCTATTCTGAGGATCATCAGATCTGCCACCTTACGATGCGATGGGAGCACAACGAATCTTTCCTTGATAAAAGACTGAAGCACACCTCATTTCATTGGCTCACACGGAGACACAGAGGCGCAAAGAGAAACAAAAATAATATCCTTCGCGGCTTCGTGGCTTTGTGTGAAGCATCTCTCTCCCTGGTTGCATCCAGTTACGATTGGCGCAGCAGAAACCGCGCCAGTTCCAGATCATGGGGGGTGGTCACCTTGATGTTCCGTTCCGATCCTTCCACAACCATGACAGGAATGCCCAGTTTCTCCACCAGAAAAGCGTCATCCGTGGCATCTTCCCATGCCTCGGTCACCGCTATCCGATGTGCCTTCATAATATCTTCGTAACGAAACACCTGGGGCGTCTGGACCATCCAGAGTCGGTATCGATCCACGGTACGCACCACCACCCCATCGGCATCGACCTCCTTGACTGTCTCCTTGGCAGGCAGGGCCGCAATCACGGCCGGGTGGTTCGCGGCGGCAACCAGCACTCTCCTTAGAAGGGCCGGGTCAATGAGAGGCCGAACCCCGTCGTGGATCAGGACCCGATCATACCTCCCTCCCGTGGCCTCGATCCCGACCCTGACCGAATCCTGGCGACGCCGGCCGCCTGGAATGATCGTTCCCACTTTACTAAAACCGAATCGCTCCACGATCTGCTCCCGGGCGTAGACCACATCAGTCGGGGGCGCCACGAGGACGATGTCATCAATTTCCGTGCAGGCCTGAAGAACCGCCAGGGTCACGGCGAGGATAGGCCTTCCATCCAGGCTGAGGAACTGTTTGGCCCGTTCGCTCTTCATTCGAACGCCGAATCCTGCAGCCGGAATGACGGCCACGGTCTTGGCTGAAGTGCCTCTCATCACGACCGCTCCATGCTAACCTGCCGATAGAACCTCAAAAAACAAAAGCAGGCCCGGGGCCGAATCGCACTCCCCGAACCTGCTCGCGATACGAATTCCTGTCACCCCTGTACGGACTTCCGCGTCTGTTTCTTCAACCGGTTGATCCGCCGTCTCAGGACATCGGCTTGCTTTCGGTCGTTGGCAGCGCGAACTTCCTTTTTCTTTTCCCTGAGCTGGCCCATCTTGGCCTTCAGCTCGTGGACGCTCGCAGCCCCTTTCTGTGCCTTCTTTTTCTTCCCCTTCGGTGCCTCTTCCTCCTCAATGCCATAGTACTCCTTGATGATGGGGAGCAATTCTTCCTTCTTCATGGCATGGACACCGGTGATGCCGGGGATTTCCAGGGCCACATCCCTCAATTCGATGACTGTCATCTTGTCCAAAGGCTTCTTGAATTCGGGCACCTTCACCTTGGGTTCTTCTTTCGCCGCCTGCTGGGTTACATCAGCAGTCGGTTCCACTTTCTCTTCTACCATTCGTATCTCTCCTCATTCGAAAATAGGCTGTATATCCAACGCATCGGGGGCAGATAACGGAAGAGGCGCCATCGCGAATCCTCCTTTACACCTTTCACCCCGGCCTTGTGCCTGGTGTCCCCTTCTATCACAATCCCGCCCCCAGCTCAACAGAAACCTTCAGGCCGGAGCTTCTATCCCTTTTTCAAAAAGGGCGTCAGCAGATCGATGGGCAGCGGAAAGATCGTGGTGGAATTGCTCTCCGATGATATCTCGCGCAGCGTCTGCAAATACCGGAGCTGCAGGGCCTCTGGATGATGCTGGATGATGCCTGCTGCCTCAGCCAGACGGGTGGCCGCCTGATACTCGCCCTCCGCATTGATGACCTTTGCCCGTCGTTCCCTCTCTGCCTCTGCCTGCCTGGCCATGGCCCGCTGCATCTCCTGGGGCAGATCAATATGTTTCACCTCGACGGTCGCCACCTTGATTCCCCATGGGTCGGTGTGCTTGTCCAGGATATTTTGGAGCTGGGTGTTGATTTTATCGCGTTCAGCCAGGAGTTCGTCCAGCTCCACCTGGCCGCAGACGCTGCGCAGTGTGGTCTGGGCCAACTGGGAGGTGGCAAAGAGATAGTTCTCCACTTCGATGGTGGCGTTGGCGGGATCCATCACCCGAAAATAAACCACCGCATTGACCTTGACAGACACATTGTCCCGGGTGATGACGTCCTGGGCCGGGACGTCCATGGTCACCAGACGGAGACTCACCTTGACCATTTTATCGATGACCGGAATGAGAAGAATCAACCCCGGGCCTTTGGTCTTGATCACCCGGCCCAGGCGGAAGATCACACCCCGCTCATACTCCTTGAGAATCTTGATGGCCGAGGCCAAAAACATGATGATGAGCACGATCGCCAATAGGTAAAACATAGGGTCCTCCTTATGCGATAAGGGTTCATGGGTTGCCTGGCAACGACCTGGATGCCTTGCGGACCGTCAGCAGCAACCCCTTGACTCCTGTCACTTCTGCCCTGTCCCCAGGGTCGAGCCGATCCTGGGAAACCGCCTTCCAGTATTCCCCATGGACAAAGATCAACCCTTCCGGCGAGATCCGTTCCCTCACCTCTCCGATCTCTCCGATCAGGCCCTCGGCCCCACCGCGAGGCCTGGCGTGATAGGCCCGGAATGCCAGCCCCGCAACCACCACGAAAAAACCGCCGACCAGGAGAATCGTAGGCAGCATCAGCTTGAGAGACACCCCCACATCCTCAAACAGCATGATAGACCCTAACGTCAGGGAAATCAATCCCCCGATGGACAGAATCCCGTAGCTCGCCACCTTTACCTCTGCAATGAAGAAGATGATGGCAAGAAGGATCAGGAGGAGCCCCGCATAGTTCACCGGAAGGGTCTGAAAAGAAAAGAAGGCCAGGATCAGGGAGATCGCGCCAATGACACCGGGAAAAACGGCGCCTGGGTGGGAAAATTCAAAATAGAGCCCGGCCAGCCCGATCATCATCAGGATATAGGCGATGTTGGGGTCGCTGATGGTTTTGAGCACCCTGTCCCGGAATCCCGGCACGTAGTGCACCTGCTCCAGCCCGACGGTCTTGAGCGTTACCTTGCCCTGGGGCATCCGGACCTCCCTGCCGTCCAGGTCCCTGATCAGGTGATCCAGGTCCTTGACCACCAGGTCCACAACCCCCTTTTCAACCGCCTCATCCGCGGTGATGGAAACACTCTCGCGGATCGCCTTTTCGACCCACTCGCCGTTTCGCCCCTTGTCTTCGGCGATACCGCGGGCGTAGGCGGCCATGTCGTTGACCACCTTTTCGGACATGGTCTTTTCAATATCTTTCCCGCCCGCATTCACCGGATGGGCCGCGCCGATATTGGTCCCCTCTGCCATAGCGGCCACATGCCCGGCCACCGTGATCATCACACCCGCCGATGCGGCGCCGGCCCCTCGGGGACCCACGTAAACCACGACCGGGATCGGCGAATTCAACATGGCCTTGATAATGGTGCGCATAGAAGAGGCCAGACCGCCTGGGGTGTCCAGCCGAATAATGGCGACGGCTGCCCCCTCCTCCTTTGCCTTTTCAAGCCCCCGGACGACATACATGGCGGTTCCCGGATTGATGGGGCCTTCCAATTCCAGAACCATGACCTGGCCTGCCTGCGCGTGAGCCAAGGACATTCCGAGAATTGAATGCCAGCCCCATGCAAGGGAGACTAACGCCGCGAGAGTTATTAAAGGGAGCCTCACCTTACCCATGGGTCTTCACCTCCAGGCCGATCCGTTTCATAATCTGTTTGATGTCCTCCCAGACCTCCCGCTTGGCCGATTCATTTCGCAGCAGGTAGGCGGGGTGGAACGTCGGCATCAGGGGTATCCCCTCGTACGACCGCCATTGCCCTCGGTTCTCGGTTATTTTGAAGCCCTTGCCCAGCAGGGCCTGCCCGGCCACCCTCCCCAGGGTGCAGATGACCTCTGGACCGATAATTCGAAGCTGCTCTCTCAGAAAGGGGATGCACGCCCCGATCTCGTCCGCTTCAGGGTCCCGGTTCTTCGGAGGATGGCACTTGACCACGTTGCAGATGTACACCTCATCCCGTGTCAACCCCATGCCGTTTTCGATGATACGGGTCAACAACTTGCCGGATTCGCCCACAAAGGGTCTTCCGACCCTGTCTTCATCGTTGCCTGGGCCTTCGCCCACAAAAACCAGCCTCGCATCGGGAGAGCCCTCCCCGAACACCAGGTGGGTTCGACTCGAAAAAAGCCTGCACCGCCGGCAGTCGCCGATGCGCTCCCGAAGGGCAAGGAGTGAGGCGGCTGGATCCAGCTCACCGGCCTTGCTGTTTTCTTGTGCAAAATGGGGGGACGGCGCCTTTACCGCGGACCCAGTCTTCCTCAAAGCGTCCGCGGCCTCCATGGAGACCGGCGGAGGATCCAAACCGATCTCCTGGTAGGACCTTAAAAGACCCCTCATATGGGAAAGGATATCCCTAAGTTCCGTCTCTACGTCCAAAGCATGCCTCGCTGAGATCCCTGGCCCTGTCCAGAACCAGATCGGCCACCTCGTCCTTGGTCATGAGGGGCGCCTCTTCCACACGCCCATCGCGGAAAATAAGTTTCACCAGGTTGGTGTCGGTTTCAAACCCCGCATCGCCCCGTGAAACGTCGTTGGCCACAATCATATCCAGGTTCTTGGCCCCCAGCTTCTTCTGGGCATTGGCGAGCAGGTCTTCTGTCTCCGCCGCAAACCCGACCAGGATGCACGGCGCAGCGGATTTTGTCTCGCCCAGATGGGCCAGGATGTCCGGGTTTCTGACAAGTTCGAGCCTAAGGGCATCGGCCGTCTTTTTGACTTTCTGCTCTGCACATTCCCTTGGCCGGTAATCCGAGACCGCAGCCGCCTTGATCACAATATCGCAATTTTCCCGGTTTTCAAGGATCAACCGATGCATCTCCTCCGCTGTCTTGACACGGCAGAAAGTAATTCCTACGGGCGGCTTGAGGGATGTTGGCCCGCTTACGAGGATGACCTCTGCCCCCCTTCGGGCGGCCGCTCTTGCCAGCGCGTATCCCATTTTTCCGGAGGACCGGTTGGTAATGTAGCGGACCGGATCAATCGGCTCAACGGTGGGACCGGCTGACACCAGAATGCGGTGGCCTTTCAAGTCTTTTTCGGACAGCATGAACCTGGCCCGCTCCAGTATATCGGCAGGCTCCGGGAGCCGGCCAGGGCCTTCAGCGCCGCAGGCCAGTTCTCCCCGGCCAGGCTCGAACACAGCGATGCCTCGTCTTCTCAGGACGCCGAGGTTTTCCTGAACCGCCAGGTTCATCAACATGCGATCGTTCATCGAAGGACAGACCAGGATGGGGGCCGTGGCCGCCACCACGCAGGTGGAGAGGAAATCGTCGGCGATCCCATGGGCCATTTTTCCGATAAAATCGGCGGTGGCCGGGGCGATGATGATCAGGTCGGCATCCTGGCCCCACCGAATGTGGTCCATGACCGTCCCCTCCTGGTCGAACATCTCATGGACGACCCGGTTGCCCGAGAGGGCTTCAAAGGTCAGGGGCGTGATGAATCGCGTGGCGCTGCGCGTCATGGCAACGCGTACCATCAGTTTGTCTTTCACCAGAAGCCTGACCAGCTCTGCGGACTTGTAGGCAGCGATCCCCCCGGTAACGCCCACAACAACCTCTTTTGCCTTCACATGCACTCCTTTCAAAGGTCCCCTCATCTCACACAGAAGACGTGGAAAAAGACCATGCCAAATCGTTTCCGCGGTATAGGCCCGACCTGCAGGAAGAAATCATCGCGGCGGGGACGCCGCTCCCGCAGTGGTGCCTGTTTCCCGTCTCACGGACAGGTCATGTGCCCCGGCTCCGCTTTCGATTCCTTTCCCGTGGGACGGTTCAACGAGCGGCACCATAACATTTACGCGTCAAAGGGATTTTAGAATAGGCGGGTTCTGGTGTCAACCCTCGCATCCGGACAGGCATGAATTCCACCGGGCGCATTTGACTTGACAGTGGAGACCCAACCCCCTTATCCTCCTTAGGCCCTGGTCTTCTATCACGAAAAACAAGAAAATCCTTTGGGTGTAATGCGTTTTTTTCGACTCACACAAAGGCACGAAGAACACAAAGAACGGCATCCTTTGTGGTGCAGCGAAAAACCCTTTGTGTCCTTTGCGGTCTTCGTGTGAGTCCCGCCGTGGCGGGATTGGGTTGCGGGCACTGGTCCGCCTTGGGCCTGAAATGCCGACCATTATCGGCGAGTGACCTGAAAACGGCCCTGCCTCATCTCGAGAAAAAGGAGAATTGCCATGACCGCGTTGAATCGACTGGTGAATCGAATCATCGACCGAGTGAACGTCAACCTCAGGGAACCCGGTTTTGACGTGGGGCCTTATATCAGGGGGGTCATTCCCTGGACCAAGTTCTCAAAATTCTACGCCTTTTACGGGTTGACCCTCCATCACCCCATCCATTTCCACTTCGAGCATTCCAGCATTGCCGGCAGCTATTTTCTGGGCAAGTGCACTGTGGATCACTCGGTCCTGTACAAAAGCGACATTCGCGGGGACGAGCTCAAGGGACGTGGAGACATTTTCCGGCACGCGGGTCTCGAAATCCCCCTCCACGACGACGAGGTGATCCGCATCAAGGACAGCTTCCTCGTCAAGAACCTGGTGCACAACCATTCCCACGATCCAGAGACCCCAGAGGAATTCCTCATCCAGAACACCGTCTCGATGCATTACGCCAATATCCACGGCTCGCCCGTGGAAGGGAGCTTCCTGGGGCCTTTCAGCACCGTGGATCTGACCGCCCTGCATGACTGCGTCATCGGGACATTCGCCTATGTGCAGACCGGAGAGCTGGCGCATCAATACATCCCGGATGGCCGCATATGGATTCGGACGGATGGGTTTGATTTCAAGTACCAGTTTTCAGAGGACGTCCTGAAGCGGTACGTCCACTTGACCCCCGGCCAGCCACCCAAGGGTATCCTCATGGATTTCGTGGAGAGACGAAAGTCGGATTTTGAAGGGCTTTTCGATGTGGTGGCTTACAAATCCCTTGTGGCAGCCCCCACCGGGGCGGCCCTGAGTCGCTATGCGGTGGTGAACGGCCAGACCCGCATCAGCGAGAATGTGCTGGTGGCCCAGAGGGCCTACCTGGAGGATGCCTGGCTCGGGGTAGGTTCGAATGCCCAGGAAAACTGCTACATCATCCGATCGAGCCTGCAGGGGAAGAATATCACGGCCCATGGCGGGAAGGTGATCCATGCGCGGTTGGGAGAGGGGGTTTTTGTGGGGTTCAATGCCTTCTTGAAGGGGAATCCCGAATGCAACCTGGGCGTCGGCAAGGGTAGCATTGTCATGCCCCATACCGTGATCGACCTCAAAGAGCCCCTGGAGGTGCCTCCGGACCATCTCGTGTGGGGCTACATCCAGGACGCGAAAGATCTGGCCGAAAACAGCGTTCCTTTAGATGAACTCACCTCCTGCGAAAAAGAATTCCACCGCGGGGCCATGGATTTTGAAGGAAGCGGGTCTCTTTTCGTGAACGGTTTTCGGCATCGTCTGGAGCACATTTTGGAGGCCAACGGCGCCTACTTCGATGGAAGCAAGAAGAAGGGACATGCCCAGAAGGGCCAGAATATCTCCTTCAATATCATCCAGCCATATCCGGAAGGTCCCATGAAAGGGCTGTACCCCACCATCGACATCCGGCCGTGAACGGAAATCCGGACAAATCATAATTAAAGGCCCGGATCGGAGACGCCGACCGGGGTCAACTCTGGCCTTCTATAAGACGTGGTGTTTGGGACGGCATGGCAGGGGGAAAGAAGTTCTGGCGTGTCTTTATGCCCGGTCGCCCACTGCGGAGCTGCCGACAGGGGCCATTCAGGCCCCCTACCTTATGGATAGGGGGTGTGAATGGTTTCTCCGGGGATGGGAGCACGGGCAGATAAAAAGGAAAATCGTCCTGCACGATCGTTCACGCGGGGCCGGGTGTTTTCCCCACCACGGTGGGCGATGTTGGCCACCCATGGGTCACACCATGGGTGGCCCTGCAGGAGATGAACGGATTACTTATATTCCTTGGTGTACGTTGCAACCATCTCTTGTGCTGCCTTGAACACCGCGTCCCCGTCAATTCCTTTCTCTTTTACCTGTTTGATGTACTCAGCAAAAACCGGCTTTACCGCCTCGTTGAATTTTGCGGATTCCTGGTCCGAAAGGGTGATGAACTCATGGCCCAGCTTCTCGCAGAACTTGCGCCCAGACTCATCGCTGTCTCCCCAGGCCTTGGCGGTGATGTCCTCGTATTTCTTGCTTACCTCGGTGATGATCTTCTGGAGGTCCGGGGGAAGGCTGTCCCATTTCTTGGTGTTCATCGCCACAAAGAACCCCTGAGAATAGGAGCTGCCGTAGTTGAGCGTGGTATACTTGAGGACCTCGCCCTGTTTGAAGCCTTCCAGGGCCTCTATGGGGACCAGCGTGCCGTCCACAATGTTCTTCTTCAAGGCGTCGTAGGTTTCGCCCTGGGACATGGACACGGGGGCGGCCCCAAATGCCCTAACGATCAACTGACTGGTCCCGGTCGCCCGGATCTTCAACCCTTTCACATCCTCTAGATTCCTGACCGGTTTACTCACCGTGTGGAGTAGCCCCGGCCCATGGGCGAACAGATAGCATACGTGAACGTCGCTCAGTTCCTTGGGTTGGAATTTCCTGTTCAGCTCATTGATGACCCGCGTCGCCACAAAGGCGTTGGTGTATCCAAAGGGATTGTCCACGGCCGACATGACCGGAAACCGACCGGGAGAATACGCGAAAACAGACAGGCCAAAATCCGATATCCCCTTGACCACGCCATCATAGATCTGCGGGGCTGGGGTCAGGGAGCCTCCTGTAAATATCTGGATCTTGATTCGGCCCTTGGAGAGTTCTTCAATCTCTTTTGCCCAGGCCTCTGGGACCTTTGTCTGGATGTGTGTCGGGGGGAAAAAGGTGCTGTAGGTGAAGTTATACTCTGCCGCTGTAACCGTTAGGACAGGCGCTGCCACAAATAGAAAGCACGCCCCCAACAAAACCAACCCTGCCATCATAAACCCTTTTTTCATCTCGCTGCCTCCTTTTTCGTTGAATGGTTGTTTCTCCTATACTGCCCACCGTCTTACACCCGGCGTGAGACCGTTCTTTCTGAAACTATCTTCGGCAATCGAGCCAAAGGCCTGCCCCGCCCCTGAGGTCAATGGGCCACAAAACTGGGAAGGAACAAGGCGATCTGGGGGAAGATCAACATGATCACAAGATACGTACACAGGGCCAGCACAAACGGCAAGGCCCCCTTGAAGATGACCTCCAAGGGCACGTCCCGTGCGATGCCGCTGACGACGTAGACATTGATTCCAACCGGCGGCGTGATGACGCCCAGTTCGGTCACAAGGACAATCACCACCCCGAACCATATGGGGTCATAACCAATGGCCGTGGCCACAGGGTAAAAGATGGGGATGGTCAGGAGGATCATGCCGAGGGCGTCCATGAAACAGCCCCCGATGAGGAAGAAGAACATGATGACCAGCATGATTCCCCAGGGGGGAAGGGGAAGGCCTACCACCCACCCGGACAGGGTTGCAGGGATCGTGGTAACCGCCAGGAAATGGCTGAAGACCGTTGCCCCTGCCACAATCAGGAGAATCATGCACGTGGTTTTTGTTGAGGAATAGACCGCCTCCAGGAATCCCTGCCAGGTAATCTGTCGGCTGATCAGGGGAATGACCAGGCCCCCGAAGGCCCCTATGGCGCCCGCCTCGGTGGGCGTGAAGACGCCGATAAAAAGCCCGCCCATGACCAGAACGAACAGAAGGAGCACCTCGATCAGGCCTGAAAGGGATTTGATTTTCTTCTTGAAACCCTGATTTTCTACGGTCGGCGCGATCTCGGGCCTCAGGGTGACCCAGGTATAGATGGCTGTGATAAAGAGGAGGGACAGAAGGACTCCGGGCAGGATGCCGGCCATAAAGAGTTTCCCGATGGACTGTCCCGTCATGATGCCGTAAACGATG
>Ga0172375_10002611_pt1 | contig 27970 bp, 24 predicted proteins | sample LakKiv1m_FD_114537 | JGI IMG/M metagenome (GOLD analysis project Ga0172375, IMG submission 114537) | Freshwater microbial communities from Kabuno Bay, South-Kivu, Congo - kab_092012_11.1m | ecosystem: Environmental > Aquatic > Freshwater > Lake | place: Democratic Republic of the Congo... | reverse complement strand
TTCAGCCCGGAAGGCCGGGTCGAATACATCAGCGGGGTGTTTTTCGACATTACCGAGCGCCGCCACGCCGAGGAAGCCCTGCGGGAATCGGAGCAGCGGCTGCGCTTCCTTACTTCCCAGCTCCTGAGCGCCCAGGAGCGGGAACGGAAACGGATTTCCATGGAGCTGCACGACGAACTGGGGCAGAGCCTGGCGGTGCTGAAACTCCAGGTCAGGGCCATCGAGCGGGCCTTGAGGGCCGACCAGCAGGACTTGAAGGAGAGCTGCCGAGAATTGTTGCAGTACCTGGACGAGGTGCTGGACAACATCCGCCGCCTCTCCCGGGATTTGAGCCCCGCCATTCTCGAAGACCTGGGCCTGCAGTCAGCCTTGAAATACCTGATCAACGGGGTCGGCAAACATTACACCGTCAATTATTCCGTCGAGGTGGAAGATTTGGACCTTCTGTTCCCCTCGGAGGCCCAGATTATTATCTACCGGATTTTTCAGGAATGCCTGACCAACATCTCCAAGCATGCCGGCGCCACCGAGGTTTCCATCCGGATCAAGGAAGATGACGGATTTCTTTCCTTGATGTTGGAGGATAACGGCAGGGGATTCGAACCGGACCAGTTCTCGGCCCGCCGGGCCAGCGGCCGGGGGCTGGGTCTGGCCGCCCTGGATGAACGGGCCCGGATGCTGGGGGGCCGACTGGAGATCCGGAGCCGGCCGGGAGCCGGCACCAGGGTGACCTGCATCATTCCCATGGGGTAACCTCTTGAGATAACTCGCTGGGGCGGGGACCAAACCCGCCCCTGCCAAACGAACCTGGTATGACTGGCGTGCGGGCCGGTCTGGGGGCAATGAAGAAGGAGCGCATGGCGAGCCCTTTCAAGATTCTGCTGGCTGATGACCATGTGATGTTTCGCCGGGGCGTCAGAAGGATTATTCAAGGGATGGACGCGGTGGAAGTGGTGGGGGAAGCCGGCGATGGCCTGGAACTCTTGCGGCTCTTGAAGGAGATCCCCCCCCACCTGGTCATTATGGACATATCCATGCCTAATCTCCGGGGCCTGGAAGCCACCCGGGAGATCAAAATTATCGACCCCCGAGTCAAGGTCTTGATCCTGACCATGCACAAAGACCGGGAATACCTGTATCATGCCTTGACGGCCGGGGCCGAGGGCTATCTCCTCAAGGAAGATGCGGACGAGGAGCTGTTGGCGGCCATCGAGACGCTGCGCCGGGGCGGCACCTTTATCTCGCCTCTGCTGTCCGCCCAGATGGCCGATATTTTTGTGGACAAGTTCCGCCCCGGGGGGGAGTTGCGGACCGCGCCGGAGGAGCCCCTTACCGTGCGGGAGCGCCAAATCGTCAAGCTCATCGCCGAAGGCAAATCCAGCAGAGAGATCGGCCAGCTCCTCTTTATCAGCACCCGGACGGTGCAACACCACCGGGCCAACCTCATGAGAAAATTGCGCCTCAAAAAGACCGCCGACCTGGTTAAATACGCCATCCAAAAGGGGTATGTCCAGGCGTCGGTCCCATGAGACCCCCCGCCTGCCTTTCCCGCCAGGCCGGCGTTCCGGCCTGGCAACCCTTCCCACCTGGCCCTGCCGGTCGCAGCCGGCCCTGCCCCCGAAATTCATGCCCATGCCAGTTTTTGCCGATGCGTAAGATGGAGGTGCTGTCGTTACGGGTAATTTGTCTCTATTTTTTTTCGGGGCGGATCCATGCCTCCCCCCAGGCTGGGCCTTATGCCAGGAACGCCACCCGGCGGCAGGGGCGGTCTAGGTAGTGATCATCCGAAAAGGCCTCATGTCAGCAATAAGACGTAAAAGTCCCCCTTTGTAAAAGGAGGATTTAGGGGGATTTTCAAGGAGTTAATAAAATCCCTTCTTGCCCCCCTTTTTCAAAGGGGGGTATTTTAAGAAGTTTCCAGATGGAAACCAGGTAGTTTTACCTAGGCGCAAATAGGCATTCGTGACAGTTTATTTCCGCCCGGCGATCCGGTAACCTGCCTAACAGCGTTGCAATAAAGATGGCAAAGGGCTCAAGGGCAACTGCCCGGAGCAGGAGATTATGGGTCAACCCTATCTGATTGTCCTGGCCGACGACCATGTCGGGTTTCGCCGGGAAATGAGAAAGGTCCTGGAAGAGATTCCCGGTATCAAAGTTACGGGGGAAGCCGGCAACCGCCGGGAACTGTTCGAACTGTTACAGCATTCCCCGCCGGAAATGGTGATCCTGGACTTCTCCATGCCGGATCTCCGGGCCAAGGAAGGAACCCGACTCATCAAAGTGCAGCACCCTGACATCCAGGTCCTGATCATGGTCATGGACCAGGAAAAAGAATACCTGGCCCAGGTCCTGGCGGCCGGGGCCGCCGGAGTCCTGCCGAAACAACATGTAGCCGGCCACATCGTCCGGGCCATCGCCGCGGTGCGCCAGGGGAAGATCTATGTACCCACCCCGGCGCCGAAAGACCGTAGTTCCAGGAACCCAAGGCCGCGGCCGCAAACCTGGTCCTCTCCTGACGGCACCTGAAATGAGCGGCGTTATAATAATCTATTAAATTATCTAATAATTTATCTCTAGATGAGGCTGGATGGTCTTCCCTACCTCTATTTTTTACAAACTGTAAAAATTCCTGACATGAACAATACCTTGCCCTTCGGCTTAAATTCTCTTCAGCCCCTGGCGCACTTTGATTATTTAACAGCTAACCAGACCCCGACCTTTTTTCAAGGCCTGGGCACGAGTATTGCTTGGATTTTAAGACAGTGAAAAGCCCTGATAGGTATTTCTGCCTAAGGGAAAATAGGTAATTGCGCGGATTGACCTCATCCCGACAGAGGAAGTTAACTAGGACAGGCCAGGATGTTTTCCCTGGCCTTCCAGGAGGGGGTTCCTAACACCAACCCGGGGGACTTTGAGGAGCAGGCGTATGGCTAAATACGACATTCTCTTGATGGGCGACGGCACGAGCTTCCTGCGGACGATCGGTTGGGTTTTGGAATATAAAGGTTTTGCGGTCAAAACCGCGGCGACCCCGGAAGCCGCCCTGGAAGCCCTGGTAAAGAAGAATTATGATCTGGTGGTAGTCCAGCTCACCCCGGACGGCCTGGAAGGGCTGGATGTCTTGAAACGGGCCAAGCGCCTCAACCCCGAAGCCAGGCTCATGGTAATCAGCGGTAATCGCCATGCCGTTTTCCCCCTGGAAGTCTATGAGGTTGAAGTCGATGATTACCTCCTGATGCCGGTGAGCCCCACGGAACTATGGCGGCGGGTGCATAACTGCCTGGAGGAGCGGGAGGTCGTGGATCTCCAGCCGGTGGCAGCCGAGGCGGGGAGTTTCTGGGACGGTGAACCGGCTGACACGCAAATGATGCTCATGCTCCACGATATCAGGGGTTCCCTGGTTTCGGCGGCGGCCTCCCTGAAGCTCCTGGCCCGGGGGACTTACGGCGAAGTGAGCGCCAGCGCCCGGGCCAAACTCCATGGAGTCGCCGCCCGGATTGAGCGGACGACCAACCTGACGAAGGATTTCATCGGCAAGGTTATGGCCGATCAGGGTCGTGGCGCCAAAGAAGCCGACGTCCTCGATTTGACCCAGGATGTGGTGGAGCCGGTCCTGGCCGAGATGGCCGCCGAGATCCAGGACCACCAGATATCCCTGGTGAATCGCCTGCCTGCCCAGGTGGACGGCAAGATAGCGGTCAGGGGCGGCAAAGTGTGGCTGCAGAGCGTGTTTCGGAATCTTATCAGTAACGGCATAAAATACGGCGGCCGGGGCTCCACCATCGTGATCGACTTCGAGACCAACGGCTCCAACTGCCGTTTGCATGTATATAACACCGGCCAAACAGTGCCCGAGGCCTCCCGGGCCATGCTCTTTTCGTATGGCCCGCGGATGGCCCGGTACAAGAAAAGCCGCCAGGGTCTGGGCCTCGGGCTTTCCCTGTGCCGGAACATTGTCCAGAACCACGGGGGCGACCTCTGGTATGAGGCCAAAAGCGACGGTTCCAATTTTGTGGTGACGTTACCGCAGAATTGAGCCCGGTTTAAGGGATACGCCGGGCGGGGAAGGCGGAAGCAGCCGTCATCCGGGAGGGCAGGACCAGGGTGAGGGGTCGGGGCAGGGGCTGGACGAAAGCTCCTGCCCCGCTTTTTTTGGGGCTTGCCGGCGCCGGGCGCCCCTGCTCAGGAAGCTTTGCGGCCTGGGCCGAAATATTACCCCGGCATTGATTTTCCTTGACATCGGCAGGTGGGAAAACTAAAAAGACGGGTAGGCATGTCAGATTAAAGGCTGAGCGGGGCCTTGCACCCGAATCGGAACGGGAGGCGCGCACCGTTCCTTGTATATCTGACTGTTCACACGTCTGTGCCGCCTGCGGCATGGTTTTAATCTTCAGGAGGATTTATTGAGCATGAGAGTGCAAGGAAAGGTCAAGTGGTTTAATGATGCTAAGGGTTACGGCTTCATTTCCCAAGAGGACGGCACCGATGTCTTCGTGCATCATTCCGCCATCCAGGGGGAAGGGTTCAAATCCCTCCAGGAAAACCAGGCGGTTGAATTTGAGGTGGTCCAGGGCGCCAAAGGGCTCCAGGCTCAGAACGTCGTCAAACTGGGAAATTAAGGAGTAACCGGCTGAAACTCCAGGGGTCCGAAACCCCTGGAGTTTTGAGGGTGCACCCCCCAGCGCGGGAATACCGTTACGCAGCCGTCCCCCGGCCCGGAGGTCGGCGCGGCGCCGGCCCCTTGCCGTCGATCTTTCCGTTAACTCGCGTGATTCTCCGGCATCAAGGTTTTCAGCCGCTCTCCGGAGCCTGGCGCCAGAAAAGCATTGACCTGCAGGGCTAAAATTGTTATTTTCTAAAAGATTGAGGTTCAGCCCCAGGGGGCGTCAGTATGGCCAAACTCGCCGATTACTTCACCAAGGTTGACCGGAAAAGACTGTTTTTCGACTATCTCAAGCTCATTGGCATCCTTGAGATCGTCATTTTTATCGTGGTGGTCCTGTGGGCTTCCGACGACAAGTACCACCGGGTCCAATCCGTTTTCCCCTGGCGGGAATATGTGTTTGTCGCCTTTGCCTTCCCCATTGTCTTCACCTTCCTCATGGGGGTGATTATCACCGGATTCAACTACTTCCTGGGAGGGGAACCGGCGGTCCAGGCCGACAGCGGCGAACCCCCCGTCAACCAGATGGATGCGGTGGTAAGCCAGATCAAGCGCCTGCCCTATCTGAGTCTTTTATTCCTGTTGTTGGTGACCATCTTCGCCCTGTACAACATGAACCACATCATGGCCTGGCTGGGTTCTCTGGGCTACAACACCTTCCGCTTCCTGAGTTATGTGCTGGCCGGACTGGGCGTGATCGTGGTCATCTACATGCTGTTCTTCCTGTTTTTCAAATACCGCCTCAATCATAACCACATGAAATACCAGTACTACGCCGATATTTCCGACAAGCACGGCTTGATCATCCTGGATGACCGCACCGTGCTCCACAAAAACGGCCATCTCCTGGTGAAGAACCGGCGGTGGCGGGGACCCAAGCAGGTAGGGAAAGCCCCCAGCCAGCCGGAGCTGTATTCGCCGGACTCACCCAACCAGGACCGTCTGCCGTTGCCCAAACCCTGATGTCCCTGAAGGCTGCGGGCCGGGACGCCGGGAGCGGCCCCCGGGCCTGCCGGATTCTCATCATCGCCGCGCTCGCCGGCGAAGTGCGCCCTTGGTTGCGTCGGGTCAGGGCCCGGGTCCGCCGGGACCTGGGGCGGCCGGCCTGGGAGTTTGAACCGGGGCCGGGGCTGGTGGCGTTATCCGGGATGGGGGCGGCCGCGGCCCGCCGGGCCGGAGAGAACCTGGTGGAAGGCTGCCGGCCTGAGCTGTTGGTTTCCCTGGGATTCGGCGGCGCCCTGACCCCGGAGTTGGCCGCCGGGGATCTGGTCCTGGGAGAGACCTTCCGGCACTTTGACCCCGACACCCAGGAACTTCGGCCGGGTCCCCATCCCCCTCCCCCCCGGTCCCTGCCTCTCCTGCAGCGCGCCCTCACGCAGGCGGGGCTTCCCGCAGTCACCGGCAGTCTGGTCACCACCACCCGCATCATCCAGAAAGGACGTCAGGGAAAACTCCCGGCCGGCCTGCCCCGGCCGGTCCTGGACCTGGAGACCAACGCCCTGGCGGAGGTGGCCGCGGCTCAGGGGCTCGCCTTCCTGGGCCTCAGGGCCATCACCGACCTGGCCGGGGAAGAAATCCCGGCCTTTCTCCATGACGCCGGCGTCCGGGAAACCACCCCGGGGGTGGGGGCGGCCCTCCGCTGGCTGGCGGGGGACTTCCGGCGGCTTGGGGACCTCCTGGTCCTCTGGCGCCGGAGCCGCCTGGCCGCCCGGGCCCTGGCGTTAGCCTTGATGGTCCTGTGGCCCTTACTGTTGGCGGCCGGGGGCGAGCTTGAGGCCCAGCCAGGTCAGGAAGGGGAGATAGATGAAAATCCCCACCCACCCCAGGCAGTACTCCCCGATGAGGAAGGTCATGACCAGGTTAAAGCCCAGGGCGCCCAGGTAGAGACCGGGGCCCAGCAGGGCCTGGCAGGGAAAGGGCCGCCGGCCCCCATCCCACCAGGGGGAGGGCGGCAGCCGGGTGACCAAAAACTGCAAGACCCGGATGAGGACTAAGGACACCAGGAACCAGCCGCCGAAGTTGCTCAGGGGAATGCCGAAATAGACCCCGCCTTCGGGATAGCCGTAAATCTGTCCCAGGAACCAGCGGTATCCCCGGAGCGCCAGCGGGTCGATGATGATATCCAGGCTGGTCATCAGGACCGCGCCCAGGATGAGCGGCCGCCACGACCCCTGCATGGCGGCCTCTCCCCGCAGAGAAAAGTCTCCCCCCTCCCAGCCTCCCGGGGTCAGCGCCAGCAGGGCCATGGCATAACTGGCATAGGCCAGGAAGACATAGGACAGGGAATCCATCAAGGGCACCCCGGCCACCCAGATTTCCCGGTGCACCGTGGCCGGGATGTAGAGGTATTCCCCGAACGGGATGCCGACATGAATGGATGAGAACTCGGCGCACCAGGAGATGCAGCACCCCAGAACCAGGAAGGCCAAGGCCCGGCCGGCCCCCAGGCGCAGGGCGGCGATCACCAGATAGGCTCCCAAAAAAATGAACACATAGGGCCTGAGCCAGATGGTGCCCCCCAGGAGTTCCAAAAAGTGGACCATCCCTGTCTTCTCCCTTCGGCCGGCGGGGCCGCCTGCCCCGGAGGCGGCCTGGTTTGCCCGGGAACCATACCACAAACCCGGTTTCACGGTCAAATGGCGGGGGCAGGGACGCGGGCAGAAGGCCCCGCAGCCCAGACAAGCGGCTGCTGATTTCAGCATCAATCTATGGTATAATTTCAAGTTAGCAGTCAATTCCTTAACTAGTTCACTCCCGAAGATAAAAAATCCTCCCTGCCCCCTTTGGCGAAGGGGGATTTAGGGGCAAGGCGGTTCACTTAAGCGCGGGGATTTCGTTTTGTCGTAGGGGCGGGGTCTCCCCGCCCCCCAAAAAGCACTTTTTCCCCAAGGGCAAGGAGACCCCGCGACTACAGACGCGCTTAAGTGAACAATGCTGGATTTAGGTGGATGTAAACGGGGTTTTTCGCGGTAAGCCGCGCCGGCGGCCCCAGCCGCTGAAGGAGGAAGTTCTCAGTGAAGGTAGTGTTGGCCAGCACCGCCGGGTTCTGCATCGGCGTCAAACGAGCCTTGGAGATAGTCCTCAAGGCCATTAATGAAAACCAGACCAAGATTTACACCTATGGTCCCCTGATCCACAACCCCCAGGTCCTGGAATTATTGCGGGAACGGGGGATCACCATCCTGCACCCCGGGGAGAAAGTCCCGCCGGGACTGATCGTGATCCGGGCCCACGGCATTCCTCCCCAGGAACGGGCCCTGCTGGAACAGGGCCGGGGGCAGATCATCGACGCCACCTGCCCTCGGGTGGCCAAGGTCCAGGCCATCATCCGGCGCTGGGCCGCCCGGGGCAGCGCAGCCCTGATCGTGGGAGACGCCGACCATCCGGAGGTCCGGGGCCTGATGGGCTACACCGAGGGGCGGGGGTTCGTGGTGACCACTCCCGAGGATGTAGCGGCCTTGCCCGACCTGGAGGAACTGATTGTGGTGGCCCAAACCACCCAGAGCGAGTCGCAGTTCGAGGCCCGGGTCCGGGAAATTACCGCCCGCTTTCCCCAGGCCCAGATTTTCAACACCATCTGCGACGCCACCGCCTCCCGGCAGGCCCAGGTCCAGGAACTGGCCCGGCAGGCCCAGGCCCTGGTGGTGGTGGGGGGGCGCAACAGCGGCAACACCCAGAGGATGGTGGAGATTTCCCAGGGGACCGGCATTCCCACCTACCATGTGGAGACCGAGCAGGAGCTGAATCTGGTGGAGATGAGCCACTATGAGACCGTGGGGGTCACGGCCGGGGCCTCCACCCCTCACTGGCTCATCAGCAACGTGGTGAACACCTTGAAGCACGCCTGGGCCTTCCGCCCCGGCTCCTGGACCAACTATTTGTACCGCGCCTGGCGTTTTTTCCTCAAATCCAACCTTTACGTGGCCACCGGCGCCGGTTCCCTCAGCTACACCTCCTCCCTGCTCCAGCAGGTGGAGCCCCAGTTCTCCTATTTCTTCGTGGCGTTTTTCTATGTTTACGCCATGCACCTCCTGAACCATTTCACCGACAAGGCCTCCAAGTTCAACGACCCGGTCCAGACCATGTTCTATGGCCGCCACCGGCGCTTTCTCCTGGTCACCGGGGCGCTCTCCGCCCTCATGGCCCTGGGGTTGGGGGTCTACCTGGGGCCGCTGCCCTTTATCTTTGTCCTAATGATGAGCGGCATCGGCCTGATGTACAGCTTCAAGATCATCCCGGAGCGCCTGGCCCGGGGCACCGGCATCTACCGGCTGAAGGAAATCCCCGGCTCCAAGACCATGTTCACTGCGGTGGCCTGGGGGGTGCTGGCGGCCCTCATTCCGGTGGTCTGCTCCGACCAGGCCATTTCCGGCGCCACCGCCATCGCCTTCTTTTTCGTGGCCGGCACCATCTTCATCCGCTCCGGCCTCTTTGAGATCATGGCCATCGAAGGGGATCGGGTGGTGGGCAAGGAAACCCTGGCCATCGCCCTGGGCAAAGAGCGCACCCTGAACCTGTTATCCCTCGGGTCCCTGGCCTTTATCGCCATACTGCTGGGGGCCGCCTGGGGGGGCCTCATCCCCTCCCTGGGTTACATTCTGAGCCTGTCCGGCGTTTATATGCTGGGCTATCTCATCTGTTACCGCCGCGGGATCCTGGAATCAAGCCTCATGCTGGAGTCCCTGGTGGAAGGCAACATGATCCTGGCCGGGTTGCTGGCCTTTATCTGGGACCCCTATAACGTTATTTTTTAAGAGGATCACCCCCAAGCTGCGGGTTTAGTATGTTGTTTCAAACGTATCTTCAATAAGTCTTGGTCTTAAGATTCCCCCTCCCCTGATGGGGGGGTCAGGGGGAGGGGGATAATACTTTGTATCTCTTGATGTTTTTCTCACCTCCACCCTGAGCCTCCCCCACCAAGGGCGAGGGAACAAGAGGTTTTACTTTTTAAAGGTATTCCTGAAACGCAAGATTAGGTGAGCGTGGAATTTGAACAGGGGCGACCCGGCGGGTCGCCCCTACGTCTGCGGATTAGGAGGGGGATTGGGAGAGGGCCGGGAGGAAGTTCCCGCCCCCCCAACCATTTAGATCAGGCTTTTATACAGCTCCAGATACTTCCGGGCCGAGACCTTCCAGGAGAAGTCCTGGCCCATGGCGTGCTCCATGATGCGGCGCCAGAGGTGCGGATCGCCGTAAGCATCCAGGGCGGTGTGGATGGCCTTCAAAAAGGCTTCCGGGGTGTAGTCGGTAAACACGAAGCCGGTGCCCGGCGCCGACGGGTCTCCCACTGGCGTCACCGTGTCCGCCAGGCCCCCGGTGGCCCGGACCACCGGGATGGTGCCGTACTTCATGGAGTAGATCTGGTTCAGGCCGCAAGGCTCATAGCGGGACGGCATCAGGAACATGTCGGCCCCGGCCTCCATCAGGTGGGCCAACTGGTTGTCAAAGGCGATCTTCACCCCCAGCTTGCCCTTGTACTTGGGGGCCTCGCCCTCCAGCCAGCGGTGGTACTTCTCCTCACCGGCGCCCAGGATGACCAGCATCAGTTTCTGCTTCATGAGCTGGGGCATGATCTGCTCCACCAGGTCAAAGCCCTTCTGGTCCGCCAGCCGGGAGATAATGGCCAGGATGGGGGCGTCGGCCAGGTCGGGGGAGAGCCCGAAGGCCTCCATCAGGGCGGCCTTGTTTGCGGCCTTGCCCGCCAAATCCTTTGGGGAAAACTTGCATGGGATCAGCGGGTCGGTTTCGGGGTTCCAGTCCTGATAATCCACCCCGTTGAGGATGCCGTGCAACTGGGCCGCCCGGGTGCGCAGCACCCCCTCCAGGCCGTAGCCGAACTCCGGGGTCTGAATCTCGAGGCTGTAGCGGGGGCTCACGGTGGTGACGGCGTCGGCAAACATGATCCCGCCTTTGAGCAGGTTGATCTTGTCGTAGTACTCCAGGCCGTCAAGGGAGAACAGCGACCAGTCGAGGCCCAGCAAGGGGAACTTCTCCTTGGGGAAGAGGCCCTGGTAGGCCAGGTTGTGGATGGTGAAAACCGTCTTGGCCCCGGCCAGGATGTCCTCGCCGGCCCAGCGCCGGCGGAGGTACACCGGGGTCAGGGCGCTCTGCCAGTCGTGGCAGTGGATCAGGTCGGGATGGAAGTCCAGAGCCCGGCAGAAAGGCAGGACTGCGCCGCAGAAAAAGGCGAAGCGCTCCAGGTTGTCGAAGTAATCCCCTCGGGGGGTGCCGTAGAGCTGGCTCCGTTCGTAAAATTCATCCCGCTCCACGAAGAAAAACGGCGAGCGCGGCGCGGACGGGGCCATGAGGTTGAAGGGGTGGTGGATTTCCCCCAGATTCACTTCCAGGTCCTCGGCGATGAGGCTGGTGGGCGCTTTCCCCTGCTTTACCATGCCGTAGTAGGGCATGAGCACCTTGATTTCCACCCCCTGGTCGGCCAACGCCTGGGGCAGCGTCCCCACGATATCGGCCAGACCCCCGGTTTTGGCAAAGGGCACCCCTTCCGAAGCAACAAACAGCACACGCAGTTTCTGGCCCATGGGCTCTCCTTTGGCGGCAGGTAGCCGCTAATACTTATAAATCAGCTCGATATCCGAAGCCACGAAGCCTTTTTCCCCTTCGTTGAGGCTGAATTCAAAGATGTAATCCCGGCTGGGCAGATTTCCCGCATGAATCCCGGGGGGCAGGTCTTTTTCCATAAAAAACACCGAAGTATAGGGGGATTCTTCCAGACGGGTGTCGGTGACCCAGACCTTTCCGAAGGCGTGCATAAACCGGAAAAATCCGTAGGAACGGTCCAGAAAATACTTGGTGCACACCCCCCGGACCCGGCTGCCCACTTCGCCCCAGGTGGGGGCCCCGGCAAAGGGCGGGGTGGTGGGGAGCAGCCCCGGCACCAGATAGCCGGGCACGAACAGGTCCACCTCCCGGCGCAACCGGGCCGAGACATTGGCAAAGGCCACCAGCTCCACTCGGCAGCCCTTATTCTGGGCCATGGTGACCACGCTGGAAAAATCGCCGTCACCGGTGAACAGGTAGATCAGGTCCAGGCGGTCGGATTGGGAGACGATGTCCAGGCCCATCTCCATGTCCAGATTGGCCTTGCCGTAGGTCCGGCCGGAATCATCGGTGTACCATCTGATGGGTTTTTCAATGGCTTTGAAACCTAAATCCCGCAGAGTGAGGATAAAGTTCAAGGTGGTTTTATAATTGGGATCGGAAATGGCGCGCTCTTCGTCAATGGCGACATAGGCATTCAAGCGCATCACTTCATCGCCGTCCCGGCCGACAAAGCGCCGGATCACTTCATAGCGCATGCCGTAGCCGCCGTTGCGCATGATATTCATGGAGTCCACATAGACCCCGACTCGCCGTTGTGACATAATACTCCAACTCCTTTCAGCGCTGCGACTAATCTCCGCAAAAACCCCATGGCGTTCCTGGCCCCAAAAGCAGGGGGCCGGACCGGCCGTCCCTCTTGCCATCCCCGGCCTGCCCGGCCGGCGACTGCTCAAGGAAAGGATAGATGGCGACAAACCGCCGGGAAGGTTTCTGCAACCATCACTAATAAAAGATCGGTTCGCCGGGCCGCACCCCAAAGGGCCGGGCGTCGGTCAACACCCTGCCGGCCCCCTTCAGACTGGCCTGTAAATAAACCGGCAGGTAAGGCTGCGCCGCAAAAAAAGCAGCTCCCAACCACCTGAGGGAGGTCAGGTTCCGGTCCCGGAGGCGAGCCGCGGCGGTGGCGGTTTCGGGCCACTTCAGCTCCCGGCCGCCGGCCAGGTGAAAACCGTACAGATCCATAAAACTGGGGACAAAGGCCGTATAGGCCACCACCCGGGGAAAGACGGCCCCCAGGGTGGCGTGGAGATCCGCCATCAGGCGGCCGTGGACTCCGGCGGAGCCCGACTGCGCCGCCAGCACCCCCCCAGGCGCCAGCTTCCTCCGGGCCAGCTCGTACATCTCCTGGGTGAACAGCTTGAGGGCCGGCCCCTCCTCCAGGGGCTCGGGCAGGTCCACAATGATGACGTCCAGGTCGCGGTCGGGCTGGGCCGCCAGCCAGTCCCGGCCGTCGGCAAAAACCAGTTCGGTCCGGGGATCATCGAAGGCCCCGGCGTGAAAACCGGGCAGCCACTCCCGGCAGAGGCCCACCAACTCCCCGTCGATATCCACCATCACCGCCCGGGTCACCCCGGGGTGACGCAGCGCCTCCCGGAGGGCGGCGCCTTCTCCCCCGCCCAGCACCAGCACCCGGCGCGGCTCGGGGTGGGCCAGCATGGCCGGCTGCACCAGGGCCTCGTGATAGATGAATTCATCCAGCTCCGCTGATTGCAGGCGCCCGTCCAGGATCAACATGCGGCCCCAGAGCCGGTTCTCAAAGATCTCGAAGGCCTGAAAAGCGGTCCGGCCGGCCGTCAGGACCCGTTCCCGGCGAAAACCCGTGACCTCAAAGCGGCTGTTCAGGTCCAGGCACCACTCCGGCCCGGCGACACCCTCCGGCTCCCTGCGGTCTGAGGCCATACGTCCTTTGCCTTTCTCCTGCCTTTAACCATAAAATTTTAGAGAAAAATGGCCTCGCCCGCAAGCTAGTTCTCCCGGGGGAGGCCTTGGCGGCTGTCCTGACCGGGTCTGGAAAGCCTTTGATCAGCTGGCCGCGGAGCTGGCCGGCCGGCTTGGTTGAGACCTGGCAAAATGGCTTTCCTCGGGGACGCCCGTCTGGAGTTTCGAATGGTGGGCCATGCCCACCCTACGTTTACTGGGAACCCCAGATAAAGGGATGACCCCCCGGATCCTTTCTTATTTTAAAGATAGACCTTTAGTATAAATTTCTCTATTATTTCAGCAAAAGAGGGTTAAGATTTTTCACATGGGATCAAGGTTCATGAAGCACTGCTCACTGCTCACTGCTCACTGCTCACTGATTACTGATTACTGATTACTGATTACTGCCTATGTGGGTCGCCGCCGTCCAACTCAAGTCCACCCCGGACCTGGAAGCCAACCTGGCTCGGGCTCAAACTTTGATTGAAGAGGCCGCGGCTCGGGGCGCAAAGCTGGCGGCCCTGCCGGAGCATTTCGCCTGTCTGGGCCGGGAGGCCGACACTGCGGCTGCGGCCCAGCCGCTGGACGGCCCCCTGGTGAGCCGCTTCCGGGAGCTGGCCGGGAAACTGGGCATCTTTCTCCTCCTGGGCTCCTTCCCGGAGCGCACCCCGGAAAAAGCCCGGCCTTACAACACCAGCGTCCTTCTGGGGCCCCGGGGCCAGGTCCTGGCCTGCTACCGCAAGCTGCACCTCTTCGACGTGGATCTGCCCGGCAAAGCTCCCTATCGGGAGTCGGAGCACACCCACCCCGGCGAGGAGGTGGTGACCGCGGCCCTGCCCGGCGAGCCCTTTACCGCCGGGCTGGCTATTTGCTATGACCTGCGTTTTCCCGAACTCTTCCGGGCCCAGGTCAGCCGGGGGGCCAACCTCCTCCTGGTCCCCGCGGCCTTCACCATCACCACCGGCCCCGACCACTGGGAAGTGCTGCTCCGGGCCCGGGCCATCGAAAATCTGGCCTATATGGTGGCGCCGGCGCAATATGGGGAGCACGCTGCGGGCCGTCGCAGCTACGGGCGCTCCCTGATCATCGACCCCTGGGGGCTGATCCTGGCCCAGGCCCCGGACGGGGAAGGGGTCATCCTGGCCCACCTGGATTACGAACGCCTGCAGCGCCGGCGCCGGGAACTCCCCTGCCTGCGCCACCGGCGGCTGCCGTGAGATAGCAGTCAGGGGTTAGGGCACCGAACTCTGAACTTTGGCAAGAAAAACCCCGGGCAAATCTGCCTAAATCCAATGCGGTTCACTTAAGCGCGGGGATTTCATTGGGTCGTAGGGGCGGGGAGACCCCGCTACAGATAATTTCAATAGAATAAATGGTGCGGTGAACGCAACCAGAAGCTGACACCTACAAGGAACCACATGCCGGATTCCCGGCTGAAGTTTGCCCTGCGGGGCCTGTTCCGCTGGTACCTCAGCAAGTTCCCCCTGCGGGACGGCAAGGCCTTTTTTTATGAGCGCCTCCATGCCGCGCTCCGGCCGCCGGACCGCTACGCCCTCGTCCGGCTTGACCCGGGCTTTTGCATGAACCTGGACTTACAGGACCCGGAACAGCTCAAGGTCTATTTTTACGGACATTACCACGAAAGATATGAAGCCGCCCTGGTGCGGCGGCTCCTGAGCGAGGACGCCGTCTTCTACGACGTGGGGGCCAACATCGGCTATTTTACCCTGGTGGCGGCCGCGGCCCTGGCGCACCACGGCCAGATCGTGGCGTTCGAGCCGGGCCGGAATGCCTATCAACGGCTGACCGAGAATGTGGCGTTGAATCCCTACCGCAATATCCGGACCTTTCCGGTGGCCGTCAGCGACCGGGAGGGGGAGGCGGCCCTCCAGGTGGCCGGCGACATCGCCGACAGCAGCGCTAGCCTCTACCCGGCCGGCCGGAGCCGGGGCCACCCCGAGGTCTGCCGCACCGTGACCCTGGACCGGTTTATCCGGGCGGAGGGGCTGCGCCCCCCCCAGCTTATCAAGCTGGACGTGGAAGGCGCGGAACTGGCCGTGCTCCAGGGGGCCCGGGACCTCCTCGCCGCCTCCCCTCCCCTGCTCCTGGTGGAAATGGAAGAAAAGAACCTCCGGGCCGCGGGGGCCAGCAAGGTCCAGATCGCCCAATTCCTGACGGCTTACGGCTACCGGGCCGCCCACCTCAGGAAAGGGCGCTGGCGCGCCGCCGCCGACCTCGCCGGGGTCAAGGGCCGGAATATTTTCTGGTTCAATCCCGATCTTGCGGCCCACCGCCGCCTGGCGACGCGCCTGCCGGTGGAGGGAGAGAAATCCCTGGTTTTCCACCCATTGGGGGGCTTGAATAGATAGCAGCCCTACTGAAAAAGAAATCTTAAGGAGGATCATCATGGAATTGATCGATAACGCCGAAGTCCCGAAGTTCCGCTTTGAAGGCAATGTCCAGCAGACCCTGGCAGGCGCCGATCAGGGGCTCAAGACTTTTGAGGTGTGGCGGCTGAGTCTGACTCCGGGTAAGGAAATCCCGCCCTTCCGTTACGAAGGCGAGGTTGTGGCCATAACCTTGCAGGGGACCGGTCGCGTGGCGGTGGAGGAAAAATCGGTGGATATCCGCCCGGATACGACCCTGGTGATCCCTCCCGGCGCCCAACGCCAAATTTCCAACACCGGATCGGGAGAACTGGTCCTGCTCCTGATCCGCGGCCAGGTCGCCACCTGATCTTTGTCACCACGTTGCGGTCAAAGGGGGATAAAGAAATGCAGCTGCGGGCGAAAGCAGGGGCCGGGGCCCGGGGGGCCGTACACTGACGCATAGATTATGTGTTTGCTGGCAACATATAGCTGTTGCCAAGAGTTTTTTCTTACCCCCCTCACCCTCACCCTCTCCCCCCGTTGGGGGGAGAGGGGACAACAGGAAGAGACTTTTGGCAAACGCTATAAGAGTCTCAGATCGGTGATCCCCTTTGCCGGGGCGGCAAAAAAAGCGGGGGAATCAATCCCCCGCTTGCGGATATGCCTTTGCGGTTTTAGAGGTCAGCGGGCCGTGGCCTTGGCCAGTTTTTCCCGATGGGACATGCAGTTGCGGCACAGCGGCGTTTCCGGCATGATCTCCAGGCGGCGCGGCTCGATGGACTGACCGCAGACTTCGCAGTAGCCGTACGTGCCGTTTTCCAGCCGGTGGAGGGCGTCTTCGATGGCCTCCAGCTCTTGCCGTTTGGGGCCCAAGAGGGTGAGATTGGTTTCCGCCATCAGGCTGACGGTGGCCTGGTCCTCTTCGTCCCGGGCCGTGGCCAGCATCTCCTGATAGCCGTCGCCGATATTGCTCCTGAGCTGTTGCTTGACCTCCTGCCACAGGCGCCGTTTCCGATCCAGCAGGCGCTCTTTGATCTCCTCCAGTCTCTCAGGGCTCGGTCCTGCCATCGTTTTCTCCCTCCCAGGATCGCAGCCAGGGCCGTCTCGGTCCCATAGCCTTATTCCAGAAAATCCTCCAGGGCCGCTTTGCGGGTAGGATGCTTCAAACGCTTCAGGGCCTTTTTCTCAATCTGCCGGATGCGCTCTCGGGAAACCTTGAAGGCCCGGCCGATTTCCTCCAGGGTATGTTCGACTTCCTCGCCGATCCCGAACCGCATCTTCATGATCTTTTCTTCCCGGGCGGTGAGGGTGGTCAGGATGGCGCCCGTCTTTTCCCCCAGTTGGGATTCGAGGATGGCCTCGTAAGGCGACACCGCCTTGTCATTGCGGATGAAGTCGCCCAGCCGGTCCCCTTCGTCGCCCACCGGGGTTTCCAGAGAAATCAGTTCATCCGCCAGGTTGGTCACCAGGAGGATCTTTTCTTCCGGCACCCCGGACCGTTCGGCGATCTCTTTGAGACTGGGGTCCCGGCCCAGTTCCTTGAGCAGGTCATAAAAAGCCCGGTAACAGCGGTTGCGGATCTCCTGCAGGTGCACCGGAATCCGGATGGTCCGGGTCTTGTCATAAATAGCCCGGGTGATGGTCTGGCGGATCCACCAGGAAGCAAAGGTGCTCAGACGGTAACCGGTGGTGTAATCATACCGGGTCACCGCCTTCATCAAGCCCAGGTTGCCTTCCTGGATCAGGTCCGAAAAGGTCAAACCCCGGTGGAGATATTTTTTGGCGATGCTCACCACCAGGCGCAGGTTGGCCTTGATCATCTGATCCCGAGCCTGATTGACTTCATTTTCCGTCATCCGGATACGGGAGGCCAGTTCCTTGATCTCCACGGCTTCCGGATTGTGCTTCTGCACCTGGAAAAGTTTTTGGTGAATCACTTTAAAGAGCTTTTCCTTCCCCTGGGCGCTCTTGTCCGGGGTCTGGTACCACTGCTGGATCTTCTTCTGGACATAGATGACTTCCTCCAGGTCGGACTCCAGGATGGACACCAGATTCAGGATGTGATCCTGACCTTCTTTGATAATCCGCCCCAGACCCCTTTCCTCTTCCGGGGACAGGATGGAATACCGCAGCATCTCGCGGAAATAGGCGGCCACCAGGCCCTCATGTTCCGGGATTTCTTCGGCTTCCACGGTTTCGTCCAGGTCCTCGTCCGCCTCGGTGGCCGACAGGGGGCCATAGCCGGTGGCGTCCAGTTGCTGGGAAACGTCCAACTCCTCGTCAGACGAGGGGTCAAAGGAGAGCCGGGGCGATTCCTCCTCCCCGGAGAGGCGGAACTGCTCGTAAGCCAGAAACTCCTTGCCGCCCAATTCGATAAACTTTTTCAGGTAATCCTTTTCCATGAAATTTTGTCCTGTCCAGACTGACCGAAGTTCGGAAAATATTAAAATGGTTATTTTATCGTTTATTAGACTATTGTCAAGAAAAAAAGTTAAGGGACCATGGGCTTATTTCTTCTTATCGGCGCCATTACGACAATTTTTCAACAATTTTAAAATAATTATCCTTATCGGAATGTCAATGATCGTATGTACGAAATCTCTTCCAGACCTGATAGAACCCCCCCACCCTTTCCTTGACCCGTTCCCGGCTCCGGGGTATCATGCCCGCATCTCTTCTCCAGAGGTTTGAGCCATGCCCCATGAGCTTATTTCGCACCTCAAGGACGGGGCCCCGGTCCAACAATATTTCCTGGTGCGCCAGGCCGAGAGCCGCACGGATAAGTCCGGCAAACCCTTCCTCTCCCTGGTCCTGGGTGACAAAAGCGGCCTCATCACGGCCCGGGTCTGGAGCGATGTGTTGGCCAAATGCCCCGGGCCGTTTACCCCGGGGGATCATGTCGGCGTTCAGGGGAAGGTGGAGTCCTATAAGGGCGAACTTCAGCTCAACGTCCGGTATATCAACACCGTGGAGGCCCTCCGGGACCTGGGCCGGGACCTCCGGGAATATGACCCGGAACTCCTCTGCCAGGCCACCCCGTACGACCGCCAGGAATTGTGGCGGGAACTGGGGCACCTGGCCGAAACCCGGATCCGGCCGCCCCTCCGGGAACTCGTCCTCCGGGTCCTGGACCGCTATCGGGACGACTTTCTGGTCTGCCCCGCCGCCCGCCTCTATCACCACCCTTACCTGGGCGGCCTGTTAGAGCACACCTGGTTCGTGGCCCGGCACGCCCTGGCCTCCCTGGAGATCTATGCCGACCTGAACCGGGACCTGGTCCTGGCCGGGGCCATCCTCCACGACCTGGGCAAAATCAAGGAACTGGCCAATCCTTCCGCCCCGGAACCCACCGTGGCCGGCCGCCTCCTGGGGCACATCGTCCTAGGCTGGGACATGGTGCGGACCGAAGCCCAGGGCCTGGGGTTCCCGGACCCCGACTTACTGTTGCAGTTGGAGCACATCATCCTGTCCCACCACGGGGCGGTGGAGTTCGGCTCCCCCATTCTCCCCAAAACCCGTGAGGCCCTGCTGGTTTATTTCCTGGATGATCTGGACGCCAAGCTGAAGATGATGAGCCAACACCTGGAAAGCGATACCGGCGAGGGTGATTTCACCAGTTATAACCGGGCCTTACAGCGCAGCCTCTATAAGGGCGCCTCTCCCGTCGCCCACGAGGCGGCACCGGACGAAGACCCCGAAAAATAAGGGGAAATTCCCTAGAGAACATATTGACTTCCTTACAATATATTCTTAATTTTTATTTAGTAAGCCTGGGGTGTCAGATTTCAATCCGGCGAACTTAGCTCAGGCAATTCAGGAGGGCGATATGTTTAAGAAGATGTTGGTTCCTCTGGATGGCTCGGAAATTGCGGCAAAAGTTCTCCCTAAGGTTAGTGAACTAGCTAAGACCTTTAAGTCCAGGGTCACCCTCTTTCATGTCTGCTACGGCGGCGTCGGCCACATGACCGGAGAAGCTCCCCCGTCAACGATTAAAGCCGCCGAGGCCCAGGAGAAAAAATTCTGCGAAACCTTCCTGGCCAAGGCGGGCAAAGACCTCAAAGACCAGGGCCTGGAGGCCGACTGGCGCTGCGAGGATGGGGTCCCGGCCCAGCAAATCATCACCTTTGCCCAAGGAAAAAATTACGACCTGATCGTGCTGGGGACGCACGGCGCCGGCGAAGTGGCCTGGTACATGGGCGGCGTGGCCGACAAAGTCGCCACCCACGCCACCGTCCCGGTGCTGTTGTTCCGCACCCTGGAATTCAAGCCGCCTCGGCTGAAAGAAGTGTATTCCACGGTGCCCGGGGTTTAAGCGGGGGTTTACCCTCACCAGAGGTCTTCACAGTCTTAACCCCATCCCAAAGGGGATCACGGCGGCAGATTCCGTGATCCCCTTTCAGGTCTTGATACCCAAGCCGCCATCACGGGGGGCCGCCGGCCAACCCCCCTGGCCGGCGCCACCGCCGCCCCACGCCTGAAAATTTTTCTCTCAGAAGGGCGGGCCTGCATATCCACCCTCAAGAGGGCGCACCCCCCTTATAATTCATACTTCGCGGCGATGGGGATGCGCCGTCCCATGCCGAAGGCCTTGGAGGTGATCTTCAGGCCCGGCGCCGCCTGCCGGCGCTTGTATTCATTTTTGTCGATGGTGCGGATGACCCACTCCACGGTTTCCGGGTCAAACCCGAGCTTGACGATTTCGCCGTAGGCGCAACCTTCGGTGAGATAATAATTCATAATCCGGTCCAGGATGTCATAGGGGGGCAGGGTGTCCTGGTCCTTCTGGTTCGGACGCAGCTCCGCCGAGGGGGCCTTGCGGATGATCTGAAGGGGGATGACCTCCCGGTCCCGATTGAGGTGATGGGCCAGTTCATAGACCATGGTCTTGGGCACGTCCGCCAGGACGCTGAGCCCACCGCTCATATCGCCGTACAGGGTGCAGTAGCCCACCGCCAGTTCGCTCTTGTTGCCGGTGGACAGGACCATGTGGCCGAATTTGTTGGAGATGGCCATGAGGAGATTGCCCCGGATGCGGGCCTGGATATTTTCCAGGGTCACCTCGATCTCCCCCAGTTCCAGGGGTTCCTGTAAGACCTCCCGGTAGCTCTGGTAAATAGAGGTGATGGGGATGAGCTTGACCTCCACTTCAAGGTTGCGGGCCAGGCTGCGGGAGTCCTCAATGCTGTCGCGGGAGGTGTAGGGCGAGGGCATCAACACCCCCAGGACGTTTTCCCGGCCCAGGGCCTGAACGGCCAGGCAGCAGGTCACCGCGGAATCCAACCCGCCGGAGAGCCCCACCACCGCCTTCTGAAAGCCGCACTTCCTCAGGTAATCCCGCAGGCCCAGGACCAGGGCCTCGTGCGCCATGGCGATAGGCGCCAGGGGCGCATACCGCCCCGGGGCGCCGGGTTGGGCCAGGTCCACCGTGGCCGCCGCCTCCCGGAATCCCGGCAGCGCCGCGATGGTTTCCCCCGCCGGGTCCAGGACCAGGCTGTGGCCGTCAAAAATGAGCTCGTCGTTGCCCCCCACCTGATTCACATACACCAGGGGAATCCCATACCTTCGGGTATGGGTCTGGAGCAGCCGATGGCGCACCTCCTCTTTGCCTACCTGGAAGGGCGAGGCGGAAATATTGATGAGCACCGTCGCCCCCTGCCGGGCCTGGACCTGGATGGGGTCCAGGGGATAAAGCCGCCGGAACCACAACTCCGGTTCGTACCAGGCGTCTTCACAGATGGAGATCCCCAGGATTTCGTCTTTAAAGGGGATGACCTTTACTTCCTGGGCGGGATCGAAGTGCCGGGTCTCGTCGAAGACATCGTAGGTGGGCAACAGGGATTTCCCCTGGCGGAAGCGCACCTGTCCCTGGTGGAGCAGCACTGCGCAGTTCCACAGGCCCTTGCCGGTGTCCCGGCCGGTGGGCTGGGGGGCCCCCACCAGGATGCCGGTGTGGGGATACCGGGCGGACAGGGCCGCCAGATGTTCCAGGGCCTCTTCCACCCTGGACAGGAGGGCCGGCTTCTCCAACAGGTCCCGGGGCGGATAGCCCACCAGGAAAAGCTCGGAAAAGACCACCAGGTCCGCGCCTTGGCGCTCCTGCTCCAGGGTGGCGGCCACTTTCTCCAGATTGCCGCTGACGTCCCCCACTACGGGATTCAGTTGAGCCAGGGTGATTTTCATGGGACTGGGGTCATCTCATTGCCGGTCTTTTGGCGCCATCATAGCCCACCATATCACAACCTTTGCGTCCCTGATGAACTGAAAAGTCCCGCGTCATCTCAAGATGGGCCCCCAAAAATACATTTCCTGGGCAGGGTGCGTCTGACGCGCCAAGGATGGCGCGTGAGACGCGCCTTACGGATTTTAGTTGCAACAGGAAAGGGCGCCCCGGCCGCGCCCTTTTCAATAAACGGCAAAAACCTTGGCGCCTAATCCAGTTCAAACTCGGTGCGCCAGTCTTTGGCTTCCTGCCAGGCCGGCTGGTCCTGCTTGTCGAACCGGTAGTCCCCCATGACCAGGTGGTCCATTTCGGTGCGCATGAAGCACTGGTAGGCGTCTTCCGGGGTGCAGACGATGGGCTCCCCCCGGACGTTGAAGCTGGTGTTGACGATAAGGCCGCAGCCGGTCAGGTCCTTGAAGGCCTGGATCAGCCGCCAGTATTTTTCGTTGGTCTCTTGGTGCACCGTCTGGATGCGGGCCGAGTAGTCCACGTGGGTGATGGCCGGCACATCGGACCGGAGGTGATAGAGCCGGTCAAAGAGTTCCAATTTTTCGTAACCTGGGGGGAGGGGGCGGCACCGCTCCTCTCTGACCGGGGCCACCAGCAGCATGTAGGGCGACGGCCGGTCCAGTTCGAAATAATTGGCGCACTCCTCCATCAACACTGACGGCGCAAAGGGCCGGAACCCCTCCCGATACTTGATCTTCAGGTTGAGGCGTTTTTGCATCTCCGGGCGCCGGGGGTCCCCCAGGATGGACCGGTTCCCCAGGGCCCGAGGCCCCCATTCCATCCGCCCCTGAAACCAGCCCACCACCTGTCCCTGGGCCAGGAGTTGGGCCACTTCCCGGATCAAGTCATCGAAATCGGGGTAGTATTTATAGGGGGCATGGCGCCGCCGGGCCAGCCGGACAATGTCGCCGTCGGTGAATTCCGGGCCCAGGTAGGCGCCCCGCATGTTGTCCATGGGGGGATTGGTAACCCGGCGTTCGCGCCCCTGCCAGATGTGCCAGGCGGCCAGGGCCGCGCCCAGGGCGCCGCCGGCGTCCCCCGCCGCAGGTTGAATCCAGAGGTCCTTGAAGGCGCCCCGGCGGATCAGCTTGCCGTTGGCCACGCAGTTCAGGGCCACCCCGCCGGCCATCACCAGGTAATCCGCGCCGGTGAGCTGCTTGGCGGTGTCGGCCAGCCGCAGGACGATCTCTTCGGTGGCCTGCTGGATGGCCAAAGACAGGTTCATGTACCGCTGGTCCAGCAGTCCTTCCCGGGGCCGGGGCGGCACCCCGAACAGGGATTCCCACTTGTCGTCCCGGCACATCTTCAGGCCGGTGGCATAGTCGAAGTAGTCCATGTTCAGCAACAGGGAGCCGTCGGACCTGAGGTCCACCAGTTCATCCAGGATCAGGGATTTCCAGGCCCTGGTCTGGTCGGCGTCGGGATTGCCGTAGGGGGCCAGCCCCATGAGCTTGTATTCGCCGCTGTTGACCTTGAAGCCGCAGTAATAGGTGAAGGCCGAATACAGCAGCCCCAGGGAGTGGGGAAAGTGGAGTTCCCGGAGGATGGTGAGTTCATTGCCCCGGCCGAAGCCGATGGTGGAAGTGGCCCACTCGCCCACGCCGTCCACCGTCAGGACGGCGGCCTCGGGGAAGGGCGAGGGATAGAAGGCGCTGGCCGCGTGGGACAGGTGGTGCTCCGGAAAGAGGACGGGGGGGTTCCCTTCTCCCACCCGGGCCAGTTCTTCCTTGAGCAGGGTGCGCATCAGGAGCTTTTCCTTGATCCACACCGGCATGGCCATCAAAAAGCTCTTCAGCCCCCGGGGGGCAAAGCCGTGGTAGGTCTCCAGCAGGCGTTCGAACTTGAGGTAGGGTTTGTCGTAGAAGGCCACCGCCGTGAGGTCGCCCAGGGTCAGGCCCCCCTCCGCCATGACATAGGCCAGGGCATGGGCCGGGAAGGCGGGGTCGTGTTTCTTCCGGGTGAACCGCTCCTCCTGGGCCGCGGCTACGATCTGGCCGTCCACCAGCAGGGCGGCGGCGCTGTCGTGATAGAAGGCCGAAAGACCTAAGATCGCTTCGGGCACGCCCTAGTCCTTTTAAAAAATGGTGTAGATAAAAGGGGCGATGGCCGAACCGCTGGCAAAGACCATCAAGGCGCCGAAAAACAAGAGCGTCAGGATGATGGGCAACAGCCAGAATTTTTTCCTCACCTTGAGGAACCCCCATAAATCTTTAACAAAATCCATAGGATAACTCCTTGGGCCACCCATTGGCCGGTATGGTAAATAGTGATTTCCCCAGGTCAGGGCGGCAAAAAATTTCCTTAAAACCCCGGTCAAACCGAACCCGGTTGGGTACGGCCTTAATAGGGTTGCGTCAGATCCTTCGCCTGGACGGCCCCCTCCCGCACGACGAATACCGAGTCCCGGCCCTGTTTCCATTTTTTCAGTTGCAGGGCGTCGGCCCCCATCAGCCGCCGGATAAGACCGATGGGGGTGACGATCGCAAAAAACAGGACCGTCAGAATCACCCGGGAGACCACGCTGCCCAGGAGATGAGAGAACCCGAACCACAATCCGGCCAGGGGCTTAAAGGCCTTGGGCCAGGCCATGGTGAGGAAGAGCAGCGCGATGGCCGCAGGCAGGAACCGGGGGAACTTCCCCCAATAACCCAGCAGCAGGCAGATCAACACCATGGCCATGCCGGTGTCTCTGGCCTGCTCCGGGGTGGCCCGGAGCCACCGGGCCACGCGGTTATTGCCTTTTACTTTTTCAGTCGCCATAATCTTTTATTTTATACTTTTTTAATTTGGTTTTCATGCAGAAAGGTCTTTTACCGGTCAGCGGACTTTAAAGTCCCCCTTTCCTAAAGGGGGATTTAGGGGGATTTTCAGAGAGTTGCCAAAATCCCCCCTGACCCCCCTTTTTCAAAGGGGGGAATTTTCATGAGTTTCCGGATTTAAACAATTCAGTTTGTCATAATCACCTGGTTTTGGAGATAACCGGCCAGGGATCGGGGCCGGGCCGCCGCCCCTTCCCCTCTTTTTCATTTCTTGCCATAATATTAAACGAACTCTAAAGAAGTTTCGAGGAATTCTTTTCTGTTAAGGTTACTGCCGGGAGAAACCATGAGCAAAATGATGCCTGACCTGGAAGGATATTTTCGGGGCCTGGCGCCGGCCGGCGACGCCCTGCTGCTGGAACTGGAAGCGGAGGCTCGACGGGAGTCCATCCCCATCGTAGGCCCGGTGGTGGGGGAACTCCTGTTCGTCCTGGCCCGGGCCACCGGCGCCGGCTGCATCCTGGAGCTGGGCGCGGCGACCGGCTATTCCGCCATTTTTCTGGGGCGGGCCTGCGCCGACCGCGCCGGCCGAGTGATCACCCTGGAGAGCGACGCAGCCATGGCCGCCCGGGCCCGGGCCAACCTCAGCCGGGCCGGACTGGCCCGGGTGGTGGAGGTCAGGCTGGGGGAGGCCCTAAGCCTCATGGCCGGGATGTCCGAGACCTTTGACCTGATCTTTTTGGATATCGACAAGGAATCCTATCTGCCGGCCCTGGCCCAGGCCGGGGGCCTCCTGCGCCCCGGCGGCCTGTTGGTGGCGGACAACGTCGGGTTTTCCGGGGCGGCGGATTTTAATCAAGAACTCCGCCGGAACCCCGCCTGGCGGGCCGTCCACCTGCTGAGCCTCCTGCCCCGCCATTCCCCCGAGCAGGACGGCCTGGCCCTGGCGGTGCGGATGGAGTAGCAGAGGGGTCAGGGGTTAGTCCTTATAGGGCGGCCGGTGGCCGCCGTTCTGGGCGCGTAAGACGGGCCCGGCGCCGGTCTAAGCACAGGCTGGAAGCCTGTGCCACCAGGATTAAGGTGGGACAACCTTCTGTTTTCCTTAATTTATTAAAATTTATTAAATTTAAGCTTTTCTTTTGCCAAGCGGGAGCTTGGCGGAAAAGGTGGTCCCCAAGCGGGAGCTGGGGAACCAGGGTGGGGCGGGGGTTGGGTAACCAGGATATAAACCTCATTCGACCAACGGCTGCAACCGCGCCGCGATAATCCGGGCCGCCAGTCGGCAGCCGGCGTCGTTGAAGTGAACCAGGTCATACAGGTATTGCTTATCCGGGGGCACCTCCCGGGCCAGGTCGATGACCATGACCTGGTTTTCCCGGCCCACCGCCCGGATGGCGTCGTTGAAGGCCTCGTACAAGGCTTTAAATTCCGGATAGCTGAGGCCGGCGTCCTTGCCGTCCCGGTTGATGTAAGCCGCCACCACCGGGTCGGGACGGGCGGTGATCCGGTTGGCCTGGGTCATCAACACCGGGGCGATTTCATTCGCCTTACAGATACAGACCAGCGTCCGGAGGCTCCTGGAAAATTCCCGGACCAGCCGGGTCTGGTCAACCACCGGCTTTTGGCCCCGGGCCCCGGCAAACTCATCCTCCTCTTCCCGGGCCAGGGACTTCTTCAGTTTGCGATACGCGTCGTTGAGATTGGGAATGAAAATTTCCTTCAGGAGCTTGCCCGCCAGTTGCCGCTTTTTCAGGGTCTCCAGGGGTGACCGGGCCGTATTCTCATTCCAGTAGGTCCCTTCGTAGAGGAGGGTGCTCAAATCGTTGATGTTCTCCATGTAAACCACCACCTGGGGTTTCAGGGGGATCACCTTGTTGAGGAGGATATCGATGGCGTTCAGGGTGTGGTTGCCCGACATGCCGCCGTTGTAGGCATTGATCCGGGCGCCGGTGTCCTGCTCCAGGAGCTCCCCCACCAGGCAGGGGAACCGGTGATCCTGGTCCACAAACATGCACTCGGTGGTGGACCCGCCCAGAAAGACGATGACTTTATCGGGCCGGTCATATTTCCGGGAAGGGACGATAAAGCCGTTTTGGTCGATGTCTAACTGGTATTGCTTGGTAAAGACATTGTCGGTGAAGGGCAGGTGGTGCCGGGGGAAAGCCAGCCGCAGGCGGGTGCCGGGCCGGTATTCCTTTAACCTGATGTAGCGCCGTTCCCCCTCCAGAAAGATCCCGTGCCGGCGGTTGTTGAATTCCAAAAATTTTTCCGCGCCAGAGACGATGGCCAGGATGACAATCAGGGTCACCGCCGCCAGGGTCTTTTTGGGATTGCGCTGGAACCAGTTTTCGGGGCTTTCGGTCCGTTGAGCCGGCATGAGGAACTATTCCAGAGGAATCATCCAGTTAGGTTTCATAATTGCCAAAACCAGAGGGGGCTGACGCCGCCAAGTCCCAGAAAATGATAAAGCATCCCGGAGGGCAAGGCAATAACTTTCCCCCGGCCGGTCATGGGGTCTTAAACTCCCCGGGCGGGTTGTCAGGCCCCGAACCGCGGTGCGGCGCTCAGAGCGGTATTTTGGCCCGATCCGCCCTCCGGCAGACTTTTCCTCACCCCCGGCAGGAATATCTGGTATATAGAAATATGTTCGGGCAAGCTCTATGTTTGGAAAGTACGGATCGGGAACATTCAACCTAAGGCCCTCGTCGATCCCTTGATGCTCGATAGCCGACATAACCCGGCAGGCCCTGGGGACCCCTCCCCTCCCCGGATTCTCCAGAAGTTCGCCTATCTGCTGAGCGCCCGTTGGTTCCGGGAGGCTTTGCAAGCCGTTTTCCTCATCTACCTGGCCCGGGTCAGCTCCACCACCTACGGGGAGTTTATGCTGGCCCTGGGGTTGGGGAGCATCCTCTTGCTGGTGGCCGAATTCGGCCTCAATTTCCCCCTGGTGTCCCTCCTGGCCCAGAAAGACGGTGATCCGGGCGCGGCCCTGACCCAGGTCACCTTGATCAAGGGGACCTTGCTGGGGCTGGCGCTTCTGGGCGTAGTGGGCTTCATGGAGTGGCAGGACTACTCCCGGCCCCTGAAGCAGGTAATGTTCATGCTCAGCGCCGGGGTGGGGCTGGAGGCCCTGGCCAACACTTTTTTTGTGGCCTTGCAGGTTTGGGGCCGCCAGGACCTCCAGGGCAAAATCAAGGCCCTAGCGGCCGGCCTGGGCTTTGGCTACGGGCTCATCGCCCTGAGCTTGGGCGCCGCCCCCCTGGTGATGGCTGCGTTCAAGCTCATCGAGAGCCTGGTCAACCTGGGAGGCGGCTTCATCCTGGCCCGGACCCGGGGCCGCCTTCGGTTCCGGTGGCCTTCCCTGGGGCGGCTGGTTTACACTCTGCGCCTGGGTCTGGTGTTTGCCCTC
>Ga0172375_10002610_pt1 | contig 27972 bp, 32 predicted proteins | sample LakKiv1m_FD_114537 | JGI IMG/M metagenome (GOLD analysis project Ga0172375, IMG submission 114537) | Freshwater microbial communities from Kabuno Bay, South-Kivu, Congo - kab_092012_11.1m | ecosystem: Environmental > Aquatic > Freshwater > Lake | place: Democratic Republic of the Congo... | reverse complement strand
TGCCAGGTTCCAACAGGAGAACGCTAGAGTCCCCACCCAATCTTCGATGCTGAGCGGTGTGTACATTGTAAACGCATATGCCGCCGCTCCGCCGATGACGAGTAGCATAAATAATGCCATCTGGTTCAGAAACCCTCCCCCGCCGCGTGGACAGCTCACGTTGATGTCGAGCTTCTTAATAATCGGCGGATTCCCGAAGCCGAACATTTTGTTTAGCGGTGATGGTATGCCTTTCTCGTCCATGGTTATTCCGCCACTTCCGTGACAAGTACTTCGCGCACCCAGTAGCCGAGCTTGTGGTCGCTCGCTAGTTTCTCCGCTTTCTTCTCTGCCTCTGCTTTGCCGAAGAGCATCACGCGCTTCATGCCGCCCTTCGGTCCTTTCACTATCTCCATCCAGAGACCGCGCTTGTTGTAGATGCCGTACAATTTTCCTTTCGTCATTGCTTAATCGTTACTGATAATGTCTTCACGCCCCACTCTGTCGCCGCCTCTTTGCTTGGCGACCATACATCCCATCGGTCAGGATACTTCCGGCTCATCCGGTCTTCGCACACGTACTCCTTTCCTGCTATCTCTACCTTCGTGCCGAATGCGTACTGCTTCGGGCATGCCAGTGTCCCGTCATGCACGCGCGTACCGCTCGCGGTTATCTCCGGAGTGTCATCGGTCTCCGCCGGGTCCGAGCTGTAGCTCGTCACCTCGGCAGTGATCACGGTGCCTTCCGTTTGCGCTTCTGCCTCTTGTGCCGGCGGACTCTCGGTTAGGAGAGCGAGCAACACGATGGAGACGAACGCGATGAGTGATCTTTGGAGCAGGTGCTTCATTGGAACAATGCGATGGTGTGCGCGGTGATTGTGCCGAGATAGAATCCGTCTTGAGGATACTGTCCGGACACCACCCATGCGGCGAACCCTATGGCGTCAAGTGCGAGGAGAGCGAGAGCAATCCAGAGCGCAGTTTTGAGTGCTTCCATATGTTTTCGACGCATCGCATCAGCGCTTCGAACGGACTGTACCCGAGGTATTGGCTTCCCTTGTGCGTTGCCACCCAGTACGGCGTCCCTTCTTCTTTCGTGATGATCATACGTTCATGTGTTTTTTGGTAATCGTTCGACCTCCCTTAGTGTACTCCCGACTCCCGACTGTGGCTAGGCGAGTTATCCCCACCCAGCAAAAATGCGTGTGCGCTCTCTATCTCTTACCTTATGTATTTACTCTTATATAACTCTGTGGAACAAATGGAGTATCGTGGATGCCGTCTCGATACTCCATTTGGAGTATCGTTCGGAATCAAATGGAGTATCGTCATGGCGCATTTTTGAAGCGGTAATACCCCCGAATCATCGGCGAGCTTGTCGCTATGGTCCTCCCGAACGTCACCAGCTCATCGCCGTTTTCGTTGCTTTCCACCAGTGTGAGCGTGTTGCCTTCGATGCTGAATATAATCGCCGCATGCGCGTTGTCCCTCCATCCACTCTCAAGCACCACATCACCCACTCTCGGCTCGGTTTCGTTTGGTTGTATTGTGCCGGCGTATCCTCTGAACGCGGGATCGCTGTAGTAGCTCCCGTAGAGGCGCTGAATGAATTCAACACACGATCCTCCGTGCTTCCCTTCCCATTGCTTCGCGCAGTAGAGCGGGTCTTTTATGCCTATGTGCAGGGGATCTTCCATGGCACTGCAGTCCGGAGGCGGCACGAGCCCCGGTTGGGGCTCGGCTACGCTTTCAGCTCTATTCGCCCATCCGAGGATGAGCAGAACAGAGAATGCTATGGCGAGCGCGAGTGCTCGCTTTGGTCTACTCATCCAAGACGCGCCGCCGTCATCTCCGGTGTCTCCACTTTGAAGACACTGAGATGCTTCAGCACGACCTCGTAGAATGCGACGCTGGTCGAGAAGACGACCCCAGCCGATGTCACGAGGTTGGTCAGCCCCGGGTAATTCCCGCCGTAGATGAAGTACACAGCTCCTACGCTTGCCAGAGCGAATGCGACTACCTGCACTCCGAAGCTACCGAAGGTCGGATAGACCCAGCGCTTCAGTACCGAGGTGAGGATGTTAATGCCGAACACGAGAGCTCCTGCGGTGATGATTGTCATAGTAATGCGGTTATTTATAAGCGGCTTACTGCCCGTATGCCGCGTTCAGCACGGCGCGGGTTTTCGGACCGACGCGTCCGTACCCAGTTGTCTCCGGTGTGCCGGAGGTTATAATGCCGTGCTTCGATTGATATTTCTGCACCGCCGCCAAGGTGAGCGCTCCGAAGTAGCCGGTGCTGTCCACGTTTGTTGGCATGCATCCCTCGAATTTCAATATGTCTTGGAGTGCCACAACATCCGTATCGATGAAGAATGACGAGATGAATTCGAGGTCTTTATAGAAGTGGTGTCTCGGCTTTGCTATTGCGCTTGCTTCAAATTTGAACGCCATCGGATACGATGCCCAGAAGTTTCGGCGCTTGTAAAAATCTGCCGTGATGAATCGGCGACTGAGTCCGCCGAAGTGCGCGCTGTCGTCTATCCATATGCCTTTAACGCCTTGATAGAGTGCCGGCTCTATTCCGGAGACCGAGTGCACCACCTGCGTCCTTGGATCAGCCGGTCCCGTGAGGTCAGTTATGACTGTCGGAACGAGCTTCGACCACTCCTCTGCGGTTGCGTAGAACCACATCATCACTGCCTTGCGTGTCTTCTGTATAGTCCCTGCCGGTGTCTCTATATCGCCCGGGGTAAAGACCATCTCGCCTCCCTGCACCGCGAATACCTTCGCGAGATCATTGTTGTATGTGTCCGGGTTGAGTGCGTTCGCCTCCGCCTCAGTTGCTACTGGTTCACTCGGGACAAGTTTATCGAGCGTCATGCCGCCCTCTGCATCGAGCTTGATCGCGTCAGTCGCTATCATTCCACCTCCCGGGTAATTCGAACGCTTTCTATAAAAAGCCACGGACGAGAAATCGAGGTCAATGCCTTTGTTCACCTTGAGCATCACCCGCTTCAGTTTCCGGCGCGTCTCCGCAACGCAGTCGCTTTTGCCTTCCTGATTCTGCACGCCGAAGACCCGAATGCTCTCCGGTGTCATTTCCTGCCAGTTAACGGCAGATGCTTCCGCTATTGTCTCGTGTGCGGTTATGTCCTCGCGCGCCGCCTGCTCGGGCGGACGGGTGTCGATGTTTGCGCCGAGATGTATCTGCTCGGGTTCCATGCCTTAAGTATACCCTTCCGGCAAGCTATTTCAGCACCTGTGTGTGGATTACTTTTTCGGCATTCTCTCCTCGATAATCGTCGCGAGCCGGGTGATCTCGTTCCTCATCAGATTCATGTCCGTGCCGAGTCCGTCGACCTTGGTATCTACCGTACGGATATGGTTGTTGCTCTGTAGGAGCAGTGAGTTGAAGCTCTCCTGCACTTCTTTGAATCGGCGCTCGGTGCCCTCTATGAAAAACTTGATCTGCTGTGCGAGCAGAGCATCGCGTTTGTCGCCATCCACCTGCGGGTTGCGGAAGTAGCTGTACACAGCAAACAGTATCCCAATAACGCCTAAAATTCCCATTAAGAAGCTGAGTGTGTCAGTGGTGATTTCCATACTATTTGCCGAAGCGGATAATCTCTTTATAGCGCGTATACACCTGCTTCGTAAGCAGTTTGTCTGCCTTGAATGTGGACAACGCGGAATTCAGTTGTGCGCCCTCGAGACCCTTCGTTGCGTAGTAGATCACCCGCGCCCGGGCTTCTGTCTTGCTGTCATCGACCGCGCTCGCTATCTTCTTCGCTTTTTCCTCATCGTCCCATTTCTGGTAGCGAGGATTCTGCATGGTCTCTGCAACTTTTTGCTTGGCGAATTTCCCGGCTATCTCCCAGAGCTGGTTGTTTTGCTTTTCAGTGAGCGACTTGTATCCAGTGGTCCCGCCGAGCATGGTCGGCGTTGCGGGGAATCCAGCGTCAGAGAGCCGGCGGAGTTCCAGCACCACGGGGTCATTTGCATCTGCCGTTGCGTTTCCCGGGCGGGTCGGGTCAGCCATCACCGTGAAGAAGTTCGGCGTTGGTATCTTGGTCCCGAAGGTATCTACCTGTGGCTGTAAGAATTCTCTCAGTCCCGGTATGCGACTCGTGAGTCGTTCGCCGGCAGTCGTTGTCCGGCGTTCCAATGGGTCGGTTGCCCTGGCGACGTCGGCGATGATGGTCGGTATCACTGAGCCCACGAGGTTGTTGATGAATTGTGCGCCGTAGCGACTCGGATCGTTCAGTGCGTTGATTGCTTGGTTTATGCCGTAGAGGAATGTCTGCTGAGTCAGAGCTGATCCGGCACCGGCCGCGGCCGCTCCCAGTCCGCCGATGAATGTTCCGGTCTCTTTGATGCCCTGCTCCATGTTCGCTCCCACCGCCAGCACCATTCCAAGCGGTCCGAGCACGTTTATATTTCTCCACGTGCCGTTGATGTTGACCATGTTCGGTCCCTTTCCCTCTAACTGCCAGAGCTTCTGTTCGCCCTCGCTTGTCGGTCGGGTTGTTGTCATGAGTTTGTTGCTGTAGAGCGCCGCGCCTATTGCCAGTACCCCGGTACCGGTCAGCCCGCGCCCTATCCCCTGACTGAAGAGTCGCTGGTCGAAGCGTCCCTTGCCGATGTTCTCGATGATGGTTTTGACGATGCCTGCCGGGGAGTAGTTGATAATCTGTGTTGCCACGGCCGCCGGAGTCCTGCCGAACGGGAGAATGATTTCTCCTCCTGGCGCTTTCTGCAGTGAGCTTGCCACCTTCCCGAGTGCCGTTTTGTTTTGGAAGACCGCCGTCTGCGCGTCCATCACCGCGTACTTGAGCATGTCATCGGTCGGGTTTGCCACCAGCTCATTCACTCTCGCGGCTATTGCCGGTCCCTTCAGTCCTTCGTTCATTGCCGTTGCGATGGCTTGGCTGTAGAGCGATCTTGCTTTTGCTCCGTAGTAGAATGGCTGGTCTTCAGCGCCGAGCAGACCGAACACGGTCTCCTCGTATTTTTGGAGCGTCTTCGCTATCGGTCCTTTGCCGAAGTTCACCTGATGGTAGTCGAGTTTCCCGAGCGCATCGCGTTCATCGTATCCCGTGCGGAGGAAGCGCCAGCCCTTGCTGATGCCCTCTTTTGTTCCTCCTGCAATGCCTTTGCCGGTGAGCGCGAGTGTCCGCTTACCCGTGAAGAGTGAAGCTATCCGGTCCACGAGAGATGCCGGTACATCCTTTGCCACCTCGCTTACTGCGTGGCTTGCGTTCGAGATGATGTTCAGTCCCGTGGTCTTTATGCCGGTCAGGAGTCCCGCCTTCCACAGTGCGATGATTTTGCTGTAGAGCGAGCTCGGGACGTATGTCTTGATCTCTTTTTGGAGCGCGGAGAATGCTTGCGCCTTCGCCTCGATATCGGTCATGTTGGCGATTCTCTGCATCTCAGTCGTTATTCGTTTGGTTTGTTCAGCGGTGAGTTCCGGTATCTTCTTCGCTCCGCCGAGGAAGTTCCGCACGGTGCGAGCTCCTGCAGATTCGTTGTATCTCTGGATTTCTCCTGCCGCCCATCTGACCATTCCCTCCGGAGTGAGTTTGCCGAGGATAGTTGCCGCCTGCACCGCGCGCCCGTGTTCTGTGAGGTTTTTAGCCGCATCGTTCGCCACCTCTGCCGCCTTTGCGTAGAGTTCGTTCTTCGTTGCTTCGTCAGTCGCCACCTTCGCCTGTCCTATAAAATTGTCCAAGAGACGCGATGCCGTAGCCACGCCTTCATCGGTTGTGTCGGTCTTTGCGAATGTCACCGCTCCTGCCGGGTCCTTTGCTATGCGAGCGTCTGCCTGTGCGATGAGTGCGGCGGTATCCCTGCGCGCGTACTGTCCTTTGAGAAGCGGCGCGGCTTCGGGTGCCATCTCCTTTGTGCGGGTAATAAATCGGCGCTCTGGAGGAGTTCCGCTTGGTATCGGTCCGGTCGTTTCACGTGGAACGCGAGGGGGCTTTGCGCCTCCGGTTCCTCGTTCTGCAAGTAATTCACCGACGCTCTTTGCTCCCTGCACACCCTTCGGAGTTTCTTTTGCTGTCTGTGTAACAGCCCCCGCCTTCATCGCGGAGTTCAGTTTCTCTATATTGAAAATGACGACCTGCGGGTTCGTGATGTCACTACCCATGTCCGGTTCGACGAATTTGGCACCATCGATGCCTTTGGCTTTGAGTCCTTCGATGATTTTCTGTGAGCGAGTCATCGCCGCATCGTATGCCTCTCTCGACATTATATTTTCAGTGCTTCCCATTGCTTCGTATCCGCGCATGAGGTATGCATCCGCGATCTCTTGCCCCATCTCCGGCGTGCTTTTCACTCCGGCTTTCTTTGCCAGTTTGTCCCAGTAGTCAGCAGGACTCGCCACCTTTGGGTCGTAGATGTTGAATTTACCTTTGACGGTCACGATCTTCCCTTTTCCGTCATTGGTCACGAATTGCTTCCACGCCTGAGCTTCTTCCGGCGTTGTAGAGAAATAACTGCCCTGTCCGAATGCCTGCCCGATCTGGTCCTCCGGAGGAACGGTCTTGAATCCTCCTGCTTGGATGGCTTTCTCTGCCTTTGGCGTAGTTGTGTGGTAGAGGGTCATATCCGCTCCCTGGCTCGCTACGGGCTTCACAGCCGTGCCTTTTGCCCCAGATGCGAGTATTCCCCTCACATCCCCTTCACTCGTCGCCTGAGCCAGTTTTGGCGCGATTCCGGCGGCCTTTTCAGTGTCCATACCCGCCTTGGTCAGTATCTGCGTGGCTTCCTCTGCGGTCTTGCTTCCTACCAACGCCTGTATCATCGCCTCCACTTCCTTGCCTCCGCCGCCTTTGATGAACCCTGCGAGTACTGGCGCGAACGCCTTCCCTGCCACGAGAAGTGGTTTTGCCGCTATGCCTGTCGGCTCATCCAATACCGCGCTCCCCGCTCCCTTCAGGATCGCCCCGACCGGACTTTCTCCTGCGGTGACTGCTTTCTTCGCCTTGTTCTGGTAGCTCTCCAGCGGTCCGAGGAATCCGATTCCCGGTATGGTGGTCGGCTCGTATGGCTTTATGGGAGACGGCTTGCCGGTTGCCAGTGCCACACCCTCGAGCGGGATTTCTGGAATGGCTTCGCCTGCGGAGAGTGCGAACGTTGCCGCTCCTCGAGCGATATCTTTTGCCACGCCTGCCGTTGCTCCGGGCACCTCACGCAGTACATCACGCACGCGCACCCCGTTAGGAGACGGCGCAAAGTAATCGGACATGGTTTTAACCGCCGGCTGTACGGCGTTTGTGTTGGCGGACGAGAGCAGGTTCCCTATCGTCCCTGCGGCTTTCGTCCCCAAGTTTTTTATGCCATTGAGGATGTCGCCTAGTGTCATAGTGTTATCCGCCGATGCCGAAGAAGCCGAGGAGCTTCCGGTACCATGGCGTGGTGTCAGTCACAGTCGATCCCGGTGCGCCACCTCCGGCTCCATTGCCTGTTCCTGCGGCTCCGGTATCAAGCGATCCGTATCCGCCCTGTCCTCCTCCAAGTGATGCATCTGTGCCAGCGGCAAGCGGGATGATGTTGCCTGCCTTGTCGAACCAGTAGAGCGGATTCCCGTCAGAGTCCCGAGCGAGCGTGAGGTCGCTTCCGGTCTGTCCGGCTTTCTTTGCGGCGGTCTCTGCGTTCATGAGCGAGATAGCGAGCTGTTTGTCTTGGTAGTCGGCGGTGCTCTTGTTTTTGAGCGAATCCACGAGTGCGCTCTGGTAGTCCTTTGCCCTACCTGTGAGTGATTCGAGTGCTTTGCTTGCGGCATTGTATGCCGTCTCCGCGTCACCCACTTTGGCGCTGACTTTGTTGTTCACCTCGGTGAGTCCGGTGTTGTAGTCGCCGGCGAGTCCGTTTCTCTGCTGAATGAGATTGTTGATGTCGGCATTCGCTTTGTCGGTCAGCTTCGATACGGTGCCGGTCAGAAGAGCGGCGGAGAGTCCCGGGTTCTGACGCACTTTCGCCACGGCCGCATCGCGCTCGGCTTTCTTGTCGGCGATGCTCTGATCCAGTGAGCTGATCTGGTTTTTCTTTTCTCCCAGTCCTGATGCCGCATACTCGTCTGAGTATGCTTTGGTCTTCAGCCCCGCGAGCTGTGTGGCGGCGGTGCTTACCGTGTTCTGCGCGGAGGAGATGCTATCGCGCAGTGTCTTCAGATAATCATCTGACACGGTGGTGCCGGATGTGTCGGTCTTGGTCCCGCCGGTTGTGCCGCTAGTTCCACCGAGCGCGTCTTTCACGGCTGACGCGTATCCTTGAGCACTTGTGTCTGCTGTGGTGCTTTTTGCGGTCGGATTCACCGTGAGCGTCTCGCCGGGCAGTATCAGGTCCGGATTGCCGCTTTTGTAGCCGGAGATGTCGGAGAGTCCCACGCCGTAGCTTTTGGCGATCTTCCCCAGAGTGTCCCCGCTTTTGACAGTGTAGGTTTGCGTTGCCATGTTATTTCTTCTTAGCTGGTAATTTCTCCGCCTGTGTGCTTCGCACCCGCAGGTTCTGGATGGTACGGAATTCTCCCTGGATGCGCGCGAGTTCCTGAGTCATCTCCGCGAGAGATGTCTGTTCTTTGGCGATGCGCGCTTCACATGCGACCGCTTCCGCTTTCTTCATATCAAAACGCTTGCGCGCGTCTGCTTCCAATCGGTCGAGTTGTGGAGTTGTTGCCATGGTGGTTTTAGTATAGCTCTATCGCGCACCCTTGACACGCCGGCGCTGTGGATTAGTCCTTGCCTTTTGCGCTTCGACTATTCTCTTTTTCCCCGCCTCAAGTTCCCGGTCCGCTTTCGCGTACACTTTTTCATACCCGGCATGGCGCTTCTCCACATCCTTTTCTATCCTCTCTATGTCGGTCAGCTTTTTCATATCGGGCTTTCAGTGAGCACGAACATGAAGTCAGAGTCCCGCACCGTGCCCGTGTCATCGAAGATGGTCACGTTCACTGTGGTCGTGGAGATGCTTTCTATTTTTGCACTGTATGCCCCGGCTCCTGATCCTCTGAGTGCTGTTGCCACGACCGCGTAATTGCTGTGGTTGAGGTTATGGGTGATCGTGTATTTCCCCGTGGATGGGTTCGATAGAGACCAGCCCGGTGTGTTGTCCGGATTCATGGTTGTGCCGGAGCAATAGCCCCAGTAGACGATTGGCTGGCTGATGCCTTGGTAGGAATGCTCTCCGACATTGTAGATGTCGTTCCAGTTCGCACCTGCCACGCCCAGATCCACGCCGCCATTTGTTTGAGGATATATTCGGTTGTTCGGTGCATCGATAATAACCTTGAGTGTTCCGTTGGCGAGAAATGCGATGGTCCCGGCGCTTCCGGTATCTAAATAAATACTTGAAGCACTTTGTTGCCCTTTGATGATGAAGCTGGAGGAGGGTGATGTGGATGCGTACGTCTCTACCGAGAGTGTGCCGTTGGAGTTGTAGTATTGCGCGAGTGTTGATGTGAGCACCACTCTCTGCCCGCTTGATGCGGTGGTTAATGTTGAGCCGGTGATGGTTGAGCCGCTTATGCTTACCGCGCTGATCGTCCCTGCCGTGATGGTCCCGAGGTCGGCGGCTATTGCCGAGAGCGTTGAGACGGAAAGCTTGTTCGCGGTGATAGTGTTCGCCGCTATTTCATTCGCCGTTATCGTTCCGGTGGCGATGTTTGAAGCCACGATCGTCCCAGCCACTATCATTGCCGAGGTGATGCTCGATGCCGCGATGTTCACGCCGGAGACGAACGGACTCATCCCTCCTGCTCCGCCGAATACTTGGAAGATTGCGTTTTTGCCTGATGCCGCGTTCCCCTGCACCACGCCCATGAGAACCTTGTTCTGACCCACGGATACGGACGCAGTGACGCTCGTCTGCAGTACGGTCTGCGAGACGGCTTTGTCGAAGTATATATATCTCGGCACGGATGTTGAGAGACCGGAGACGCTCCCGCTTGTGATGGTGAATGTGGTCCCGTCTTTGAAGCGCAGTGTGCCCGTGGTCCACGCTATTGCCGTTGCGCTTGATGCGCTGAACGTGCCGTCAAATGTCCACCCCTGAATTGAGAGGTCGAGACCTCCTGCCGGCGAGCCGCTTGAGACGCTCGAGAGTATCGTTGCGTCCGTTATAGAAATATCCGCCAGCGAGGTTGGCTTGCCGGTGAGTGTTTCATAGGAGACCCCTTCGGGAAGAGGCATCTCGTCTATTTCGTTTTGTAGGACGATTCTGTCGCTCATAGGTTGTTGTCATTGTCGAGCATGGCAATGATGCCGGAGATTTCCGGTCCGGTGTTTCCGCTTGGCGTGAGTGTGAGCTGTATCTGGAAGACCTCGCCCATGTTCTCCGCGTTGAAGATTCTCTTGTCGTCGCCGGCGATCATCGTCGTCTGCCCGTCTTCGGAGTCCAGCTCCACCCAGTCGCTATCCCGGGATGCTTTTATTTTTGGTGTGACGCTACAGCCGGTCGGTATGGTTGCCTTTGCCACGAGCTTCAGGATGCGGACTACTTTCTCCATGTCCGGGCGCTTGATGTCGTTCTCGAGCGACTCCCAGACCGCCGTCGCCTTGTTTGCGGTGTCGATTATGTCGATGCCGTAGGTGCTACCATCTTTCCATGAGACATAGAGATCCGTGCCGTCCTTCCACACCGCGCCTATCTCCGTGCCCGTCAGTTTTCCGTGAGATGGAATGTATTCTAAATTCAGAGCCACCACATCGTTCTTATTCAGCCGACCGATGCTGTATACCCCGTTCATCGTCCCGCCGTTCATGCCGATGTGCGGGATCGTGTTGTACTCGCACGCGCCTCCCGGGTATGCCCAGCCGGAGTTGATTATTCGTGTGAGCGGAGACACGTCTGCGTAGTTCCAGAAGCGAAGGTGACCCAGTGTTCCTACCTGCAGGAGCATACCGCCCTCGAGCGGGATCATCGCGTTTACCGCCGCGCCTTGAGCAGGACGTTTAAGTATCCAGCTGTCTTGGAATCCGTCCCACGTGAACACCCATCCTTCGGCTTCGGTGCTTCCTGCGGTCCCCACGACGACGGTGTCGTTTCTCTCGTAGAGTGCTTTTCCGTTATTTCCGGCCGCTATGTTCAGTGCCGTTGCATTGAACGCATTCTCGAAGTCGAGGAGTGCGGTGTACTGGCTATCCACTACCATGAGAGACCCTGCGGCGATACGCATCGTGTGGGGATAACTTGCGCTTCCTACTGCAAAGGTGCCTGCGTCAGCCACGGCCGCGAAGGATGTGTCGGAGAGCTTTGTCTGGCGGAGCTTCGTCTGCGTTGCCCAGCAGAGATACGGCACGTAGTTCCCCGCGCCATCGTTGTGTGTGAATTCTGCCGCGCCGGTTATCTTCCCGCCAGCTTCGGTATAGACCACGCTCCATGTTCCGGAGCTCTTCCTATATATTTTTCCTGTGTCGCCGAATGCGTACTGCTTCCCGTCAGATGCGCGGAAGCCAGTCAATACTTCATCCACGACAATCGTTCCAGAGTCCTTCTTCAGCTTTTGGTTGCACTTGAGCGTGTTGTCGCCCGATCGGATGTCTATCGCGTACCCGCCATAAAATGCGCCTCGCGGTCCGCGATTCGCTTCCGGGCTAAGCCCTCCTCTGAAGTCCGTGATTGGTAGGATGATGTAGTCGTCCATAGTTTCATATTACCAGCGCGAGCTTTGCGCGTTGCCTTTATACCCTCCCGGGCTCTCCTCGTGCACCTTCGCCCAGAGCTGTGAGAGCGTTCCTACTTGCGGATCGAGCACCTCCAAGAGTTCCGCCTTGGCTTCGCTGTATTTCTTCGCTTTCCGAAGACAGCGTGCCAACGCGATCTTCACGATGCTGTCATCGAGGTCGGTTGGTGTGACTGACTCGTCTCCTGCATTCGCGAGTACGCGCCATTGCTTCAACCCGTAGAGTGATACCTCCAATCCGTCTGCCGGGACCGGGTAGAGGAAATAGAATCCATTGTGGTTGGTGAAGACATAGGTGCCATCATCTCCGAGGTTCTTGCGCTTTTGGAATTCGCCCCAGTTCACGCGGGTCCTTCCGTCAGCGTCTCCGTAGTCCTCGCTCTCTACATTGATCTGGTAGATGCTGTCCACGCTGAATGCATTCGGCGCGGCTGGGTAGTCGTAGTATTCTTTTGCGTCACGGCTTTGCGTGGTGAGTGCGAGTTCTAGAAATGGCCAACGGTACGCGTTGCATGCCTGCTTGCCTCCGTCGTTCAATGCTTTGTCTTTGAACGCTTGCGTCCAGAAGCCGGAGACCTTTGATGCGCTGATGCGCGAATCCAAGTCATCGCGATAGTCCTGCAGTGTAGAGTTAGTCGCCATGGGGATATTTTATCTCATAATCATCGCCTTGTGCAGTGTACTTAGTGCGCCAGAAGTCCCGGCGGATGCGCGCGGTCACACTCGCCACCGCTCCGAGTGTTTTCCCTATCGTCGTGGTTATCGTCGCTACGCCCTGTGCGACGGCCGTCAGGATGATGCCGCGGACGGTCTCCATGTCTGCCACGCCCGCTCCCGTTGCAGCTATTGTTCGAAAGAGTGAGAGGGTTCTCGATAATGCGGCGCTTCCGGCTCCCGTTGCAGCGAGCACCTTTCCCCACACCATCGCCGTGGCGGTGGTTGCGGTTACCGCTGCGGTTGCGGCGAGTACTTTCAGGTAGGCCCGGCTTGCTGCTATGGTTGCGGATCCGGCCCCTGTTGCTGCAAGGGTCGTGATGCTCATCGTTATGCCTTTGGCTACCTTCGCTATGCCAGTTCCTATGGCGCTTAGAGTGCTGATGCTCATGGTGATACCTTTTTTCACAGTGGCGCTTCCTGCTCCAGTTGCTGCGTAGGTGCGCGGTATCTGCTTCAGGAGAGCTGCTGCACCAACTCCCACGGCTGCTGCGCTTTGGTCATATGTCGTCGATGTCGTGTACGTTATCACGAGCTTCGGGTCATTCGAGGTACCCGACTGATCGGCCGTATACCAGAAGGTGTACTCGTTGTGGTTGTTTTCCCAGCTTGGCTCGGTATTGTCGAGGTCCTTGTCGTTCAGCTGGCCGAATTTAGACACTCCCGTTTTTGAGATGTTTCCTATACCTGTTGCGTTGAATGGGAAGTCATTATAGGCGCTCGTCGAGAACGAGGAGTAAGACACGCCGGTTGCCTGGCGCACGAATCCTACGTTTGTATAATCGCTCGTCGTTATAGCAGTATTTGAAGCAGGGGTGGTGGTGACGATTTCGATGGTCGTCCAGAAACCACCCGAGCTGTTTCCCTTGTCTTGCCCGTAGAGGGAGAGCGTTGCTGCAGATATGGTAGCGGAGCTCGTGAGTGAGCTCGTATCGAAAAGCGTAAACGCTCTATAGTTTTTTCGGTAACCGTTAGATCCTGTGTCACTCTCAACCTGAACGTGCGCGATCGTTCCACTATCGTTTGCTTGTTTGGTAGCTCCGCTTGCTCCTGAATGGATGTCGCTCCAGCTTATATTCGTTCCTGTGTTGTTTTCATAACCTGTTTCACCGTCTACGGTGGTGGTCTCTGGATTGGCGTCAGGGTATACCGTTGCGGTCGAGAAGCTTATTTGCGCGTGCCCGGGGCGCTGGTAAAGCGAGAGAGGGACCGATGTCTTATTCGGCATGAAAGGTGAGGGTATGCTGATGCTTCCCTGTATGCTCTCGGATCGGCGGATCCACCATGCAAGGAATGCCATATCGAGGTTCTCCTCCCAGCCCACGCGCAGGGTGACGCGACGGTTCCCGTAGTGGGATGCCACTTCACTTATCGGACGCCACCCGCCATTCTGGTGCTTGTAGTAGATTGGCTTTACGTGGAAGACGTCTATGTTGTGTTCGGTCACGGTCACCTTACCCCAGCGACGCTTCACCTCCCGGCGCATGACGAATCTTGATACGTGCGGGTTTATCTTTTCTTGCCCCTTGAGCGGGCCTTCTTCGTAGCGGGTTTTTGGTGCGGGGATGCACTCGAGTGGAGCACCGAAGCGCTCCATGACGTAGGTCAGGTCGTTGTAGTCGATTCGTCCTTTTGCGGTATCTTTCATGACGCGCCGGAACGACTCGAACGTTCCTGTCTGCCAGTAGCGCTAGATGCACTGGTACCAATGCGTCTTTAGGATGTCGTCACCTGTACGGTGACCGTGAACGCGATGCTGTCTCCGATGGAGAGTACGATCCCCGTGAAGACCCCGTGCACGTACATGTTGCCGGACGTCGAAGCATCGAAGATGCCCGCCTCGGTGATCGTCTTACCTGCCCCTGCCGCGGTTATTGTTCCCGTGATAGAGAGCGTGTCGTTCGTCACCGATGTGGTGGTCTTCGCCTTCGAGCCGTTGGTGCGTGCTTCTGCCGCCTCCGTCTCAAGCGCCGTGTCAGTCACCGCCGCCGCCGTCGTGCCGGTTCCCCAGCCGATGTATGTCGGAGCAGTGATTGACGTGCCGTAGATGCCGTCGATCAGCTTCGCCACGGCTACGTTTGTCAGTTTTGTGGCCATATGCGTATTGCTTAGCTGTTAATGCGCCAGAGCAATGCGAGCTGTGCCCTCATCGCTTCCGGCTATCTGCCCCAGGTTCTCCCATCGACCGGTTCCCGGTACTCGCCTTTTCCCGAGAGCCATCCATATCCCTCTCGGGATAAAGAATGGCTTCCGGTCCCAAGCGATACGGAACACGCGGGCCTGGATACTGACGGTTGTTTTTGCGGTGATGTCCATGGTTATTCGTCGAACGAACCGGCTTCGTCAGCCGTCTCCGCTCGCTTCGCTTTGATCGCTTCCGCGATGTCGACATTCTTAGTGCCGACCTTCCATGTCTCCGGAGGAAGACCAAGCGCCTCGGCGGTCTCGACGAGTTCCTTGCGGTTCATCTCCTCGAGGTCGGCATTGCCGTCTTCAAGATCCCCGCCTTCCTCGGCGGCCTTTATCTTCTTCTCGCGAGCGTCGAGTTCCGCTTCGCGTGCGGCGAGCTCGCGCTCCTTCTCATCGACTGCCTTCATCTTCTCGCGCATCTGATCTACCGTCTTGTTCTCCGGAATGCGCACGAATGCGGTCCCGAAGTCAGCGCGACTCTCGAGTTCCTTGACGAGATTCTCGTCGTTGGTCTCGAAGAAGCCCTCGGTAAAGTTCACGCGCTTGCCGTCCACGAGGATGCGCTTGTCCTCGACGGTTTTGTAGTACGCGCTTTTCACCGCGATCGTGAGATTGCGGTACTTGCTGATGTAACGTGCGGTCTTTGGTGTGTCCATAAGATTATCGCTAAGTTTGATTAATAAGGTTTAGAGTGCTTGCGGCCTCTTTGTCGCGGCTCCGGCTCTCCGTAAGAGGCGAAAGAGCCCGAACCGCGCGCAAGCTCATTAGAGAGCGGCCTTCGAAGCGACTGCGTGAGTGCTTTCCAAGGCGATCTTGAGTCCACACTCGGTGAGGTATTCCTCAACGAGCTCGTCATCACCCGGCGACTGCCGGTTGGTGAGGAGCTTGCTGTCGCGGTTCTGGAGATACTTGTAGGTCAAGTTCACCATATCCGTGACCACGATGTAGTTCCCGAACGGGGTACCCGTCAGGAGCTTGTGCTTGATCAAGTTCAGCGTTCCGTGCGGAGTGACGTACTGCAAGATGCGCACACCGTAGGTGTTCGCGTTTTGCATTACCTGGAGCTTGTTCTTAGCCCACTGGTCAATCTGCGAGAGGAACGTTGGAGAGCAGAACGCATACTTCTCCGGAGAACCGTGTGCGAACGCATTCTCGAGGAATGCATCAAACTCGGCTTCCGTATCCACGTTCGCCGAAGCGTAGGTGGAGATGGCGTTGATGATGCCCTGAGTGTAACGCTTCGGATGCGTACCGGTCGTGTCCTTCTTCAGTTTCCCGAAGAAGAAGCTACGCTCGATGTCCGTTGCGTGCTCAATACCCTTCTTACGGCGTTGGTAGTCGAGGTCATTCTCCTTGATGAGAGTGGTGGTGTTCTTGCTCGTCTCCGTTACGCCGAACGGCGTGCGGAAGATCTGCGTGTAGCCGACCTTCTCAGTAGGAGCAGTGCCCTTCAACGTGCGGAGACCTGCGCCTTCCGCGTTAGCATTGCCGATGATCCAGATAGTGAGCGAGGAAAGGTCGAGCGAGCCGGTCGTGTCCCCACCGCGTTCTGCGGTAAGAGTCAGCGTGTCCGTGCTCACCCCCGTGACCTCGTACATATACTTCAGGGAGGGGATGTATACAACATCACCCACCGATACGAACGCTCCGTTGTCAGATGCAAGCACAAGCGTGATTGCTCCCGCGTTGCTCTTGCCGGTCTGACCGGTTGTGCTCGTAATGGTGCGCGTGCCGAATGCATCCTCATACCACTTGAATTCGGAGTCAGTAGCGACCTCCTTCTTCATCGCCTTGCCCTTGTTGGTGACAATATCCTTCCCGGCATTCGTGAGAATGGCGAGGAGAGGGAATTGGTCAACGTCAAGCAGGGTGATTACTCCCGATACGTCGTAGCGACGCGCGGTGAGGTTGCTAGTGTCTCGTGTTCCTGTTGCGGCCATAGTAGTGTTCTGGTTATTGGTAAATCGTTTCGGGGTCGACCGGGATTCTCTTATTCCCTATCACCCTCATCGGCTAACGCTTTTAGATTGTCCTCCAGCTTGTCCGCGCTTGCGCGTCGGGGCTTTCGGGTCCGGGATGGTTTGCTCCTCCCACATTTGTTTTCAGTGTAGCACCTGTGCGTGCGCGAGAATATAACGGGCTGTGGATTAGTTAGTACAGTCCGCCGAGCGATCCGGGTGTTTTACCGCCCATGAGTCCGGCGAGCACTTTCTCCTCGTCGGTTTCCCTGTCGCCTCCGCCAGACCCGCTGGGGCGCTCTACGCCTGTCTTGGGGCGCGGTTTGCCCTCTCCTTCGCCCTCTTTGCCCTTTCCGTCTCCTGCGCCCTCTCCAGCCCCGTTTTTGCCGTCTGCGGGCTTTCCGCCGGGCTTCTGTCCGAGTGCCTTGCCTACCTGCGAGCACGCCTCCTTGAGCGTGAGGATTTCTCCCTTGTTCGCTTTGTTCTCGATAAGCGCCAGCACCATGTTTCGGAAGCCCTCGTTCTCCTTGAGCTGGGGCCATGTCTTCGTGACGGTGTTTATCTCCGTCTGCACAGCTGACTTCGTGGAGTCGGCCGCTTCGTAGGTGTTGCGTGCGATCTCCTGCGCCCGTGCTTCCACGGTCTTGATGAGCCATGCGGCAAATTCCTCCGGCTTCATCTTGGAGAAGTCCACGCCCTTCATCGCTTCTTTGATAGCCGCGTCTTCTTCGCCGTCCTTCTTTTGCGGACGGTTCTTGCCGAGCATCTCGCGTGCTTTCTCGGCGGCTTTCTTCTCGATCTGCTTCTCGAGTTCTACATAGCTCTTGGCTATGTCCTTTGCTTCCTTGCCCTTGAATTTCTCGGGGATAGTAAATTCGTCATCGGCTCCAGTGTCGTCTCCTTCACCTTCGCCCTCACCGCCGTCTTCCCCTGTTTCATCAGCGCCGGTGTCGTCTCCTTCACCAGCTTCTTCTTCAGCGCCGGTGGAGGTATCTGCTTCCTCCCCTTCGGCACCTTCTTCGAGATCTTCGAAGTCAGCGTTATCGTCGGGTTTTGCCATAAATGTATGGATTATTTCTTCTTGGTAAATTTGCGGTACACGCCGACCAGCTTCGATGCCATGTCGCCGAGTACGTTCGTGCTGTCAGGCAGTGGCGGCTGGGTTTTATTCCATTCCGCCCATTGCGCTACGCCCCCAGGGAATCCGCCCAGTCGCGCCGCCGTATCGTTCTCCGCCTGCTGAGCTACGTCCTGCGCTTTGTAACGCGCGGCAATAGCCGCCGGCGAGAGGTTCGCAAGCGTCCCTTTCACTTCACTCCCGATGAAGCCCCCGGCTTTGCCGAGCGCGTCTTTGAGAGCCGATAGTCGTGCGAGTGCTGTTTGGATTTGTGGGTTCATAGGTCGTCTGCGGGCTCTTTCTTTATGTCCTCCGCCACTCCGAGAGCGCGTTCGAGCCCGGCAATGCGCTCTGCGATCCGGAGATGCTCGACGCCGATTGCTTCAGCGGTCTTGCCTTCCGTCTCGATGGTGGCGAGGTCAACCTTGAGATTCGCTATCGCGGTTTCCACGAGTCCCGTGTAGTGCGCCCATCCGGGCGTTCTCTCGGTCTCAGTGAAGTCGCGCCGTGTGCTCATGGTTATTCTCCTGCCCCTACTTCTGCTTCTGCACCACCCTGGTCTTCGGCCATGCTCTCCATGTCCGGCATACCCTGATTCATTCCCATGCCGCCGAGAGTCGGCTCCGGCTTCACGGCTTGGAGCGCATCGACGATCGCGCTGATTGCGGCGGTCGCCGTCACGGGTCCGCCTTTGCGGAGGTCGTCCCACGCATTGTGGAATGCATTGTCAATCTTATCGAGGAATGCCTTCTCATCGGCTGGTCCGAGCGGCTGTTCTACTGTTGTATCTGGTCCCATAGGATTGTTCGATTATTCGCACCTGTTAATTAGAGAACCGGGAACGGAAGCGCCCAGTTGTTGAGAACGCCCACAGCCGACATCGGTACGGTGTCAGCCGCGCCGGTTGCCGTAAGCGTCACGACAACGACCAAGTACCGCTTCGTGCGGTGGATCTGGAACGCTGTCGTGGTGTTCTCGAGAACGGTCTGTGCCGCACCACCCTCTGCGTCTGTGGCGCTGGTTGAGCCGTCCGCATTGTCCGACTCCTGCACCTTGACACTGATGACCGTCACGTCCGCACCCTTCGCTCCCGTTGATACGAGAACGAGTGCGCTGTCGAATGACTCCGGCTCCGTGCCCCACGTGTCGATGACCGTCGAGCGGATCGGGGAGTTGTCCTCGTCAAGCGCGAGCGGCTTCTGGAACGTCACTACCTTGATGTTGTCCTGTAGAGTTTGCATGGTGAATAATTTATTGGTTATTAATGTTCGACCAGCACCGCCTGTGCAGTACCCCCGTCTCCGAGGAGTCCCACCACCGTGGTGCTGTCGTCTATCGCGTATTCGTGCATCGTGCCTGCCGGAATGTAGTCATCGAAGCGACCTTCCGAACCGCCGGATGTCGCGGCCGCACTGAGTGTGTTGCTTCCCGATGCGAATGTGCCCGTTGTTGCGATGCCGTCTCCATCCGTGCCGGTTGCTTTAGCCGTGATAGCGGCCGCGTTGGTAGCGAAGTCCTTGCAGTAGACGACTGCGTTTTCTGCGAGTGCCGAGCTGTAGAGCGTGCCTGCGCCTGCAGTTCCGTTTATCGCCGCCTGCGTGTTGGTCTGCGTGTCGCCTGCCGCGTTGCCAATGACGATCGTCATTCCGTCATCCGCGTGTCCGCCTACCATTACGGTGCTGGTCCACGAACCTTGCGCCATCGTCTCAGTGGTGGCGATGCTGTTGCCTGCCGCGCCTCCTACGATAGCCACGCAGAGCTGTGTGGTGTTCGTGTTCGTTGTCGCGGTCACATTCGCATTTGCCGTGGTGCCGGTTGAGTAGGTCGTACCGGCTCCTGCAGTTGCGTTGATGGCGCTCTTGAAGTTGTCGAGAGCCGATGCAGTGTCTGAACCGAAGAGCACTTGGTTCACGATTGCGGCCGCTCCGTTTGTCTCCGAGAGCACGTCGAGGAAGCTGTATGTCTTCCCGCCTATGGTTGCCGTTTCCGGTGCTACGCCCGGGTTCGATGCGCCAGTTCCGCCTCCGAGAGTGGTATCCGGCCATGAGAGCGTTCCGCCTGTCGAAGTTGTTGCTTTCGCATTTGCCGCCGTTCCGGGTACGCGTGCCACTACCTTTTGTGTAGTGTCTGCATTCGTGGTTGCTACCACATCTGGATGCGCTACCGTGCCGGTGGAGTAGTTGGTGCCGATGCCTGCGCCTGCGTTGATAGCGAGCTTCAGGTTATCGAGCGCCACTGCATCTGATCCGCCGATGAGCACTTCATACGCCACGGTTGGTCCTGTTGAGAGTGCGGTTTTGAATGTGTAGACAGTTGTGCCGATAGTGAGCGTGTCGCCATCGATGATGGTGTTCGCAGTCACAACACTCTCAGCATGGCTTCCCGGTGTGATGACAGTGTTCAGAGTGAGCGTGCTCTTGGCGTATCCAAGCGTCTCCGCTTTGTAGTTGTAGACCTGTGTTCCGAGAGTCATCGTGTCGTCCTCGGTCGGATTCGCGGCGAGAGTGAGCGTGGTATACGCCTGTCCCGCTACGCCTGACGGGTTTGCGGCGAATGCCACGAAGAGTCCCTTAGTGATGGCACTGATGCGAAGCAGTCCGGTCGTCGTGTCAAGCGTGTGTATCACCTGATCTGTGCTGAGCACGCTGTAGTTGGCGCGCTCTATCGATGCTTTCGCGAGCAGAGTCCCGACGAGGTAATGACCTGCCGGCGATCCTTTCGCTTGCGGTACTATCGGTTGGTTTTTCTGTGCCATAGTATTGATAATTAATTACTAATCATTGTCGCACGCGTGCAAGGAGTCGCGCAAGGAAGCCCTGTGGACTACCACCCACTCCGGGCAGTCCAGATGTCTCCGGCGGCATCACGCTCACCGGTTGCGGTGCGGGGTTTTGAAGTTCCGGCGCGATTGCCGGTTGCGCCACGATGCCTCCCGGCTTTTCTGCCGGCAGTGGTGTCGGAGCTGGTGCTGGCTTCGCCTGCACTCTGGTATCCGGTCCCATGAGTTCGTCTTCGTATTCTCCTTTGCCGAATGCGCGGATGAGCATTCTCTGCATGGCGCGCTTTCGCTTCTTGAATTGATCTACCTCCGCCGGGTCTGCGCCCTGTTGCGGCGTGTCGTCGGTCACCAGCGCCTTGTAGAGTGCGACGGTTTCGTTCGCTTCCTGCACCGCGCTTTTCTCCGGCTTCGGTTGGATGTCTACCCGGGCGTCCACGCCTATCGTCTTCGCATCCGGTCCGAATGACTTGAACGATATCTTTGTGCCGGTGATACGGTACTCCATCGTGTCGCCGAGGAATTCCTGGTTCATCTGGATCATAGCGTTCACGAGGTCGGTGAATGCTATCTCCATCTGCCGCACGAGCAAGCTGAAGCGGATGTTCGTCTGCATGAGGAGGAGCTCCACTTTGCCCACCGGTTCGGTGCCGGAGTTCGGTATGCCTTGCGTGTATTCAGAAAGTGCGAGCGCGGTCTGGATGCTTTGACGGAGGATGTTGTCCTTCGCTATCCAGCTACTACTGATGTTCGGTCCCGTCTCGATGGTCACGTCGGTGACGTTGTCGAGTTCCCATACCGCTCCCGGTGCGTGCTTCAGGTCTTCCGGTTTATATCCTTTGCCTTTCTTAATCTTTCGGATCGGGTCGAGCGAGAAGACGATGTCGTCCATCGCTTGGTTTCTGCTGTCAGCCATTTCGTAGATGGTCGTCTCCACCGGCTCGAGGTGGCTCATCGCGTAGTATTCCCAGTTCAAGCTGATGTCGGGCAGGTCTATGAACATTCTTCCGCCGCGCACGCGCATGTACGGGTTGTCGTCATCGCGCATCAGCTTCTCGCGGTTGAAGATGACCTGCAGTTTGTTCGTGACGTGATCCCAGCACTCCCAGATTTCCACCTGACTCTCTCCTGTATTTTTATCTGTGGCTGATGTGCCCGGTCCTGCATCGGTTGCCTGTCCGCGCATCTTTCCGTCATTCACCTGCCCCATGCGGAGCGTATTGATATTCACGCGGTCAACGCGCGGGTCGAGCTTGATTGGCTTGTCCTCAATCTCTTTCAGCTTCTCTGCATCGTAGAGCGAGTAGCTTCCGCGCTTCTTCTCGTCCGAGACGATGACTGCTTTGTCCTTGAACGTCTGTTTGATTTCCCAGCGACTGTCGAGCAAGCGGTTCGTTGCTTTCGGGTCCGGGTAGAAAAGGTACGGGTCAACGATCTCGAGATACGGGTGCCCGTTCTCATCGCCGTCCCATGAGAGCTGTGCGGGACCGTTGCCGAAGATGAGCATGCTGTTGATCCACATAATCTTCAGGTCGTCGAAGCCGGTATCGCCTCCGAGTACCGAGAGGTCGTACTCCACGAGCGACTCCCACTCCGAGATGAGCGGGTCGTCGATATTCTCCTGCTTGGTCGGCTGGAGTGTGATGTCGATGTCTGCACTGGCGAGGCGCGGTTTGATGGTCTCCACGATTTCGAAGCCCACCGGCGGCATGATGTTCGTTCCGTAGGCGTAGTTCGTTGCGTCTCGGTATGCCCGATAGAGTTTGTACATCCGGTTCATCCGGTCGATGTGCGCTCTGCGATAGTTCTCTGCGCGTGTAAAGCGTCCTTGCCAGAGCGCGATTTGCTTGCGCTCGTGTTCGTCCGGAGTGTCCTTTTGCTCGGGCGTGAGGTTATTCGCCTCGTCAGCGAGTACCTTCATCTCCGCTTTTGCCGCATCTGTTGGTTCTGTCATAGTGTTATGCAAATGGAGGATAAGCGTTCATGCTTGAAGTGTAGCACCGTTCGTCTGTCAAGTGCACTCCTGTGTGTGGATTACTTCTCGCTCTGCTCCTGCTTCATGCGCGCGATGCGCCAGTAGATGAGCGCGTGCAGGAAGTCGTCCTTGCCGGTTGATACCCATTCGCGCGATGCGAGTCCGAGCCGGTCCGTGACCGTTCGCGCGTAGGTCGTCTCCACGTGCCGCACCAGTGTCTTTATCGCTTGGTCTGCCTGCGCGTAGAAGAAGCGGATGTTGCCTTTCTGCAGTTCGGCGAGTAGGAAGTCAATCATCCGGTCCCGCTCCGTGAGCACGGTCACCTCCTCCTCGAAGGTCTTCTTCTCAGTCGCGTGGAATTCGTCATCGCTCCACCGCACCATCTTCGCGTGCTTCGGATCGTCTTTGTACCAGTTCACCCATACCCTGTTTCTGAATCTCTTTGCGAACGCCAGCACTTCGTTTGGTGTGAAGCCGCCGTCTATAACGCAGTACCGCACGTCATAGACCTCCATCAGTTCCGCGAGCCGGTCCCACTTGCTCTTGCTCTCCGTCTCCTGCAGTGCGGCCAGTCCGAACACTCCCTCCTTTGTGCCGATGGAGACGTAGAGTTCGCGGAGCTGTACGTCCACGCCCATGCACGAATTCACTTCGATGTGCGGTCGGTCGCCGAGCAGGTTGCGGTAGATGAGTCCTGCGCTGATAGCACTGTCGCCGGAGACGTATGGCATCCCGAGCTTGTGGTTGTAGAAGTAATCGAGCTGGTGCTCCTTCTCCGCTTCGTCGTGCGCCTTGCATAAATCCTTCGCACTCACCCATGGCGCAATCATCTGCGTGAACCAGTAGCCGGATATCGGTTTCCCCTTGAAGCGCGCCTCCCATCGTCCGGTCCCTTTCGGGTGCAGTTTTGTCTGCGGTCGTACCCACTCCCGGTCGATTGTCTTTCCACAATGACTGCAGATGTACTCGCCTCTCGTCATGTCGACGTTCTCCGGCCACTTCATGTGCTGTCTTTTTCCGCAGTGCCCGCAGGTAAAGCGCCAGTGCTTCTGATCGCTCTCCTGCCATATCTTGTCGATGCCGAAGCTCGGTATCGTCGGCGTGGAGAGCCAGCGCTCCTGCTTCAGCGAGTCCTGCCCCTCAGTACGCGATGCGTAGTTCTTGATGCTCTTTTGGTTACTGCGGTCGAGTTCGTCGTACCAGTTCCTGTCCGAGGTGATGATGAAGCCCGTGCGCTCGGAGAATGTCGGTGTGTAGTAAACGAAACCACTTCCGAATTGCTTCTGCCCTATTGCACCGAGGTCCATCGTCGCCATGCCCTCCCGTATCTCTGCGTTACGCTCTATGATTTCGTCCACCTTAGTCGGCACGAATTTCCGCACGTCGCCTTGTGTCGGGAGCGTGTGGATCTGGTTCAGGTTCCTATACTTCGCATCGTGTATCTCCGTCAGTATCGCCCACGTGCTGAGTCCGAATTGAGACGGCTTTCGAGCGCCGATGAGGTCTGCTTCGTCGGCGTAGATATCGTGCAGGAAGAAATAGTCAGAGTCCCCGTCAACGCGGATTGGCATGCCCATCTCGTTCACGATGCCTTTTTTCTTGACCCACGCGAGCGTACTCGATCTGAGAATCGACTGCTCGTATGGGTCATTCTGCTTCTCCTGTGTAGAGTGCTCGTTCATATGCTCGTTTTGCCGCTATGTCCGCCTTGCTCGGCCGCTTTGCTGTATACGTGCCTACCTCGCCGGAGTGCTTCAGTGCTACTGCTTGCGGCGCTTTGCCCATTGCCCGGTCGAGCCATTTCTCCAGTGCCTGCGTTTCTCCCTGTCCCTTTGTGGCGCGTTCAAAGAGCTTCTCGAGTGCGAGTATAACGCGCGGCTTCTCTACCTCTACGATGTTCCCCTTCCCATCAGTGATTCGCACCTTCACTGTTTCGTTTGCGTGCCGGTCAAGCACAATCTGCAGTCCTCTTGCCGTAAGCGATTCGACTGTGGTTGGTCCGCTATTCTCTGCTCGAGCATCGATGAGTTTCCCTTCCGCTTTTAAGCGCTGTATTGTGCTACGCATCTTCGCGTATGTCATGCCAGCAGTGTCTACGCCTGAGCGCTTGAGTTGTTCTTCCGCGCGTTGCTTTGCGGTCTTCTTCGCTGGTTTTCGTGGAGTTCCGGATGCCGCGCCATTCTCCTGCGTCGGCTGTTCCGGGGCTCCTTTCGGAGTTGTCCCGTTTTTCATGAGGTAAGTATACCCCGTGTCAAGGGATAAAGAAAACCCCGGCAGTGGATAGCCGGGGAGATATGGATCACCTCCTTTCGAGATGATTGGAATCTGGTGGAGGCGCTCTGCGATTGAGTGTGTGCCCGTTGGCTCATGGCCTGGGCGTCGTTGGCTTTGCGCCTCCGTCTTCAGTGTATCACTTCATGCGGACAATCAAGTTCTTATCCCCTAGTGTGCATGCGTGCACGTCATCGAAGGCGATGTCGACCGTTCCCTCTATCTCCGCTTCGTATTCGTGCTTGCCGTAGCATCGGTGCACATACCGCTCGAGTCCGTACCGACGAACGATCTGCTCCGCGTATTCTTTTCCTCCTCCGCTCCACACGATGACCTTCGTGTTCTTCATTCCCTTCGAGAGAATCTGCAGGAGCATGACGATTTCCAAGTTCACCGGCGATGCCGGGCGCAGGTGTACCGGTGTCTCCGGCGGAATGCCTTCGTTGTTTAGGATGGTCCCGTCTATATCAAATGCGATGATGATTTCTTTCATAGTTCGTGTTCTGTTGTGCAAATTGCGAGTGATTGCTCTGGTGTGACTGGCTCTCGGCTTCGTTCCTCCTTGAGCCGTATCCGGAGTGATTCTCCGGGTTTTTCTGTGTCTCGTGTCATGGTGGACTCTGCGGGAATTGAACCCGCGTCCGCTCCGTTCTTGCCATCGCTGTCTACATGCTTGTCTGATTTTACTGCTAGGAAGTTTCGCCGGGCACCGCTTGCGCGATGCGAAGCCCACAGTGTTGGAATCAGCGTACCGAGTTGGGTGTATGACACCTCCACCACGTCTGTCTTACGGGGAGGGGCGACGACCTGCCTCCTTGCATTCACCTGTTCATGTCGCCCTGTTCGCTCCGGTGATCCGAGCGAGAGGACGGAGGCGTCAGACGAGCTGTAGCTCGCGGAGCGCACTCACCGTACCGAAGTACGGGGATTGGATTGCGGTTTTGCCGTGTATCCGGTTGCCGGCAGTTTTCGAGACGTGTCCGGCGAGGTCTGCATGCTTGCGATGTCAATGTGCGTGCGTCTATGCCTGTCGAGCCCGCGCAGAGGGAATTGCATGTATCTCATGCCTCCCCTCCTTTGTAAAAAACTGCTTATGCTGTGGTCCGGAGAACGGGGTCGAGTCGCTCCCCGGCTACTGCTTCGAGTATGCGCCCTCGGAGCATGAGTCGAGGAGTGATTCGTACTATGCCGCGTTCCGCATTCGTGCGGCGCGTGCCTTTGCGAGCAGTGCCGACTTACCCATCTTCTTCACGCCCTGCTTGTATGCGACTCCGCCTCCGATCTGCTCGGCGCGCTTCTTGCTCATGCCGGCGCGCTCGTATTGCTTTGCGACTGCACCGGCGAGTTGTGAGAATGCTCCCATGGTAGTGGTGTTATGTATAAATCGTTCCCCTTCATTCTAGCATTGTCAAATGTAGTGCACGAGCACAATCCTCTGGATAACTCTCCACGCCGGTCCCGGTATCCATCTCGGCTTCGGTCGGATGTGCTCCTCGAATGTTTTATAGAGACCGTCCACTCGTGCTGTTGAGAGTGCCCTGATTGAACGGGAGTATTGCTGGCGGAGTTTCTTCGCCACCTTCCTTCCGCTCGTGATCTCATTGAAGCCAGCACCCGCGAGTTCTCCTGTCATCTTCTTCCGCTCCGCCTCGGCACCCGCCTTGAATCCTTCCTCGTATGCGCCGTCCGTCATATCTTCTTCGCCTTTGTTACTCCGCGCTCAGCCATCATCATCGCTACTTGGCGCTTTCCGACTATGTGGAATTGCTTCGGTAGATTGCGGTACTTCCCGCCGCGTCTCGTCGCACGGTTCGGTCCTTTCGCTTGCGCGATGATCTTCCCCTTGAGTGCCGGGTGCTTTGAATAGTTCGTGTGATTCTTGTCGATATCCATGCTTCGTACGGTTGTCATGATATTTTCTTTTTAATGGGTAACATTATTTTCACCTCATCGATTCCTGTGTTTGTTCCTCCGCACGCCGGGCATTTTCGTTTCCCTTCGTATTTCCCTTGGCAATTGTTGCACCATCGACGGTGGTACTCACTGTCTGTCGGATATTTTTTCATATCTTCTTTGCTTTATTGCCTGTTAATTTCTCCCATCGCGCGATGATCGTGGCGCAATAATCTTCGTCCAGTTCTATCGCCCGGCATCGCCTGCGCGTCTGCTCTGCCGCGATGAGCGTGCTCCCTCCTCCGCAGAATGGTTCGTAGACGATGTCGCCGGGCTTCGTGCTGTCGAGCATGAGTTTCCGGACCAGACCCACGGGTTTCTGCGTCGGGTGCAGTTTGCTCGCGCTCGGTCGCGGATGGAAGATGACCGATTTCCCTTTCGGTCGTTCCATCTTGTGCCTGCCCATCCAGCCGTAGACGCAGAGTTCGTGCTGTGGCATGTAGTCCTTTCTGCCGACCACGCCGCTCTGCTTCACCCAGATGAGCGTCTGTGAGTAGTACCAGCCGGCATCCGCCATTCCTTTCCGGAGGGCGCACATCATGAGGTCGCTGTTGAATATGTATGCGGCGTTGTAGCTCTCGAGGTATCCCCGTATTGCGCCGAGCCAGCCCCGGGTGAATGCGGCGTACTGCTCCTCGCTTTGGAGTCCATCGTTCGCTATCGCTTTCGGTACGCTGATCTGCGTGTCGCCTCCGCGCGTTTTGAAGTGCGCCTTGTTCTCCACGTATGCCACGCCATAAGGGGGATCGGTGAGCACCACGCGCACCTTGTCGCCGCCCATGAGTCGCTGTACCCCCCCCTCATCGCTTGAGTCGCCGCAGAGCAATCGGTGGTCGCCGAGTTGCCAGAGGTCGCCGAGTTTTACTGTTTCGCGTTTCATATCGTGGTGTTTTTTATTGCTCTCATAATTTCTTCTGCAACCTGCGGGACGATCGCATTTCCAAGAGCTTTGAGTCGGGGATTTCGGTCCATCCTTGCGGGTATCCCATCATCCACTCGACAAAGTTCGGATGCAACCGCAAACCAGTCCCGCTCCCAACCGCCGACACCACTGTCCTCCCGCTCTGGCTTTTCGCCTTTGGATCGTACACCTTCGTTGGTCCTCTTGCTCCGTCGTTCGCGTCCGGTGTCGGGAGAACCGCTATCCTCGTCTGTAGATTCATTCCGACCTCGCCTCTCTGTCCCGGTCCGGTCATCATGTTTGTACGCGCAGTCGGGAGTAGCGATTTTATCTTCACCTGCAGTGACGTGATCGTTTTCCTTGGTCCGCCCTTCATACGTGCTTTCATTGCCAGATGCGCTTCCGGACTTTTGTTGTCGTCGTTCGCTACTGCCGTTGGCAACAATCCAGA